>Ga0315910_10001263_pt1 | contig 23477 bp, 22 predicted proteins | sample EdamamesoilMG_FD_204470 | JGI IMG/M metagenome (GOLD analysis project Ga0315910, IMG submission 204470) | Garden soil microbial communities collected in Santa Monica, California, United States - Edamame soil | ecosystem: Environmental > Terrestrial > Soil > Garden | place: USA: California... | reverse complement strand
GCCCGGGGCGTAGTACTTGAGGCTGATGCCGAACTGGCCCTGGTCGTCGGGCCTTTCGGTTTCCATCCGGTTCACGGTCTGGAAGTTCTCGATGTACGGGCCGCCGAGCGGGCGGAAATCCACGCCCTGGTCGGAGAACGAGCCGAAGCCCAGCACCACCTTCTCGCCGCCGGTGGGCGCGAAATCGTTGGTGCTGAAATAGGAGCCGGCCGGCTCCGGGATGGTCGCGTCCCAGTCGAGCAGGTAGATAGCCTGCGCCGACAGGTTATCGGTGAACTGCAGGCTGAAGTTGACCATCTCCTGCGGCATGAAACCTTCTTTCAGTTCCGAGCCGGGGACGCGCAGGGCCGACACGTCGAAATGGTTGATGACGTTGATGCCGTTCTGGATGAAGGTGCTCTCGCCCCAGCTCACCGCCTGGCTGCCGAGGCGCAGTTCCGCGCCCATGCTGCCGATGTCGAACTTGACGTAGGCGAAGGCGTCCAGCAGCCGGACGTAGCTTTCGACCAGGTCCTTGGACCGGCTGTTGAGCGGCGTGCGGTCGGTTTCGGCCGCGGCGTCGTCGTACAGCGCCGAGGCGCGCACGAAAAAGCCCATGTTCTTGTAGTTGAGCGACAGCTCGGTCAGCACCTTGAGTGCCCGGCTGTACATGTCGGTGTCGTAGTTGAGATTGCCGTCGTCGATGTTCGGCGAGCGCCCGCAGCCGCCGTCGGCAATGGCGATCAGCCGGCAGTCGCGCGATTCGATGCGCCAGGCCTGGCCGTAGGTGAGCGTGGTGTCCCAGCTTCCGGTGAAGGTGCCCTCGGAGTTCTGGAAATCCCACGCATAGGAAGCCGGCGACGCGAGTGCCAGCGTGGCGACGATCGGAAGCGAACGCACAACGTATCGCCGGATCAGATCGTTACTCATTAACATCCCCTGAGATCGCGGAATCGCTACGAGTGACGAGGCAAGAGCAGACTTACCGCTTCTCCGTATCGTCTTAGAATTGCCGCGCCCGATGCCTCCCCTCGTGGATGCCTCAGCGCGGACGTGTTGCGGGCGAGTATAGCAGCGGCCTCCCGGAGGAAAGCTAGGGAGGGCCCCGGGGGATCCCTGCTAAACCCGGGTGACTTGCAGGATGCTGTGCCGGATCTGCTCGGACAGCACGAGCTGCGCGTCCGCGGCCACGCGTACCAGCACCTCGTCGAATTCCAGGTTGGCGCCGGCCCCGCCGCGGATCACCCCGCGCTCGCGCAGCAGGTCGATGAAATTCCCGAACAGCGACCGGTCGAAGAACTCCGGCGAGTTGTAACCGTAGAGCATGTTGATGCGCTGGGCGGCCTGCTGGCAGTCATCCTCGAGCGCCTTCTGCGTCATCGTGCCGCTGCCGGATTTCAGCAGCAGCGAGATGGCGAGGTAGTAGCGCTCGATGGTCTGGATCGTGCCCTGCGCGAGCATCGACAGCTGCAGTGCCGCCGCTGAATCCGGCGGCGGACGCATCCAGGCGGTCCGGTCCTCGTTAGGCTGCAGCACGCCGTTCTCCGCCAGCGCAGCAAGCACCTCCTCGACCACCCTGGCCACTTCCTCCTCGCGCCAACGCAGGAAAAGCTCGGATGCCACGTACGGGTACACGCGCCAAGCCAGTCGCTGGATGTCCTCGGTGCGCAGCATGGAATTGCCGATGAACGCACAGGCCACAAGCGAAGGCAGCGCGTACAGGTGCAGGATGTTGTTGCGGTAGTAGGCGATGAGCTGCGCGCTCTGGTCGCTCATCTTCACGATGTCGCCGAGCTTCTGGGGCACGCGCGAGATGAGCTTCAGCGACTCTCCGTACACGACGATCTCGGCCGCCGACGCGTCGGTGACCGTGACCCGCGGGCTGTAGGGCGAGGTATGCAGCAGCCGCTGGAGCAGCTCGAGCTGGCGCAACAGCGCGCTCTCGGGCAAGGCACCCCGCGGCGTGGCCAGCAGCGCCGTGGCCAGCAGGTTGATGGGGGTCACCGCCGCCGCGGCGTTGATCCCGCGCATGATGTCCACGGCCAGTTCGTCGACCAGCGCGTTCACGGCGGGCGACCGCGTGTCGTCCTCGAAGCGCTGCTCGCGCCACTTCGGCAAGTGCCGCTCGAGCAGGTCGTTGAGGCGGATGGGCTCGCCGACGTTCACATGGACGGTGCCGAAACGTTCGCGCAGCACCTTCAACGACCGCATCACGTCGAGCCAGCTCTCCTTCTTCTTGGCCGCGCCGGACAGCTCCGAGATGTAGGTATTGGCCTCGACGATGCGTTCGTAGCCGAAATACACCGGCAGGAACACCACCGGGCGCACCGGGTCGCGCAGGAAGCTGCGTACCGTCATCGACAACATGCCGGTCTTCGGTTGCAGCAGCCGCCCGGTGCGCGAGCGGCCGCCCTCGATGAAGTACTCGATGGAGTGCCCGCGCGCCATGATCGCCGCGAGGTACTTCATGAACACCACGGTGTACAGCGCGTTGCCCGCGAACGAGCGGCGTATGAAGAACGCGCCACCCTTGCGCAGCAGCCGGCCGACCACCGGGATATTGAGGTTGATGCCCGCGGCGATGTGCGGCAGCGCGAAGCCCTGGTGGTAGATGATGTACGACAGCAGCAGGTAGTCCATGTGGCTGCGGTGGCAGGGTACGTAGACCACCTCGTTGCCTTCCGAAACCTGCTTGAGCGTCTCGGCGTGGTTGAACTTCACGCCGTCGTAGACGCGGTTCCACACGCGGCCCAGCAGCTTCTCGGCGATCTGCACGAACACGTGCGAGTAGTTAGCCGCGATCTCGAAGGCGTACTTGCGCGCCTGCAGCAGGCCCGGCCGGTAGCCCGCGTGTTTCTCGCGCGCCTCGGCCGCGACCACCGCGCGCACCGCGCGCGCCCGCAATACCCGCGCGACGATGGTCCGGCGGTGCGACAGGTCGGGGCCGATGCGGGTGGCGCGCTGGCGCCGGAGCACGCCCCGGAGCACCCGGGTCATGCGGCGCGCCTGGGCACGCGGCGGCGTGGAGTCGAGCATGGAACGCAGCGGGATCGGCTCGCCGAACTCCACCAGCACGTTGCGGGTCACCAGCACCGTGAAGAACTTGCGGGCCCGCGAGGTCAGCGTCCAGTTTTCCGCGAACAGCAGGCGCCACCACGAGCCTTCCTTCTGCGGCGCGCGGCCCCAGTACACCGCTGTCGGCACCAGCAGCACGTCGCGCACCGCGTCCGCGCCCAGCGTCTCGACCAGCGCCAGCAGGTGCGAAGGCACGCGGCGCGTATCGGTGGCATCCCAGAAATGGCGGCGGCGGCCGACGTCGAAGAAGGTGCGGCGCTGTTCGACCGGCAGGCTGGCGGAGCGTTTCTCGGGATAGGTCAGGTGCAGCTTCTCGGTCACGTTGCACAACACCGCGAGGTCGCTGACCGAATCGCGATCGAGCACGTAACACACCGGCCGATCGGGCGTGGCGAGCCCGGATGGCGGCTCGGACGGTTGCACCGTTGCCCGCACCCAGAGCCTGAAGAACCGACGCAGCAACCATCCCATCATTATTTTCCGGTGCGTCCGAATATGATGTTAGCCGAGCCAGTGTAGCCGACTGAGCCGTAGCCGACTCGGGTGGAGGGCAAAGCATGAAGGGACGGAGACTCATTCTGACCGGCGCGTCCGAAGGGATTGGTCGCGCATTGGCGCTCGAGCTCGCGGCGCGCGGCGCCCGCGTGGCACTCGCGGCGCGCGATCGCGAGCGACTCGAGACGCTGGCGCAGGAATGCCGCGCGCGTGGCGGCGAGGCGCTGGCCATTCCCACCGACGTCACCAACCAGCAGGACCTCGAGTGGCTGGTCAACGAGTCGGTCAAGACCTTCGGCGGACTCGACGCGGTGGTCCACAACGCCGGCATCACGATGTGGAGCCGCTTCGACGCGCTCGCGGATTTCTCGATCTTCGAGCGGCTGATGGAAGTGAATTACCTCGCGCCGGTGCGACTCACGGCGCTGGCGCTACCGCATCTCAAGGGTTCGCGCGGGCTCATCGTGGCGGTGGCCAGTCTCGCGGGACTCACCGGAGTGCCGGAACGTTCGGGCTACGCCGCCAGCAAGCACGCCATGGTCGGATTCTTCGACTCGCTGCGCATCGAGCTCGCGGGCTCGGGCGTCGACGTGAGCGTGATTGCGCCGGACTTCGTGGTCAGCGAGATCCACAAGCGCGCCATCGGCCCCGACGGCGAACCGCTCGGCGCATCCCCGATGATGCAGTCGAAGATCATGACCGCCGAGGAATGCGCCACGCGCATCGTGCGCGCGATGGAGAAGCGTCAGCGGCTGCTGCTGATGTCGGCGCGCGGCAAGTTCGGGCGCTGGCTGAAGCTGATCGCGCCATCGTTGATCGACAGGATCGCGGCGAAGGCGATCCGACAGCGTCATTAACGTTAACGGGGACATTCCTCGTTTCCTAGCAAACGGGGACAGTCCTGGGTCGCGGTAGCGCAGACGAGCGGTTCAGAGGGTCCGAGCCCTCGCGACCGCTCGCCCGCGCTGCCACCGTCGGCGTGACTGTCCCCGTTTGCCAGGAAACGAGGAATGTCCCCATTACGACGCGTCGGGCGGAAGATCCAGCGAGACGAGGAAGTACTCGAACAGGTACTTGAGGAACCGCACCTCGTCCTGCAGCCGGTGATCGCTGTTGAGGAGGTGCAGCGCGCAGCCATGACGGCGCGCGAACTCGATGCTCTGTTCCACCGGCACCACGTCGTCCTTCCAGCCGTGCACGATGGTGGTGGGGCAGTCCAGCAGCTTCTCGCGCAATGGCGGCAGGCCCGGCATGGTCAGCGCCGGCGCCATCAGGAATACACCCTTCGCGTGCAACAGGGACGCCGCGGCCACCGACACGTAGCCGCCGAGACTCGAGCCGCACAACACCAGCTCGCCCTTCAGGTCCTTGCAGAACTCCACCAGCTTGTTGACGCGCGCGCGCGGATCGTCGATGCCGCGATAGTCGACGGATTCGACTTCGTATCCTTCGCTGCGCGCATTGCCGGCCAGCGCCGTGATCTTGACGCCCCAGGGGCCGGCATCGCGGCCATGTGAAAACACCACGTAACGGTCGGTCACATTGCCCTCACAGCTTCCACAAGAGGGCATCCAGGCTGCGCGCACTCGTGTGCGCCGCCTTCGGAACCACGCGATTGCCGCGCGCCTTCACACCTTCGCGCGCCAGGCGCGTGAGCTGTTCGCGGGCGTGCTTCGAACCGACGGGAAATGCGATGCGTCCGCCCGCGCCCGTGACGCGGTGCCACGGCAAGCGTGGCTGGTCGCCCGACTCGCGCAGCACCTGGCCGACCAGGCGCGCGCGTCCCGGGAGCCCGGCGCGCCGCGCCACTTCTCCATAACTCGCGAAATTGCCGCGCTTGATCGCGCGCACGACCCTGCGGATCGCGGCCGCACGCTCCTGCGCCGTGTTCATCGAATCCAATTTTGACCCCCCGGTCATGTCAGCCTTGCCGATCGTGATTGCGATGGACGCTCGGCAACGATTAGAGTTTCGTCCCTCATGGCGCGAGTAGCAACCGAAGTTCCGCAGTCGGACTGGCTCAACCGCACTGACACGACGTCAGCGGGGCCGACGTTGCGTGCGTGGCAGCGCTTACAAGGCAATGCCTTCGGTCGCTGGCTGTTCGCGCGCACCGTCTCGAAGCGCGCCCCGTACTTCGGCACCATCAAGCCGCGCTTCCACGAACTGCAACCGAAGCTGTGCCGCGTCTCGATGCGCAAGCGCCGCGCGGTGGAGAATCACATCCGCACGGTGCACGCGCTCGCCATGGGCAACCTGTGCGAGCTGGCCGCGGGATTGTGCACCGAGGTCACGATCCCGGTAGGCATGCGCTGGATTCCGCGCGGCATGACCATCGAGTACCTCGCCAAGGCCACCACCGACGTGGTCGCCACCGCACGGCTCGACAAGACGGAATGGGCGGGCGCCGAGAACGTCGCGGTGCCGGTGACGGTCACCGATGCGGCGGGGCAGGAAGTCGTGCGCGCGGTGATTTCGATGTACGTGTCGCCGCGCAAGGAAGGCTGACCGGCGCACGCGTCTCGAAACGCGCGCCATCGAGACCCCTCTACTTCGGGTGCTGCGAGGCCTCGCAGTCCGCGGCAATCATCGTGAACTTGTCGAGTTCGGCTCCTTTGGGCGTGTGCGCATCCAGGACGAGCACGTCGATTCCCAGGAGCGGAAAGATTGCGCACACACTGGGATCCTTGCGAAGCACTTGCCTGAACCTGCTCTTTTCGGCGGAACTCATCTTCGATTCGTCGTCGACCTCGACGCTCAGCTGCACCGTCGTTTCGTCGATCACGGTCAGTCTTTGCGAGGCCTGCGCTTCAACGTATCCCGAGTTCACCTCGTCCACGATCGCCTGAAGTCCCGCTACCGTCATACGCATTGATTTGACTTCGCCTTGCACGAAGACCACGACGCCCGTCTCGGTTTCATCGGGACCGTAGAGACGCGCGACGCCCTCCGCCTTTCCTGCGCGATTGTTGCCCTCGCTCTCCACCGAACCGTCCGCGCGGTATTCACGCATCGGACCCTCCGGTACGCCCGTCGCGCTGTTGAAGCAGAAATCCTGCGTGCCACCCCTTTCGTTCTTTACTCCCGCCGCGAGCTGGGTTCCTTTTGGACATGTGAGTGGCGCGGCGGCGGAAGTCAGCGCCGCGGCCGCTAGCATCACGAGGGTTCCGACCCAAATTGTCCGAGGCATGCCTACTTCGCCATGTCCAGCGCGCGCGGCATCCGCGCCGTGTCGCTGAGCGAGGGTTCCTCGCCGGCCGCGGGCACGAGCCCACGCAGGATCGACGACTCGATCTCCAGGTCCACGCTCGGCGAATAGTTCGCGAAGCGATTGACGGTGATCAGCCGCGTGCTCGAACCGGACGGGCTGTGCGTCACCAGGAAGGCGTGGTACTCGCCCGGCTTGCTGGCGGCGAAGCCGAAGGCCAGGTTGAACTTGCCGGCGCGCATGGTCTCTTCGTTGTTGATGCGCTCGTCGCACACCGAGAAGTAGCCTTCCTCACCCGTGCGGCCGACGAACGCGCCCTCGGCGTACAGCGAGGCCAGGAAGGCTTCCACCTGCGCGCGCGCCAGGATCCAGGTCGAGGGCGCATTGCGCTCGAACAACATCCAGCGCGTGCCACGTTCGATGCTGGTGAGCACGAACAGCGCCAGGCGCCGTGCCGACAGGTAACGCCAGTCGCTCACCGCCGCGGCACCGCTTGCCAGTGTGCGCGGGCTGGCCGCGTAGCGCGGCGGGATGCGCACCGATTGCAGCAGGTTGATGCCGGCGTTGATGAGGCGCGCGCGGTCGGAGTTGGACACCGTCCACGCGGGACGCAGGCCCGGGCGCAGGATGGCGTCGTCGCCCTCGGCCGCGGCCCAGACCGGCCAGGATTCATCGCAGCGCGCGATCATGCCGGCCGCCACGCCGCAGGGCGCGAACAGCTCGAATCGTCCGCGCAGCCGGTCGAAGGCGACGACGCGCGGGAAGAACATGGCCGCATCCTCGCTGCGGAACGGCCAGTGGCGCAGGCCGTCGAGCGCCGCGGCGTTCGACGCCCATTGCGCCGGCGGATCGACGATCAGCATGGCGCGGCGCTCGCGGCAGAAGCGTCCGGCCACCAGCAAGGTCGACAGGCCCACGTCCTGGTCGCGCGTCAGCGGCGGGATGCACAGCAGGTTGATGTCCGGCGCGGCATGCAGCGCGAAGATGCCGGTACCCGATTGGGCCGAACCGATAAGGTCGTAGTCGGTGATCGGGCCGCCATCGTCGCCGTCGGGATTGGAGGGTGTATAGCCAATGACCGCGCCATTGGCCGCCGGCGGCGTTCGCGACGGGCGTTCGGCCGGTGCGCTGCCATGCACGCGCACCAGCCGCGACTCGAGCAGGACGTCGGCCACGAAACGATCCGCGCCCGGCGTGATCGACAGGCGACGGAAGATCTCCTGGTCCTCGATCTGCTCGGAACCGGCGGTCCGCACGCGCTGCACGACCAGGTTGAAGCGGTCCTGCTCCTTGGATTCGATGCCGTCGTAGTCGACCGAGGCGCGCAGGAACTCGCGCGAGCCGGCGCCCACGCCACGCAAGATGAGCCGGCTGTTGGAAGTCGGCAGCGTCAGGGTCGGAGGCCTCGCGCCGTTGACCACGCGCACGATGACGGCGCAGCGTCCACCGTTCTCGAAGAACTGCTCGACCGCATAACTCATGGTGGAGGGCTGCCACAGGCCGCCGAACACGCGCGTGTAGTCGGCAAAGCTGCGGATCGGCACGGGTTCGTTGACGGGGCCCTTCAGGGCGCGACCGACGAAGGCGGCGATGTTGGTCGCGGCGCGCGCGATGACGCGCATAGAGCCGGGCTGTTCGGCTGGAACGAGTTGCGAGTCAGACGGCTCGGCCAAAATTCTCCCCTAACGCGGGGCTCTTCGACCCTAAAGCCCGCGCGACGCCCGCGGAATGTAGCAGCGCGTCAGTGCTGCCGCCACAGCGGTACGCCGCGCCGTTTGAAAAGTGTGACGAGCAGGAGTCCGGCGACGAATCCCGCAACATGCGCGCCGAACGCGATGCCGCCTTCTTCGGCGCCCGGTGGATGCGAGAGGCTGAGGCCGCCAAGCACCAGTTGCATGAGGAACCAGATCGCGAGCACCCAGACCGCCGGGAATCGACCCAGCCCGACGATCAGGAAGCCGATCGGCAGCCCTAACAACACGCGCGCGCGCGGATACAGCAGCATGTACGCGCCGAGCACACCCGAGATCGCGCCGCTGGCGCCCACCATCGGGATGAGCGAACCGGGATTGGGCAGCACCTGGGCGAATACCGCCGCGACTCCGCACAACACGTAGAAGATGAAGAAGCGCGTGTGGCCCATGGCGTCTTCGACGTTGTTGCCGAAGATCCACAGGTACAGCATGTTGCCGGCCAGGTGCAGAAAGCCGCCGTGCATGAACATGGACGTGAAAACGGTGGCCGAGGCCGGCAGCCAGTCGATCCCGGGCGGCGCCACCTCGCGTCCCGTGAGCAGCGCCGGGATCACGCCGAGTGCATAAGCCGCCCGCTGCGCGCCCGCATCCGACAACAGCAGGTGCTGCCACACGTATACCAGCGTGCACGCGATCATGAGGCCGACGGTGACGTAGGGCCGGGTGCTGGTCGGATTGTCGTCGTGGAGCGGCAGGACCATGGTAGTTAGGGGACATTCCTCATTTTCGCTGTAACAATCGTGTGCGCCATCGCCGCCCCGGCCCCGGGGGCGATTGTTACAGCGAAAATGAGGAATGTCCCCTAGTTGGCAGCCGGCTTCGTGGACGGCGCCGAGGCCGCGGCTTCCACCGGCGGCTCGCGCTCCGACATCAGCTCCTGGAAGGTGGCTTCGTCGACCGGCAGGTCGCTCACGCCATCCCAGGTGGCGCCGGGCGCAACCTTGTTCTGCACCAGCGTCGCGCTCGCGATGATCTGGCCGAGGGAGTCCGTGCCTCCCGAGATCGACACCGGGATGCCGCGCGGCTCGTGGGTGAGCTGCGAGACCGCTTCCCAGTCGATCTTCTCGTTGCGCGCCGCGAGTTCCTTCTGGATGCGCTCGGCGAGATCCTTCTTGAGCAGCTTGACCTGCGCCTTCTTCCAGTCGCGCGGGTCGTCTTCGAGCACGTCGTAGGCCTGGATGTGCAGGCTGCCCTGGTGCCAGCCGAACACGAACGGCTGGTTCACGACTCGCACCGTGGTGCCGATGGGCGCCATCTCGAACAGCTGCGCGATGTCCTCGGGATACAGGCGGATGCAGCCGTGGCTGGAACGCAGGCCCACGCCCGAGGGCTTGTTGGTGCCGTGAATCATGTAGCTCGGCCAGCCGAGATAGAACGCGTAGCGGCCGAGCGGATTGTCCGGGCCCGGGCCGATCACCTTTTCGAGCTTCTCGCCCTTCTCTTCCAGGTGTTCCTTGATGATCGACGGCGTCGGACGCCAGGTCGGGTCCTTCTGACGGCGCACGACCTTGGTGGCGCCTTCGGGCGTGGCCCAGCCGACGCGGCCCACGCCAATCGGGAAGGTGTGCACCACCTGCTTCTCGCCCTTCTTCATCTTCGGGTAGTAGAAGAGACGCATCGCCGGCACGTTGATGACGATGCCGTCACGCGGCGCATTGGGCAGGATGAACTGCGACGGGATCACGATCTCGCGTCCCTCGCCCGGCAGCCACGGGTCCACGCCCGGGTTGGCCCGCACGATTTCCTCGTAGCCGATGTTGAAACGCCGCGCGATGTCGGTGAGCGTGTCTTCCTTGGTGGCGCGGGTCTTCTGCACGACGCCGACCACGTCGGTGGCCGGATCGATCTCGAAGCGATGCGTGGCGACCGGCTCGGGCAGTGTCGGCACCACCTCGGCCTTCTCGGCTTCGCGCTTCTTGCCCCAGTTCGGACCGTCAGAGAACAGCGAGCATCCCGAAAGGAGTGCCCCGATCGACGCCGCCACGATGAAAGACCGCAGCGCAAGGTGACTTTTCATGATCGAAGTATGACACCGAGAGGACATATCAGACTGTCGGCATTGTGCTACAGCAGCGCGGGCTGGTTCGGGAGTTCATCACGCTTGCGCTCGCCGGCCGGAAAATGCCGCGCTAACAAGCCACCGACCGCTTCGACGCCGGCTACCGAGCCCGCCGCGAAGCGCCCCTCGCGGAAATGGCCCTCCATCGCCCGGCAAACCCCTTCCCAGTCGGCCTGGGCGATGCGTGCGCCGGCGCCCCGGTCGGCCACGATCTCGACGTCACGGTCCGCGGCCAATACATAGATGAGTACGCCATTGCGAGCCTCGGTATCCCAGATGTGCAGGCTGGAGAACACGTGCAGCGCGCGCTCGCGCGGCGGCAAGTCCGACCACACCTCGCCCAGCTCGAGCGCGGTCTCGACCACGAAGCGGATCTCGCCGCTGGTGCGCAGCTCCGCCGCGGCGATCGCCTTTTCGATCGAGGCCAGCACCTCCGCGGAGAATCGCCGGCGCGTGACCGCGTGCGAGGCCACCAGGTGGCGCATGAGGCGTGCGAAGCTCATCTAACTACCAACGGCCGGAGGCGCCGCCTCCGCCTCCGCGTCCGCCGCCGCCGCTCCAGCCGCCGCCACCGCCGCCTCCGCTCCAGCCTCCCCCGCCCCGGCCGCCACGGCCGATGTCGCGGAACACACGCCCGGCACCTCCGCGTCGCGCGCCGCTGCCGAGACCGACGAGCAGCGCGACCAGGAAGAACCCTCCGAAGCCGAGCGCCGCGAACAACACGCGCGAGGTGAACAGCCACACCAGGCCGCCGCCGATGACGCCCGCCACCAGCGATCCGCCCAGGCGCCCAAGGATGCGGTTGAGCATGCCCGCGAAACTCACCAGGCCCACGAACAGGATGGGCCAGGGAAAATTCGGATTCGAATTGCGGCTCCAGCCCTGGTCCGGCGCCGGCAGCGGCTCGCCGTCGACCACGCGCAGGATCTGGTCGACGCCCGCGTTCACGCCGCCGGCGAAGTCGCCCTGCCTGAACAGCGGCACGATGGTCTCCTCGATGATGCGCTTGCTGGTGGCGTCGGTGAGCACGCCCTCGAGGCCGTATTGCACCTCGATGCGCAGCGCGCGGTCCTCCTTCGCGACGATCAGCGCGGCGCCGTCATCGACCCCCTTGCGCCCCAGCTTCCAGCTCTCCATCAGGCGCACGCCGAATTGCGCGATGTCCTCGGGCTGGGTCGTCGGCAGGATCAGCACCGCGATCTGCGCGCCCTTGCGCGCCTCGAAGGCGCGGAGTTTCTCTTCCAGGGAGGTCTGCTGCGCAGCCGTGAGCGTGCCGGTGAGATCGGTGACCGGCGATTCGAGCCTGGGCAGCGGAACCTGCGCATAGGCGCGCGGGCCGATGCCCGCGATCAGCACGAACGCGAGTGACAGCAGCGCGTGCTTCACGATGTCGCTAGTTCGCCGGCGAATTCGCGGGCGGCGTGTTGGCTTCGGGGCCGGCGGGCGCCGGCTGCGAGGGCGTGTTCGTGTCGAACGACACTGCCGGCGGCGCGGCGATCGCGCTCTCGTTCTGCACGGTGAAGTTGGGCTTCACCTCGAAGTCGAACATCTTGGCGGTGAGGTTGGTCGGGAACTCCCGCACCGTGACGTTGAACTCGCGCACCGAGTCGATGTACCGGTTGCGGGCCACGGTGATGCGGTTCTCCGTGCCTTCGAGCTGCGCCTGCAGGTCGCGGAAGTTGGCGTTCGACTTGAGATCGGGGTACGCCTCCACGGTCGCCATCAGGGTCTTCAATGCCGAGGTGATCTGCGCCTGCGATTCCTGGAATTTCTGAAACGCGGCCGGATCGTTGATGAGCTCGGGCGTGAGCTGGATGGAACTGGCCTTTGCGCGTGCCTCGGTCACTCCGACGAGCACACGCTCTTCCTGAGCCGCGTAGCCCTTAACGGTCGCCACCAGGTTCGGGATCAGGTCCGAGCGCCGCTGGTACTGATTCACCACCTCGGACCACGCGGCCTTCACTGCCTCGTCCTGTCCCTGGAGCTTGTTGTAGCCGCAGCCGGCGAGATTCGTGCTGGCGGCGACTACGAAGAGACTGATGAAGAGCTTGCGCATGGATCCTCCGCGCCGCGTGGAATGTCACCAGATTTTGACACGCTCTCCCGGCGCCCGGTACATGCGATCGGTCGGCTTCAGGTCGAATGCCTCGTAGAAAGCGTCGATGTTGCTCGTCGGACCATTGGAACGGAACTCGCTGGGGCTGTGTGGATCGGTCAGCAGGCGCTTGAGCAACTCCTCGTCGCGGTACTTGCGGCGCCACACCTGCGACCAGCCGAAGAAGAAGCGCTGCTCGCCGGTGAAGCCGTCGATCTGCGGCGCCGGCTTGCCACCCAGCGACAGCTGGTACGCGCGCAGCGCCACCGCCATGCCGGACAGGTCGCCGATGTTCTCACCGAGCGTGAGCTTGCCGTTGATGTGGCGGTTGTCGAGCACCGAGTAACCGTCGAACTGGGCGGCGAGCGCGTCGGCACGCTGCTTGAACTTGGCGGCGTCTTCCGCCGTCCACCAGTCGCGCAAGTTGCCGTCGCCGTCGTACTGGCGGCCCGAATCGTCGAAGCCGTGGCTGATCTCGTGGCCGATCACGCAGCCGATGCCGCCGTAGTTCACCGCGTCGTCCGCGGTCGCGTCGAAGAACGGCGGACGCAGGATGGCCGCGGGGAAGGTGATCTCGTTGGTGGTCGGGTTGTAATAGGCGTTGACCGTCTGCGGCGTCATCAGCCACTCGCCCTTGTCCACCGGGCCGCCGGCGCGATTGATGTTCCGCTTGAGCTCGAACTCCTGGCCGCGGATGACATTGCCGACGAGGTCGTCGCTCCGCACGACGTACGAGGTGTAATCGCGCCACTTGTCCGGGTAGCCGATCTTGACCGTGATCTTGGCCAGCTTCTTCTTCGCCTCGGCGCGCGTGGCGGGACTCATCCACTCGAGACCGTCGATCGAGGTGTCGAAGGCCTTGAGCAGGTTGTCGACCAGCCCGAGCATGCGTTGCTTGGCTTCGGGCGGGAAATGCGCATCGACGAACATGCGGCCGATCAATTCGCCCATGTTGTTGTCCATGGAATTCACCGCGAGGCGCCAGCGCGGCTTCTGTTCCGGCACGCCATTCAGCGTGCGCTGGTGGAAATCGAATTCCAGGTCCGCGAACTGCGCCGACAGCAGCGGCGCGTAGTCATCCAGCAGCTGGAACTTGAAATACAGCTTCCAGTCGGACACCGGCACGGTCTTCACCAGCTGGGCGATGCCCTTGATGAAGGACGGCTGGCTGATGTCCATTTTCTGCACCGGTGCGCCCATGCCCTCGAAGAACGACAGCCAGTCGAAGTTCGGCGCGAGCTTCTGGTACTCGGGCAGCGACATCGGGTTGTAGGTCTTCACCGGATCGCGGTTCTCGACCTTGGTCCACTGGTAGTTCGCGATGCGCGTCTCCAGCGCCGCGATGCGCCGCGCGGCGGACTTCGCGTTGCGTTCGCCGGCGCGCGCCAGCATCTGCTCGACGTAGCTTTCGAACTTCGCCCGGAACTGCGCGTACTTCTCCTCGGGGTTCAGGTAGTAGTCGCGGTCGGGCATCGTGAGCCCGTTCTGGTACAGCGAGCCGATGTACACCGAGGAATTCCTGTTGTCGGGGCCGGAATACCAGAAGAACGGCTGGCCGACGCCGATGCGCTGGGTGTGGCCGATGTAGCGCGCCACGTCGCGCGCGGTGACGATGGTGTCGATCTGCGCCAGTTCGGCCGCCAGCGGATCGAGGCCCAGGCTCTCGACGCGCGCGGTATCCATGAACGCGAGGTAGTAGTCGCCCACTTTCTGCGCGTCCGAACCCGGCATGCGGTTGGGCTGCTGCGAAGCCGCGACGATGAGGTTCTTCACCTCTTCCTGCGCCTGGTCATCGAGGATGATGAAAGAACCGTAGTTCGAACGATCCGGCGGGATCTGGGTGTTGGCCAGCCAGCCACCCCCGACGAAGCGATACAGGTCATCCTGCGGACGCACGTTGCGGTCGAAACCGGTCAGGTCGAGTCCGGACTTCGGTGCCGGAGCGGCTGGAACCGGCGCGGGGGCGGCGGCGGGAGCGGCGGGCTTGGGGGCCTGGCCGGCACAGGCGGTCAATACCGCCGCGGTGGCAAGAACGAGGAGACGCTGGGCCATGGAGGGATCCTGAAAATCCTGCGATGGCCGGGAGTATAAAAAAAGCCCCAAGCCTTTGGGGGCTCGGGGCTGGAAGGCGGACTTTCGATGAAGGGAAAGAAGTCCGCTAGGGGATTCGGTCAGTCAGCTGAAACGGGTCAGTGCAGTCTCGCGACCTGCAAAATCTTGATGTCGTCGGCGTCGATCTCGAAGTTCGCGGCCAGCAAGCGGCGCAGTTCCTTCGAATCGCGGCGTTCACCGAGCGGATGCGTCAGCTCGATGACCCCGCTCCACTCACTCGAATGAGCCGGCTCTGCGCTCGTGACAAAGTGCGTGTAATAACGGGCTGCCATGGGTCCAAAGCGTAGGCCTGCGACCCCAAAACGGCTGTGAGCCGCTGCACAGAACCCCGGGGCGCGGGGTGGCCGCGACTGAGACCTTCATCACATATGATTCAGGTCGTGACGCGTTATCGACCGGCAGAGAAACCCGGGTCCCAATTCATTACTCCCGCAGGCGCAGCAAGGCTCAAACAAGAGCTCGACGAACTGTGGCGCGTGGAGCGCCCGCGGGTCACCCAGGCCGTCTCGGAAGCCGCGGCGCAGGGTGATCGCTCGGAGAATGCCGAGTACACCTACGGCAAACGCCGGCTGCGCGAGATCGACCGCCGGGTGCGATTCCTGCGCAAGCGTCTCGATGGCATGACGGTGGTCGACAAGCCGCCGAGTGATCGCAACCGCGTGTATTTCGGTGCGTGGGTGACGCTCGAGGACGAAGACGGCCACCAGCAGCGCCACCGCATAGTCGGACCCGACGAATTCGACATGGCCGAGGGTTACATCAGCATGGATGCGCCGCTGGCGCGCGCGCTGATGCGCAAGGCGCGTGACGAGGAGATCACGGTGCAGCTGCCGGGCGGAGCGCGAAGCCTGGTGATTGTCGCCATCGACTACCCGGCCTGAGGCCGGCGATCGCCGCGTGAGCCCACAGGGTGTAACGTCCGGCGGCCGAACGGTTCGACACGGAGGTGGGGAATGCGGCCGCGGGGAGTCCTGATCACCGGCGCCAGCGGCTTCATCGGCGGACACGTGGCGCGCGACTGCACCGCTCGCGACATCGGGGTGTTCGGACTGACGCGTGACGCCGCGCGCGCAGGCCGGCGTCTCGGGGCTGCGGCACGCCTCGTCGAGCGTCCCGGCGACATCACGGCGGATGCGACCATCGACGCCATCGTCAATCTCGCCGGCACTCCGGTCATCGGTCCGCCCTGGACCACACGGCGTCGGCAGGTATTGATCGACAGCCGCGTACGCACCACCGAAGCAGTTCTCGAGTGGTGCCGCACGCGCGCCTCACGGCCGCGGGTGCTCATCAGTGCCAGCGCCATCGGCTTCTACGGCACCGCGGATGATGCGTGGCTGGACGAGTCCTCGCCTCCACACCCCGCGGAATTCCAGTCGCAGCTCTGCATGGCGTGCGAGGCGGCCGCGAACCGCGCCAGCGACCTCGGGATTCGCGTGGTGAACCTGCGCTTCGGGCTGGTGCTCGGCGCCGACGGCGGCATCCTGCCGCGCCTCGCGCTGCCGGCGAAGCTCGGGTTCGCCGCGGTGATCGGTGACGGCCGGCAATGGCTGTCGTGGATTCACATCGACGACCTGCTGCGGATCATCGATCTCGCGATCGAGGCCGAGGACCTCGACGGCGCGATCAACGCGGTCGCGCCCGCGCCGGTGCGCCAACGCGAATTCCAGCAGGCGCTCGCCGGGAAATTGCATCGCCCGCTGTGGCTGCGCACGCCAGCGGCGCTGCTGCGCGCCGGCCTCGGCGAGATGGCCGAACTACTGACGAAGGGTCAACGCGTGGCGCCGCGCCGGCTCGCCGCGCGCGGCTTCGAGTTCCGTCATGCGACGCTCGACTCCGCGCTCGACGCCAGCCTCACACGCGCACGTTCTTGAACTGCCAGGGATCGGTCTTGTCGAGATCTTCCGGGAACAGCCGCTCGCGGTCGTGCAGCGGCGTCCAGTCGGTGTACGCACCCGTGACCGTTCCGAGGTAGGGCAGCGAGATCTCGAGGTTGCGGCGGAAGTCGATCTCGTCGGGCTCGACCAGGCCGACGTTGGGATTCTCCATCGCCCAGATCATTCCCGACAGGCACGACACCGTGACCTGCAGGCTGGTGGCGTTGTTGTGCGGGCACAGCTTGCGCGCCTCGTCGATGGTGAGCTGCGAGCCGAACCAGTACGCATTCTTCTTGTGGCCGGCGAGCAGCACGCCGAGTTCGTCCATGCCCGAGGTGATCTCGTCCATCAGGATGCGCTGACGATCCTGCAGGTGCCAGTTGCGGCCGGCGAATTCGTGCACCGACACCACCGCCGAATCGCTCGGGTGGTAGGCGTAGTGGCAGGTGGGCCGGTACACCACCTCGGAGCTCTGGCGCACCGACAGGTAGTCGGCGATCGAGATGGCCTCGCCGTGCGTGATCAGGAAGCCGTGGAAGTGCCCCGCCTTCGGAGTCCAGGTGCGCACGCGCGTCGCGGCGCCAGGCTGCATCAGGTAGATAGACGCGCCGCCGCCGAAGTCGTAGCGCTTGCCGTCGCGCGGGAAGTTCTTCTCGTGCGTGCCCCAGCCGAGCTCGGCCGGCTGCTGGCCCTCGCTGACGAAGCCGTCCACCGACCAGGTGTTGACGAATTCGTTGAACTCCTTGGGCTTCGAGGCGAGCTGCGTGTCGCGCTCGGCGATGTGGATGACCTTGATGCCGAGCTTGCGCGACAGCTGGCCCCAGTCCTCGCGCGACTTGGGTGACGCATCCACGCCGGTGTCGGCCGCGATGTTGAGCAGCGCCTGCTTGACGAAGTGCGACACCAGGCCCGGGTTTGCGCCGTGCGTGAGCACCGCGGTGGGCGCGCGCGGATTGGCGGCGCGCAGCGCCAGCGCCTCTTCGCGCAGCGCGTAATTGGTGCGTTTCGCATGGGGAATCGTCACGTCGGTGTAACCACCGGGCCACGGCTCGATGCAGGTGTCGAGGTACATGGCGCCCTTCGACCAGCAGTACTTGACCAGCGCGATCGACGACACGTCCACCGACACGTTGAGCACGAAGTCGCCGCGGCCGATGTGCGCATCGAGCTCGCGCTGGTAGTTGTCGCGGGTCAGCGTGACCTTCACGACCTTGATGCCGTACTCCTCGGCTTCCTTCTTGCCGCGATCATCCGAGGTAATGATGGTGATGCGCTCTTTCGGCATGCCGATGTGCCGCAGGACCAGCGGCAACGTGCCCTGGCCGATGCTTCCGAAGCCGATGAAAATGAGACGGCCCGGAAACTCGATGTGAATCTTCTCGTTCGGCATGATTGACCCCGTGACACTCGTCAGAAAATCAGGGCCGTGAGGGTATCAACCATCATCTGGTGTTGCCACCCGCGGGCGCGATCAACCGCGATCAACTTCCGGCGCTGCGCCAGTGCGGCGGATACGTGCGCTCGTAACCCGGCAACGCTTCGACGCGCTGCAGCCATCGGCTGAGCGCAGGATAGTTCGCTTCGACCGGCAGGAATCGCGACGAGAGCTCGCGCGCCTCGGGCAACGCGAGCGCGCGCAGCAGCAGCTTGATGCCCGGGTAGATCATGTAATCGGCGGCGCCGACTTTTTCGCCGACGATCCACGGGCCCTTCGACAGGCGACCCTCGATGGTGCGCGCTTCACCGGCGATCATGTGCATTGCGTACGTACTCTCGTCGGAATACGGATCGCCCTGCCGCTGCAGCAACGCCCGCGTGATGCGCGTGACGAACGGCTCGATGTACGCCTGGAACTCGCAGCACACGCGCATGATGACCGCGCCCTCCTCCGGCGAGTCACCGAACAGCGGCTTCGCGGGGTACTTGCGCTCCAGGTAATAGAGGACGGCGAGCGACTCGAACACCACGTAGTCGCCATCCTTGAGCACCGGCACGCGGCCGCGCGGCGTCATGGCCAGCATGTGCGGCGCCTTGTGTTCCTGCATCGCCAGCTGCAGCAGGTGGCTGTTGTAGCTCAATCCCTTGTGCTCGAGCGCCAGCAGCACTCGCCAGGAATACGGGCTTCCACTTCCCCAATAGACGTCTATGGCCATGTGCAGCTCATGAAATGCTGCGGATTGTAAGATGCGACATGCGCCCTTTCACTACCTTGATCGACGTAACCGCATTGCGCTCTCTGCCGCGCGCGGATCTCGCCTTGTTCGACTGCCGCGCGGAGCTCGGGAATCCAGCCTGGGGCGAGACGCAATTCGCCGAGGCGCACATTCCCGGTGCGCAATTCCTGCATCTCGATCGCGACCTGTCGGGCCCGATCACCGCGAACAGCGGTCGGCACCCGCTGCCGGATGCGCACGTGTTCGCGCGGCGCCTCGCCGAACTCGGCGCCGGCGCCGACACGCAGATCGTGGGCTACGACCAGGGCAACGGCGCGTACGCCTCGCGCCTCTGGTGGCTGGCGCGCTGGATCGGTCATTCCCGCGTGGCGGTGCTGGACGGTGGCATCGCCGCGTGGCGCGCGGCCGGATCGCCGCTGGAATCCACGCGCACCACGCCACGGCCGCGCGAGCTGCCGGTACGGCTCGACGCGAACGCCGCGCTCGACGTGGCCACGGTCGACGTGCTGCGGCGACGCCCCGGCACCCTGCTGGTCGACGCCCGCGGCGCGGAGCGATTCGCGGGCCGCAACGAGACCATCGACCCGGTGCCAGGACACGTGCCCGGCGCGCGCAATCATCCCTTCACGCGCAATCTCGGCGCCGATGGCAGGTTCCTGCCCGCCGGCGAGCTGCGTGAGCGCTGGCTCGCCTTCCTGGCCTCGCGCCCGCCCGCCGAACTGGTCGCGATGTGCGGCTCCGGCGTGACCGCGTGCCACAACCTGTTGGCCCTGGAGCACGCCGGCCTCGTCGGTGCACGCCTGTATGCCGGATCGTGGAGCGAATGGATTCGCGACCCGCGCCGGCCGGTGGCCACCGGCACGTATTAAGAGTCGGCGCCGGGAGACGGCGGCATGCGCCGACGTTTACTTGCGGGACCTATTTGATATCGTGCGCGCCAAAATGGCAGCCGAAATCCAACCCGCCGGCACCCAGGAGCCGGCACGCCGCACGGATCGACCAATCACGTGGTCGATCGACGACTCCGCCGAGCTCTACCAGGTCAACGCCTGGGGCAAGGGCTACTTCTCGGTGAATCCGCAGGGACACCTGGTAGTTCGGCCCGACATGAAGGCCACGCGCGAGATCGACCTGTTCGAAGTGGTGCAGGGACTCAAGGAGCGCGAGCTCACCACTCCCGTGGTGGTGCGCTTCTCCGACATCCTCGCGCACCGCCTCAAGCACCTGCACGACGCCTTCGCCCAGGCCATCGCCGAGAACGACTACCAGAACCGCTACACCGCGGTGTTCCCCATCAAGGTGAACCAGCAACGACTGGTGGTCGAAGAGGTGTATCGCTACGGCCAGCCTTTCGGCTTCGGCCTGGAAGTGGGCAGCAAGCCCGAGCTGCTGTCGGTGATGCCGATGACCGCGGATTCGCCGGAGCGAATGATCATCTGCAACGGCTTCAAGGACGACAGCTACCTCGAGGCGGCGATCATCGCCACCAAGCTCGGCCGCACCATCATCCCCGTGGTGGAAAATTTCTCCGAGCTGCCGGCGATCCTGCGCATCGCCGAGAAGTACAACGTGCGCCCCAAGATCGGAGTGCGCGTGAAGCTCGCCAGCGAAGGCTCAGGCAAGTGGCGCGAGTCGGCCGGTGACAAGTCGAAGTTCGGCCTGTTCATCACGGAGATCCTCGAGGCGGTCGAGATCCTGCGCGAGAAGAACATGCTCGACTGCCTGCAGCTGGTGCACTGCCACCCCGGCAGCCAGCTGCAGGACATCCGCCGCGTCAAGGACGCGATCAACGAGCTGGCGCACGTGTACGCCGAGCTCAAGTTCCTGGGCGCGGGCCTGCAGTACATCGACGTGGGCGGCGGCCTCGGCGTCGACTACGACGGCAGCGGCACCAATTTCCATTCGTCGATGAACTACACGCTGAACGAGTACGCCAACGACGTGGTGTACCGCATCGCGAGCGTGTGCAACGCGCGCAAGATCGCGCATCCGATGATCGTCAGCGAATCGGGCCGCGCCATTGCCGCGCACCACAGCGTGCTGATCTTCAACACGCTCGGCAGCCAGGCGCTGGACCAGTTCCGCGTCACCGGCAAGGAAGACCAGGAGAACGGCGGCCGCGACCTGCCGCAACCGGTGCGCGACCTGCTCGACGCGTATCGCACGGTCACCGAGCGGCGCGTGGTCGAGTGTTACCACGACGCGCAGACCGCGCGCGACCAGGTGCTGCAGATGTTCAACCTCGGCCTGCTGACGCTGGAGCAGCGCGGCCTGGCGGAGCGGCTCTACTGGGCGACGTGCGCGCGCGTGCGTGACCTGACCCGCAAGCTCGACGAGGTGCCCGAGGAGCTCGAGGAACTGGAGTCGATCCTCTCGGACATCTACTTCTGCAACTTCTCGGTGTTCCAGTCGCTGCCGGACAGCTGGGCCATCGACCAGCTGTTCCCCATCATGCCCATCCACCGGCTGGGCGAGCGGCCGACGCGCAAGGGCGTGCTGGCCGACATCACCTGCGACTCGGACGGGAAGATAGACCGCTTCGTGAGCCAGCGGGACGTCAAGAAGACGCTCGAGCTGCACGCCATCACCGCCCAGGACGAGTATTACCTCGCGGCCTTCCTGGTCGGCGCCTACCAGGAGACGCTCGGCGACCTGCACAACCTGTTCGGCGACACCCACGTGGTGCACGTGCGTTTCCACGACGACGGCGGCTGGTGGATAGAAGAGGTCGTCAAGGGCGACACGGCAAACAAGGTGCTCGAGTACATGGAATACGACGTCGCCGACCTGCACCCGGCCCTGGCGCGGGACTGCGAACGCGCGGTGCGCGACGGCCGCATGTCGGTGGCCGAGTCCCAGGCGATCAAGCGTTTCTACGAAGGCGAGTTAGACGGGTACGCCTATCTAGAATAAGTGCCCTCGATTCGTGCCGACGCCCCGAAAGTGAGCGCTAACATGCACCAAGCCATGCACGAATCTCACTGAAAACACTCGAATTGCTGCATTGGCGAGCGTTGTCATTTCGCGCGCCGCGCCGTTGTTTACAGCTTCTCGAAGCGAGGAGTAGCATGCCTCGCGTTCGATGCGTCTAACGGAATTTCCCTGAAGAGTGCACGAACTACGGTGCAGGCCGCTGAGCCCCAAGACCTACGAAAGACCTAGTCACGTGCGCCTTGAAGCCTTGACCTGTTTTTAATTGACCGCGGTACATGCAGGGGCCGCGTACCTGCCGCTGTACGCTTTTTGAGAGATGTCCGGGATGACGACGATCTATGTGGGCAACCTGCCCTTCTCCGCGACCGAGCAAGATATCAAGGTGCTGTTCGAGCGCCACGGCAAGGTCGATTCCGTAAAGCTGATCAACGACCGCGAAACCGGCAAGCCGCGTGGCTTCGGGTTCGTCGAGATGGGCTCGGGCGAGGCGCAGGCCGCGATCCAGGGCCTGAACGGCTACCAGATGAACGGCCGTCCGCTGCGCGTCAACGAGGCGCAGGAACGTCCGCCGCGCCCGCGCCAGGGCGGCGGTGGTCCGTTCCGCCGCTGATCCGCATCAAGGGCTAACTACCAGCGATTCACCTTCGATTCGAACCCCGCCACGAGCGGGGTTGTTTTTCCGTTGCCATCTGGTGGACGCCGCGGAGTCGTCGATGGGTTTGCGAGTCCTGCTGACTTCCACGCTTCTGGCGCTGCTGGCGGCCTGCGCGGGTGCGCCGCCACCGCAGGCGCCACCGGCGGCGCCGACCGCCCCGCCGCGCGACGCGGCCACCGCCGCGGCCATCGAGCAGGCGCTCGCCGGTGAACACCGTTCGGCCGGGAACCGCGCACGCGACGCGGCCCGGCACCCGGTCGATACGCTGCTGTTCTTCGGCATCAAGCCGCAGATGACCGTGGTCGAGGCCTGGCCCGGCGCCGGCGGGTGGTACACCGAGGTGCTCGCACCGCTGCTCGCCGAACACGGCAGGCTGTACGCCGCCGAAATTCCCGCCGCGCCCGGCAACGAATTCGTGACCGCGAGCCTGGCGAGCTTCGCGCAGAAACTCGCGGCGCGGCCGGATGTGTACGGCAAGGTCAGCGTGACCACGCTGGGACCCGGCGGTGGCGACATCGCGCCGCCGGAGAGCTGCGACCTGGTGGTGACCTTTCGCAACATCCACAACTGGATGAGCCTGGGGTACGCGAAGGAGGCGTTCGTCGCGATGCATCGCGCGCTCAAGCCCGGCGGCATCCTCGGGGTGGTCGAACACCGCGCCGATCCTTCCAAGCCGCAGGACCCGCGCGCCGCCAGCGGCTATGTCAACGAGCAGTACGCGATCGAGCTGATCGAGTCGGCCGGCTTCGTGCTCGACGAGCGCTCGGAGATCAACGCCAATCCGAAGGACACCAGGGACTACGAGCAGGGAGTCTGGAGCCTTCCGCCCACCTACCGGCAGGGCAACCGCGATCGCGAGAAATTCGAAGCGATCGGGGAAAGCGACCGCTTCACGCTGAGGTTCCGGAAGAAGTAGCTGGAAACGGGGTCAGACCCCATTTGCCGTTACCACATCTGCTTGAGGCGAGAGGCCACGTCGATGGTGCCGGAATCGGCGGCCGCCGCTTCCATCTTCACTTCGACGTTGGCGCTCTGGAAGGTCTGCTCATCGAAGCACTTG
>Ga0315910_10001261_pt1 | contig 23486 bp, 15 predicted proteins | sample EdamamesoilMG_FD_204470 | JGI IMG/M metagenome (GOLD analysis project Ga0315910, IMG submission 204470) | Garden soil microbial communities collected in Santa Monica, California, United States - Edamame soil | ecosystem: Environmental > Terrestrial > Soil > Garden | place: USA: California... | reverse complement strand
CTCAATATCGCGTCCACCTGGATGACCGCGCGGTCGCCGCGCAGCTGTCGGTGTCGGGCAGCCACGCCGCGCGCCTGAAGATCGCGGGGCAGGACCTGCGCGTGCTGTACGACATCAGCGACGCCAGCATCCGCGTCGAGGTCGAGGGCCGCGTGCACAGGTTCGGCCGGCAAACGGCGGGGCGCGTCCAAGCAGCGACGCCGTCGATGGTGGTGGCCATTCACGTCAAGGAAGGGCAGCACGTCGAGGCAGGGCAAGCGCTCGGTCTGCTCGAGGCGATGAAGATGGAGATCCGCTTCGACGCGCCGATCAGCGGAACCGTCGTCGAGGTGCTCGCCCGGCGCGGCCAGCAGCTGCGCGCCGGCGAGGTGATCCTGGTCATCGATCCCGCGGCCAGCAGCTCCACCGGCAAGAACCCGCTGGCGGACACGCTGCGGCTGCCGGAGGAGCGCGATCCGCTCGCGAGCCTCTTCGTGGACGACGACCGGACGCCGCTCACCATCCCCGACCTGGTCGCCGCCAGCAAGGCCGACCCGGAGCCGAGCAGCGCCGCGATGTTCGCGGTGCGCGACGAGATCCGCCGCATCATCCTCGGCTACGACGCCGCGGGCCAGCGCGTGGCGAGCCTGGTGGCGTTGCTCGAGGCGCCGCTGCCGAAGGAGCTGCCCGCGCCGTTCCTGGCGCAGCTGGCCGAGGTGCGCCACGAGCTGGTGGTCTTCGCCGACATCGAGCGCCTGTTCGCGCGCCGCCAGCTGTCGCGCGAGCAAGGCGAGCTGCAGCCCTCGAACAACGCGCAGATGCGCACGTTCGTGCGGCGCATGCGCGCCGGCGGCGCCGGCCTCGACGAGGCCTTCATCACCAAGCTGAAGGCCGCGCTCGCCCATTACGGCGTGAGCGATCTCGAGTACAACGAGTCGCTCGAGGTGGTCGTGATGCGCATGTTCGCGTCGCAAGCCACGCCGGACATCCGCTTCGACCTGATCGGCGCCCTGCTCCAGCGCGTGCTGGCGCTGGTGGACGCGGGGCTCGATTTCAGGGGCGAGACGGCGCTCGAGGGCGCGCTCACGCTGATCGCCTCGCTGCGCGGGCAGGTGCCCGACAGCGTCGCCGACGCCGCGATCTCGGCCTCGTACCGCATCTTCCAGCGGCCCGAGCTGGAGCGCGCCGCCGAGCGGACCACGCAGCGGCTCGAGACCTGGCTGGCGAGCTCGGAGAACCCGCCCTCGCCGCCCGACGAGGTGTTGCGCGAGCTGGCGCAGGCGCCGCGCCGCCGCTTCCTGGAGATCGAGGCCTGGCTGCACGCGCCCGACTCGGCCCGCCGCAGCATCGCGCTGACAGCCTATGTGCGGCGCCTGTACGTGCCGCGCGTGCCGGTCGTCGAGCAAAACCCGCGCGACACGCTCGGCAGCGTGCGGCTCGCCTTCACCGACGGCGAGGTGGTGTTCTCGCGGCTCTCGACGCCGAAAGAGGCGGTCGGGGACTGCAAGAAGCTGCTGGAGCAGAGCCACGGCGAGAAGCGCCCACGGCTGGAGCTGATCCTGCCGCTGGCCAGCGCCGCCGAGCGCTCGCAGGTGCGGCCGGCGATCGTCGAGGCCGTGCAGGCCGTGCTCGGCGCCGTGAAGGTGCACGGGCTGCGCGTGACGCTCTCGCTCCTGGCTCCGAACGAGCCCGCCTGGCACGAGACCTGGCAGAGCACCCCGCGCGAGAGCGGCCTGCGGCCGATCGAGCTCTGGGGCATCCACCCCGAGGCCGCGCAGCGCGTCGACCTGTCCCGCTACCAGAGCTTCCACATGGAGCGGCTGAGCGCGACGGACGGCATCTACTGCTTCTACGGCAAGAGCCGCGACATCCCGGACGACGAGCGCATCTTCGTGCTCGCCGACGTGCTGGACAGGCCCGCCGAGGACGGCGCCGATCCGGCGTATTTCGTGCCGATCTTCGAGCGCGCGTTCCACGAAGCCGCGCGCACGCTGCGCGTGATCCTGTCGACGCGCGACCCGGGCCGGCGCCTGCAGTGGAACCGCGTGGTGCTGTTCCTGGTGCATCCGATGAGCCTGAACCGCGGCACGGCGCAAGCGCTGGCGCAGCGCCTGCACCCCGCGACGCGCCACCTCGGCCTCGAGCGCGTGACCGTGCGCCTGCGCGTCATCGATCCGGCCCGCCCCAAGCAGAGCCCGACCGAGGTGGAGCTGATCGTCAGCGATCTCTCCGGCGCCGGCATCGACGTCACCTGGCGCGAGCCGCACCGCGCGCCGCTCTTGCCGGTGACGGAGTACGAGCGCCGCGTGGTGACCGCCAAGCGTCGCGGCCTGGTCTACCCCTACGAGATCATCCGCATGCTCGTCGGCAGCGAGGACACGGAGAGCCAGCGCGTGGGCCGCCACGGCCTGCCCGGCACCGCCCTGCCCCGCGGCAGCTTCGCGGAGTATGACCTGAGCCCCGACGCCGATCCGCCGCGCGCCATCAGCGTGGCCGGGCGCCAGCCGGGCAAGAACACGTGCTCGGTGGTGTTCGGCGTGATCAGCACGCCCACGCCCAAGGTGCCCGAGGGCATGCGGCGCGTGCTGATCGTGAGCGACCCCACGCGCGACATGGGCGCGCTGGCGGCGCCCGAGTGCGACCGCGTCGTCGCGGCGCTAGACCTGGCCGAGCAGCTGTCGCTGCCGGTGGAGTGGCTGCCGGTCTCGAGCGGGGCGCGCATCGCCATGGACAGCGGCACCGAGAACCTGGACGCCACCGCGCGCGTCGTGCGCCGCATCGTGACGTTCACGCAGGCCGGCGGCGTGATCCACATGATCATCACCGGCGTCAACGTCGGCGCCCAGAGCTACTGGGACGCGCTCGCGACGATGCTGCTGCATACGCGCGGCGTGCTGATCATGACCCCGCGCGCCTCGATGGTGCTGACGGGCCGCGCCGCGCTCCTGGCGTCGGGCTCGGTCGCTGCCGAGGACGAGACCTCGATCGGCGGCTACGAGCGAGTGATGGGCCCGAACGGCCAGGCGCAGTTCTTCGCGGGCGACCTGGGCGACGCCTATCGCATCCTGTACGAGCACTACTCGTACACCTACGTGGTGCCGGGCGAGACGGGGCCGCGCCGCGCGCTCTCGACCGACCCGATCAGCCGCAGCGTGCTCGACTACCAGTACAAGGGCGAGGGCTTCGAGTCGATCGGCGAGCTGTTCAGTGACGCCACCAACCCGGGCCGCAAGAAGCCGTTCGCGATGCGCTCGCTGATGAGCGCGGTGATCGACCAGGACGGCGGCGCGCTCGAGCGCTGGCAGAGCCACACGTCGGCGGAGACGGCGGTCGTCTGGGACGCGCACCTCGGCGGCTACCCGATCTGCCTGATCGGCATCGAGAGCCAGAACGTGCCGCGCTGGGGCTACCGCCCGCTCGACGGCCCCGCCGACTGGAACGGCGGCACGCTCTTCCCGCAGTCGAGCAAGAAGATCGCGCGCGCCTTGAACGCGGCGAGCAACAACCGCGCGGCGGTGATCCTCGCCAACCTCTCCGGCTTCGACGGCTCGCCCGAGTCGATGCGCAAGCTGCAGCTGGAGTACGGCGCGGAGATCGCGCGCGCAGTGGTCAACTTCGAGGGGCCGCTCCTGTTCCTCGTGGTCTCGCGCTACCACGGCGGCGCCTACGTGGTGTTCTCGCGCGAGCTGAACCCGAACCTGCGAGCGTTCGCGCTCGAGGGCTCGTACGCCTCGGTGATCGGCGGCGGCCCCGCGGCGGCGGTGGTGTTCGCGCGCGAGGTTCGCGCCCGCGTGGCGTCCGACGCGCGCATCAAGGGTCGCCCGCCGGCGCGCACGCCGGCCGATCGCATCGCGCGCGAGAAAGCGCTGGAGATGGTCAAGCTGGAGAAGCAGGCCGAAGTGGCCGCCGAGTTCGACGCCATCCACACGGTGGATCGCGCGCGCGAGGTCGGCTCGCTCGAGGCCATTTTTCCGGCGGGAGGCCTGCGCCAGCGCCTGATCGAGGCGCTCGGCAACCCCGAGGTCTGATGCGCCTGCTGATCGAAGCGCATCACCCCGCGCACATCCACTTCTTCAAGAACCCGGTCCGCCTCTGGCGCGACCGGGGCGACGAGGTGCTGTTGCTCGGTCGTGATCGCGACGTGATGAAGCAGCTGCTCGGCGCCTACTCCTTCATCCCGAGCCGCGTGATCACGGCCGCGCGCGGCCGCGGGCGCTTCCCCTTGGCCGAGATGCTCTCACGCCAGGCGGCGGTGGCGAACGCCATCCGCGAGTTTTCGCCCACGCTGGTGCTGAGCTTGATGGGCAGCTACACGCAGGCGGCGCGGCTGTTCGGCGTGCCCAACATCATCTTCACCGACAGCGAGTTCCAGAGCTTCAATCACAAGATCGCCCACCCCTTCGCGACGCGCATCTACACGCCGCAGTGCTTCTGGAAGCCGCTCGGAGGCAAGCAGCGGCGCTACAACGGCTACCACGAGCTGGCGTTCCTGCACCCCGCCCGCTTCACGCCCCGCCCGGAGGTGCTCTCGCGCCTCTCGGCCAACGGCGGACCGAGCATCAACGGCACCGGCGCGGGAGCGGGCGCGCCGGCCCCCGGACAATACGTGGTCATCCGCACGTCGGCCTGGAACACGCTGCACGACATCGGCGAGTCCGGGCTCGGCAGCACGTTTGACAAGGTGATGCGCGAGGCGCTCGCGAAGTACTCGGTCTACGTGGTGCCGGAGGGCGGCAAGATCGCGCCCGAGTGGGAGCGCTACAAGCTGACGGTGCCGCCCGAGGACTATCACGACGTGCTCGCGTTCGCGCGCCTGGTGATCACCGAGGGCGCCTCCACCGCCAGCGAGGCCGCTTGCCTGGGCGTGCCGTCCGTCTACATCAACACCACCCGCCGCGGCTACCTGGAGGACCAGGAGCGGCGCTATCGACTGGTGTTCAACTACACGAACGCCAGCGCCGCCGCGCAGCGAGTGAGCGAGCTGCTGGCCCACCCGCCGAGCGCGGACGACCTGCGCGCCGCGCGCGATCGGCTGATCGACGAGCACGTGGACGTCACGCGCTTCGTCGTGGACGAGCTCGACCGCGTCGCCGCCGAGCTCGGCTGAGCCGGGCGACCGCGGCTCAGAACGAGAGGCCCAGGAGCAGGCACGGGCCGCCCTCGGGCAACGAGAGCTCGAAGGGGCGCGGCGCGATCGCCTTGGCGACCACGAGCGTGTTCTTCGGTGACGTCGACCCGTCGATGCCACAGCTGCCGTCCAGCACGAGCAGGTAGTTGCCCGGGTACGTGAACGCCGCGCCGGCTTCGCCCAGCTCGATGAACGTGGCGCTCAGGCCGCCCATGCCGTCGAGCGGCGGAGCGAACGTGCGCACGCCCGCGGCTGCCGGCTCGAACGGCGCTGCGCTCGTGAAATCGGCCGCCGTGGTGTCGATCCGCACCGGCGTGTATTCGCCGATCTGGTCGGTGCCGGCGAAATCGGGCGGAGACGCGTACGCCAGGATGAAGAACCCCGTGCTGCGCGAGATCTGGTGCCCGCTGCCCGGCGGGTTGAAGTAGATGGTGCCCGTCGGGTACGTGCCCTTGGCGTCCGTCTGTGTGCCGTCGATCACGAACACCGACTCGGTCTGCGAGTGATAGTGCAGCCCCACGCTGCCGTCGGTGACCGTGTACCAGAGGATGGCCACGTGCTCGGTGTCCTCGGCCCCCGCCAGGATGAGCTTCTTCACGTTGGGCCGAAAATCGAACCATTCGTACGCGGCCGGGTTGGCCTTCACGTCATCCAGGTCGAGGACGGTCGTTGAAACGTCGGCGTCCGTGGGAGCCTCCGTGCTGGGGGGCGCTGCGGCGTCCGCGGGGATCTCCACGTCCGTCGAATCCTCGCCGTTGCCGCAGCCAGCCAAACCCGAGAGCGTGCCCAAGACCGCCAAAACTCGCAAACAATACATCGAGAGCCCTTTCGAGGGAGGGCGTAGCGGGCCCCGCGTGTCGAATCGGTATGGCGTGGATGTCGGGTGCGTGGCCCGCGTTCAAGCCCTCGAGGGATGCGCCGCCCGCTGGCACGCGCCGTGCCTACCTCCGCACGATGACCTGTTCATCGGCTGGATGGCACACCGGGTGGCACACATGCCTTGCGCGCGGATTGGCGGTCCTGGCTGCGGTCGGGGTCTCCGGCGCTCGTCCCGTGTGGGCGTCCTGTGTCGCGCCCACGCCGGCGATCGTCTGGTCCTATCCGGCGCAAGGGGCCAACGACGTGCCGACCAACGCAGACCTCTGGATCCTGCTCTCCGGCTGGAATGTCCTGCCCCGAGTCTCGCTGGACGGCACCGAGCTGCCCGAGCTCGAGCTCCCCTCCGGCTACGACCTCGGCGAGCTCGCGGCGAACACCGAGTACACGCTCGACGTGCTGGGCGCCGACGGCGCCTCGTTCGAGCTCACATTTACGACCGGCGATGGGCCTGCGGCCGCCGATTTGAGCGCTGCTCCGGGAAGGGTGACCCCCACCAGCTACCGAGAGGTGCAGGGAGCGCCGCTGTCGCCCGCGTGCCTGGCAGCACTGAGTACCCAGGACTGCTTCGACGTAGGACAGGACACCTATTACGAATTTGCGCCGACCGGCCACGCCGTGGGCTGGCTCATCGCTTCCGAGTCCAGCTTCCGATCCGTCAACCTGTGGCCGGGCGAGTGCGGGTCACCGCGCCTGCTCGGCAACAGCGCCGATGTGCCGTGTGTGACACTCCACGGTATCGACGCGAGCGGCGTCGCCCACGCGGGCGAACGGGTCTGCGGTATCTACCCCGGCGAGGGACCCGATCTGCCCTTGCCTCGCGCTCAGCCCACCGGAGCCCCCGGAGTCGTGTTGGCGCCCGCCAGCGCCGCCAGTGATGAAGCGGCGGGCGAGAGCGCGGCGCCCGTGCAGGCGTCGCCTGAGGCCTCGGGTTGTGCCCTGCCCCGTGCGCCGAACGTCGGCTCCTGCTGGTGGGCCCTGGCCCTGCTGGGTCTCGTCGGCCGGTGGCGCGCGGCTCGCGCTCGGTTGCGCGCCCCCCGCTAAACTTGGCCCCTGGCCTCTGGCCGCCCCCCGCGCTCGAGTTATGGTGGGCGCCATGCGAGCCCCCCACGACGACCACGAGCTCGACGACGCGATCGAGCGCTTCGACTTCGCGCGCTGCCACGCCTGGCTCGCCGGCGCCTACTGGTCCAAGGGCATCACGCGCCCGGACGTGGAGCACGGCTTCCGGCATTCGAGCCTCGTGGTCGGCGCGTACCGCGACGGCGCCCAGCTCGGTTGCCTGCGCGTCATCTCCGACAGGACGCGCTTCGCGTACTTCAGTGACGTGTTCGTCGATCCGTCCGCGCGCGGACTGGGCATCGGCCGTGCCATGGTGCGCTTCGCGCTCGAGCACCCGGACCTCGCGCTCGTCTACCGCTGGACCCTCGCCACCGACGACGCGCACGGCGTGTACCGCGCGCTCGGCTTCGGCGATCTCGACCGCCCCGAGACCTGGCTCACGCTCCGCAAGAAGCGGGAGTGGCTGTAGGGCTCACGCACATGGACTCGACCGACGCGGCCGACCACGAGCTGCGACAGACGCGGCTCTCCAAGTTCGGGCGCATGCTCGGGGGCGTGAGCCTCGGCTACGTCGGGCTGATCGCCTTCACGACCATCTACACGGGCAAGAGCGCGGTCAGTCGCTACAGCCTCCCGCTGCTGGTGGCGGGCGCGGCGTTCGCGGCGCTGTGGCTCTTGCTACGTGGACGGCCCAGGTCGCCTCGCTTCGTGCGCGGCGTGGAGCTCTCCACGCTGTTCGTCGGGACCGCGGCGTTCTCCACCCTGGCGTTGATCATGGACTTGACGGCGTCGCCCGACATGGTCGTGCGCAGCGCGCTCACATACATGCTGCTCGTGTACGCCGTGTACGTGCCGTCGAGCGCGCGGCACACCCTGGTCGTGGCCGCGTTGATGACGCTGCCGCTGCTCGGCTGCATCTTCGTCGCCTTCAGCGCCTGGGATCCCGCGCTGCACGATCCGCCCGCGGCCATCTGGCGCAAGGGCGCCCCCGTGGGCGACATGGCCTACCCGGCGACGATAGCGTCCGCCTTCATCTGGGGCATCGCGGTGGCCATGGCGGCGGGCTTCTCGCAGACCATCTATGGGCTGCGCAAGGCGGTCAGCGACATTCGCCGCCTGGGACAGTACACGCTCGAAGAGAAGCTCGGCGAGGGCGGCATGGGCGTCGTCTACCGCGCCTCGCACGCGATGCTGCGCCGGCCCACCGCCATCAAGCTCCTGTTGCCCGAGCGCGCCGGCAAAGACGCGCTCGTCCGCTTCGAACGCGAGGTCCAGCGCACCGCCATGCTCACCCACCCGAACACCGTGACCGTGTTCGACTACGGGCGCACGACGGACGGCGTCTTCTACTACGCGATGGAGCTGCTCGAAGGCGCGTCGCTCGACGAGATCGTCGAGCTCGACGGCCCCCAGCCCGAAGAGCGCGTCATCCACATCCTCGAGCAGGCCGCGGCATCGCTCGCCGAAGCGCACGACGCAGGGCTCATCCACCGAGACATCAAGCCCGGCAACATCCTGGTCGTCGACCGCGGCGGCATCGCCGATCTGGTGAAGGTGCTCGACTTCGGCCTCGTCAAGGACGTCGGCGCCAAGCCGCCGGGCAACGCCGGCGCGGACGCGGCGCTCACCCTGGCGGACGCCATCACCGGAACCCCGCTCTACATCGCCCCCGAAACCCTGACGGCGCCCCAGAGCGTGGACGGGCGCGCGGACCTCTATGCGCTCGGCGCCGTCGGCTATCGACTGTTGACCGGCACCCACGTCTTCGATGGAGCGACGATCGTCGAAGTCTGTGCCCATCACCTGCACTCGCCACCCGAGCCACCCTCCATCCGCACCGGCGCGCCCGTGTCGCCCGATCTCGAGGCCCTCCTGCTCGACTGCCTCGCCAAGAGACCCGCCGATCGCCCCGCCTCCGCCCACGCCCTGCGCGACCGCCTGCGCGCCTGCAGCAAGGCCGGCATCTGGACCCACGCGCGGGCCTCCGCCTGGTGGGCCCAGCACGGCCAGCGCCTGCGAGCTCGCCACCAGGAAGCCAGCGCGACCCCGAGCGGCCGCGCCCTGACCGTCACACGCTTCGCCGACTGATCCAGGATCTTTCGGGCTCGTGCCGGCGAGCCCCACGCCAGAGCAGTGGCCAACCGAGGCAAGGCCTGCGCGCGCGAGTGCGGGGTGGCGGCGCGCCGGTCGAGCGTCGGGCGTATCGGATGGGAACAGACCATCGACACGACGTTGCGCCCGATCCCGCAACGAGGTCGCGAGTTGCGCCCCAGCGCAAAGCCGCGCGTCATCTCCGACAACAGGCCTCAGTTCATCGCGCGCGATTTCAAGGAGTTCGTTCGCGTAGCCGGAATGACGCACGTAAGGACCTCGCCGTATGACCTGAAGTCCAACGGCGAACTCGAGCGCTGGCACCGCACCATCAAGACCGACGTCATCCGCCGGGCGCCCCCGGCATCAGTCGAAGAGGCCCGAAAAATTGTCGCCGCATCTGTCCATCACTACAACGACAGGCGCCTCCACAGCGCCATCGGCTTCGTCACCCCTGCCGACGCGCTGTGTAGCCACCACGCCGAGATCTGGGCGGCGCGAGACGGAAGCTCGAAGCCGCGCGCGAGGCGCACCGAACTCAGCGGGCCGACTGAGACCCGAAGGTCAATTCGCTAGCAACCACCCGGGTAGTCACGTTCACGCTGAACCGGTACACTTTCGGGCATCGACGCGACCGGTGGCCGAGGCAACGCCGCAACGCGAAGCTTCTGCCGGCCGTTTGACGTCAAGCTGTAGCGGCGAGATTTCGACGGCGTACAGCGGACACGACACGTCCGTCTGCGCGTGAGCTCGTCGTTGCCGCTGATGTAGTTCGCGGCCGCAGCGCTCCGCAGGGCGACGCAGCAGACGCTGGGCCAAGCCGTCGTCGTTCTCGGCTCCCACGCTGCCAAACGGGAGATGGCTCGCGAGCGAAGGACACGGTTCAATTGTGCGCCGCCCATGAACGCCTCGACTCGAAAGAAGCCATGAGAGGTTGTTCGACTCCGTCGAGTTCTGATCGACCAATAGCCGGATGCGATCTCCTTGCTCCTGTATCGCTGGTTAGCGGAGACGGGACAGGAGTTGCGCTGTGCTCGAATCATGGCCTCCAAGAGATGCATCGAGGTGGCCAGCACGCCAGCACTCGCCATCTCGCCATTCAACGGGTTCGCCAGTTCGTACCCGGACCGAACGGCACCCGTGGGGTGGGCGCACCGCCGAGCGCTCACACCAGCGCTTGGCGTGCACCGATTCGAGCGGCGCAACGGCCCCCCAGAGCGAGGCTTTGTGTCTTACCGTGCAATGGGCATGCTCGTTCGGTTTGTCGAGCCGCGACGTTGCGTCTCACACCCCCAGTGATGCGCGATGACCGCACGCCATCTACTGTAAGCGATGAGAGGCTGTCTATCGTGCTTGACCGGTTTGCAGCGCTCGAGCGCTCGAGATGGCGGCTTCGTCGAACATGCGCCCGTCGAGGCACATGAGGGCGCTCTCGATGTCGCGATCGCGGCCCGAACGGCTTCGCTCTCGATCATCGGGGTGTGGAAAGGTCTCGAGGCTGCCGGAGAGCGTAGAGATGGGCATGCTAGCGTGGCGCTCATGGGGACACGACATGGCGCTCGGGCGCTTCTGGCGAACGATACAGGTCCTTGGGTGGAGGCGCATGAGGCGCTGAAGCGGCTGGCGCGGCAGCGCGCTGCGCTCGACGCGGAGGAAGGGCGCTGGCTGCTTCAGGCGCTGCGCTCGGAGGCGCACGTGTTTCTCGGCGCCGGCTCGTTCTGCCAGTATGTCGAGCGCCTCTTCGGCTACAAGCCTCGCACCACACAAGAGAAGCTGCGCGTCGCGGAGGCGCTCGAGGGGCTGCCGCAGATGGCACAGGCGCTCGAGTCCGGCGGGCTGAGCTGGTGCGCCGCCCGCGAGCTGACCCGCGTCGCGGTGCCCGAGACCGAACAGGCCTGGCTCAACACCACGCGGGGCAAGATCCAGCGCGACATCGAGGCGCTCGTGGCGAGCGCGAACCCTGGCGACCCACCCGGCGCCGGAGGCCCCGAGCCCCCGCGCCCGCGCGTGCTGCGCTTCGAGGTCGCGCCCGACACCTTCGCGACCTTCCACGAGGCGATGCGACACCTCGAGCGCACGGCGGGCGCTCGCCTCGGCGACGACGCGCTCTTGCTCGCGATGGCCCGACACGTCCTCGGTGGACCCCAGGACGCGGGCCGCAGCAGCGACCAGATCTCGCTCGACGTCTGCAGCGCTTGCGGGCGCGGCGCGCAGCTCGCGGGCGGCGAGCGCGTGCGGGTCGATGCGGCAGTCGTCGCCATGGCGGTGTGTGACGCGCAGCACCTCGGCGAGATCCTGCCCATCGTTGTCGCGCCCGCGGCGAATGAAGCTGATCGCGGCCCGCGCGAGGGCGCCGGCGCGTCGACGGGCGACACGATCGCAACGGCCCGTCAGTGCTCCGACCACGTCCGTGTGGGCGCCGACCCTGTCCATCTGGGCGGTGCAGCGAACCAACCCGCGAACGATGCGCCCGCCCGGACTGCTGCTGCGCCTTCCCGGCAAGACGCCACCCACGCCGGCGCTCGTCCGCGCCGCGCCCGGCAAGACATCCCGCCGGCGCTGCGCCGCGCCGTGCTCGCGCGCGACCGGCACTGCCGCGTCCCGGGCTGCAGCCACGCCGCCTTCCTCGACGTGCATCACATCCAGCCGCTCTCCGAGGGCGGGCGCAACGAGGCCGCCAACCTCCTGGGCATCTGCTCGGCACACCACCGAGCGACCCATCGCGGCGAGCTGCTCATCGAACGCGAGCGCGACGGCACCCTCACCTTCCGTCACGCCGATGGCTCCCCCTACGGGGACCCGACGGCGCCCCGCACCATCGACGCGCACACCAAAGTCTTCGCCGCCCTGCGCCAGCTCGGCTTCCGCGAAGGCGAGGTGAAGGCCGTGCTCGCCGAGCTGCGCAGCGACACTGTGCTCGCGGGCGCTTCCGTCGAGCGCGTGCTGCGCGAAGCCCTCTGCCGAATTCGGCCCAGGTCTCGCTGAAGGACGCGCCCGCCGCCTGCAGCGCCTCAGCCAAGGGCATCGATCGCTCCGCTTCGAGCGCATGGTAAGCTCATCCGTTTCGAGCTCTTCAGCGCCGCCCCTGAAGGCCGCCTGCCAGGAGGCGCCATGCGCGCGCCATCGACCTCGCCGGCAACGAATCCGCGAGCAACGCCCCCACCCCCGTCGCGTCGGGGGCATGCGACGAGTTTCTGTATGACCCGGACCGTAACGACAACGGCCTCCCGGACAGCGAGGACCCCGAGCCCGTCGCGCCCGCCCCAGCCCGCTCGGCCGCGGCCGCTTCGGGTTGCGCGCTCGCGCACGAGCCGGGCGTGGTCCCGCTGGCGCTCGGTGCCCTGCCCGTAGCGCTCGCCTACTTTGCGCCGGCTCGGGCGACGGCGCCGGCGCTAGAGCTCCGATGTGTGTCTTGTGCCAGCGTGTGCCACCAGGCTGGAACGCGGCATTTCCTCGGGAAATGCCACGGGGTCCGGTTCTTGCTAATCAAGACTCATGGCGATGATGGCACGCGGTCTTCCGCTGGTCGGGCTCGTTCTCGCGGCGCTGATGCAGCTCGAGCCGGCCCGGGCGTGCGGGGAGCTGCCGTGCGCGCAGCGTAATGACGTGCAGCCGCCGGACGGTAGCGTCGGGGTGCCGCGGAACACCGAGCTGCGCGTCCTCTACTTCGGAAGCCGTGACTACTACACGGCGTGCGAGGTCGACCTACGGCCGATGCGGCTCGTGCCGAGCACGGGCGAGCCCATCCTGTTGACGGGGACGGCGTTCGAGCGGGCTTCCGCGGAGCAGACGTGGATGGTCGCCCGCCACATAGAGCCGCTGGCGGCCGACACGAGCTACGCGCTGCAACTGCTGCTGGGCGGCGGCGTGGAGGCCTGCAGCTGCGAGGGGCGCGAATGGACGACGGTCGCGGCGTTCACCACGCGCAGTGACGAGGATGATGTCAGGCCGGCCTTCGCGGGCCTGGATGAGCTCCGTTACGACAATCGCTCGATCAGCTCGAGCGACTGTGGGGAGAGCGATCGCGTGCCCGTGAGCGCGTGGTACACGCCCGCGGGCGATATGTCTCCGGGGACCCGCTACAACATCTACGTCGATGGCGAGCTCGCCAACCGTTACGTCGACCTGGAGCAGGCGTCAGCGCGCGGCGGGGAGATCTTCGTCGACTGCGGCTCGAGCAGCCTGTCGACCGCGACGGATGTGCCTGCCGGAGCCGCGATCGAGGTGCGCGCGGTGGACCTCGCCGGCAACGAGTCTCCCCCGCGCGACCCCATCGCGGTCGCGGCGGTGTGCGACGACCCGCCCGACGACAGCGGTTACATCGATTACCTCGATGATAGCGGCGACGATGGCGACGAAACCATCGCGCCTGCCGCGCCGGACAGCTCGGCCGCGGCAGCGTCGGGTTGCGCGCTCTCGCGCGAGCCCGGCGTGGCCTCGCTGGTGCTCGGTGCCTTGCCCGCGCTCCTCGTCCTGCTTCGCAGGCAACGTCGACGCGCTCGCCGCCTGCCCCGGCGAGCGTCGGGCGCCTAGGGTTTGCGACCCGCCACCAGCAGCGCCGGCATGGGGACCTCGTAGGCGTCGCCGCGGCGGTAGGGCGCGAGCTCGGCGCGCAACGCGGCACGAATCCTGGCCACACCCTCTGCGCTCTGCGCCGACAGCAACGCGCGCATGCGCACGGTGGCTCGCTGGAAGACGTCGTAGACGTGGTCGGGCTCGGCCAGGCGCCAGAGCTGCGGCACGCTGCCGACTTCGGGCTGCACGAAGCCCGCGTCCAGCAACAGCTGCCGGCTGCGCTCGGGCGCGCTGAGCGCGAAGAAATCGGGCCCCTCGGGGATCGCGACCTTCAGCTCGCCGAAGGCGCGGATGGCGCGCAGCAACGCGCCCATCGCCACCGCGCGCTCGGGTGTATCCCAGACCGTGAAGGCGAAGCGCCCGCCGGGCACGAGCACGCGCCACGCCTCGCGCGCCGCCGCGCCCGGATCGGGCAGATGCAGCATGCCGAAGCCGCTCAGCACCGCTTCGAAGCTCGCGTCCGGGAAACCGAGCGCCGCGGCGTCCCGGAGCTCGAAGCGCACGCCGGGGTGGCGACGCCGTGCGGCCGCGACCTGCGCGCTCGAGAAATCGACGCCGACCGCGTCGGCGCCTTGCGTGGCGGCCGCGGCGGCCAGAAACCCCGGGCCACAGGCGACATCCAGGACGCGAGCCCCGGCCGCGACGCCACCCGCGGCGAGCAGCGCGCTCGCCGACTGCCGCGTCACCTCGACGACCTCGCGCTCGTAAGACGCAACGACGTCAGTGTCTTCCCAGCCGGCGTGCTCGAACTCGTGGAACCCCGGATACGGCGTGGCCATCCCCCCCTCGCCCGGGCTCAGCCCGCCTTGCGGGGTGCCGCCGAGCGGCACTGAACGATGCTCTCGCCCGGCGTCGCCGGGCGATAGAAGAAGTAGCTCGACGTATAGGGCACCAGCACTTTTGCTCCGACGTGGCTCGCGTCGCAGCCGCTGCTGGGTGCCTTGCCACCGGACGTCTCCAGCCGCTGCACGTGCGTGACGCGACCGAACGTGCCGTCGCCGCTGGCGCTGCCCGAGAGCAGCAGCCAGGGAACGGCCGTGGCCACGGGCGCGTCTGCCGAAGCCAGCTTGGCGCCCTTCACCGAGCTGCCGTCGAGCGCTTGCCAGGCGGGACCAGCGAAATGAATGCCGACGACGTCGTGGCCCTGGCTCAGCGTCGCGTGCGGGCCCTCCAGCGTCCAGGCGGGAGCCTCGCCGGGTTTCGGCGCGGCGCAAGCGTAGATCTGCACCCCGTTGGCGGCGAGGCCCGCGGCGAGCGTCACGTTCGCGGGCGGATCGATCGCCGCGGGCACCCCCGACGGGCAGGGCCGGAGCGACGCGCCGTGCGCCTTGGCCCCTGCCGGGGCAGCTGCGGCCTGGGGTGTTTGCGCCACGGCAGCGAGCAACAGCGCGGCCAGCGGCCAGCGAGCACGGTGCTCGCGCTCGGGCTGCAGCCTGGGGGTGGACGTCCTGGATGACATGGTGGCTTCTCTCCTTCCCGGCCGCGCGGGGCGCGCGGACGGGCTCGCGTAGAGTACCGGGCGTGCCTCGCCGAGCAAGCGGGTTCGCGCCCCCGGGGCACTGCCGGCGCGAGGTCTCGAGCCCTCCCCGTCGATGACGCTCGGCGCCGATCCGCCCTCGCCTGCCCTCGAAGACATCGAGACCCTGCTCGGCTCGTCACTCACTCTGCGGTCCTGTCCGCAGTCTGCTCTACCCTCGAGCGCCCTCGTGTCGCGTCGATCGCTCGGGCATCGCTCCGCCGTCACCAACCGCTGCTCGATCCGCGCAACGCTGGGCGCCCTCCACGACACGCAACGCTCGTCACCGATCGCGGTGAGACAGTGTGACGTCATACCGTGATCGAGCTCGCATCGAGCACGAGCGCGAGTGAGACGCGGGGTTATCCGCGAGCGACACGCAGCGCAGCGGAGACGCTTGCGGCAGACATGCTCTCATTGTATCCGCTCATCATGCACAGACGTTCGTTCGTTCTCACGATGGCGGCGGGTTTGGGGGCATCGCTCGGGTGCAGCATCTTCTCCACGCGGACGGCGGTGGACACCTCGCGCTCTCTGCGCCTCGAAAACGGCTTCTTCTTTGGCCACGACCTGCGCGCGGAAGACAGCGTCGTGTACGTGCTCGATCTCTCGGGATCGATGTCGGGCCGCACGGGCACGGTCGCCGAGCAGATCGGCAAGGACGCGGCTGCAGAGGCGGGCGGCTCGCTGATCTCGGGTATCGCCGGAGGGGGTGTCGCGAACGACGCCGCCGGCAGCGTGCTCAGCATGGACAAGAAGGTCGAGATCGTCAAAGACCAGCTGATCGCGTCGCTGCGCGGCTTGCCGAGCGGCGCGCAGTTCAACATCATCTTGTTCTCGAATGACGTCCAGCGGCTCGCGCCGGGCATGATCACCGCCAACGCGGCCTCCACCAACGCCGTCGGCGCGTTCGTCTCGCGCCTGCAAGAGGGCGGCTCGACCAGCCTGGAGAGCGCCATCCTCGCCGGGCTCGAGAGCGAGGCACACGATCTGCTGGTGCTCACGGATGGCTTGCCCACGGACTCCACGCCCGAGGCCATCATCGGCAAAGTCCGCGAGCGCAACCAGGGGCAGAAACACCGCATCTCCACCGTGGGGGTCGGCGACGATCAGGCCAAGGATTTTCTGACGCAGCTGGCGAGCGAGAACGGCGGCAAGTACACGTCCTACGACTGAGGTGGACGCTCGACCGTCGGTACCTCTTGCAGCGCGACGCCATCGAGCACGGCCGGCTCGCCTCGACCCGGGCGTGGCTCGCGGGGCTTGAGCTTGATCAAGCGATCGCCCGCTTGCCGGAACGCGCCCATCTGCTTGTGGAAGATGGGGACGCCCGCCGACGCGCACTGATCGCGCAGGTCACGGTACCAGCCGATCGCCCCCTCGGGGCCGCGCGCGGACACGCCCGACTCGCCGCCGAAGATGACCCAGTTGACACGACCGGGTCCTGGCCCGAGCACGCCGCGCAGGTCGAGCGCGCTCAGCATCGGTTCGACGCTCAGGAAGCGGATCGGGCACTCGACGGCCAGCAGGTGCGGCAGGCGTTGATCCGCCCAGTGTTGGTTCTCGACGGTGGTCCCGACCCAGACGTTTTGCGGTAGCGGGCTGGGGGCCAGCTTGCGCACGTTGTTCGGGCGCTTGGTGAGCAACAACCAGTCGAGATGGGGCGTCGACCCGATCAGCTCGAAGAGCCGCTCGAGGTGCGGTCGTTGCTCGCTCGAGCCCTCGAACACATCCATCATGCTGCCGCAGAAGACGCGCTCGCGCCGCCCTCGCTTGGCCGCGAGCCGATCCCAGCGCAGGGGCTCGAGCCACTTGGCGTCAGCGATGTAACCTCGCTGGCCCCCCGGGCCCCACTCGACGGGGTGCCCAAACTGCCGCCGACCGAGCCGGCGTGCGAGGACCATCGCGTAGCAGTGGTCGCACGCGGGGCTGACCTGGACGCAACCCCACCACGGATTGAACGTGTACGTGACCCACTGGATCTTGGTGCGCGCCATTCGCCCGGAGCGTAGCCTCCAGGCCTCCGCTCCGGTACCGAGCCCCGGCTCGCCCGGCCCGATTCGCGCGTTTCCGCCGCGCGGCCTCGAGGCCTCGCGGCGGCGATCCTGCCTCCAGAGCGAACGCGGGCCGCTCCGCACCGGAGCACCCCGCAGCGCTCACCCTGCCGCCGCCTCAGCGCGCCGCGCGCGCGGCCAGCAGCGGCGCGTAGGCCTGGCGGTGTGCCCAGGCGAGGTACAGCGTGAGCGCGGCCAGCACCAGCGACAGGCCTGTGCCCGAGGGCAGCAACCACAGGTGGAAGGCCACGATGTTCAGCACGACCGGAGCGAGCACGACCAGCGCGAGCGGTACGAAGCGATTGCAGAGCAAGAGCAGCCCGGCGACCACCTCCGTGCCCTTGATCAGCGGAAACAGGTAGCCCGACTCCATGAAAGCGGTGCCGAGCTTCACGGCGCCTTCCGGCATCGGCTCGCTGGGCGGAGGGATGAAGTTCAGAAAGCCATTGAGACCGAAGACGAAGAAGCACAGGCCGAGCAGCACCCGCGCGGCAGTGGGCAGATGTCGCGCGGCGGCGCGAGCGGCCCGCGACGAGGCAGCGGAGGCGGAGAAATCGGTCTTCGGCAGGGTGTGAGTCGACATGGGGTGGGGCCCCTTTTCGTTGCGGAGAGTGGCGAGCCTCTCGGGCTCTCACACCGGTGACGAATGGGAGCGCTCGCGATCGACAGGAAACCGACGGATTTCTTGCGATGATCAGCAAACCATTGAAATTGCTCAACACAAGAGGGTGAAAACGCCGCTGTGAGGGCTCCCCGCCGGCGCGTCGAAACGGCGGCTCCGGCGCCCGCGTGCCCGCGGCGGACCCCACGCCAGTTAATTCGCCCGGCGCGTCCGCGCGCAGCGTCGCGTGCCGAGATTTTGACTGCGCATGCAGCTTTTGCGTACCCGCCGGGCGTGGGCCCCGACGTAGGCGACTGCGTTCCGCGACCGGGGGCTTCCATGCCCGGGTCGGCGCTGCAGCGCTCCGGAGCGCTCGGCTGCACCGCCGCGGAGCAAATCCAGGCATGCCCCGTGCAACTCCCCGGGGCACGACGTCGCCGCGCTCGCTCGCGGCCCCTGACGACTACGTTAAGAATGATCGCAGACGCACCCCCCGCAGGCTCCTCGAGCTCACACAACGGCGCCGCACGACGCCCGCGCTACGCTGCACGGCAACCGCTGTGTGCGCTGGTCGTGCTGCTCGGGCTCGCGGCGTGTGGCGAGGAACGGACCGCACCGGCTGCGCCCCCGCCGCCGTCACCGACGGATCAGCAAGCAGCCCACGTCCCGCTGTCGCCGACCTGCACGGACGGCACGGTCGAGTCGTGCACGGTGAAGCTCGGCGAGCATGACGGCATCGTCAGCTGCTACGAAGGCACGCGCACCTGCGTGGGCGGCGCGTTCGGCGCTTGCACCGACGGGCAAGGTTTTGAGATTGAGCGCCCCGAAGCGACGTCCTCGAGCGAGCCCGGGCTGCGGCCGATGGCGTTCGGTCAGCCTGCGGACTGCACCAACAACCCCTGCAACCGCTACTGTCGCGAGTTCTACGAGGTGCCGCCGGAAGGTCTCGTGGCAGACGTCGATGGGAACGCCCCGCCGCTCTCCAGCTGGTTGACGGGCGACGCGAGCGACTACGCGCCCGAGTGGGCCGTGCTCGGCAACCGGGAGCCGTGCCAGGTCGCGAGCGACTGCCAGATGAACACGTATTGCGGCGATCCCGCGCCCGGCAGCTGCACGCACAGCGTGTGCACGGAGGGCGAGCCGCTGGCGGCGGGCTGCAACCGCTGCGCCGACGCGGTGTGCGCCGAGAACCCGAGCTGCTGCGGGCCGACGCCGAGCTGCGCCCACGACCCGTGTGAGGTCGGCAACGGCGCGCCGCTCGACGCGCAGTGCGACACGTGCGTCGCCGCGGTGTGCGAGAAGTACCCCGAGTGTTGCACGGACCCGTCGGCGCTGCCCGGCAGCCACAGCTGGAACGAGCTCTGTGTCGGCTACATCGCGACCGAGTGCGCGTCGCTCGGACAGAGCTGCGAGTGCCCGGCCGACGCGGTGGACACGGGCGCCGCCTGCCTCGAGGTGGGCCGCGACGATCGCGATTGGTTCTTCGCGCGCGACGCCTGCAGCGAGCGAGGCGCCGGCTGGACGCTGGCGGCGCTGACGGACGCGACCGAGAACGAGGCCGCCCGCGGCGCCGTGGAGCGCGCCGGGCTGGCGGGTGCGTGGCTCGACGCCGTCGAGGTCGCCGTCGATCAGTGGAACTGGATGAGCGTGGGTGAGCCGTTCTTCTTCAGCGATGCCAGCGGCGGCAGCTTCGCTCCCGGCTATGATTTCGCCCCCTGGGGCGTCGGCGAGCCGGAGCTCGGCGTGGCGGGGCGAGGCATCACGCTCGGCCCGGACGGCAGCTGGCGCGACGCCACGCTCGACTTTGGGCAAGGCTACGTGTGCGAAGGCCCGAAGAACCGCCTCGGCCCCAAGCAGTCGCCGCTGTGGTGGGGCCCCGAGTGCGTCGAGCTCGCACCCAGCGTGTGCGGTGTCGCCTGCAGCGACGGCCTGGGCATCGGCGCCTGCGCCGCGCGCGTGCCGACCGAGCTCGACCCCGCGTGCGCGGGCTTCGATCTGTCCCTCGGCGTCACCTGCGACGACGCCGGCTCGGCGCAGGTCCCGGTCTGCAACCACGGACAAACCACGGCGCCGGCGGGCTTGCGGCTGACGCACGTGCCGATCGGCGAGCTGAGGCGCGCGGCGCCCGATCTGTCCAGCGCGGTCGACTGCGCGGTGACCGAGGCCATTCCGCCCGGACGCTGCGTCACCGTCAGCGGTTGCCCCAGCTTGGACGAGGGGCGCGCGCTGATCGTCAATCCGCCGGACGGCGCTCAGAACACGTCCGAGTGCCGCACCGACGACAACTGGACGATCTACCAGCCGATCGCGTGTAGCCCCGCCGTCTGCGAGTCGCGCGTCATGACCGCGACCCAGGTGCGCAACCGCGCTTGCACGATCGACCTCGAGCACCCGCTCGGCGTCGATGCGGCGCAGGCACGGGTCACGGTGGGCACGGGCGTTCCGGAGCCCACGTGTGGCGCGAACGAGGTGCGCTGGGGCTCGAGCTGCTACTTCTTCTCGAACGATCTGGCCACCTGGGACGACGCGCGCAACCGCTGCCGCGGCCGCGGCACCGGCGGCTGGGACCTGGTCGCCCTGAACTCCGAGGCGGAGAACGCCTGGGTGCGCTCGCTCGCGGAGTCGGGACGCAGCGTCCAGATCGGGCTCACCGACGGCGAGCTGGAAGGCACCTACCAGTGGACGAACGGCAGCTGCCGCAGCTTCGACAACTGGGAGCCGAGCCAACCCGACAACCTGCTCGCCGGCAGCGAGCAGTGCTCGCGCCTGACGCCGAGCGGGACCTGGGAAGATACGGCCTGCGGCGACGGCGCGCATCCTTACGTGTGTGAGGGCCCGGTGATCGACGCGCGCGGCGGCTGCGCCGCCGGCCAGATCAGCGGCCCCGACGGCAACTGCTACCGGTTCGACGCGGCCGCACGCAGCCACAGTGACGCGAGCGCCAGCTGCGCCGCGATCGACCCGGGCTGGCAGCTCGCCTACATCGACGACCAGACGACCAACGACTTCGTCACCAGCCTGGTCGGCTGCACGCCGACCTGGCTCAATAACCCGCCGGGCTCGAGCTTCTCGCGCTGGGCGCCGAGCGAGGCCGTCGATCTGTCCCAGGACCCCTACATGGACGAGCTCGGGTTCTGGCGAGCGACGGACGACGGGACGCCGCGCGCCACGCTGTGCCAGGGCCCGGCGACCGCCACGGGCGCGCCCGTGTTGACGCAGGTGGCTGACGACGTCGCCTGCAGCGGCGACGATCAGTACTACTTCACCGGCAACGGTACCGCGCCGGAGAGCCTGCACCTGTGCCCTGCGGCGTGCGACGCGGCGGCGGCCGTCTCCGGTCGGTTGATCGAGCTCGAGATCCCGTGTTTGCCGCCCCCGCAACCGGCGATCGTCACCTATCACTCGGTGCTCTATGGCGAGGAGAGCGTGACCGGCGGCAACGCTTGCCCGGGCAGCACGCCGCAGTGGGACTTCCTCTACTACGACGCAGTGACGCCCGCAGACTCGCGCGTCGAGCTGTTCGTGCGAACGGCCAGTACCAGCGACGAGCTGGCGGACGACGTCACGCTGCCGATCCTGGTCGCCGACGCGCACGCCTTGCCGACCGACACGCGGCGCTGCGAGACCGTCAACGCGACCTGTCCGATCGATCTGTTCGGTGCGCTCGGCGAGGCGGACCAGCTGCAGCGAACCCCGCTGCTCGAGCTGATCGTGCGCCTCGTGCCGGGCTCGAACGGCGAGGGCCCGATGCTGCGCGACTGGACGGTACGCTTCTCCTGCCCGCCGTCGCAGTGAGCGGCGCGCTCAGCCGGCGTCGGGAGAGCCCGGCGCCGGCACGGCCATGCACGCAGCGAGCGCCTGCCACTCGTCCCCGCAGGACGCCGCGACGACGCGACCGTCGGCGTCGCACGCGAACGTGGGCTCGCCTTCGGTGCAGCCCATGAACGCGTCGAACTCGGCGGCGCAGCGCGTGACCACCGTCGCCTCGCAGCCGCACAGGCAGGCCGCCGCGCTCTCGGGGCCATGGGGGCAAAACGCCAGGCGCAGGCCGCGGCAAAACGGCGTGCAGGCGGGATAGGCGCTGGCGCAGAGCTGCTCGCGCGCGGAAAAATCGCAGGCCTCGAGCGCGAACGACTCGTCCTCGCAGCCCGGGAAGATGCGGCCGCGTGCGGCGCAGTCGATGCTGGGTGCGTCGCGGATGCAGTCGGAGAGCTCGGCGAGCTCGGCGGGGCACGGGCCGCTGAAGCGCTCCTCGCACGCGCAGCCGCACTCGCTGCGATCGCCGAGCCCGCACGCCGCGGGATCGTCGGCGAGCGCGCTGCACAGGCGCTGGCACTCGGGGGGCGCCTGACACGCGGGCGTATCGGGGGCGCTGCCTGCCGCCCCTGCCGTCCCGATCGCGCTGCCCCCGGCGCCCCCGGCGCCCGGCCGCGGACCACCCCCGGCACCGCCTGCCGCCGCGCCCGCGGCGCCGCCGCTCGCCCCGATCGCGGAGGAGACCCCGGGCGGCCGCTTTTCGGCCCCGCAGGCCGCCGCGGCGAGCGCCATCAGGCCTGATACGAACAACTGCCCGAATTGAGGCAGCCGAGTGCGATCATACGCATCGCGCCTGGCGCGCCGGGACGGCACGACGCTGCGCGTGCACCACAAACCACTGGAATCTCGGCCGAAATGGGCCTTGCAAGGGCGCCCCGACCCTCCATACTGAGCGGGCGGAGAGATTATGGAAGACGGAAAGTCGCTACCCGCGCTGTCGCGCCGCCACGCCTGGTGGCTGGTTGCTGCGCTCGGTGCGGCGTCCGCAGGCGGCTGTGCCACCGGCGTCGACGTAACGGACGGGGAGCTGGCGGAGATCTGTAGCGAGCCGGGGACCTCGTGCAACGGCACGCCCAGCGCGGCAGGCTCGGCGGGCAACACCGCGATCGGCGGCACGAGCGCGAGCGGGACGAGCGGCTCCGGCTCCTTCGCCGGCAGCTCCAGCGGCGGCAGCATCGGCGGGACACCCGTCGGCTCCGGCGGCGGGCTCGGCGGCAGCATCAACGGGGCGAGTGGCTCGAGCGGCAGTAGCAACGCGGGCGGCACGGCAGGCACCGGCGCTCCGGCGCAGCTCGCCGACGGAGAGTGCTTGGCCCAGAGCGACGTCGTCATCGTCTACCGCGATCGAAGCGAGGCGCCCACCTTCAACCAGATGACGATGGTGCTGTCCGTACAGAATACGGGCCCGACGTTTGCTCTGGGGGACCTGACCATCCGCTACTGGTTTACGGCGGAGGGGGTTGGCCCGTTCAGCTTCAACGTGGATTACGCCACGCTCACCGGCCAGCAGAACCTGGCCGGTTCCACGCAAGTCACGTTCGGACAAGAGTTCGGCTCGGACTACGCAGAGATCGCGTTTTCGTCATCGGACACGGTCGACGCCGGCGGCGTCCGAGAGATCCAGCTCCGGATGTATGGGGACGGCTACCCGCAGCTAAACCAGGCCAACGACTTCTCGTTCCTGGCCGGGGCGAGCGACGCGCCGAATCCCAACATCACGCCTTACGTAAGCGGCGAGCAAGTCGGCGGCTGTGTCCCTGTTCCCTGAGCACCGAGGTCGTTCGCGGC
>Ga0315910_10001260_pt1 | contig 23496 bp, 11 predicted proteins | sample EdamamesoilMG_FD_204470 | JGI IMG/M metagenome (GOLD analysis project Ga0315910, IMG submission 204470) | Garden soil microbial communities collected in Santa Monica, California, United States - Edamame soil | ecosystem: Environmental > Terrestrial > Soil > Garden | place: USA: California... | reverse complement strand
TAGAGCGTCGGTCTACGGAACCGAAGGTCGTACGTTCGAATCGTACCGGGCGCGCAAAGCCCTCGCGAAGCATCGAAGATGCGTAGCGAGGGCTTTCTTACGTCTGGTACCACGATCATTCGACTCGAAGTGGACGGAGTCCAAACGGAAGGGACGCCAGTCCCTGGAGCTGGACAGAGTCCACTGAGAGACACGACCCGCGCAACGCGCGGGGGCGCCGAGAGGCGCAGTGAATCGTACCGGGCTTGCTTCGCCTGGGGTGCGAGAACTCAGTCGCATTGACACGGACCTAGGCGCCGCCCGTCGTCGTCGCACACTTGATAGCCATCACATTTGCCGGGGCCATTGCAAGCAAACGACTGACCGGGAATACACACTCTCGCGGGGCTCGCTGGGGGTGGACTGTCGGGCGGCTGCGTCTTGGGCGCTGGCAACTCCGAGCGCAACGGTTCGCCCAGATCGTAACGGAAGTGAGCGACATAGGGCGAATTCGATCCTCCTCCGGGAAGGAGTTCTAGGAGGTACCTTCGCCCGTCCTCCCATCGCCAAATGCTGTATGCATGGCCGTCTTCGCCCAGACATGACCGAAACGTGGCGATGTTGTTGCAGATGGTCAGAAACGATTCTGATCGAATCGCGGGTTGCCCAAAGTACTGAGTGAGTAGCCTGGTGAGTTTGCGGTAGTCTTCAACGGCATTTCTCTCCACCGCAGAGGTCTTGACGAGGCCTTCGCCTGCGCACATCGTAGGTCCGCAGAACGCGACGAACGTTTTTGCGTCAGCCTCCAAATCCCAGCCTAGTCCCGGGCAGAACAACACGTCGCCGTCTGTGGCTGGCTCGAAATGCCGTTGCTTGCAGCCGTGAAGGAATGACTTCTTGCTGTTGATCTCAAGTCCGAGGAAGGTAGTTGGACGCGCACTGTGCGCGTAGCGACTCTCCCTATGACAGCGCAGCTCGAGACTGGTGACATCAATTCCCACGAGTGCATCTCGCACTTCTGCCTCGATGCAGTTGTTCACATCCATTGAGTCGAACACATAATCCGAATCAACGATAGCTGGATATATATCCCTGTCTGTGCATCGCAACATCGCGTGTAGATACCGCGCAAACGGGGCGTCAGCTTGCCTCTCGGGGTTCACACTCCAGTGCGAATCCGTTCCCAATATATCGTATCCGTAGGGGCATGCCTCAATCGCCCGCTGAAGGCATTGCAGCTGATACTCACACTCAATCACTAATGAAGGGTTGCCGTCGCTGCTCACCACTGCCTCGACCCACTCAGACGCACCCGCGTACCTTGACCCGTGTGGGTGAGCTCCCCGGCGCTGCCCCGACGGTCCGACGCACGCCGCCACCAGAACAACCAGACACTGTCCAAATAGCGCTGCCTTCATCTTCCCCCGTGACAATGCTCTCGTGACAGCAGAGGAGTGGCAATAGGGACGGGAGCAACTACTTAGCCCCAGCTGGCACCACCTAGCTCAGGGCACCCCTGCACCTCCACGCGACAAGACTCCACGTCGAAGCCACTCCGTTCCAGGCACCTGACCCCAAGGGAAGGCCCGCACGGGGGCGCTGTGGGTAGTGAACGCAACCAGTGGACAAACCCAAATCGTCGGTCGCACTCGCCCTGCGTTGCGACAAAATCAACCTGGGTACGGATCAAAATCGGGGGCGGGCCAATTCACACAAACCCAAATCGTCGGCCGCACTCGCCCCGTGTTGCAGGAAAATCAACCTGGGTACGGATCAAATCAACCTGGGTACGGACTGCGACGAGGATCCCCTGTCCAGCGGGCTAACAAATCGTTGGGAACCTTTTCGCGGGAGTTGATGTCTCAATACGAAACCCCTTGACGACACGGTTGGCCGCGGAGGCAAAAGAACGTCTTGTCCAAGCTCTACAAATCTCCTGAAGTGAAGAAACAACTGCGCGCCGTGACGGAGCGCATGCGAGCGAAGGTCCCTGGCGACAAGCTCGATCGCTACATCGCCACTTCCTTCGGAGAAACCTACGTCCTCGAGATGGAAGCGCCTGGGCAGGAAACTCTCGTGCTCCTCCACGGCGGCATGGCAAACCACGCCGTGATTCTGAGCGTGATGCGTCACCTTGTCGGGCGCTATCACCTGATCGTTCCCGATCTTCCCGGGCATGCGGGCTGGAGTTCGGAGGAGTCCATCGATCCGATGGGTGACGACTACGGCCGCTGGCTGCTGGAAGTGCTCGATCATTTCAAGATCGAACGCTGCCACTTCATGGGTCAATCGTACGGGTGCTTTGTTGCCAATCGTTTGATTGCGCTCGCTCCGCAGCGAGTTGAGCGAGCCTTCTTCATGGTTCCCGCGGGCTTCGTCCTGATGAGTCCCTGGGCGGTCATCAGGCATTTTCTTCTTTGGGTGATGCTGCACGGCATCACCGGCAAGGACGAGTACTTCCTTCGCATTCTTGACTGCTTCTTCACTGCGCCGCCGAGTGGTCCAATCGTGGAGTTGTTCCGGCTGACCATGACGGGAATGAAGCCCATGTCCGCCAAACACAAGTTGGTCGATCCGGCAGAGACCAAGCACTTCTCCCGCCCGCTCCACATCCTCGGTTGTGAGCACGACATCGCTGTGGATCCAGGGGCGCTCAAGCAGCGAGCAGCCGCCGCTTATCCCAACGCACAAGTCGAGATCCTTTCAGGCTCCAAGCACGTCCCACCTCTCGACGACGCGACTCTTCGCTCCCTGGCCGACAAGGTAGTTGGGTTCTTGTCAGCTGGCCCCTAAGCTCGACGCCTCAAATACTGCGGCCTTCTTTCGAGAATTCGCGTTTGATGGCCATTTCCAGGTCTTCCTTGCTGAGCGACTGAGCGCCACGGGAAAACACACGAAGCAGGGCATGCTGCACGGCGTTGAGGATCGAGGCCCCGGTGAGTTCGAACGCGCGCGCCAACTGGGCCAAGTCGACATCTGGATCGAGCCCCACGGACGCTGGCAACGACTTTTGCCAAAGGACGAGTCGCTCGTTCACGCCGGGGAGTGGAAAGTGAATGAGCGCGCCAAAACGACGGAGAAACGCTTCATCCAGGTTGCTCTTGAAGTTGGAGGCCAGGATCAAGAGCCCCGGAAAGTCCTCCACGCGCTGGAGCAGGTAGCTGACCTCTTGATTGGCGTACTTGTCGTGTGAGCTCTGCACGTTGGTGCGCTTGCCAAACAGCGAGTCCGCTTCATCAAAGAACAAGATCCAATCCTTGGTCTCCGCTCGTTGAAAGACCGCCTCCAGATTTTTCTCCGTCTCACCAATGTACTTGGAGACCACCTGGGAGAGATCGATGCGGTAGACGTCGCGAGCAAAACGTTTGCCCAAAAGTGCCGCGGTGAGCGTTTTGCCGGTGCCTGAAGGGCCGTGAAACAAGACGCGGTAGCCCTGTTTGATCTTGCGCCCCAGGTTCTCATCCCGGGCAATCTTGCCATGGTGCTCGACCCACAGCGCTAGGTCTTCTACTTGGCGGCGCGTAGCGCCCGGCAGGACCACATCCTCCCAATTCATGCGCGTGCTGATGCGCTTTGCTGGAAAACTAGCACCAAATCGCGGATCTGCCGTACGGTCATGCGCGATCTGCGCGACCCAATCTTCGGCCACGACGATTGCCCCACTCATCATTGGCTCATCATTGCGCGCTGGTTGCAACCACGCGATGCCCTTATGCGCCAAGGGCGCCGTGGACTCAAACAAGAGCGCCACTATCAACCGAGACTCCAGCGCGGCCCCGCCGAGGAGAAACTGTGCGGTTTCCCCGGTGGGCAGGATGCCGCGATGGCTCGTGCCCTTGATGCCCCCAAAGATGGAGAAATCACCGCCGGCCGGCAGCGCCTCGGCCATGATGCGCTCAAAAAAGTCTGGCCGCAGGTGAGGCACCAGCCCCAGGTAGAGGATGATGCGCTCCTCATTGGTCAAGAGCGGCGTGCCCAGGCCAGGCAGAGCATGGGGGAAGAGTTCGGCGATGGGCGTCGGTTTTGCACCGGCCGACTTGAGCGTCTGGGCGCTGACGTACTCGGCGATGCGTTTGCGCGTGAGGGTTGCCAAAACATCGAGCGCTGACTGCAATTCTTCAGCGCGCGACCCTATCCCAGGTGTCGTGGCACTTGGAGCAGTCGGTTCGTTGCCCTTCTTGGGCGCTCGCTCTTGAAGTCTGACCACGCGCGGCTCATCCATGTAGGCTGTGTCCTTTTCCCGAGCAGAGTACCCCAGTTCACGCTGGAGTTTCTTCTTCCTTCTTGGGTTCTTCCACGACAAGTTCGGCTTTTTCTTCACTGGCGGGCTCCTGAGGATTCTCGGCCAGCGGTTCAGGCTCTTGAGGAGGCAGCTCTGCCACCTGGGCCTCAGCGTTCAGCTGAGGTGCTGCCCCAGCGGGCTCCTCTCCCGCTGCAGTGGCCTCACCCTTGTTCGCGGGCACGGCGACCACCTGGGGGAAAAACGGTTGTTCCTTGGACGGCGCAAAGAACGGTTGCTCCTTCTTCTCCTCTTTGCTGGATGCTGCGGGATCGGTGGTTGCGGTGGGGTGACGACGGATGCGACGTGCGGCCATGGTTTTCTCCTTCTTACGTTTGAGTTCGATTAACTGCTCGTAGGTGTCAGGGGAGACAAGGCGTTCAGCCTGTTGACGAGCGCAGCGCTTGCACCGTTGATCCAGTGAAAGCCTACCTTCTGACTAGCCGTGAGAGCCGAACGCTGATCTTGATTACCGTTCGAAACGGCCGTCTGATAAATTATTCCTAGAAGGTCTAGGCGCGCAGCACCAACTTGCGGAATTCCAACAAGATGAGGTTTGATGCCGTTTGCGGCGATCGCTGCATCAGTCCATTCCCTTGTTTGGTGAGCCTGCTGAAGCGCTGAAAAGAGTGCTCCGTCCAACCGGTAAACCGGGGGGGCCGTTGGCGTCCCGCTCAGCCAGTACGTGTCGTGAGCCGTATGTATGTCGTTCTGAAACGATGCGCCAACTCCAGGAATAGGACGGTCAACGACCCACTGACCATCCACTTTCTTCTTAGTCACAGCCCGAATGCCAAAGGTGTACGGGATGCCAGAGGTTCTTTCTGTTGTGATCAATTCGATGAGCTCAGGCATCTTGTCTGCGACATCGGCGACGTTCGGGAACTCCTCCATTGCTTCTGGAGTGTTCTCAGGGACCTGAAAGCCCACGGCCGTACTTGTCGTCGTCACCTCGTAATCGATCGCCTTGGTTGATTCATCAAGGAAAGCGTCTTTGACCTTATTTTCGACCTCGTTTAGGAATCTAGGATTGTTCGAGTATTGGTTCTGTACCGTCAGGTTGTTCCACGTTCCAGGTCCACCAAAGTTGTGGTTCCAAAGGTGTCCTCGAATATAATAAGACCTGTTGTGGCCACCATCGACGTCCCTTCTTTTCACTAGCACCTCGTCAAACGCAGGGAACGGCCCGGCGGCGGACGGCGTCGAGCCATTCTGGATGACCTCGGGACAGTTGTAGATGTTTTGGGCAAGGACATGGGTCGCAAAGCCCCCACCGCCCGAACCTCCAATGCGCGGATACGCCATTTCGTTCGGGAGAGGGTGCTCAAGATCGCCTTCCATTAAGGGCATCAGCGTGGTCAGGGGTCCACCCAACTGTTGAAGCTTTTGCTGCAACGTCTGCTTGTTCTGCATCACCGCCTGGCTTTCACTCTCTCCCGAGGCTGCGAGCTGGTCGAGTAGCGCCTCGATCTGCGTATGCAGGGTCTGCGCTTCCTCATAGGCGGGACGCTTGTCCTGATGCTCCGGTTCATTCACCTTCTGACCAATCGTCGTAAGCGCCTGGGTGATTGGTCCCGGTGTGGCTGAGGCTACCTGGAGGTGCGGATTGTTCACCGCACCCGCAATAGTAATGTGGTGTCCTTCATTCGCTGTATCGCTGAAGTCATCGTGATAGGCATACCAATCGGGTTGTACGCCCTCCGCGGCCGCTTCCTCCTCCGCCTCCGGCTCAGCTCCTCCCGCGGGCCCCCGGCCCATCAAGCGGTCGATGATGTTCATCCCCGTATCCACCGCGCGATTGACGAGCCAAGTGAGGGCCTGATCGACCATCTCGCGCGCGCGTTCGATCATCTCACCGACACGGCGCCCCACTCCACCCAAGCCCACTTGATTGGCCAAAAACCCAATGACGATGGGCATGGCTTGGTCGAGCGCACCTTCGAGCGCATCTGCGGCCGGACCAATCGATCCGGAGGCGAGCTGCAGGATGCCTTCGACGAAGGTGTTGACCACCTGCAGCATCTCGGTCAAATAACGGATGAAGCTCTGGATGGCGTTGTAGAACGCGATGGCGCTGTTGACGACCGCCATGATGCCCGTGGGGTCGAGCATGCTCAGCAGACGCGTGACGACGTTACGGACGATTTGCTCGACGATCCAATTTTTGACCGCGTCGAGCACCGTATCCCACAAATTGGTGAGCTGTTCTTGGATCCTGTCCCAAATCGCGGCCATGCCGCGCTCGCGCACGTCTTGGATGAACGTCCAAATGCCGTCCAACGTGTCGATGGCGCCGCGGATCATCGCGACTCGCTCCGGGCCCACACGGGGATGCTCAGCCAGCTTCTCCCAAATGCGTTCCATGCTGATCCCCAGCACCTCCAAGATCCACCCGATCACACCCTGGAGCGAGAAGTCACTGAGCGTGGGTATGCCCGCGTCCGAGAGCTCGCCCATCAACCACCCGACGACGCCGTTGAGCAGGTGCGTCGCGATGTTGTCGAAGAACTGAATGAAGCCCTGCTTGATGGCGCGCAGGATGTTCTTGAAGAACCCAGGCACATCCGCCTTGATTAACTCCCAGGCTTGCCGCGCATTTTCGATGATGTTGGCGATCAGATCGAAGGGGAAGCCCATCAAGCGCAGGACCACCTCGGCCACGATCATCAAGATCTCGATCACGAACAGCACCAACCGCGTGATCGGTTCGCCAAAGGTCTGCACGATGCGGGTGAAGGTCGCGACGGGCCGCGCCAGATCGTAGATCGTGAAGCTTCTCCACAGCGCAGTGAACAGCGCGATGATCGATTCTGGCGTCATCCCCAGCGCATCCACCGCGGCCATCACCCGCGCGACGGCGTCGTCGATGGCGCCGGACTCTCGCAGCTGCTGGTATTGCTCCTCTCCACCTTCCATCAAGCCCATGAAGCCGCGCACCAAGTTGTGCACGGTTCTGGGGACCACAGCGCCCGTGAATGGGTCGCGTCCAATGATGACCTTGAGCAGGAAGTAGCCACGCGTGTCTTCAGCAAAGGCGCTCAGGCGCGACAGCACCGCGTCCTTGATGATCCCGAGGATCTCGACCCCGGCTCGGACCATGAAGCTGGTGACCTCAGCGATGGGGCCGGCAAATGAGGCGTAGATCTCCTCCCAGAGTCCAAGCGGGTCCGCCAAACGTTCGATGCTGACGCGGTTCCACAGCCCCATCACCGCGGCGCGCAGGTTCACCCAGGCGCGCGAGAAGACGTCGATCCCTTCATCTACCCAACCAACGATGCGTTGGTAGGTGCCGGTCTCCATCATCTGCCGGCGTTGCTCTTCACCGTCCTCGTGGACCATGAGCAGCGCATCCAAAATGTTCGTGCCGTTGCGCTCCACCGTCTCCAAGGTCTGTGGGTCAAACCCGAGCGCGACGCGGAGCAGCGGGTACAGCTGCGGGATCTGCTGCTCGACGAAGGCCGCGATTTCGCGGATCATGACCTGCTTGATCATGGTCAAGAAGGTCGACGCCGACTCACCAAAGTAGTCGACCAGACTCGTGATTGTCGAGCGCAGCAGGTTGGCTACGTCCTCCATCACGGCGCCCGGCTCGCCGCAGCGCTCAATCGTCAGTCCGTCCCAGAACTCTGAGAACCTGCCACCAATGTCTTGAGCCAAGATACGTAGGGAACCCAAGCGTCCGTCGAGCCAAGTGGCGACATCGTTGAAGACCCCCGTGCGGATGAGCACCTCGCGGAACAGAGTTCCCAGGGGGATCACATCGAGCCCTGCCTCGAGCAGGTTGTTCCCGTTGAGCGGTCGCTCCTGACGTGTGATGGGATCGAACCCGAGCACGAGCGACAGCACGTCATAGCCAGGGATCGCAGCGACGAAGTCGCGCACCTGACCGAGTAACCACGCCTTGGCCGCGTCGAGCCCTTGCGCGACGAAGCGAGCAGCCTCACCTGCGGCATCGGCCACGGCATCAAAAGCATCACCGAGCCAGTTGCGCTGGACCGCGCCTTTGGTGATGGCGCCCATTACGCTCGCCGCTGGTGGACCGCGGGCCTGAGGCAGCCGCTGTTGCGTCGGCGGCGGTCCGTACGGGAGCGCACTGCGCGCGAGCGTGAGGCTTGGTTCAGCGCTGACCCCGAACACGGGAGTCGACGGGCCTCTCCCCCCGTTTGCAGCTGCGAAGCCATGAGCGCGTGTGTGCGGTGGTCCGTCGGACGCGCTCGAAGCAGGGCTGAGCGCGGTGCGTGCCACACTGCTGGTCGACCCCGCTTCCTGCTCGCGCTCCACAGGCACCTCCTCGTCCAAGCCTCCCTCGCCGCCCAGAGATGGAGCGACAGCCGTGGCCGTCCGCGCGAGGTTGCGCACGGTGTTCTGGATGGGCGTGGTGCGCTCAGCAGCCGCGGAGGCGCTTGGGGCAGCCGCGGGGCTCTGGGTAGGCGCGGAATTGTCCCGCTTTGGATTGACCCCGAACAGCGTCTCACGCAGCTCGTCCAAGCTGCGCACCGGTGGTGCCACCGCTCCCGTTCCGCTCCCTGGGGATTGCAAAGGGCCGTCCTGGATCGAGGCGGGATCGAAGAAGGCAAACCAGTGACTGATGGGATGGGTGAGCTCTTGGATTTGCCCGCCCACGTTGTCATCACCGGCGGTGTTGCCATTGACGGTGGTGACCTCACCGCCCGAGGAGCTCGCGACGAGCGCGAAGTGAGAAAACTCTTCGCGCCAAGCGATGTCGCCTGCTTGGGGTTGGTGGCCGGGCGGATAGGCGGCTTCCCGCGGGAACATGTTCTCCCCTAGCTGCCACTTTTTGAGCGGGATCCCGCCCTTGTTGAGCGCCCAGAACGCAAAGATGCCGCACCAGCTAGGCATCCAGTCGCGCTTCTGCCCGTACAGGGTGGTCTTGCCGTCCGGGCCCTTGGTGTTGGCTGTGGTCTCACCCACGCGCTTGATGCAGTCTTCAGGGACTGCGCCGGGCGGCGCAGCCGAGCCCCCACTGACAATGCGGTCTTCACCGAAAACGGTGGTGAAGTATTCGAGCAGGCGCTCCCAACCCATGCGCTTGCCGTCAGGACCGGTGTCCTTGGCCGAGACCAGGCCTTGCTCTGCTCGCGCCAAGGCGACTGCAGCTTCGCGCTGCGCACCATCGGCCGCGCGCGCCACTTGCACGGGAGAACGCTGGATGGAGCGTGCCGTCTTCGGCTGCGTAGTGCCAGTCGCTCCCGGAGAGCTACTGCTCGCACCGGACGCAGGACGACTGGCCCCCTGCTGCAGGGTGTGAGTTAGCTCGTGGGCGATCAGTTTTTGCCCACTGCTGGTCGCTGGGCTGTATTGGCCCGCGTTGAAATAGATGTCGCCCCCATGGGTAAAGGCCTTGGCATGGATGGACGAGTTCATCGCCTGCGCGTTTGCGCCGGTGTGAATGCGGACTGCGCCAAAATCGGCGCCAAAACGGCCCTCCATGTTGGAGCGGAGGTCACTGGGCATGGGAGTCCCGGCGCTCTTGGAGCTCGCGAGAGTCGCTTCGAAGTCACTCGATGTGTGGCCGTCGTCGGTCGGGGGACCACGTGCTCGCCGTTGAAGAAAGCCAGGCACGCCTGGCGAAAACAATTTGGCATGCAGCACGCCGCCGAGGTCATCCCCCAGGCTCATGTTGCTCGCGAACCCGCCTGGACCCTCTTGCCGTTGGATGCGCCCTGAAAGGGCGCTGCGTTGCAAGACCGGTCGCGCCATGAACTCGCCCTGACGGCGGTTGCCCTCACCGTCATCTTTGGGTTGCACACTGCCATCTCCTGTCGAAACAGCAGAGGGAGCACTGGCGCTCATCACTTCGTCGGCCACAGCGTCCGCTTCATGCTCCAGCGGGTCGCTGGGCTGACTCACTTCGAGTTTGGGTTGAACGACAAGGCTTGCTTGAACTGCGGTGCTCGGTTGGACCGCAAAGGACGGTTGCGCTGCGAAAAAGGATTGTCCGCCTCCGGACGTCGCTTTCGTGTCCTTGGTGCTGGAAAAGAACGGAGCGTCGCTCTTGGTCGATGGAGCGCGGGCCACGAACGTGGACGGTGCGCTCTTATCGGCCTTGGTGAACATCTCGTGCCCTCCCTTTCTTCAGTCCGCCCACTCGGTCCGCAGCACGTGGGGCATCCACGGCAGTTGAACCGTGCGAAAGCTCCACGGCAAGGAGCCGAGAAGAATGTCGTAAGCCGCCTGTTCGACCAGGAGGCGATAGCTGCCCTGTGCGCTGCGCACCAACTTGCCCGGACGGCTCAAAAACGCTTCCCGAAGGCCCTCGGGGGAGGTCTTCTTGAGCGCGCTCCAGTGCTCAATCACCGAGCGGAGCAGTTCATTACCCTCCTCTTGAAACGAGGTGTCGGGGGGCGACAGGAGTGGCAAGTCCTGCTCCTCCTGGCCACACAAGAGGCGCGCCAGGGTAAGTTCGAACTCTTGGGGAACGGCGGTGGAGCCGGTGGCCAAGTGGTGCACGGCAACGAGCGCCCCGGCTAGGTTCAGGATGCGCTTGGGCTCGGCGAGCCCGAGCCGCATCAGGTAGGTGGGCAAATACGGAGCCAGCAAGATGAGTCCGGCGTGGTGGATGTAGTGTTCCACCTGGGCCGCGACCCGCGGCTGTGCCTGCGGTTCAACGTCGTTGGCTTGTGAGTCTACGGTAAGCCCTGCATCGACACGCTGCTGCGAGACCGGGGCAGACCAGTGCACGCCGAGCTGAGCAGCGCCGACTCCGTGCTCTTGGCTCAAAGGCGCGCCCATGGAAGTTGGTGCAGCGCGGCCCAGCGCGGCAACCTGGCGCTCCACCCGTTGAACGGCTTCGAGCTGTTTGGACAGCGTGATCTCTCCAGCCACATACGTGTTCGGCGGCACGCTCAGCTCTTCGAAGAGCGCTAGCCAGTGGGCGCGTCGCAACTCGGCCTCCTGCTCTGTCGATGCGCGCGCTTCGCGCGCGCGGCTGAGGCTCGCTTCGAGCAAGGAGATGAATGCTTGGGCAGCTCGCGGGAGCAGCGTTTGCACCAAATCCCTGAGCAGCGGCTCGTCTGTGATCGCGACCAACCGCGCTCGGGCTTTTTGCGTCGACAGAGCGGGGAGCACCAGGGTCACTAAATGGGCCGACGTGGCCGCACGCAGCTCCACCTGGACGCGTTCCACAAACGCGGTAGCCGCGCCCAAGTGGTACCAGGGGAGCTGCCCATGTTGCAGGTAATACGCTAGCGCTTGCAGTACTCCGTGCGCTCCACTCGGCGCATGTGTTTGCTCCAACTCCTCTGTCCTGGTCGACCTCCAAGCAGCCAATCGCTCGCGCAGCGCGTTCTCGAGTCGTTGCTCGATGGCGCTTGTAACCCGCACTTCCCAATCATCCCAGCTTTGCAGCTCGATGTGCAGATCCAACTGCTCGATCTGCACGTCTTCATCCAGTCGCGGCCAGGTCTCCACGAGCCCTTCCACTCGGCGAATCAGTTCACTGTTTGCCCAATCGCTCACGCTCTTGAGACGCGCCAGCGGCGCGCCTTGGTGCGGCGAGTTGAACTCGAGATTGAGGCGGTGGATGAGGTGGGTCATCTTCGCTCACTTGGGTGCAGTTTCTTCACTCAGCTTGCTGAGGGCGTCGACCAGCTCCTTGCGCTGCACCCGCTCCAGACGCGCGGACTCGAGCTCGACCATGATGTGCATGTTCCACTCCGCACGCTGGCTGGTCGAGAGATCGTCGAGGCGTGTGCTCAGTTTGGCCAGAGCGGCGATGGCTTGTCCCTCGAGCATGTGCAGCGGCTTTTGACCGACACGCAGGACATACAACGTGAGCCGGCTTAAATAGATGAGAGCCTCAGGCAGGCGACTCTTGTCGAAGGTGGGCTCTTTGATGAGCGACGTCATCCCGCGCACGATATGCACCGCGTAGCTCCCCTTGGAGCCCTGCCCAAACAGCTCTTGCTGTTTCTTCACTTCGTCCTCGACACTCTGCAGCGTCTCCTGGAGTCTCACCGAAGCAAGTCCATCGCTGGGTCCGGGCACGTCTTCAAACGGATCGTCAGGTAGGTCGTCATCAATCACGAGCAGCATTTTGCCCAACGTCTCGGGCGCTTCTCCTCGTAGCTCCGGGAGCAAGGAAGGCTCTACGAGACGCGCCGTGTCAGTCGTCACGCGACCGGTACCGAGTTGCTGCGCGATGAGGGTCACTTCAATCGCAGCTGGAAGCGCCATCGAGCCCGTCGCGAGCAGGGTCCCATCAGCCGCCGCTGATTGGGTCACCCCAATCGCTTGTCGTCGCCCCAAATCCCGGACGGTCCATACCGGGTTGGTCGCGCGCTCAACGGTCCCGCGCAAACTGAGATTGGCGGGCTTACCGGGCGCAGCACGTACAATGCGCGACCCGCTCAAGATCTCGGAGCGCGGACTCCCCACAACGGTCACACTGCGGCTGAGGGTCTGAGCCCCCACGGCGTACGCAATCACTATGGTCTGACTTTCCGCTCCCCCGTCAGGGAAGGTCAACGCTGCCGGATCGAAGTTCCATTCTTCAAAATCGCTCGCTCCGGCCGATTCTTCACGCGGGGTGAGTTCAAACCCCGCCGCCCCAGACACCGTCAACTCACCTCCGCGCGGCGTGACGCGCACGACCCGGGGCGGATCCAATTCACTGAGCACCAAGTCATCAGCAGTTCCGCCGATGGTGAGCGTAGGCTCGACTTCGGGTTCAGGCTCAGGATCCGGATCCGGATCCGGAAGCGGAGGAGGAGCGATTTCGAAGAGGACCGGAGGCACCGTCGAGCAGCAGCGGTAGGGAAGATAGAAGTCGGCGATCACGGCGCGGTCGACCAGCCCCGGGAGCTGACCGCCCAACTTGCCGGACGCCTGATCGTCGTAGACGAGGATGAACGTGCCCCCCATGGGAACGCCGCCTCTGTGATCGATGCCCGCGTTGTGTTCGAGAAAAGACGAGAAATGAAAGAGGCTGGCGGCGCGATTGAGCCACGCCAAGTTCTCTTGCACCAACTTCGAGAGCGCCGAAAAGCCACACAGACATCCCTTGTCCTGCAGCCGGGTCAGAATGTCTGAACCATAGGCATGGCGCTCGAAAGACCCCTCCTCTTCGAGCGACGGTGGATGCTTGGCGAGGTGGCCCTCGAGGAGACCCCCGAGTGCTTGGGATGCTCCGAGGAGTGCATCATACGCGGCGCCAATTTCCCCGGACATGTGCGCCTCGACTCCTCCTGTCCGCAGAGCTTCCTCGAGAACGCAGTACGCGGCGTACAAGCGGGTCAACCAACCCGCCGCGGTATTGTCGTTGAGCTCAGTAGAAAAGCTCGGCCTGGGAAAGGCCGTGAGGGTGATGTTTGACGGCGCCTGGTCGCTTACCAACCGCGCCACCGTCTTCTGAGAGTCGGCTCCGCTGGCGCTTCCCGCGTGCTTGAGGACAGTGACGTGTATCGACGGGGACATCTGCTGCGTCTCTGCGTCAGAAGCAATCGCATGCTCGGCAAGTGAAGGCGCCGCTGCCCTGGCAGGCCGCGGCGCGGCGGAGCGGAACACGCCGACACCCGCCGCCTCGGCGACGTTGGCCTCCGCTCCGATCACGGTGCCACCCGTTCCGACGAAGGTATTTCCCCCGGAAGTTATGTCCAAGGGAAAGATGGGGTGATCCATCTGGAGCATGAACCCGGGAAGTTCCGCGTACACCAGCTCGTTCAGAAGGGCCTCTTCAATTCGGACCGCACCGATGTCGTCGATCCGGCGCGTGATCCTGCCGGGCACCCTGAAACCCCAATAGATCATGGTGTCCTTCAAGCAGCACAAGATCTCCGCCTGCTTTGCTACGTAGGCCGCGTAGACCCCCCCATTGGCCCAGTTGTCGCGCACCTGCGCCGCGGTCACTGCTTCGGATACCCCCAGCGCGATCACGTCCACCGGAAGTCGCGCACTTTTGAGTTTAGACTTGATCGACGACAGGACCGCAGTGATCGGCGCGCCCACATGTCCCTCAATCCGCAGAAAGTTGTGCCCCTCGAGATCGAAGGTCAGTGGATTGCGCACGAGAGGCACGCCTGAGCCTGGGCCCTGCTTATGATAACTGTGATTGAGATTCGCCTTTCCGCTCCTGGTGAGCGCCTCGTTCCAAAACCGCTCCAGGGGCGCAGTTGTGGGCAATAAAGGCCGGTAAAAGTACGGAATGGCGCGCGCCGCAAGCGGACTTGGCCCTACCTGGGATGGGGTGATGCGGACATCGAGCTTCGCAGTGGGGAGAGTGAGATCGAAACTGGACGCCATGACGGCCAAGCGATGAAACAGGCTCCGCAACTTGTGAAACCCGGTGTAATCGACGTGCAATGGGGAGGGACAAAACCGGTGGCGCAGGGGGATGGGAACCTGATGCGGCACCTGGAGCACTTGGCCGAGCAGGAGATGCCGAGGGAATTCGTCATCGGCCGGAACGCAGAGGCCGTCTTGCTCCAAGCCGAAGGTGCGCAGCTCCTCGTAGGCCGCGACCAAGTGAACGAAGTGCTCGTAGACGTACTGCGCGCGCAACAACCGGGCCGTTTCACCCGCGCCAGGCGGCTGAAAGAGCGCCGCTACGTTGCTGAAGGGCGGCGCAAACCTGAAGTCTGCGCCAAACCCGTGCTGCTGTGCGATCGTCCACAAGCTCTCGAGCGCACCCACGAGCGACGAGACGCCAAACTCGGAGCCTAGCGCGTCAAAAAATGCTCTCAACAGCAGCTGGGAGTTCTTCTGTGCCGCAGCGCTCAAAACGATCCGGGGTGTCTTGAGCACGGGAAGATCAGCAAATACTCGCGCCACCCGGGCGTAGGGGCCTGTGCTGTCCGGGTACAAGCCCCCGGCCAAGCGCATCTCGACCTCGCCGCGGCGCGCCAGGAGCACCTTGCACTTGAGGTACATGGTACGACCCTTGTCGTCACAGGATTCGATATCGCAGTTCGCATCGTGCTCTTGGACGTGCTCGACGAAAAGCAGCGCTACCTTCGCATGGGTTTCACTGGGCCCCTCCCCCGCGCCCTGGAGAAACGCCTGATTGAGCTGCGTGGTGCCGGTCTCCCCAGACTCGCGGAACAGCTCCCACAATTTCAAACCGGTGCCCTCCTCGCCGTTGCCCGCAAACGGGGCATAAGCGGGCTCGGGCCCAGGCACATACTCCTTGTAGGCAGCGTAGGTCGCTTCCTTGAGCGACACGACGTGCCCGGCACTGGTCACCCCGGTGCCCGCCGTAATCGTGATGTGGGAGCCGTCACTGGTGGGAAGCACTTGAAACCCACACAGCACGCCGATCCCGCTCAGATTGGTGCGGGTGAGCCTGCCTTCGCTGTCGATGAAGCCAAACAGCGCGTTCAAGTCCTCACTCGTGAGGAGCTGATCCGGAACGAAGATGGGATAGTTGGTGTCTGCACTAATCATTCGCTGTCTCCATGTGGTCCGGCTGTGATCACGGTTCGACCTAGATAAACTCGATTGGCGTCATTTCCGTCTTCGCAGTCATGCAACGATGCCGGTGGATAGACGCTCTTGAGATCACCCAGCAGCGTGAGCAAAGCTTGCAGCGCCAAACGTCGCTCGTCGGGCACTTGTGGGGTGCGTTGCACCTCGGCAAGCCATGCACACCAGCGCGCCTTGAGCTGAATGAGCTGCGCCGTCGAGACCCAGCACACTTTGGCGCTCAGGTGCGCGGGGATCTGGAAGCGCACAACCGACTCCGCGTAGCGTCGCCACTCGATGTGATCAGGTTCGTCCTCTGCCTCACCCGAGAGCACGATCGACAGCCGGAAAGAGTACGGGTCCTCCTCGCCGCACGTCATGCACTCGCCCCCTTGGACGGATTCCTTGGGGATGCAAATGCTCATCAGCGGGTCGCCCACGGCGTACGGCCGGAGCAGGACATGCTCGATGACCAGCACATCCGCCGCTTGGCCCAGACCAAGGAGCCGCCTGATGCGTCGGCTCAGACCGGGTTGATTGTCAGCCTCTGTCGCTGCGTTCAGCTCAGCTTCGCTGCCCAAGGAGCACTCGGGAATCGGGCGCTCGTAGTTGAAGGCCTTGGCTCGGTCCCGCGTCAGCTCGGCCACACCCTTGAGGTAAGAAATCTTGTGCTCAACAAGGGCTTGCCGCACCTTGGGCTTGTCTTCGGGGCTCCCTGCGAGCTTGCGATACAGCATGACGGAGTAGTCAGCGAACGATTCGCCGAAACGCGCCAAGAGATGGTCGAGGAAGGCGTTGCGCCGTCGCAAGTACTGGTCCTTGGATTCACACAGGTCCTGCAGCGATTCAGCCGTCAAACCCCCGTAAAACTCGCTCTCAACGCCTGCAATCCAGTCGTCCCCGATGAGCTGAGTGAACGTGGTGCGCTCGACCCCTTCATCAATCGCAAAGAGCTCGGGCAAATGCCGCAGTTGAGCGAGGTAGTTGACCAGCAACTGTTCGAAGAAAAGTAAGTAGCCGCGGAGCTGCTTGGCTTGGGCCAGCCGCACCGGCCCAACGCTGGGAGGAAGACCATCTGGCCCTATGCCATAGGTGCGTGGCAGCTGAAATTGGACCGGCACATAGTCGAGCACGTCGCGGTACCGCCCCTGTGGGACAGCGATGTCATTCTGTCCTCCGCCGACTTTTGGGTGCGACCTACGGCCACGAACGACCTGGAGGACATCCCGCAGCTCCGCACGGTTCGGGAGGAATGGAAGTTCATTTTTGAACACGAGAACCTTCGTCGCGAGCGCGTAGAACCGCGGCGCGTACCCTGGCTCAATCAAAAGCTCCCACGCTTGAGCTGGACCAAGGACGCGCCCCTGCTCGTCGTACTTGGACATTCTGAAGTTGCGCACACTCTTGACCCCGGGGATGTTGGACAAGAGATTGATGATGTCGCTGGCGTAAAGGACATGCTTGATGTCGGTGCGCAGCACTTCGTCCGTCAAGAGGAAGCCATTGTTCAGAATGGGCCCCTCAAATACCTCCTCGACCGGCACGCCACGCTCGAGCAGCTCAGCGAGCGAGTAAAACTTGAGATCCGGACTCATGTACTGGTCGATCAGGTCGTAAGCCTCAGCAAGCACAGCCTCGATGTCTGCGTCCGGTGTCACGTCGAGATCGAGACACAGCGCGACATCGCGCACCCGCACGGCCGCAATGTCGTGATAGTCTTCACATAGGTTACGGTGTTCCAAGAGCGCCGTGCGCACGGCAGCGATGACCTGGTCAACATGCAGCACCGCCGCTCGGTACTGCCCAAGAGGACCGGAGACGCTCAGGTCCGAGAGCGCTTCCTTGATGGACGACAGTGAGACCGCCTCCCGCGCTGCTGGCGATTGCGGCCAGAGCCGCAATGGCACGTCATTGAACGTGAGCACGCCCTCCGTGCTCAGCGTCGCGTCCGTGTAGCCGACGGTCAGGTTCGCATAGAGGACACCTTTGATCTTGCGTTTCAGGTCGTCGGGGTGGATGTCACTGCTGTCTTCCTCATTGCCTGAGATGGTGACGTTGATGGGCCCGGTGAACTGCGTGGTTGTGGCATGAAGAGCCGCCCATGCTCCTGCCGAGTCCCTGAGGGCGTGCCACGAAGGGAGCCGCAGTTCGACGTCGGCGAAGAGGCCCGGCCCGAGCGAAAGCGAGCGGACCACCTTGCCACTGCCTAGGTCCCTCAAGTCGACGCCGCCCCCGAATTCGATCTGCACTTCGTATAGCCCGCGCGGGGTGACCGGATGGTGGCCGATGGTTCCGTATTCTAGCCGGCTCTCCGCGCAAAGTGCTTGCATGGGTACGGGATAGGTCTCCGAGACGGCAAACCACGCGTTCTTGACCCCGGGTACGTCGATGAGGCTCTTACGCAAATCAACTACGCACAGTGGATTGTTAGTGAGAGCACGCTGCGCCGTGAAAAACCCCTGACGATCAGCCTCCAGCGACGCAGATGGCTTAGGGGTGAGCAAGTCCGCGATGGACGAACTAGTCCGAAACCCCAAGTCAGTGATGGCAAAACACAGCACCTCGAGCAGCGTGATGCCTGGATCGTGGACATTGTAGTCAGTCCACAGCTTGCTCCCCATCCGCTCGATGTGCACAAGGCCCTGCTGGCGCAGCCAGGCATAGTCCTGGCTGGGAGCAAGTTGCGGGTGCTTTTCAATGGCCCGCGGTTGACTCGACACGACCGCCATCAAGCACCCCCCGCGCTGTAAGGGGTGATGACCTGCGCCGTGATGGGCGCGGGAACCAAAATGCTTCGTGCGGTCGTCGCGCGGGCCACTTCGAGGTTGGGCTCGCTGCCCAAGAGCTGCAACCGCACATCGGTGATGAAGTCCACGTAGGGCCTCTCCTCAATGAAGTCGACCAGCGTGGACTTGGCGATCTGCCCGCCAAATTGGGGCTCCTGCGCACCATCGCGCAGCCAGGGCGCCAAATAGTCGACCAGCTCAGTGCGCAGACGCGCTGCGTAGTGTGAAAAGTCGTCAAAGCCGGCACGGAGCGCCAACTTGAAGTCCAGCTTGATCTCTTCAAACAAGGGGTTGCGTACGCAGATGCGTGGACTCGATGCCGCGGCGAGTTGTCCGCTACAACGCTCGAGCAGAAAGTCTCGGATCTGATCGAGCACATTCTGATGGGTGTAAGGCTTGAGACGCTGCGCGTCGTTGCGCTGCTCCAAGCGAGGGATGAGGATGAGGGTGACCCACCCCGGCGCGTTTTCGTTGTAAGTGGCTTGGGGATCGTCCAGGACGCGTGTGTGGTGGAGGCACTTGACGCGATGGACCTGAGGAAACTGCTCTAGAACGAGGTGTTCGTAGTCCCAGATAGTCACGGCACGGGCGCGATGACGCAATCGTTCACTGCTACTTCGGTAAAAGTCCTGGTCGCTTTGGCTCGCTTTTCCTCCAAATGATGAATAGGGCTGCGTGAACTTTTTGAAGTCCGACGACGGTCGCTTGAGCTTCCGAATCGTGTTTGCCAAAAGGGTCTGATTCATCGCGTCCGGCGCGTTGTCGTGGTCTTCGAAGTGAACCTCGAACGCCTGGGCATGCACGCCGAGCAGTCGACAGACCGCACCAACTGAATGCTGCACGGAGGCGCACAGCCAGATCTTGCCGTGCGGCATGATGCCCTCATCCTGGGTGGCGTCCTTGGGGATTTGGAGCCGCAACAGGCCCGTTTGAGTCAGCTGCCGCGTACCGTCACGCACAGCCGCGCTGCTGAGCGGGAGCCAGCAGTTGTGCGACCAATAGCTGAGTCGGACGTGATCCAGCGGCTTGCCCAGCAGGGGTGCGGTCGTGCCCTCGAGGACTTGCAGGAGGAGTTGGATGGCCTGTCCTGGCTTGATGTCCTTGAGTCCTATGTAAAAATGAGCCTGATCGACGGGGCGGATGTCCTCATCTGCCCGCGGTTGGATGCGGAGTTGCGGCAGAAGTGGGATGGCCCCAGAACTCTGGGGGGCCGCGGTCTGTTCAGCCGCGCCAAAAGGTCCCAGATGAAAGAAGCGGATAGTCTGCGGAGGCGGGGCGAGCAGATCAACTTCACCGGTCGTGGATTGGTAGACGCAACTGAGCGACTCCACGGTGGGGGTGTAGGGCTGATCGGGGATGCGTGCGGTATCCGACGACTCCCCCAGAGAGCGTCGAATGAGCACATCGGCCAAATCGGCCGGGTAGCTGCGGTGTCCAAAATCTCCGTTGAGCAGGAGCCGGCCAAAACCTCCGCGTGAAGTGGGCAGGAGCGCCTCAGCTGCCAAAGGTGAGCTGCTGGCCTCGGGTGGGATACTGACCAGGTCCGGCCACAGCCGCTCGGAGCTGGCGCTACAGATGGGCAAGCACTGCTGGCTCACCCATGAGCCATTGCTGAGAAACTGGAGTATGGCGGACACTGGCGGTGACGGAGCCGACCAGTTGCTCCACTTGATGTGTAGCGCAAAGCTGGTCCCCGCCTTGCTGAAGAGTTCCGCACTCCCGAAAACGAAAGGACTGCCCGAGGTCGGTTGGCCACCCCAGGGCAGGAACGGTGCAGTCGGATCCAGCACACCGTGCGGACCCAGAAGAGTCGCAAGGCGTATGCCGTCTTGTAGACTCGTATTGTGCGCGCTCCCCACGTCGACGGAGACTTCAATGCTCTGGACCCTGAGTGCAGAGAGCACCGTGTAGCGCGTACTTGCCGGGTCTGCGTGAGCCAGCTCGAGCTTGAGTGCGGGCACGCGGGCTGGCATTTCGGTCCCATGCACCTCGGGATCGACCCCGACGATGGGTGGAGCTGCTGCGGTCAGTTCGATCGAAAGCACCAGGATGTTCGGCGAAAGGTTGCTTTCGTCCGGCGTGATGCTCACGCTCGGAGCATCGAACCAGCCCTGCTGCGCGCTCAACTTTGCCCTGAAGGTTGCAGCGGAGATCACGGGCGGAACCGCAGTCAAGCGTAGGCGCAGGCGGATGGTGCGCTTTCCCCCGCCGAGGAGCAGGTGCTCAGACGAGACACCGAACCCCAGCCGCGCGAGCGGCATGGTGATTGGGCCAGGCGCACCGCTTGGGTCGAGTTCCGCGCTCAGGAAGGGGTGAAAGTCGAGCAACTCTGAGCTGAGCGGCTTGCCGAGCCCATCCTCAGAATTGATGGCCATTGCAGCGTAAATCGGTCCGTCCTCGGCTCGATAGACCGCCATGAGTTGGGCAACGGAGCCGCGATTGAGCACGGTCTCTTCACCGACCAGGTAAAGGCGCTCTTTGCGTTCGCTATCCTTGTTGGACAAAAACTCTCGACCAAGCTCCAGGCTGGACGACTCCTTGTGGCGTGCCAGTTCGGCCACGATGTGGGCTCGATCGGGCTTTGCTGCCTTGGGGCGCAAGCGCAACACGGCGCGGTAGTAGAAGTCGAGGTGCTTTGCCGTCAGCCCATTGAGTTCAGTGGTGACCTCAGCAAATAACCTGAGAAAGCTGAGATAGAGCGCGTAGTGCGGCTGGTGATCGGCGCTTTGTGTCAAGCTGGCTGCCAGGGCAAGTTGAGCACCACGCACCAAGCGCGCGTACGACTGCACAATTGACTCAACCGCCGAATGAAAGAGAAAATGACTGGCAGCGCGGCTCACCATTTGAAACACTGAAAGTTCATCCGACGTACTTGAACCCAGGAAGATGCTGGACTCCGCCGCAATCGCCTCGAGCGACGTGACGCCGCTTGCTCCCAACCACAGCGCCGAAAATTGTACGGTCTCGAGCGAAGGCACCGCGTCAGAAACGGGCAGGCTCAACACCTCGAACGCGGCTGGTTCGACAGTCACGAGCAGCGCCAAGTCTTGTGCGCCGCGCAGATAGGCAATCATGGTCCGCAGGGCAGGCCCCAAGTGACTCTGGATCTCGCTGTCGATGCGCGTTCGAAATCCTTGGGCCTTGGGCAAGCTGTCTCGAAACCACTGCACACCCACTGCCAAGGTCACGAGCGCTGCAAACACTTCGCTCAGCGTGCGTTTGAGCTCGTCTTCATCCTCGAGATCGTCCTCCGCGTCGTCGCGCAAAAAAGCCAAGCGTGAGCTCAATTGCCCTTGAAAGCCCGCCACGTCTTGGATTGCGAAATTGCCGAGAATCGCGGCCTCATCCCGTGCAAAGAAGGCGGTCCAACCTCCCTGCACGGCCTGGCCTTCTGGCGTATGAAAGGCGAGCTTTTCGGCCAACCGAGCGGCAAACACGATCCAGTCGGCGTCGGTGCGTTCCTCAATCTGCACCGAGGACGGATTCAGCGCGGCGATGGTTCGCTCACGCTGACTTGTCCCACCATGGACAAGCGAGGACTTGCTCTTCCCACATTCAGCCATGGCGCAAGGGTGCTTCCGTCAAGAAACCAAGCTCGGTGCCTTCCTTGACATAAAAGGGAAAGACGAAGTTGAGTCGTGAGTTGGTCGCGCGTACGGAAAACTCGATGGTGACCAGCATCTTTCCTTCGTTTTCCTCGCTTTGTCCCAAATGAATCCTGTCTACGTCGATGCGCGGTTCAAAAAATAGGATCGCCGTGCGGATTCGATCGATGACCAACGATTGCGTCGTTCGATTCATCGACTCAAACAGGTACTCCTCCATGTCGCAGCCATACTTGGGCTGCATCACGCGCTCGCCCAGCGCAGTGGTCAAAAGGATGTGCAAGCTGCGCTCGATATCCGTCTCGCGCTCGGTCATGACCAACTCCTGTTTGGCCAGATCAAACGTGGGTGGGAAGCTCCAACCTCGCCCCAAGAAATCCATGTTCTTGCCGTCCGCCACGCCTAGCCCCCAATGTTGACCGATAAGTCGCCGAGCAGGATGCTTCCACCGTGCGCGGTACTATCACCCATACGCGCGGCAGGTTGTCCCCCAATCATCACCGTCGACGAACCCGTGATGATCACGTCAGATGGCCCCGAACAACCAGCCATGTCACCCAACCTGGCTGCGGGTTGTCCTCCAATCATCACCGTGGTGCAGCCCGGCGGCATGATGGGACCACCCACGTGGGGACTGGGGGACGGAATGGGGCAGGCGTGCATGTCTCCAACTCGTGCGGCTGCTGGCATGATGTATTCCTCACTTTCAGTTGATGTTGACCATGGGCGCTGACAGGTCAGCCGTGCCACCCAGGGAGAGCTCTGCGCCCATCCCACTTTTGACCTTGGCGCTACGGGTGCCTTCCAATTCAAGCGTCTGCTGCGCGCTGACTTTGATCTGACCGCTGGCTTCGAGCACGATGTCTCCACTGCTCGACAGTTTGATGCCGCTTTGATCCATGATGATCGTGTTGTCGTTCTGATCCGCGATTTCGACCTTGCCGTCCTGTTCCGACAGCGTCAGTCGGTTGCCTTGGGGCGTCTCGATCGTCACGATCTTGTTCTGATCGTCAAAAGTCAGGCGTAGTTTCTCGCGGCTCTGGTAGCCCTTGACCGGATTGTCGTCCGCGGCGGCGATGGGCGGCGGCCTTGCGCTGGAGTGCAACTGACCCAAAACAACGCCATGGCGCGGATCATCGTCGATGAAGCCAACGATCACCTCATCGCCCAGCTCAGGTCGAAAGCACGTGCCGCGCTCTTGGCCAGCGTCCAGTGTGGCCAGCCGGCACCAAGCACCCTGGTCTTGGGCATGAATGACGGGCAAGCGAACTTGGATGCGCTCCTCACCGTCCGGGTCGTCCGCCAGCGCGACGACAATGCCAATCTGTAGGCCCGCAATCGCCGGCAAGAGCCCACCCGCCCGCGGCGCCTCCACAACGAAACGCTGCACGAACCACGCTGGATCGAGACCAAACTGAAACGTGCTCTT
>Ga0315910_10001259_pt1 | contig 23508 bp, 15 predicted proteins | sample EdamamesoilMG_FD_204470 | JGI IMG/M metagenome (GOLD analysis project Ga0315910, IMG submission 204470) | Garden soil microbial communities collected in Santa Monica, California, United States - Edamame soil | ecosystem: Environmental > Terrestrial > Soil > Garden | place: USA: California... | reverse complement strand
CGCGAATCCGGCGATCAAGCACATGAGCGCGGCGCTGCGCGCGATCAACAAGGCGTTGAACGCCAGCGACGACGCGGTGCTGCGCAAGGCGCTCGACGAGGCGCGCGCGACCCTGAACGCGTGCCTGAGCCTGGTCGGCGTCACGCCCAAGGCCGCCAAGGGCAGTCTCGCTCCGCGCGGGCGCGCGCGCGCGGCCGGCCGGCCCGACGCCGAAAGCCTGATCAAGTTCGTCAAGAGCAAGCCTGGCAGCAACAGCGAGCAGCTCTCCGCCGCGCTGGGCACCGACGCGGCCTCGATGCGGCCCGTGATGCACGAGCTGATCGCCGCCGGCAGACTGCGCACCGAAGGCCAGCGCCGCGGCACGCGCTACTTCCCGGCTTGATCGACGCTCCCCGGGTTCCCGCGCGGAATCCGGAACTTGATCGCGTACCCGCCGCGAGGCGTGGACATGGAAGGATGGGTGCACGCCGCCATGGACCCCTCCACTCCCTCGGGCGAGATCTTGACTCGCCACTCCAGCTTCCTGCGCGCCCTGGCGCGCGGGCTGCTGGGTGACGAGCAATTGGCCGAGGACGCCGCGCAGGAAGCCGCCTTGGCGGGTTTGCGCCGGCCGCCGCCCGCGCAGGTGAATCCGCTGGCGTGGTTCACCACGCTGACGCGTCGCGCGGCGCTGCGAATCAGGCGGAGCGCAGAGCGCCGCGAGCAGCGCGAACTGGCGGTTGCGCGTCCCGAGGAACAGCCCGGCACCGTCGACGCGCTGGCGCAGGCGGAAATGTTGCTGCGCGTGGCCGAAGCCGTGGTCGCGCTGCCCGAGCCCTATCGCGCGACGATCCTGGCGCGCTACTACGAGGGATGGACGCCCTCGGCGATCGCGCTGCGCGAGCATCTGCCGCTTTCGACGGTCAAGAGCCGCCTGACGCGCGCGCACGCGCTGCTGCGCGAGCGGCTCGATCGATCGATGCCCAGGGAGGCCAGCGCCTGGCGCGCGGACCTCTCCGCCCTGGTCGGCTTGCCCGCTCCGTCCTTGCTGCTCCCCGCAATCGCCATGAAAACTTCTGCGAAACTGGGTTGGGCCGCCGCAGCACTGCTCGCGCTGGCAGCGGCGGGATGGAGGATCCTCGATACGGACGTGCCGCGAACTTCGGATGTCGAACGAACGACCGAGGTCGCCCGCATCGCGGACGCGCCTTTGGAATCCACGCCAGCTCCGCAGATCCAGGTCGAGCGCGCGGTCGTCGTCGCGCCGGCGGCGGGCAAACCCGGGCCCTTGCTCCTGTGGGGCGAGATCCGCGGGCCCACGGCGGAAGAGCTCGCGCAGAGCGAGATCCAGTTCTTCGACCAGCAGGGCAACTCGCGCAAGGCGACGATCGGCGCGCAGGCTGCCTACTCGCTCTTCGGTCTGCTCGCGGGCGAGTACCGGATCAGCGCGCGGCTGGAGGGCTTCCGACCGCTGGACGAGAAGCTGCTCCTGCCCGACGGGCAGCCCAAGTTCCGCCACGATCTGGAGTTCGTGCGCTCGCTGCTGCTGCCGGTGAAACTCGTCGACGCGCAGAGCGGCGAGCTGCTTGCGAATTTGCACCGCGAGCCGATCCTCTCCAATCTTTCCGTCGCCGCGACTTTCGCGCGGCCGGTGCGCATCGACGGTGTGCTGGGCCGGCAGGTCGCTTTCTCGGAAGCCGGTTGCTACCGCGAGGCCGGGCGCCTGCCGCGAAAAACCTCGGAGTCCGCCGAGCGCAGCGGCACGCTGGAAGTCTGGGCGCCGACGCCGATCTTCGCCAGCCTCGTGCTGCGCGAGATCGTCCTGGAAAGTCGGTCCGTGGTCGGCGACGAGTCCGAGTTGGTATTCCGCGTCGACCGCGCCGCGCTGGAGACCCATCTCGGGGCGCTCGAAGTGCGCTGCGTCGCCGCCGAAACTGGCCTGCCGATCCCGGGCCAGCGCGTGGAAGTCTCGTTCCGCGACAGCAGCGGCAACAACGCGGGCGAGTGCGACGAACAGGGACATGCGCGCATCGAACGGCTGACGCCCGGCCTGCGGCAGGTCGAGGTGGGCGGCTCCAAGTTCGCGAAGTTCGAGCGCTGGGTGCGCATCGAACCTGGCCAGACGCACGACCTGGGCGTGATCGCGCTCGAGTCGATGGCCGACGTGCGCGGGCGCGTGCTCGATCCCGATGGCGCCGGCGTCAGCGCGCCGATGCACTCGATCGCGCTGGAGCGCCAGCTCGCGCCGCGCGATGCGGACTCGCGGATGATCTACAAGTCGAAATCCGACGGCGTCTTCGAGATGTCCTGGGTCGAGTCGGCGCGCGTGCGCCTGGTCGCTGAGCCCGCGCAGTGGGCGCTGACGGCGCTGGACGTCGACGCGAGCTCCGGCAAGCTCGGCGGCCTGGAGCTCCGGCTCGAGCGCGGCACCGAGGTCAAGCTGCGCCTGGCGGGTGAGCAGCAGCGCTCGGTCGAGTTCCTGCTCGCCGACGCCGATGGCCTGCCGCTGCTGTTCGACGGCGTCTACGGATGGAAGGGGCGCCGGCTCCTGCTGCGCCCGGGGCGTTATTCGTTGAGCACGGTGGCCGAGGACCGCGTGCTCGCGACGCAGACGCTCGAAGTGGGGGATGCGAGCCAGCCCTTGAGCGTGGAGCTGCGATGAAGTCGGCGCGCTGGCTCGCGTTGGTGTTGATCGCGCTGGGCGCCGCGTGGTTCCTCGCGCGCACGCGCGCCACGACGCCCAAGCCCGAGACTCCCTCCGCGGTCCCGAGCGCTCCCGAGGTCGCGAACAAGGCCGCCGTGGAGTCGCCAGCTCCCCCGGCAGTCGCCGCCCCCGTTCCCGAAGCGGCGGAAGCAGCCGCGCTGCCCCAAGCGGAGTTCGCTCCGCCAACCATCGCGCCCGTCGCGCCTGTGGGCGTGATGCTCTACGGCTTCGTCCTGCCGACCGCGGGAGCGAAGGCGCTCGAGCCTCCGGTCTACCTGAGCCTGAGCGACCGCTACGGCGAGAACCGTCGCTGCGAGGCGGGCGAGGATGGCGCCTACTCCTTCCCTGACCTGGCATCCGGCCGATATTGGATCCGCGCCCAAGCGCAGCTTGGTGGCGAAGCGCGTCAAGTCATCGAGCTCGACGCAGCAGCAGGCGATCGCCGATTCGACCTGCAACTGGAGCGCACGCACGAGATCCAAGTCGAGGTCGTCGACGGCGCGGGCGAGCCCATCCGCGATGTCTGGCTGACCGCGGTGGCCACGTTGGAGCCGCCGGGCGATTGGTGCGAAGTCTATGGCAGCGTGAACAACCCCTTTGGCGTCGGAGCCTGGGCACAGAATGGCTTCGGCGGAAGGAACTTCGCGCGGACCGTGCTCGGGTGCATACGGCTCCAGATGCCACCGCCTCTGTTCGTCAGCGTCCTGCACAACCAACGCGTCGTCGGGACGCAGCGAGTCGAGCTCGGCCAAGAGCTGGTGCGTTTCGTGCTCGATCCCGCCTCGCCGTTGTTGCAGAAGGGCCGCTTGAGCTTGCGGTTGGTCGACGCGCCAACGCAGCAGCCGCTGGCAGGTGTCAGCCTGCACGTCGCCTACGGGGCGATGGCGATGAGCGGCGTGACCGGGCTCGACGGCACGTACAGCACATCCGTGCTGCCCGGCTGGGTGATGCTGCGTTCGCTCGGCGGCTCCCACGAGAACCCCGAGCTGCGGGTGCGCGTGGAGGCGGGCTCGGAAACCGAGCTTGGCGACATCGCGCTCGCCGAGGAGGTCTCGATCTCCGGACAAGTCGTGGACGCGCAAGGCAACGGCGTGGCTCGCAGGATCGACTATGCCCCGATCGATCCGCTCACCGGGCGGGCGATCCGGTCGGGAGTGCGCTATGCCGTGAACTCCTCGGCCGATGGGAATTTCCGCGTCAGCGGGCTCGCGCGGCGCCGCTATCGCGCGAGCGTCGACGTCTCGGACAGCGAGTTCGGGAGCGCCGCGCTGCTGGTCGATGCGCGTGCCGGCTCGGTGCAGGACGTGCGCATCGAGTTGGTCCCGGGCACCGCACTGTTCCTGGGCAACGCCGACGGGCGCTGGTCCCAGATCAGCTTCGATATCCTCGATAGCCAGTCCACGCCGCTGATCTCCAGCCGCCTCTGGGGCCCCGAGCCACGCAAGATCCTGCTCGCGCCCGGCCGCTACGCGATCGACGTGCGCGCCGGGGAAAAGGGCGAAGCCGTGCGACGCGAATTCACGATCGGCACGGAACCCGTCGAGCTTTCGCTGCCTTAGCATGCTGCAACGATGAAGCCCGCGGCTTGGCTGATCGTCGTGGTGTTGATCGCACTGGGCGCCGCGTGGTTCCTCGCGCGCACGCGCGCCACAACGCCCAAGCCCGAGACTCCCTCCGCGGTCCCGAGCGCTCCCGCGGTCGCGAACAAGGCCGCCGTGGAGCCGCCAGCTCCCCCGGCAGTCGCTCCCCGAACTGCAGAAGTCGCGGAAGCTGCCGCGCTGCCCAGGACCGAGTTCGCTCCGCCGACCATCGTGCCGGTTGCGCCTGCGGGCGTGATGCTCTACGGCTTCGTCTTGCCGATCGTCGGAGTCGAGAGCCATGAGTCTCCTGCGTACGTGATCCTGACCGACCGCTACGGCGAGAGCCGGCGCTGCGAATCAGGGATGGACGGTGCCTACTCCTTCCCCAATCTGGCCTCCGGGCGCTATTGGATCCGCGCTGATGTGCAGCAGGACGGCGGCGAAGTGCGTCGAGCGATCGAACTCGAAGCGGCCGATGGCGATCGCCGCCTCGATCTTCAATTGGAGCAGGCACTAGAGATCCAGGTCGAGGTGGTCGACGGCACTGGAGAACCGATCCGGGGCGTTGCGCCGATCGCCGTGGCTTCCTTGGAGCCGCCGGGCGTCTGGTGCGACGTGCCGGGCCATGCGAACAACCCCTTTGGCGTCGGCTCGATGGTCTACAGCGGAGCCACGGGACCAAGTCTTCCCCGGTCCGCGCTCGGTCGCATGCGCTTGAGCGTTCCGCCGCCCGTGTACATCAGCGTGCTGCACAACCAGCGTGTCGTGGAGACGCAACGAGTCGGGCCCGGGCAATCCGTGCTGCGCTTCGTCTTGGATCGCGACGAGCCCCTGCTCAAGAAGGGCGGCCTGCGTTTTCGATTGATCGACGCGCAGACGCTGGAGCCGCTGGCGGGTGTCTCGCTGACATTGGCCAGCGGAGGCGGGTTGTCCTTTGGCAACACGGGGTTGGACGGCGCCTACAGCGGTCCGGCCGCGCCAGGCTGGCTGACGGTGAAGTCGACCGGCTCCCAATACGAGAACACCGAGATCACGCTGCGCATCGAGGCGAATCAGGTGACCGATCTCGGCGACATCGCGCTCGCAGGCCCTGTATCCATATCCGGCCGGCTCGTCGACGAGCAGGGCATGGGCGTGGGACGCAAGCTCCGCTATGACGTCATCGACACGGAATCCGGTCTGCCTGTCCATCAAGGAGTCATCTGGGCGGCGCATTCGTCATCCGATGGCAGCTTCCGCATCGGCGGCCTGGCGCGCCGTCGCTACGTTCTGCGTTTCGATGACAAGGAGAGCGAATTTGGATTCGCCGTGCACCTGGTCGATGCGCAGGCGGGCTCGGTCGACGGCCTGCGCATCGCACTGGCTCGCGGCGTGCCGTTGTTGCTCAGCAGTGCCGACGAACGCTGGGCTCGAGTTCGCTTCGACATCACCGATGCGCATGGGACGTTGCTGCGATCCGACCGCCTCTGGGGCCCCGAGCCACGCAAGATCCTGCTCGCGCCCGGCCGCTACGCGATCGACGTGCGCGTCGGCGAGAAGGGCGAAGCCGTGCGACGCGAATTCACGATCGGCACGGAACCCGTCGAGCTTTCGCTGCCTTAGCATGGAGGAGCATGAAGCCCGAGCGTTGGCTGGCACTGATCCTGATCGCGCTCGCCCTCGCCTGGTGGCTCGGGCGCACCCACACCGCGGAGCCCGCCCCAGAGCTCTCGCTCGCCGCCACAGCCGCTCCCGCGGCCACGGACAGCGCTGTCGTGGACCTCTTCGCCCTCTCGGAGGCCGCTGCTCGTGTTCCTCAAACCGCGGAGGAAGGGGCGCAGGCGACGGCGCCGTTCACTCCGCCCACGGTTTTGCCATCTTCGCCGGCAACTGCAGGGCTTCACGGACTCGTCTTGCCGATCGAGGGCGCCGGGAAGCTCGAGTCCCCGGTATCTCTGAGCCTCACCGACCGCCACGGAGAGGTGCAACGCACAGAAGCGGGATCGGACGGGGCCTACTCCTTCGCCGGCCTCGAATCAGGCCGATACTGGATTCGCGCCGGAAGGCGAACCGCAGGCGAGGTCCGGCGTGTCATCGAATTCGACGCGAGCCTGGGAGACCGCCGCCTCGATCTGCAGCTGCAGGGCTCACAGCAAGTTCAGGTCGAGGTGGTCGATGCCGCGGGTGCGCCGCTGAGCCTCATGTATCTGTTCGCGGTGGCCACGATCGACCCGCCCGGAGCGTGGTGCGAAACTTTCGGAGGCCCGAGCCCGGCATCCGCAGCGGGCGTCTGGGAGCACGAGGATTCCGAGGATCCGAGCGTTCCGGCGTCCGTGCTGGGCCGCGTGCGGCTCAAGCTGCCGCCGCCGGTGTTCATCAGCATCCTGTACAGCCAACAAGTCCTTGCGACGCAAAGGCTGGAAATCGGCCAGGATCGCGTCCGATTCGTGCTTCATCGTGATGCCCCCTCGCTGCAGCAAGGCCGGCTGCGCTTCCGGCTGATCGACGATCTGTCACGCAGGCCGTTGGGCGGCTATGCGTTCCAGTTGCTCAAGTTCGGTGCCCTGTATCCGCGCCATACGGATGCGGACGGGACCTTCAGCGAACTGGTTTCTCCGGGCTGGTTGAGCGTGAAATCGGGTGCGCCCAGCTACGAGGCCATGGAACTCACACTGCGCATCGAAGCTGGTCAGGAGTTGGACCTGGGCGACATCGCGCTCTCCGGTCCGGTTTCGGTCGCTGGGCGTGTTGTCGACGAACAGGGCATGGGCGTCGGCAGGCAGTTCCGATACGACGTGCTCGACCCGAACTCCGGCATGCCCATCGACCAGGGCATCGGTCGGAGGGCGCACTCCTCCTCCGACGGCTCCTTCCGCATCAGCGGTCTGGCGCGTCGTCGCTACCGACTACTCTACGAGGAGGACGACGGTGAGTGGGGGATGGCGGCGCTCATCGTCGACGCGCGCTCCGGTTCGGTTGAGGGGGCGCGCATGGTACTGGCGCGAGGCATTCCACTCGTGCTCAGCAGTTCCGACGAGCGCTGGCCACTCCTCAGCTACGAGATCTTCGATGCGGAATGCAAGCTCTTGCGCGCCCGTCCGCTGGGTGGCCCCGAGCCGCGCAAGATCCTGCTCGCGCCCGGCCGCTACGCGATCGACGTGCGCGTCGGCGAGATGGGCGAAGCCGTGCGACGCGAATTCACGATCGGCACGGAACCCGTCGAGCTTTCGCTGCCTTAGAATGCTGCAACGATGAGGCCCGGCGCTTGGCTGATCGTCGTGTTGTTGCTCGCGCTGAGCGCCGCGTTGTTCCTCAGGCGTTCGCACGACTCCGAGCCCGCGTCCCAATCCATCGATCGAGCCGCGAACGATCCTGTCGTCCTCGACAGGGAAGTCGCGGAAGCACAAGTCCCCGAAGTGATCGTGGCACCAGTTTCAGGCGACGGTGCCACCACGGCCTCGGCTGGGGCGCAGTCCGCAGCGACGACGATCGAACCTTCCGCTGTCACCAGGGTGATGCTCTACGGCTTCGTGCTCCCCGTGCGGCGCGGTCACGAACTGGACCTTCCCGTCGTGCTCCGACTGACCGACCGCTGGGGCGAGAGCCGGAGTTGCGACGTTGGACCTGATGGCGCCTACTCCTTTCCCAATTACTTGCCGGGACGCTATTGGCTGCGTGCAGAGGATTCAGCAGGCGGCGCCTTGCGCAGCGTGATCGACCTCGACGCGGCGGAGGGTGAGCGCAGGATGGACGTGCAACTCGTGGCTGAGCACGAGATCCAGGTCGAAGTCGTCGACGACGCAGGTGAGTCCCTGGTCGATTCCGTCAGCTGCGCGGTAGCCACGCTCGAGCCGCCCGGCGACTGGTGCGTCTTCCCAGGCGGACTGAATGGCAGGTTCGGCGTCGGCTCTTGGAGCCAAAATGGACGTGCACGAAAGCAGCTACCATCGGCTGTGCTGGGGCGCATCCGTCTGGAGGTTCCGTCCCCCGTCTTCGTCAGTCTCCTGAACCACGAGAGAGTCGTCGCGACACAGCGCGTCGAGCTGGGACAAACCAGGGTGCGGTTCGTCCTGGACGCTGGCTCGGCGTTGTTGCAGCAGGGCAGCATTCGCTTGCGGCTGGTGGACGGTGGCAGCTTGCAGCCGCTCGCGGGCATCCCGGTGCACTTGACTTCCGCCGGGGCGATCAGGCCCGTAGTGTCGCAGCCCGACGGGATCGTCCGCACCACGCTGATGCCGGGGTGTTGGACGATCAGCTTGATGGGCGCGCCCTTCGAGGACCCGCAGATTCGCTCGCGCATCGAGCCCGGCAAGGAGCACGATCTCGGCGATCTCGCGCTCGGTGAGCCGGTCTCCATCTCGGGCATGCTGGTCGACGAACAGGGAGCACCGATCGCGCATCCCTTGCGCGCCGAGGTGTTCGACGAGGCATCAGGGCGGCGGATCGAGCAGCACGTGCGCACGCCGGCGGGCTCCAAGGCCGATGGGAGCTTCCAACTCCGCGGCTTGGCTCGGCGACGCTACTGCCTGATCGCCGACGGCAAGCAGAAGCTGCACGGCATGGCCGTGCAGTTCGTCGACACGCGCAGGGGATCCGTCGAGGGCGTGCGTATGCAGTTGGTTCCGGGCACGGCTTGCATGCTCAGCGGCGCGGATGAGCGCTGGCCCCTGGTGAGCTTCGACCTGGTCGACGCCCAAGGAACGCCGATGATTTCCAGCCGCCTCTGGGGCCCCGAGCCGCGCAAGATCCTGCTCGCGCCCGGCCGCTACGCGATCGACGTGCGCGTCGGCGAGAATGGCGAAGCCGTGCGACGCGATTTCACGATCGGCACGGCTCCGCTGGAACTCTCGCTGCCCTGAAGCTGCGCGCGGCGAGGCGCCGGCTCACCTCGCTAGGGACAAACCTGATACTCCAGTCCGTCGCTCAGCGTCGTGTTGTTCGGCGCGGGGAAGCCCGGGTCGCGGCCCCACCATTGGCAATTGACGAGCGTGCCCGGAACCTGCAGCGCGGGCAGCGGCAGGGGCGGGCCAGGGCTCACGGCGAACAGGTTCATGTCGATCGCATACACGCCGGTGCAGTCGTTCGCCGGCGCGGGCGTGCCGCCCGAGTTCGTCGAGCCGGTGCGCTTGACCGGCGTGGCGACGCACAGGAATCCGCCCTGGAAGGGCAGCGCGCTGCGGCCATTGACGCCGTAGAACAGCAGGCCGTTCTTGTTGTTGCGCACCTGCGTGGCGCTGACGATGAAACCCGAGCCCGAGGAGGCGCTGGGGCTGCCGCTCGAGCCGATCACCGGGATGCATCCGAGCGCGTTGGACTTTGCCGTGCAGTACGTGAGCGCGGCAGGGCAGCTGTCCCAGTTCCACCACAGCACGTCGTGGTTCTCCCACGCGCCGCCGGTCGCGCTGCAGAAGCCGACGTAGGCCTGGCTGCCGCCGAGCAGGCTCAATCCGCCGACGGGCGTGCCGCTGACCACCCACGTGCCGCCGCTGATGATGTCGTAGGCCACGCTGAGCTTGGGCGTCACCAGGTCGTCGAGGTACACGGCGAGCGTGCCGGGCGTGTAGCTGATGCGCATCACGTGCACCAAGCCGTCGCTCATGTTGATCGGCGGCGTGATGCGGCCGATCGAGAAGGACGCGTCCGGGTTGTTCACGCCGTTGCCCCCGGTCTGGATGCTGATCTCGTTGGTGCTGAGGTCGCCGGTGCTGAGCCAGGTGTCGATCTCGATCACCAGCGAGTTGTGGATCGCGTTCGACGGCGGGTTGAGCGGGTCGTGACCGTAGCCCAGCGCCGTGCCGCCGTCGCCCAGCGCGGTCGCTGCGCGCGGATCGTTGGCGATCACGAAGCACATGCCGTCGGCCCCTCCGCTGACCTGCTGCGTGATCTGGAACGCGAAGGTGGTCTCGAAGGGGCCGTTGACGCCGACCGGCGCATCGGCGAACACCGAGCCCTTCATGCCCAGAGCCGAGGGCGTGACGCGCAGCACGGGCGCGGCGGCGGCGGCATCGCCGTTGAGCGTCAGGCCCAGCGTGCTGTTGAAGTCGGCGTAGGAGAAATTCTGGGCCGCGGCTGCAGGAGCCAGAGCCGCGCATGCGATCAACGGGAGGCTGAAGCGGAGAACTCGCATGGCTTGCGCTGCGCCGTCGTGCGGCGCGCAGGGGGCTAGGGGACGGAGGAGCCGCAGGCGCAGGCCGACCGGGGAGCGGCGTGGCCGGGCTCGCTTCATGGTATCTCGGGCCGCCGACTCCGGCGTGCGCCTGCTCGCGCGCGGCCGCGGCGGCTTGCCAGCCCGCCGCTGGGCTGCGTGGGGCCGCGCCCCGGGCGTAGAATCGGCGCCTGCCCCGCGTCCCCGGCCGGCTCTCGAGAGGATGGAGTCCGATGCCCACCCAAGATGCCTCGTCGCTGCTCCAGCGCATCGCTCACGGTCTCGCCTGCGCCTTGCTGGCCGGGAGCTGCGCCTCCGCTCCCGAGGCGGGAGCTTCCGCCGGGGATTCGCCGCAACAGGCGATCGCGCGCGTGATCGCGATCGACGACGCGGCGGGAGCGGCGCGCAACCAGGGCACGCTCACGCAGCCGGCGGCGACGGTGGTGCGCGCCTATGCCGCCGAGCTGCGCGCGATCGATCTGAGCCAGACGCCCGACGATTTCCAGCGTGCGTGGACCGCTCACATCGCGGCCTGGGAGGCGCTGCTCCCGTACCTGGAGCAGCACGCCGCGCTGCGCGGCGAGATGCACGAACTCTTCGCCGGGCTGTTGGCCGATTCCAGCCCGGGCGCGGCAGGTTTCAAGCCGCTGCACGACGCGGTCTGGGAGACCTGGGCGGACGTGGAGCAGGCGATCGCGGCGCAGCGTTGAGCGCGCGCTCGCGCGCGTTCAGAGGATCGTGTACTGCAGGCCGTTGGTCAGCGTCGTGTTGTTCGGCGCCGGGAAGCCGGGATCGCGGCCCCAATACTGCACGTTCATCTGCGTGCCGGGCACCAGCAGGATCGCCGGCGGGATCGGCGGTCCGGCCTGGTGCGCGAAAGCGTTCATGTCGATCGAGTACACGCCGCTGCAGTCCTGGCTCGGCAGCGCGGTCCCGCCGGAATTGACCGCCTGCGAGCGCTTGATCGGCGTCTTGACGCACAGGGTCCCGCCGGTGAAGGCATTGGCGGCGGGCCCGGTGTTCGTGCCGTAGAACAACAGTCCGCTCTTCTGGTTGCGCACGTTCGTGCCGCGCACGATGAATCCCGAGGTGCTGGTGGAAAGCGGCGTGCCCGCGAAGCCGATGGTCGGCGTGCAGCCCAGCGCGTTGAGCTTCGCGGTGCAGTAGGTGCTCGGCGGCGGACCGAAGCCCTCGGCGCGCATCAGCCACACCGCGGATTGGCTGATCGCGTCGAGCTCCACCGGCGGGACGTTGTTGGCGCCCAGCGGGCTGTGCACGAAGGCGGTGATCGGATCGGAGGCGCACACCCACGCGCGACCCAGCGAGGGGCTCGACTTGTCCATCGAGGCCGGATACTGGCTGACCGAGGCCGAGCCGCAGGCCTGCACCGTGTAGGCGCCGACGAAGAACTTGCCGCTGACCACCACCGGCGGGATCGGCACGATCTGCAGGATGTCCGTGTCGGGGTCGGTGATCGTGGTGGTCGCCGAGGAGAGCAGGATCGCGTCGCTGGGGATGCCGTCCTGGTTGGGATCGGACCAGATGCCGACCGTGGCGGGCGTGCCCGCGGGCGGCGTGCCCCCCGGACTGGTCGGCGTGCCCCAGGCGAGCTTGACGACGGCCAGCGTGTCGGCGCCGCCGCTGGTGCTGAACCTCTGCAGCCAGCACAGCATCGCCAGGTTCGGCGGCGGGCAGTTCATGAAGCCGAGCGCGTCTTCGCTGATGCCGTCGTCGTAGGTGTAGGGATTGATGCTGTACGAGCCCGAGCCCGCCACGCTGCCGACGCGCGGAATCCAACCGCGGCTCGAGGAACCGGTCCCGAAGTGCGACTGGGCGCTGCTCGGGCAAAGCGTGCTGCACGCCAGCACGGCGAGAGGCAAGGCGAGGATCTTCATGGTCGGGGGAATCTGAGCGACTCGTGAGGCGATGGCCAGGGAAGCGGCCGCGCGAGAGCAGGCTTGCCGGCCGTCCCGCGCGTCCCCAGGGTACCACGCGTGCCGCGCGGTCCAGCGGGCGTGCAGCGGGCGTGCAGCGGCCTCTGCCCTCGCCGAGCCTGGCGCCGACCGCCGTGGCCGGCCCGGTCCGGGTCGCGCGGGCTTCGCGCCTCCCGGGCAAAACCCGCAGGATCCGCGGTGCTTGCGTCGTTGCACGCGGCCGAGGACTCGAGCGCCGGACTCTTGCGGCAGCTCTGGCGGAAGCTCGCGCTCCCGCACGCGCTCGAAGCCGTTCGCGCAAGCCAGCCTCGCGCGCGGTTCAGGCCTGGATCCCGCGCACGAGCTTGCCGGAGACGTCGGTCAGGCGGAAGTAGCGGCCCTGGAACTTGAAGACCAGTTGCTCGTGATCGAGGCCCATCAGGTCCAGGATCGTGGCGTGCAAGTCGTGCACGTCGACCGCGCCTTCGACGATGTTGTAGCCGTGCTCGTCGGTCGCGCCGTGCACGTGACCAGGACGCACGCCGGCGCCGGCGAGCCAGATCGAGAAGCAGCGCGGATGGTGGTCGCGGCCGTAATCGTTCGCCGTCATCTTGCCCTGGCAGTAGGCGGTGCGCCCGAACTCCCCGCCCCACACGACCAGCGTGTCCTGCAGCAACCCGCGGCGCTCGAGGTCGCTCACCAGCGCCGCGGAGGCCTGGTCGGTCTGGCGGCACTGCGTCGCGATGCCCGCGGGCAAGCCGCCGTGCTGGTCCCAGCCCTGATGGAACAGCTGCACGCAGCGCACGCCGCGCTCGAGCAGGCGCCGCGCCAGCAGGCAATTGGCCGCGTAGCTTCCCGGCACGCGCGCGCTCTCGCCGTAGAGCTCGAAGACTTCTTCGGGCTCGGAGGACAGATCGGTGGCTTCGGGCGCGCTGGTTTGCATGCGGTAGGCCATCTCGGCCTGTGCCTCGCGCGCGTCGATCTCCGGGTCGAGCGTGGCGGCGCGCTGCTCGGCGTTGAGCCGCTGCAAGGCGTCGAGCATCGAGCGCCGCGCGCGCATCGAGACGCCCTCGGGGTTGCGCAGGTACAGGACCGGTTCAGCGCCGGGGCGGAACTGCACGCCCTGGTGCTGGCTGGGCAGGAAGCCGCTGCCCCACAGGCGCGCGTAGAGCGGCTGGTCGCGCGCCGCGTCCTTCGAGACCAGCACGATGAAGGCCGGCAGATTGGGATTGCCGCTGCCCAGCGCGTGAGCGAGCCAGGCGCCCAGCGAGGGCCGGCCCGGCTGCTGGTGGCCCGTGGACAGGAAAGTGATCGCGGGATCGTGGTTGATCGCTTCGGTGTGCATCGAGCGCACCACGCACAATCGGTCGACGATCTTCGCGGTGTGCGGCAGCAGGTCGCTGACCCACGTGCCGCTTTCGCCGTGGCGTTGGAACTCGCAGAACGCGCCCGCGAGCGGCAGCAGCGACTGGTTCGCGCTCATGCCGGTCAAGCGCTGCCCGCTGCGCACGGAATCCGGCAGAGGCTGGCCGTGTTGCGCGCGCAGCAGCGGCTTGGGGTCGAAGGTCTCCAGCTGCGAGGGCCCGCCGGCCTGGAACAGGTAGACCAGGCGCTTGGCCTTCGCCGCAGCGCGCGGCGTGGGTGCAGTCGGTCCCGCGTGGGCGAGGCGCGGCAGCGAGCCGAACACGGCGCCGCCGATGCCCAGCGCGGCGGCGCCGAGCAACTCGCGGCGAGAGGGTGCCGGACCTCGCGGGATCTCGGCGCTCATCGGCTGATCACCACGGCGTCGCTGGCCAGCAGGGTCGAAGCGACCAGCGTCAGCGCCGCGAGCTCCGGGGCGCTCGAGTCCTGCGCCAGCACGGCTCGCGTCGCTTGGGGGTCCGCGGCAAAGGCGGCGCACTGCTCGTCGAAGAGCGCGCGCAGCGCGGCGAGTTCGGCGCTGCGCGGCTCGCGCGCCGCGAGCAACCAGAAGACGCGCGCGATGCGCTGCTCGGGCCGATCGTGATCCTTCGCCGCGCGCAACGCCGTGCCGCGCGCGCACTCGAAGAACACCGGATCGTTGAGCAGCACCAGCTGCTGCAGGGGCGTGTTCGTGACTTGCCGGCGCGCCAGGCACTTCTCGCCGTCGCCGGCGTCGAACAGCAACATGTTCGGCGGGGGAGCGGTGCGCTTCTTGAACGTGTACAGGCTGCGGCGGTGCGCATCGGCGCCCGCGTCGGGCTTGTACGAGCCGGTCGCGCCGGCGTCCTCCCAGAGCCCGGCGGGTTGCCAGGGCTTGACGCTCGGCCCGCCGAGTTTCTCGTGCAGCAGTCCCGCGGCCGCGAGCGCGTTGTCGCGCAGGATCTCGGCGCCAAGCCGCAGGCTCGGCCCGCGCGAGAGCAGCACGTTCTGCGGGTCCCGCGCGAGCTTTTCGGCCGTGGCCTTCGAGGCTTGGCAAAAAGTCGCCGACAGCACGATCTCGCGCAGCAGCGCCTTGATGCGCCAGCCGCGCGCGACGAATCTTGCCGCCAGCGTGTCGAGCAACTCGGGATGGCTGGGCGATTCGCCTTGCAGCCCGAAGTTCTCCTGCGTCGCGACCAGGCCGCGGCCGAAGCACATCGCCCACAGTCGATTGACCTCGACGCGCGCCACCAGCGGATTCCCCGGATCGGTCATCCACTTCGCGAGCCCGAGGCGATCGTGCGGCCACCGCGGATCGAAGTCCAGGATGGCGCCCAGCGCGCGGTCGGCGCGCACCGGCCGCTTGCGATCCGGCTGGTCGTAGGCGCCGCGCTCGAGCACGAAGAACTCGCGCGGCACGCTCGAAGCTTGCATGACCATCAGCTCGCGGATCGAATCGTGCAGATCCTGGTGCGCCGCACGCGCGGTGCGCAGCGCCTGCGCGCTCTCGCGGCAGGGGCCGTCGACGCAGCGAAGGTAGTACTCCTCCAGCGCTGGCGTCAGCGTCGCGCCCGTGCCGCTGGCGTGAAGCTCCGCCACCTCGACGGCGCTGAGTTCGCGGTCGAAGAGCAGCAACTCGTCGACCGCACCGCCCTTGAAGCCGAGGTCGCGGTTGCGGAAACCGACCTGGAAGATGCGCGAGGTTGCCGAGCCGTCGAGTCGATCGCGGACGATCTCGGTGCGCGCCAGCGCCCCGTCCACGAAAATGCGCATGCCCGCCGCGCGCGAGGAGCCGTCGTAGGTGACGGCAACCTGCACCCAGCGCTCGAGCGGGAAGGGATCCATGCACGCGATCGCCGCGGCAGACCCCGGCCAGAAATGGATCAGCTGCCAGGCCAGCCGTCCGTCCTGCAGCATCAGTTGGTAGCCGTGCTGGTCGGATTCGATCTCGAAGGGCGCGGTGTGGATCAGCGTCGCGCGCTGCTTGGAGTCGGGGCAGCGCATCCAGAACACCAGGCTGTAGGGATCGCAGCGGCGGAAGGCCGGCACGTCGGCGAAGGCGGGCCCGCTGTCGCCATCGAGCGCCGTGGCCTTGCCCGTCGGTCCCTCGATGCCGCCGTCGAGCGGCTCGTGGCGGCGCGCGGGCGCGACCTCGATCGCAGGCGGTCGCTGCCAGTCGGCGAAGCGCAGGCGGCCTTGTTCGAGCGCGGTGCGCTGCGCCTGCTCGGCTTCGGCCAGCAGCTTCTCGAGTCGCGCGAGCTCCAGTTCCTGCTCGCTCGACGGCAGGCGCAGCGTGGGCGGCGGCGTCGAAGCGTGCGAGTAGGCGGAGGTGCCCGACTCGTCGATCGCCCCCAAGTGCGCGCCGAGCGAGTAGAAGTCCTCCTGCGTGATCGGGTCGTACTTGTGATCGTGGCAACGCGCGCATTCGACGGTCAGGCCGAGGAAGGTCGTGCTCGTGGTCGCGACCCGGTCGGCGACGTACTCTTGGCGGAATTCCTCGTCGATCGAACCGCCTTCATTGGTGGCGCGGTGCAGGCGCTGGAAGGCGGTCGCGATGCGCTCTTCGCGCGTGGCTCCGGGCAGCAAGTCGCCGGCGATCTGCGCGCGCACGAATTCGTCGTAGGGCAGGTCGCGGTTGAAAGCGTCGATCACCCAATCGCGCCAGGGCCAAGTGTGGCACTCCCCATCGGACTGGTAGCCGAAGGTGTCGGCGTAGCGCGCGGCGTCGAGCCAGTCGGCGGCGAGGCGTTCGCCGAAACTCGGCGAGGCGAGCAAGCGATCGACTTGCTTCGCATAGGCATCGGGCGCGCCGTCGGCCAGGAACTCCTGGCTCTGCTCCGGCGTCGGCGGCAAACCGGTCAGCGCGAGCGCGACGCGGCGCAGCAGCGTGGCGCGATCGGCTCGCGGCGCGGGAGCCAGGCCCTCGGCCGCGAGGCGCGCGAACACGAAGCGATCGATGTCCGCGCCCTGCCACTGCGGATCCGCGACGGCGGGGGCCGTGTGCACGCGCGGCGGCACGAAAGCCCAGTGCGGCGAGTACTCGCCACCTTCGGCGATCCACCGGCGCAGCAGCGCCTGCTGCTCGCCGCTCAGCGGTCGATTCAATTCCGGCGGCGGCATCACTTCCTCGGGATCGTCGGCGAAGATGCGCGCGACCAGCTCGCTGGACTGCGGCTCGCCGGGGACGATCGCGTGCAGCTTGCTGCGCAGCAGGGCGCGCGAACCCTCCTGCGTGTCGAGCCTCAACCCGCGCTTGCGCTCACCCGCATCGGGGCCGTGGCAGCGCAAGCAGCGGTCGGCGAGGATCGGCCGCACGTCGCGGTTGAAGTCCACGCGCCCCGCAGGCGTCGCGCCCGCTGTGGGAGCCTGCCTGGCGAGCGCGCTGCTCGCGTTCACGACGAGCGCGCCCAGGGCGAGCGCGGCGACGAAGGCCGCGCGGGCGCGCGCCAGCGCCCGTCGGTTTTCCAGCAAGGTCTGCAAGCTCGTCGGCATGCCAAGCTTCAAGGAAACTGCCTGCAGTATTCGTACATCGCCAGCGCGGCGCTGGTCGCCGCGTTGAGGCTGTGCGGCAAGCCGTACATCGGGATCTCGGCGACGCGGTCGAGCTTGGCCAGCAGCTCGGGCTCGAGGCCCAGGCGTTCGTTGCCGACCACCAGCGCCGTCTTCGGCACGAAGCGGAAGTCGAACAAGCGCTCGGAATGCGTGGTCTGCTCCAGGCCGACGATCTGATAACCCTGGGCGCGCAGCCCGTCGAGCACCGGAGCGAGGCTGCGGTGCACCTCGAGCCGGACCGTCTCGGCGCCGTCGCGCGCGATGCGCTGCTCCAGCCGCGCCGCGCCACAGCCGATGACGCGCGCCACGCCGAAGCAGCCCGCGCTGCGCACGATGTGCGAGAGGTTGATGTTGCTCTTCATCGGCGCGCAGGCGATCACCAGGTCGCGTTCCTGCGCGGGTTCCTGGGGCGGGCGGTGGCGAACGTGTTCGAAGCGCGGCATCGGCGCCCTAGCTTACTGTGTGCGAGCTCCACGCCGCGCGCTTGCCGCGGACCCGCCTTCGCGTGCTTTCGCGCGCCGCGCCTTGGATGCTAGGCTGCCGGTCCGGGTGGGCGAGTCGGCGCCGCGAAGCTCGCCGCTCGACGCAGCGGCGTTCGCGCGCCGATCGCCTCGCACGGCTTCGACAGGCACCCCATGCAAAGCTCGACTCGCTTCCCCAACCGCATCCTGTGCGGGCTCGACCTCGACGGCCACGCCAACAACGCCGCGAGCGCCGCGGTCTGGCTCAGCGAGCGCCTTCAAGTCCCGCTCGAGTTCGTGCACGCTTTTCCGCCGCGGCCGATCCTGTGGGGCAAGGAGAAGGACATGCCCGAGTGGATGGCGGGCACCGAGGTCGTCGGCCAGGCGCTGCGCAAGTCGCTGCACACGATCCTGTCGAACGCGCCGGCCGAGCTTGGACTGAGCAGCAGCGCGGACGCGCCGCCGATCCACGTCAGCTCCGGCCCGCGCGCGCAGGTGATCCTGGAGCGCGCGCGCTCCACGGGCGCCGATCTGATCGTGCTGGGTGCGCACCACAAGCATGCGGGTCTGGATTTCGGCAACACGGTGCGCGGTGTGCTCGCGCACGCGCCGCGCGGCGTCTGGGTGCAGCCGGATCGGCCGCGCCCGGTGCGCCGCATCCTCGCGCCCGTCGACCTCTCGCCCGACAGCCTCGAGGCGCTGGCGCAAGCGCGCGATCTGGCCCTGCTGTTCGGCGCCAGCCTGACCGTGCTGCAGGCCTTCGAGGCGCCGGCCCTGGGCGCCAGCTTCCCGGCCAGCAGCGCGGTCGGCCCGACCTACGTCGTCGAGCACTTGATCAAGGCCGAGCGCGCGCAGTTCCAGACCTCGATGGCCGGCTTCGACTGGCGCGGCGTGGCGCACGACGAGCGCTTCGAGGAGGGCAGCCCCGCGCAGCGCGTGCTCGCGCACCAGGGCGAGTACGACCTGGTGGTCATGGGCACCCACGGGCGCACCGGGCTTTCCGCCGCGCTGCTGGGCAGCGTCGCGCACGGCGTGCTGCGCGCGGCGCGCATTCCCGTGCTGGCCCTGCGCTACGCGCGCGAGGCCTACCTGATCTGAGCCGCTGCCCGCGCGCCAGGCCTTTCCGGCCGACCGGGGCCTGATCCCGCATGGATGTGCAGGTTGTCGCCGCTGCTCGCGGCGAACAGGATCCAGCTTCGTCGGCCGCGCGTGTCCCGATCCGTCGAACGCGACCGCGCGGCCCCAAGTGAGCAGGAGGAATCGATGAACACCCAATGGACCGTGGTCGGGATCGTGTCGGCGTGCGGACTGGCCTTGGTCCCGCTGTTCGCCGCGGCGCAGACCGAGGCTCCCAAGACGCAAGTCGCGAAGATCACGGGCAAGACGCTGCTGGCGGCCAACGAGCTCAAGTGGGTGCCGCTGCCGGGCATCGAGGGCGCGCAGCAGGCGATGGTGGTGGGGGACACGGCGAAGGAAGCCCACCGCGCCTTCTTCAAGTTCCCGGTCGGACTCAAGGCTCCGCTGCACACGCACAGCGCCGGAGACCGCGGCGTGATCCTCTCGGGCGCGCTCTCGATCGCGGTGGACGGCGCGCCGGCCAAGAAATTGCCTGCGGGCTCGTACTTCTCGATCGCCGCGGGCATCCCGCACACCACGGCGGTCGACGGCGATCAGCCCTGCGTGTTCTTCATCGAGCGCGAAGGCGCCTTCGACGTCGTGCTGAAGGACGCCGACACCGGCAAGAAGCACTGAGTCCGGCGGGGAAGCGCACGGGCCGGCCTCGCACGGGGCCGGCCGGCGCCCTGCTTGCGGTGCCACGAGCCGGCGCACAAGATGCCGGCGTGCACCTGCTGATCGCGATCGCGCTGTGCTGCCTGATTGCGCCGCTCGCGGGCGCGCAGGAGCTGCCGATCCGCACCTGGAACGTGCGCGACGGCCTGATCCAGTCGCGCGTGAACTCGATCGTGCGCGACTCCGACGGGTACATGTGGTTCGCGACCTGGGAGGGCGCGAGCCGTTTCGATGGGCAGCGCTTCCTGAACTACGGGTCGCGCGAAGGCCTGCCCAATCCGCTGGTTTGGTGCGTCGCCGAGGCTCCCGACGGCGAGATCTGGCTGGGCACGCACGGAGGCGGCATCGCGCGCATCGCCAGGACAGGCCGCGCGGTGCTGGCCGAGCCGATCGGCGCGCTCAATCCAGCGCCTTGCGTCTACGAGATCGCCTTCGACCGCGAGGCGCGCATGTGGCTGGTCACCGACCAGGGGCTGTTCGTCAGCGAGGCCGCGCCGCCGGCGCAGCTGCACTTCGAGCCGCTGAGCGAACTCGGCAGCCACTGGTTCGGCCGGCCCTTCCTCGACGAGCGCGCGCAGCTGTGGTTCATCGCCGAGGACGAGGTCGTGCGCTGCCGCGGTCGCGTGCTCGAGCGCAGCCCGCTGCCGGACGAAGGCCAGGGCGAGTTGCGCGCGCTCGCGCGCCGCGGCGCCGGCGGCTGCTGGGCCATGCACGTGCGCTCGCTGCATGCCCTCGAACTTCCGGCGCAGGCGAGCGGGACGCCGCTGCGGCGCGCGCAGCCGATCGACTTCGGCCCGGGCACCTCGCTCTACGACGTGTGCGAGGACCAGGCCGACCGCCTGTGGGTCGCGACCAGCCGCGGCTTGCTGCGCCTCGAGGGCCAGCAACAGCGCTGGTTCACCACGGCGCAGGGACTTCCCGACGACTGGGTGCACTCGCTGGCGCAGGAGCGCCAGGGCGGAATGTGGATCGGGACGCACCAGGGCGGCGCGGCCTTCCTGCCGGACTCGGGCGTAGAGCACTACACGCGCCGCAGCGGCCTGGGCGACGGGCACGCGGTGAAGCTGGTTGCGCTCGACGCCGAACGCTGGCTGGTGCCGACCGAGGTGGCCGGCGTCTTCGAGCTCTCACCCGGCGGCGCGCGGCAGCTGCCGGGGTCCGACCGGCCGCCCTTCGATCGCATCCAGCACAACCTGGCGCGCGACCAGCGCGGCGAATGGTGGATCGGGACGAGCAGCGGGCTGTTCCACGCGCCGGGGCCGGAGCTCGATCTTTCCCGGGCGCGGCGCTACGGCGAGGACGACGCCGCCCTGGCCTCGGCCAGCTCCGTGCTGGGCCTCGATCGCTCGGGCCGCGTCATCGTCGCCGGCGAGCAGGGCAGCCTGTTCGTCGGCGACGGCGCCGGGGCAGGCCTGCGCCGGCTGCCGATCGCACCCCAGGGCCAGGCCTTCCGCTGCGTCGCGCTGCATCCCGACGGCACGACCTGGCTGGGCGACCACCAGCGCCTGTGGCGCTGGCGCGGCGGCGAGCTCGAGGCGATCGAGCCCTTGCCGGAGCGCGGGGCGCAGCTGCAGCCGCGTGTGCTGTGCGTCGATTCGCGCGGCTGGCTTTGGGTGGGGACACGTTCCAGTGGCTTGTGCTTCACGCGCGATCCCGCGGCGGAACGGCCGAGCTTCGAGCACCTCGGCAGCGGCGAGGGATTGGCCAGCGACGTGCTGTTCGCGCTGGCGGAGAGCCGCGAGGGCGCGATGATCCTCGGCACCGGGCGCGGGATCCAGCGCTACCGGCCGGAGGCGCGCGTGCTGGAGACGCTGGGCGAGGACGACGCGCTGGCCGGCGAGTGGATCACCGATCTGGCCTTCGACGCGCGCGGCGACCTGTGGGTCGCCAGCGCCAACGGCGTGTCGCGGATGCGCGAGGGCGCCGCCGCGAGCGCGCGCGAGCCGCCGCGCGTGCGCTTCACGCGCTGCGTGGTCGCGGGCGCGGAGCTGGCGCTGCCCGCGGCGGGCAGCATCGAGGCCGCGGCGATCGAGGTCGAGGCGCAGGACAGCCGGCTGGCCTTCGAGTACGTCGCGGTCGACCCGGTGCACGCGCACCGCCTGCGCTACCAGACGCGCCTCGAAGGGCTGGACAGCGACTGGAGCGAGCCGAGCCGCGAGCTCTCGGCGCGCTACGGCCAGCTCGCCGCGGGCGAGTACCGCTTCGAGGTGCGCTGCGTCGATCCGAGCGCCGGCATGCTGGGCCGGCCTTCGACGCTGAGCATCGAAGTCGTGCCGCCGCTGTGGACGCGCCCCTGGTTCCTGCTGCTCGCGCTGCTGTCGCTGGCCGGGCTGGGCTTTGCCGCGCACCGCCTGCGCCTGAGGCGCGAGCTGGCGCTCGAGCGTGTGCGCAGCCAGATTGCCGGCGACCTGCACGACGACCTCGGCGCGGGCCTGGTGCAGATCGCGATCTCCAGCGAGCTCGCGCGCGGCGCGCCGGCTGGCGAGGCGAGCGAACTCATGGCCGAAGTCGCGGGGCTGGCGCGCGATCTGCGCGCCTCGATGAGCGACCTGGTCTGGGCGGTCGATCCGCGCCACGACACGCTGGCGGACATCGCCGGTCGCATGCAGCATTTCGCCAGCGACCTGATCGCCGGCGCGGGCCAGAGCGTGGAGTTCAAGGCGCCGTCCGAGCGCGAGCTGTCGCGCCTCTTGGTTGCGCCCGATCGCCGCCGCAACCTGTTCCTGCTCTACAAGGAAGCGGTGGCCAACATCGCGCGCCACGCGCGGGCCTCACGCGTGCGCATCGAGCTCGAACTGCACGGGCGCCGCCTGCTGCTCTCGATCCGCGACGATGGCTGCGGCTTCGACCCGCTGGCGCAGGTGCAGGGCGAGGGCCTGCCCAGCCTGCGGCGGCGTGCGCGCGAACTCGGAGCCCTGCTGCGCATCGACTCCGCGCCCGGCCGGGGCTCGCACATCGTGCTCGACGCGCCGCTGATGCCGCATGATCATGCGGTTGACCGCAACGGGCGGGCGGGGTGAGCTGGAGCCCATGCCGCCGTCCATCCGCGTCGCCATCGTCGAGGACCAGCGCCGCACGCGCGAGGGTCTGGCCGCCGAGATCGGCAGCGGCGCCGACCTGCAGGTGGTCGGCGCCTGGGGCTCGATGGAAGACGCGCTGCCCGCGCTGGAGCGCGATCCGCCCGAGGTGCTGCTGGCCGACATCGGCCTGCCCGGCATGTCGGGGATCGAGGGCGTGCGCCGCTATCGGGCACGGCACGCCCAGGCGCTGGTCCTGATGCTCTCGGTCTTCGGCGACGACCGCCACGTCTTCGAGGCGATCTGCGCCGGAGCCAGCGGCTACCTGCTCAAGGACACGCCGCCCTCGCGCCTGCGCGAGGCGATCCGCGAACTCGTGCAGGGCGGGGCGCCGATGACGCCCGAGATCGCGCGGCGCGTGATCGCGACCTTCCGTCAGGTGCCCCAGACGCACGACGAGCACGGTCTTTCACCGCGCGAGCTCGACGTGCTGCGCGCCATGGGCCAGGGCCACAGCTACAAGACGGCGGCGGCGGCCCTGGAGCTGAGCGTCGACACCGTGCGCTTCCACATCCGCAACATCTACGCGAAGCTGCACGTGCACTCGAAGTCCGAGGCGGTGATCGCCGCGCTCAAGCGCGGCATCGTCTGAGGCGCGGCCCTCCGCCTGCGGCACGTGGCTCGGGCGCGTGCGCTGGCGAGCTGGATCGAGCATGCAGCGCTTCCCGAAGCCGAGCCGGGCCCGGCCCGCCGCGTTGCGCGGGGCGGTACCGTTCCGCGGAATCCGCTGCCGCGCGGAGCGCCGGACACTAGGATTCGCAGCCCGCCGCGTCCGCGGCCCGATCCAGGAGCCAGCATGAACCTGCACTCGTCCCTCGAGGTTTCGCCGTGCGCCGCGTCCGCGCTGCTCGCGAGCCTGCTGCTGTGCGGCATCGGCGCCTGCAAGGCACCTGCGCCGCAGGACGCGTCCGCTGGTCGGCGCGTGGATTTCGACGCCCAGACCCTGG
>Ga0315910_10001258_pt1 | contig 23516 bp, 24 predicted proteins | sample EdamamesoilMG_FD_204470 | JGI IMG/M metagenome (GOLD analysis project Ga0315910, IMG submission 204470) | Garden soil microbial communities collected in Santa Monica, California, United States - Edamame soil | ecosystem: Environmental > Terrestrial > Soil > Garden | place: USA: California... | reverse complement strand
TATTGCCTTCTCCACTGAGGTCGTCTTCCCAATTCCGGACGGACCCTCGACCACAATACTTCTGCCAGCTGTCTTCAAGGCGACCAACAGTCGAATGTATTCCACAGGTTGGACGAAGGTTACTTGAGGCACGCCGGACAGAACGAATACTTCTTGTAGTTCCATTTTATTAGTTCCAAGAGATTGGACGTGCCGGACTAGCTATAGACACCCTAATAGGTGTGCTTAAACCCGACATTTGGTTGTATTCGGCCCTGATACGCACTTGCGTTATCCATGAAATCAATCGGTTGGTCTTTTTTAGCACACCCTAAAAGAAAAGAGCAAACACACCTTTCGCCACCTCGGTGAAGTTCCCTGACCATTCAAGCCCCATACAATCCATTCAGCTCTACCCCCTCGCCGCTACTTGGAATGAGGATTCGCATAGCCGTTTTTTAACGCCTGTGCCAATTCCAACGCCGCGCGTTGACCTGCATTGAGGTTCGCCAGATCGGTATCGACGGCTTTCGCCAAACCAACCATTTTGCTTGCCACGTGAGAATCCTCGACCATGGTGAGCTCCGCCACATACAGCTCGCGGAATCGGCGCTTGGCCTTCGCTAGTTCTTCAGGCAAGCGGCCATCGGGATTCGCGATAATTGCCGCGGTCTTTACTGTTTCCAGATAAACGGCGCGACGAAGCTCGACAAAAGGCTTATCGGCTTCTAACGCACGGGCTTCCGCTTCCTTGAGACGAGTGTCATTGAAGCTTAAAACACTAATCACTACGCCTGCGACAACGCTTAGCACCTGAACAGTACTGGCCAACAGCTCCAGTTTGGTTTTTGACTCTGCCATAACATCCCCTGTGAAGATGAATATCTACCCTAATCTCAATGGCACCAACTTAAGGTACGAGAACTGCGAAGTTCGCTGAATAGTACTCTCTCCCCTTGTGACCGCCATGGATGGCGGAAATGCCGGAAATGCAGGAGCGATTTTCGGCGGAGAGAGAGAGAGTTAGAGAGAGGGGTATGCGTCCGCAGCGCCAATTTTTTCACCCTCTCCCTAACCCTCTCCCATCGAGGGAGAGGGGATAAAGAGACGCTTCATTGCTTAAGTCAGTGCCATTGACCCTAGTCGTTCCGAGTCGACCATCATTTTCGTACGCGATCCACCCTCGTCACCACCCACTTCGAATCGCGTCGCTGCAATTCAACATTCAACGCTTCGAGTTCGCCGGTAAGTGAGCTGCTCTCGCCTACTCTCAGCTGGGTGCCGCCCATTGCGATGTCAACCTGCACTTTCGCTCGGTTGGCGGTTTCGAATTCAATTGCGCCGATGCGTGTGACGATTTCGATTTTGGGACGGACTAAGAAGTAGCCGCGTAGGTATTGCGTGAGTTGCGACTTATCGAGGCCCTGTGCGTCGCGGTAATCGTCCGCCACCAGGTCCATGACCTCGGAGGTGTCGCGAGATTCGGCGGCGACTTCGGCGGCATCGATGACCGCGCGTACTTGTTCTTCGTCGCTGCTGCTACTGCAGGCTGCGACGAGCAGCACAATCCATAGCGATGCGATCGCTATGCGAGGCGAATTGCGATTACGTGGCCGGCGAGACAGTGACGGGTTTGACGTGGGCATTGCGCTGCTTCCATTGCGCGATGAACTTTAGGAACGCTTCCTTGTTGTAGCCGCTCTTAGATCTGCTTGCAAGCTCGAAGGGCTTGGTTGACTGCGAAGCCAGAATGTCGCGCGCGGGCGAGATGATCCAAAAATGCGGCACGCCCTTGGCTTGAGGGAGCTGCGAGAAAAACATCTCGTTATAGTTCTGCTCGCCCACGTATACCTTCATCACGACAAAGGTATCGTTTAGCGCCGTTTCGACATCGTCATGCCGTGTGACGAACTTGTTGAGCACATTGCACCAGTGGCACCAGTCGCCGCCGGCCATTACCAACACCAGTTTGTTTTGCGCCTGCGCCTGGGCAACGGCGACTTGATACTGCTCGAAGACATCGGCCTCGGGGTCATAAGCGAGGCCGGCCGCCTGCCCCAGCGATGCACTTAGCAACGCCGCTGCGCCGACAATAGCTTTCCAACCGCCTGTAAACATTATGGTAATCGCCTCAAGCCCAGCGCCAACTAATTCAGGGTACAGCGTAACCTGGTTTGCTTACGGAGGCATCTGTCGCGATTTTTTACTATCGCTTGTTATCATCGCGCCCCCGAATTGTTCATAACGCAAGCCAAGCCATGCAATACAACACGATCAAGTACGAAGTAGCCGATCGCATCCTCACCCTTACGCTCAATCGACCCGAGCAGCTCAACTCATTCACGGTCGAGATGTGCCACGAACTGGTACATGCCTTCGGGCGCGCCAGCGACGACGATTCCGTGGGTGCGATCGTGGTAACCGGCGCCGGTCGCGCGTACTGCGCGGGCATGGATCTGTCGGTCGGCGGCAATGTATTCGGCTTGGATGAAACGCAGAAGCCGACAATGGATGACATGCACCATCGCTTAGACGAACCGGCCATTGCGAAAGGCGTGCGCGATACCGGCGGACGCGTCACGCTGGCGATCTTCAATTGCAAAAAGCCCATCATCGCTGCCATCAATGGCCCGGCCGTCGGCATCGGCGCGACTATGAGCACTGCGATGGATATTCGCTTGGCATCGGACAAGGCACGCATCGGTTTTGTGTTCGGCAAGATCGGCATCGTGCCGGAGGCATGCTCCACTTGGTTTCTGCCGCGCATCGTCGGGATCTCGCAGGCGTTGGAATGGATTTATAGCGCCGAGATCATGGATGCGGCCGAAGCGCAACGCGGCGGGCTCGTCAGGGCAGTGTATCCCGCCGATCAATTACTCCCCGAAGCCTACAAATTGGCGCGCAAGTTCACGGAAAACCGTTCGCCCGTTTCCACTGCATTCATGCGCCAGATGCTTTATCGCAATAGCGCGCAAGCCAGCCCAATGGACGCACATCTGGTGGAATCGCTGGCGGTGTTCTACACCTCGCAAACCGACGGCAAGGAAGGCGTGAAGGCATTTTTGGAGAAGCGCAATCCCAACTTCGTCGGCAAAGCCTCGCAAATGCCGCCACCGTATCCGTGGTGGAAGGAATAACACCGTCCCGGCGCTGGCGTACGCTAGCGATAATCGGCGGTGCAGCGCTGCTACTCGCAGTGCTGACAACGGGCGGCTGTGCTTATTTCAAAGATTGGCAACAGCTGCCCGCTCAAGCAGCCGACGAAACGAAGATCTATGTCGTAAGCCACGGCTGGCACACCGGCATTGTGGTGTCGCGTGCCGAACTCGGACCGCAACTGGCTTTCATACCGGGCGAACTGGGCGAAGCAGCGTTCTACGAATTCGGCTGGGGCGAAAAAGATTTTTATGAGGCGCCCGACAATACCGTTTGGCTTGCATTGCAGGCGGTGCTCTGGGTAGACGACAGCACGATGCACGTCGTGGCAGTACCGGAACCGCCCACAACCTATTTTCCCAGCAGTGAAACGATCGAACTGCGTCTATCGACGAAGGGCTTGGAGCAGCTCACCCTGGCGATTGCGGCTTCGTTTGCCAAGGACGCCAATGGTAACTCCCGTAGCACGCGCGACGGCTTGTACGGCACCAGCCGCTTCTTTGACGGCGTCGGCAAGTACTACCTTTTCAACACCTGCAATACTTGGAGTGCGCGAATGCTTGACGTTGCGGGCGTGCCGATGACCACCGTGATGACGTTGACGGCGGGAAGTGTCATGCGACAGGCGCAGTGGGCGGCGGAGAAGTACAGGTGTTGTGGCGGTGAATAATTCTTCGCTCGTCATACCGGCGCAGGCCGGTATCCATCCGTAGTTGCATGTAATTTCAGATGGACCCCGTTCGACAACGGGGTGACGGACCTGAGTGCTTGCACTACTATGCCTATCGCGCCAACCGCTTAATCCCCTCACGGAGGCTGCGCTCACCCAGCGATGAGAAGCCGAACAGGTACTCGTTGCGATCTTCGGCTTGCAGGTAATAGTCGCTAGCGCTTACCAGTTGCACCTTGTGGCGAGCAGCGCGGGCGGCCAAGTCGTTGTCCTCGAAGCGCGCCATCAAGTGCATACCGGCCGCTTCGCCGTAAATTTGCACACGCTCCGCAAAGTGTTTATGCAATGCATCCACCAGAACCTGCCGGCGCTTGCCATACAGCTTGCGCATGCGGCGGATGTGTCGTTCCAACAAACCTTCGCGGAGGAATTCCGCCAATGCGGCTTGCTCGAGCAGCGGCGTGTGGCGATCCGCAATCCATTTAGCCCGCTTGAACGGGCCGACCAACGACGATGGCACTACCACATAGCCGATGCGTAGGCTCGGAAACATTACTTTGGAAAACGTTCCGCAGTAAACCACCGGCACATCGCCGCCCAACCCTTGCAAAGCCGGCAATGGCGGACCGCTGTACCGATACTCGCTATCGTAGTCATCTTCGACGATAACGGTGCCGGTAGTTCGCGCCCACTCGAGCAATTGCAAGCGCCTCGACATCGACATCGCTACACCGGTCGGAAACTGATGCGACGGCGTGACATAGACGAGCCGCGCCTGCGGATGCAAGTCGCCGATCACAATTCCTTCCGTATCGACGCGCGCGGGCTGCAGCACCAATCCGCAGGCAGTGAAAATGCGGCGGGTACCGGGATAACCGGGGTTCTCGAACGATACGCAGTCGCCGGATTCAGCCAGCAAGCGTGCACAAAAATCCAACGCCTGCTGCGAACCATTGACGATGATGATTTGATCGGCCGTACATCGCACCGCGCGTGAGCGCGACAAGTAGGCGGCCACTTCAGCCCGCAGAATGTCCAACCCCTGCGAGTCGCGCGCGTAATTGAGCGAAGCAGCGGTCGATTGTCGCAACACCCGCAGCATTAACGTACGCCACACACGCAACGGAAACTCGTCGGCATCGGGCACCCAACGAGAAAAGTTGATCGACCCCGGCGACTGCGGCGGGTACTGAAAGTCGCGATCCAATCGCTGTGCATAGCTCGATAGGCGAATGGGTTTCGCTGCAACCGTAGCGATGCCATTTGACGGCTTTACTTGTCGAAGCTCGTCCGGCAACTCCTCGCAAACGAAGGTGCCGGCACCGCGTTTGGATTGCAGATAGCCTTCGGCGAGCAATTGCTCGTAGGCCTGGCTCACGGTTCCACGCGACACGCCCATCGACTTCGATAACTCGCGGGTCGAGGGCATGCGCTCACCGCCTCGAAATCGACCTTCGACGATACCCTCGCGCCACGCAGCATAGATTTGCAGATGCATCGGCGTGACGGAATGTGGATCGACAACGATGGCGCTGCGCATACGTACCGGTACCAAAAACCAGAGGCTTAACTGGACCGACCAACGTGTACAAAACTGGCTCTTTGTGAAGCCAGCTCAAATGTCTACTTTGGCCGTTCAATTCCGTCACACCGGCGAAGGCCGGTGTCCATCGGAAGCGAGATGGATTCCGACCGAAGTTTATCCTGAGTTAGCCGAAGGGTCGGAATGACGATCACTTTATCTTTTCGGAGTATGCATGATCGAGCCCAAACCTATCGTTCTAGAACGCAATGGCATCCGCTTGGAGCCGCTAACCCTGGATCATGCCGACGGCATTCAGTCGGCTGCCGCCGACGGCGAGCTGTGGAATATCTGGTACACCGCCGTACCGAAACCCGAGGAAACGCAAAAGTGGATCGAACACGCTCTTGCCGGCCGGGATAAAGGCACGATGCTGCCGTGGGTGGTGCGCGAGGTCGCCACCGGCACGATCGTCGGCAGCACGCGCTATCACGACATCCTTGCGAACATCGATCGGGTGGAAATCGGCTACACCTTCTACGCGCAAAGCCGGCAGCGAAGCCACGTCAACACGACCTGCAAACTCATGCTGCTGGAACATGCATTCGAGAAGCTGGGCTGCAAAGTCGTGGGCTGGCGCACGGATAACTTTAATTTCCGGTCGCAGCGCGCCATCGAAGCATTAGGAGCCAAACGCGATGGAGTTCTGCGCCATTACCAGGCGCGCAAAGACGGCACGGCGCGCGACACCTTCCTGTACAGCATGCTCGCTCACGAATGGCCGGATGCACGCAGGCACTTAGAGCTGCGCTTGCAGAGGCATGCGCAGAAACCCTCTTAGCGGGTAGGCTGGGTTAAAGAATGTAACCCAGCGGATTTTTATCGGGGCGCAATATATTGCGCCCCGATAATTCCAATGCTGGGATTCACGTCGTTATATCCCAGCCTACGACTCACCTCTTTCCAACACCAAACCGATCTGTGGGTAGGCTGGGTTAAGGGACGTAACCCAGCATTATCTTGGTCAGCAGCCCCTCTCCGGCACTCCACCAATCAGTGCTTTGCAGCGTTCAAAAAATCATTCAGCAGCGGATAGTACTGAGCGGCGTCGGTTATATCGTTATGGCCGACGCCGTTTAGGATATGAATTTGCTTAGGTCCGGCCCAAGCATCGAACAATCGTTGCGCGTGCCGGGGTGGAATCACTCCGTCGTCGGCGGCCGCAAGCATGAGCACCGGCGTTTGCAGCTTTGGCGCCAACAAGTCCGAACGGAAGGGATGCTTGATCAACATCCCAATAGGCAACAGCGGATATAACCCCTGCGCGACAGCTTTGATGCTGTCATAGGGCGTGATCAACACAACCCCGCGTACCGGCCGATTGGCCGCAATGTACGTCGCCACGCCCGATCCTAGACTGCGACCGACGACGATCAAATTTCTGCTCGCCACACCCAGCTGGTTGATTGCGTAGTCGTAGACCGCCAGCGCATCGTTAAACAATGCATCCTGGCTTGGCCGCCCCGGTGTGCCGCCATAACCGCGATAGTGAGTCACCAACATCTGCCGCACTTTCAAATGCGTCATCGAGTCGATTGAGGAACTTAAGACCTCTTCGGCATTGCCACCGAAATACAGCACCACGATTTGCGAATCGCTGTCCGGCTTTTCGAGCCACCAACCTTCAATTGTCGTGGCGTCGGTAGCGATTTCCACACGGCGGTCCTGCCAGCGCTTCGCCACGGTGGGATCGGTTTTCACCGGATAAAAGAGGATGCTGTCTTGTTGGAAATAGAGGAGCGCGCAAATCGCGAGCAACAGCACCGCGAAGAATCCGACTGCAAAGACTAAAAAGCCCACGATATTTTTCATCACCGGCGCAGTATGTCACTCGCGCCAGACACCTGCATCACTCAGCAAGCGGCGCAGTTCGGCGGTTTCGCTTTCATACTTCCGCCACCGCTCCACAGATGTGTTGTAAATCGGCTGACGGACCTGCACAGAGCTGGCAGTCGACACCGGAGCGGCGTTCTCGTGAAAGTTCAGACATGCGGGATTCCAGCCGAGGCCGCACCACTCCACAAGATGACGAGCTTGCGACTCCGTGTCCGCTACCATCGCCTCATACTCCACTTCAAGAAAGTTACCGGGAAGGTACTCGCGCCAGTAGCGAATCAACGTATCGAACAACATGTAGTAACGACCCGTGTCGAGCAAGTCGTACGAGTAGTTGTAGTAAGGGAAATTAGTCGCGAACAACTGCCGGTAGTTGCTCAGACAGGTGTCAACGGCGTTACGCCGCACGCAGACGATCTTCGCGTTAGGAAGCGCGCGGCTAATGAACCCCGCATAGAGAAAATTCAACGGCATCTTGTCGATGAAGTGTTTCGTGTGTCCCGTACGTGGGCGTGTGCTCAATACATACGCATCGCCGACGGCCTTCCAATTCACATTGCCGGCGGCTCGAACCGTCTCGACGTCCAAAACCAGATTGGACGGTGTCTTCACCTGACGCTTCACCGCCAACGCAAAATTGGTCAGCTCGCCCGCCGAATACACATCGGGGTGACTGGACAGGATTCGCTCGATCAACGTCGTGCCGGTGCGCGGCATGCCCACGATAAAAATCGGCTCCGTCGATGGGCTGCCTTCGTTCTTACCGTCTTCTTGCGGACGAAGGAATGAAGGCGAACAGACCGAACGCACAGCATCGAAAATCTTCTGATCCGTCGCAGTGAAATACTGCAGCGACTTATGCTTGCCACGCTTGGCGCGCTGTAGAAAGCCGAACGACTTTTTGTGCTGCCCGACGTCTTCGTAATGTTTTGCGAGCGCGTGCCCGCAATGCAATGCTGCGTCCGGCTGGCCTGGTTGCGCTTCGACATTGGCTAATCCTGCCTCCAGGACCGCGAGAGCCATGGCGTCAAAGGGTGCACGCCGCAGCTGCCCTAGCGACGACCACGCGCGATAGAAGCCAGGGTCAAGCTTCAAAGCGTGCCTATACGCCTCCTCGGCACCGCCAAAGTCGCCGATAAACTGCAGTGCCGCGGCCAAGTTGTACCAATACGCCGGCCTGTTTGGATCGCGCGCCACCGCCTTACGAAACGGCTCCAGCGCCCGCTCATGCTCACCCGCGCGGGTCAGCACCACACCGATCGTATCCAGCGTCAATGCATCTTGCGGATCGAGCTCCAGCGCTCGTTGCGCTGCTTGCATTGCCTCCGCAGGGCGCAGCAATGCGATGAAGCAGCGGCCTAGTTGCGCGTGATATTCCGCGCGAGTGGAGTCCAGGTTGATAGCGCGCTGGATGACTTCGCTTGCCTTGCCGAAGTTACCGTGCTCCGCGGCGATCATGCCGAACAGAAACATCGCATGGGCACAGGCCGGATCGGCCGTCAGGACACGCGTGCATAGCTCGTGCGTCCTTCGATAGTCTTTGACGCTTAGCGCCCGTTCGGCATCTCGAAGTGTCGCCTGGAGAGAGCCGGATACAGCGGAACGTGACGATGTATCCGGCATTAAACGCTAAAACTCAAACTTGTAGTTAAACCGCAGACCAATCTCCCTCGGGCGAACCACATCCCGAGAATACGATCGCACGGTTACCGGATCGCCGTTTTCATCGGCCACAGTTTGGAGATACAACGGCGTGCCGCGAACACCCGTCTCAGCGTACTTGTCGAACAGATTCTTGGCGTACAAGCCCGCCGACCACTTGCTTGTATCGAATGCAATCGACAGCGAATGCAGCGCAAATCCACCCAGCGTCTCGCCTCCACCACGCTCACCCGTACGAGTGATGATGTCGCCAATGGCGGTAACGCCATAACTAAACTTGAGCGTCGCGGCATCAAATACCGGGAAATCGTAGTTCGCGAACAAACTTCCTTGCTGTTCCGGAGAACCTGGGAGGCGATCGCCTGCTTGCCCATCTTCGAAGTCAACGTCAAAACCGGGAGGAAGGATAGTCCGAATAAGGTCGGGAGCAGCGTCGGTCAATTTGGCTTTCGCATAGCCATAGCTGCCGGAAATCGAAAATGCCGTCGTGATGTTTACATTGAACGACAGATCGAAGCCCTTCGATTCCGCGCCTTCGCCATTAATGATGATCGGCGCTGCACCGGTCTGCGTCGCGGTGGACAACTGAGGCTTTTTCCAATCGATGTAGAACACCGACGCGTTAAGGGTCAACCGCCGGTCGAACCATTCGGTACGTGCGCCGATTTCATAGTTGACGGTGCTATCCGGCTCGTATTCAAACTCACGCGGCGTGGTGCAAGTGGTCTGGCCCGTGGCACCGCCATCGCATAGCGGAACGCCGTTCGTGTTGCCGATACGATAGCCCTCGCTAACGGTCAGGTACGCCATTATGTCGTCGGTAAAGTCGTAACTAACATTGAATTTAAACAAGACGCCATTATCGGACTGACCTCCAAACTCATTCTCCAAGACGATGTCATTGGGCCCGCGATCGATAGGAGCAGCCGGGCCGCCTGGGAAGCTGGTTGTCAAAGTCAAAGGAAAATCGTCGGCCGTCTGAGTATCGAGCTCGTATTGATACCAACGCCCACCGATTGTGACTTGAAGCTGCTCAGTGAAGTCAAAGGACAACTCGCCATACGCCGCCATTTCAGTCAAACGTACTCTTTCTGTGGCGATGTATTCGAGCGCGTCCGCTCTGAATACACCCGGCGCGCCGGCATTTAAGAGGTATTGGCTGTATTCGGGCGTGTATTCCTTGGTGACGTTGTCATTCTTATACCTGTTGTAGAAAATACCGCCGATCCAACCCAAGGGCCCATCCGTCTTAGAAACCAGCCGGAACTCTTGATTGATGGTCTTGTCGGTTTCGTCCTCGCGAGTGTAAGCAGAAAAAGCCGGAGAGGCCTCATAGCCATACTGCAACCCGATCAGAAGATCTGTCTGATCGCGTTGCCCAAAGTCCTCATAATGCGAATAGCCGGTTGCCGACGTTAACTCTGCAAAACCCAAGTCGGCAGTTACTTCCAATGCCGTCAAATTGTTCGTCCGCTCGTTGGGTTCAACATAGCGTTGTGCGGACTCATACCTACCCGTGTTAAACGCGGCGACGTGATTCAACGTACGCCCGCCCACTTCTTGATTTTGATAGTAGTACGTGAGATTGGCATCGATCGCTTCGGTCACTTGCCACCGAAGCGCGGCTCTGCCTGACAAGGTTTTTTGAAAATCTGCGTCCTCCTCTTTACGCAAATTCGCATCCATTGCGGCAGGATTAGAGCGATCCGGCTGAGGATCGGACACTCCTGGATTACGAACCACGAAGCTGTAGTCGATGAACCCGGGGTCGTCCAAGTAATCGACGGAGGCGCGGAATGCGAGCCTATCGCCGAGAGGAGCATTAAAGGTCATACCGGAATCGCTCCCGATACCGTCGCTTTGCGACAGCGTGTAGGCCTTTGCTCTTAAATCTAAGGTCATAGCGCCGAATTGAGGACGCTTCGGAATATAGCGAATTGCACCGCCGAGCGTACCTGCGCCGTACAGGGTTCCCTGAGGACCCAGCAGCACTTCCACGCGCTCGACATCCTCGAGTTTCAAATCAACGTACAGAGGAATTTCACCCACGTACGTCGCAACAGTTCCTCCGCCGGCGTTGCCGAGTGCCTCCGTTCCGCCAATTGGATCGGCATTCAAGCCGCGTACAACGATGGCATTCGCGGCCCTTGGCCCCTGATCGATAACAAATAGGCCGGGCACACTTCGCGATAGGTCGGCCAGATTGGTAATGCCTCTCTCTTCAATGATCTCATCGCCCACCGCTGCGATATTTAGAGGCACGTCCTGCACGCTTTCGGAGCGGCGAGTTGCGGTGACGATGACTTCGTCGAAGGTCTTTGCGGTTTCTTGCGCACCGGCTGTCGACGCGGAACTCAAGATTGTTGATACGGCAGCCGCGAGCACGGCGGAGTTTCGTCCACGAAATTGCTTAACCATTGCTTCTCCCCATTTCATGATGCGAAGTATTAGTTGTTCAAGCTGGACCGCCCGAACATACTCTTTTTATCCACAGCAAGAAATAAGCCATCCTTGGTAAACGACTTTCAATGATATGCGGCCTCCGCCGTGACCTTGCCGCGAAAAACTCGATACGACCACCACACGTAACCGAGAATCACCGGCAGCAACACGACCAAACCGACCAGGACGAATACTTGGCTGGAAGGTGGCGCAGCCGCTGACCAGATAGTGAGAGTGGGCGGAAGAATATTGGGCCACAGCCCCGCCAACAAACCTACGAAGCCCAACAGGAAGAAACTCATCGCAGCGATAAAGGGCATTACCTCTGCGCGGCGCATGACCGCACGCCACAGTACAACCGCATTAACGAGCGCAAGGATGGGAATCGGCGACAGCCAGATAAAATTTCCATCCTTGAACCAACGCGACATGATTTGGCTGCTTAAGAACGGCAGCGAGGTACTCACCAACAACATGAAAGCCACGACAATCGCGACCAATGGCCGCGTCAGTGCATAGGCAATGTTCTGCATCGCGCCTTCGGTTTTGAGAATCAGCCAGGCACTGCCCAATAAAGCGTAGCCAAACACTACAGCGACGCCCGTCAGCATCGAAAAGGGACTGAACCATTGCTCAACGCCACCGACAGGAAAGACTTCCTTCAACGGCAGCCCCTCCGCTATGGCGCCCAACATCACGCCCTGTGCGAACGCAGCCATGATAGAACCGACCGCAAAGCAGACACCCCAAAGCGCCTTCGAGCGATGGGCTTTGAATCGAAATTCAAACGACACACCGCGCAACACGAGCGCCGCCAACATCACCAGCACCGGCAAGTACAACGTCGACAGCATGATTGCGTAGGCCTTGGGGAACGCTGCAAGCAATCCGGCTCCGCCGAGTACCAGCCAGGTTTCGTTGCCGTCCCAAATCGGCGCGGCCGTATTCATCATCGTGTCGAGTTGCTTCTCATCTTCGGCAAACGGTGCGAGTACACCAATGCCGAGTACAAACCCGTCGAGCAGCACGTACATCATTACCGCGAAACCCACGATGCCGAACCAAATCACCGGTAGCACGGTGTTCGCTTCGTTCATTGTTTCCCCTCTAGCGATTCATCGGGATAAGCGATCGGATGTGACGGTGATTTAAACGCCGGATTGAGCATCGATGCATCGACCGGCTGCGGACCCTTGCGCAACAGTTTCAGCAGATACCAAATGCCGGCGCTGAAAACGAACAGGTACACCGACGCAAATACGATCAATGAAGTCAGCACGCTTGCTGCGCTTACTGCGCTGGACGCCTCTGCGGTGCGCAGCAAGCCGTAGATAACGTAGGGCTGCCGCCCTATCTCAGCCGTATACCAACCTGCCAGGACCGCGATAAAGCCCGTTGGCGTCAATATCGTCCATGCACGCAGCAGCGCTCTCGATGTATCGAGCTTGCCGCGTCGCCATTGCCACAGCGACCAACCGGTGACAGCCAGCATCGCAATGCCAATAGCGAGCATGACGCGGAATGCGTAGAACACCGGCGCGACCGGCGGCCGTTCTTCGCGCGGAAACGCTTTCAAGCCGCGTACCTCGCCATCCCATTTGTGTGTGAGGATCAGGCTGCCGAGGTTCGGAATGGCGATTTCCTGCTCATTGCGCTCCTCCTTCGCATTCGGTATCGCCCAAAGAATTAACGGCGCGCCTTGATGCGTCTCCCAATGGCCTTCCATCGCGGCCACTTTTATCGGTTGATGTTCAAGCGCATTGAGGCCGTGCAGATCGCCGGCCAGTATCTGCAGCGGCACCGCTATCGCCGCGAACGCAGTCGCCAGTTTTAATTGTAGCAGCGCTGCTTCTCGATGCCGGCTGCGCAACAAATAAGCCGCGCTGACGCCGCCGATCACAAAGCACGTGGTGATGAACGCGGCCAATACCATATGCGTCAATCGATATGGGAAAGACGGATTGAATATCACGTCCCACCAGCTCTGCGGATGGAAAATACCCTCTTTAATCTCGTACCCCGCAGGCGTATGCATCCAGCTGTTGGCCGAAATGATCCAGAATGTGGAGATCAGCGTACCCAACGCCACCATGCAGGTGGCCAAAAAATGCACCTTGGGCGATACGCGCCGCCAACCGAACAACATGACCCCAAGAAACGACGCTTCCAGAAAGAACGCCGTCAGAACTTCGTAGGAAAGCAGCGGCCCAAGGATATTGCCGGCGCGAATCGACAGCTCGGACCAATTGGAGCCGAATTGAAAGCTCATCACGATGCCGGACACCACGCCGAGACCGAACGACACGGCAAAGATTTTCAGCCAGAACAGGTATAACTCGCGATAAATGACGCGCTGTGTCTTGAGGTAAGCACCGCCTAAGAACGCGAGCCAGCTTGACAGCCCGATTGTGAAAGCGGGAAAAAGAATGTGGAAGCTGATGACAAACCCGAATTGGATCCGCGACAACATCAACGGCGAAAGATCTGTCATGGCGCGCAGCGTGCTCGGTTGTCATGCCCCGGTCAATGGGCGGAATATACGGATGTCACATAGGACAACGAGAAAACAGCTATGCCAACTCCGCAATCGCGCGCTTGATATTGTCGCGAGCCGCGTTCTCATAGCGTTCCCGCATCACGGGCGTTCCGTAAATGAACGGCCGATCGAGAAACGACTGTAATATCGCCGCGCGTCCATGCACATAACGCTGATGCGACACCCACCAGTACTCCTTACGCACATTGCGTTCGAAAGCATCATACGCATCGCGCGGCATACCCAAGATAGACAGGTCGATGTCTACCGTGAGCGCTGCGTCGCCCGATAAGCCGTCGGCGGTATGCCGTGTGGCGAGAACGTAGCGCTGCACCCGCTGAGCCACATCGCTCGAAGCGCCGGCCTTAACCAGAAACAGCCGCGCCCACTCCGCACTGCGTTCTTCGTTGGTCTTGGAATACGTCTTATAGATCGCGTCGTGAAACCACAATGCCATTTCGATTTCGGCGACCCTGATGGCCGCCGATCGCACTGAGTCCAGTTCGACCAAACAGGCTTCCAAATGCGCTAGCGCGTGATAGTGGCGGGCGCGCGCACTCCACGCTTTGATGAGCTGACGATAAACACCTTGATCTGCGGCCATATTCAGTCGCAGGCACCTCGCACTCCATCGGTCCGAAGTTGCAATCGCCGAGTCAATCATTGCGGTAGCTGTTGGATGGCGGTGGCCAAAGTGTAGTGCGTTGGCAAAAGTTAGCAAATCGAACCGTTTGACGACGCTTTGGCCCATCGCGTCGCCGACGGTCTCCGGGTACGCTGTCCGAATCAATACGAACGGCGGCTAGACCGGGATGCTTGGGAGGGGTGGGCTTATGAATACTCTATTGTGCGCATCGCGTTTGAGCGGTGCAATTGCGGCGGCGATTTGTTTGTCGGCAATCTCTTCGTCCGGTGTCGCGGCCGACGCACCCAAACAATCGGCTAAGCAATGGAGGGCACCGCGCACTGTCGACGGTCATCCGGACTTGCAGGGCATTTGGACCAGCGCGACGTTGACGCGGCTGGAACGGCCCGCGGAATTCGGCGAGCGACGTGCTCTTACCGATGCGGAAGTCGCCAAAATCGAAGGAACGGAAGCGGAATACGTTGCCAAAGCAGCCAATCCGAGCGACCCGGGCAAGAAAGAAACTAAAGGCGAATGCACCAACTTTCAGTTCGGCTGCGGTTACAACAACTTTTGGATCGATCGCGGCTCGAAGGTGGTCGACATCAACGGCGAAAAACGAAGCTCCATTTTGATCAACCCATCGAATGGTCAGATGCCGAAACTTACCGCTGAACGGCAAAAAGCTTTGGCCGAACAGCGGCGCGGGCGCGGACGATTCGATGGGCCCGAAACGCTGACGCTCGCCGAGCGATGCCTGCTGGCATTCGGATCGAGCTCCGGCCCGCCTATGCTCCCGGTGCTGTACAACAATCACTATCAAATCATCCAGAGCAAAGACACCGTCGTCATTCTTGTGGAAATGGTGCACGACGCGCGCGTCATTCGCATCGGTGGCAAACAAGGGCCGGCAAATGTGCGCAAATGGATGGGCGATTCCGTCGGCCGCTGGGAAGGCGATACGCTGGTGGTCGAAACTACGCACTTCAACGAGCAACAGAACTTCCGCGGCTCCACGCCGGAAATGAAAATCACCGAGCGATTCACGCGCGTCGCGCCGGACACGATCAACTATTCCTTCGCTGTCAGCGATCCGAAGGCGTTTGCACAACCGTTTGGCGGCGAGCTACCGATGTACGCCACAAACGAGATGATTTACGAATACGCCTGTCACGAAGGGAATTACGCGTTGCCCGGTATTTTGGCGGGCGGTCGCGAGGACGAACGAAAAGGCATTGTCAGACCCGCTATAGGCCCGCAGCCATCTTCGGACGCTCGCCAGCTAAACCCAGCGCTCGAAGAATAAAAAAACGCTTGGCCAGCGGTGTGCGTTCGACGGCCGCAAATCCGGCACGCCGAATGCCGCCGAGCACTGCGCTGTCGTTGCTGAAGAGTTTACTGATGCCGTCGATCAAGCCCAGCGCCAGCGCATTCTCACTCTTACGCCAGCGCTCGTAGCGCCGCAACACCCGCACTTCGCTCAACTCTTCCAACGATGCGCCATTGGCGCGCGCCGCGGCCAATGTTTCGACCAAGGCGGCGCAATCCATAAAGCCCAAATTGACGCCCTGCCCCGCCAGCGGATGCACCGCATGCGCGGCGTCGCCGACCAAAGCGAATCGTTGGCGCGTATAGTCGCGGGCATGCGCGAGTTGCAAGGGAAACTGCGCACGCGGCGCAGTCACCTCGATGGCGCCCAAAACATGATCGGCCGCTATTTCCAATTCGCGCGCGAACTCATCCGGCGATAGCTTGGCCAATTGCTCCGCACGCTCGGTTGGATTCGTCCACACGATGGAGCTGCGTCCATCCGGCAAAGGTAAAAAGGCAACCGGTCCGCCGGCGGTAAATCGTTGCCATGCAGTACGCATGTGCGGCTTTTCGGTCCGCACATGTGTCACCACTGCCGACTGCCGATAAGACCACCCCGTTGTGGCGATTCCGGACAGTTCGCGACTGACGGAGTGCGCACCATCTGCGCCGATCACTAATCGCGCCCGCACCGCGCGGCCGTCCGATAAGCCGACACGAACACAGTCGTCGTCGAACTCCAAGCTCTGCAATTGCGCGCCTAACAACGTCACGCGTTCACGCAACGGCGCGGCTTCGATCAACGCCCACTGCACGCGGCGATTTTCGAGGATGTATCCCAGATTAGGTTCGCCTGTTTCGGCCGCCGAGAAATGCAGCGCGCTACGGCTATTCGACTGCACGGCCGCATCCCAAACCGTCATGCCTTCATAGGCTGACCGCTGCGGCGACGGCAGATGCTGCCAGGCTTGCGCCCGCCGCAAGATGCGCTCTGACGCACGCGACAATGCAGACACACGCAGATCTACGTCGCTATTGACGGGCGGCATCGTCGGCGCGTGGGGTTCGACCAACGCTATACGGATATCCGACAGCACCGGCTCTTGTGCAAGCAAAGCGGCGACGCAGGTGCCGACCATGCCTCCGCCGATGATTACGATGTCGAAATCTGTTTGCATCGTCCTGGCATCCTTTACTTTACGTGCGGGCACAGCATGCTGCGCCCCTACAACGCCCCGCCTCTCGCCATCCTCGGAATCTTGCCGGCTGCACCCAAAGACAATTGCGCCAAATAATCTTTTGCAAGGGGTGATAGATCGAACAACAACATACCGGCGTCGCGTACGGTTTTGATCGGTCCGAACGGTTGTGCGAATAGCCGCACCAAGCCATCGGTAAAGGCCACAATACCGCCACGATCTTCGCGACGCCAAGCGGCATAACGTTGCAACACTTCCACAGAGCCGGGATCAAACCGCTCGCCCCCATCGCGCTGTGCGTCGGCCAATACCTCCGCCAAACACGCCGCGTCTCGCAATCCCAGGTTAAAGCCCTGCCCTGCGATAGGATGCAAACTCTGCGCAGCGTTGCCAATTACAGCCAGGCGATCCGCACTGTGCGCCGCTGCTTGCGTCAGCGTCAACGGATAGGCGAAACGCTTGCCGACCTGCGTGAAGCGCCCCAATCTCAATCCGAACGCGGCTTGCAGTCGCGTAAGAAACTCGACGTCATCAAGCCGCAGCGCCTGCTCGGCCAACTCCGACTCCAGCACCCACACCAGGCCGATACGTGCATCGCCAAGCGGTAGCAACGCCAGCGGACCCTCCGCTGTAAAGCGTTCGTAGGCAATATGATTGTGAAATTTTTGGCAGGCAAGGTTGGCGACGATGGCGGTTTGCCGATAGTCCTGTTTGCTGGCCGAGATTCCCGCAGCTTCTCGTACAACTGAATTGGCGCCGTCGGCCGCCACAAGCAACTTGGCCGCCAGGTTGTAGCCGTTAGGCGCTAGGGCAGACGTGAGTGCGACCTCATATCCGCCGTCGGTCTTTTGCAGCGTGGACACTTTTGCCGGCGCGTAAATCTTTACGCTGGACTCCTGCAAGCGTCGCCATAGCGCTTCACCCATCACACGATTGACCACCACATATCCAAGCTGGGGGAGATCTTGCTCACGAGCATCGAGGCGCGCAAAGCCGAAGCGGCCTTGATCCGAGACATGGATTCGTTTGATGGGTGTAGCTGCACGTTCGATCAGCGGCCAGACGCCGATGGCCGAGAAGATCCGCTGCGTGCCGTTGGAAATTGCGGTGGTCCGTTCGTCAAAACTGGGTTGTTCAATCGACCCGAACGGCACGGCTTCCGCGAGCGCGACGTTCAGCTTTAGCTGCGAAAGTGCCAGCGCCAAGCTTGCGCCCACCAAACCGCCGCCGCAAATGAGGATATCGTGTTGAGACATGATGGGCGCTAGGCTCTAGTTGCTAGACGCTAGGGTTAGGAACGAAGCACAGTATCTGCATTTTCCGGCTAGTGCCTAGAGCCTGGCGCCTCCCCCATAAACCTCTCGACATCTTCCGGCTCGCGCGGCAAGCCCGCAGTAAGAACTTCGTATCCATCCTTGGTCACTGCGACATCGTCCTCGATGCGAATACCGATGTTCCACCACTTTTTGGCAACGCCCTTAGCGCCGGCGGGAATGTATATGCCCGGCTCCACGGTCATTACCATCCCCGGTTCGAGTACACGCCATTCGCTGCCGACTTTGTAGTCGCCGACGTCATGCACATCCATGCCCAACCAATGACCGGTGCGATGCATAAAGAATTGCCGATAAGCGCCATCTTTGATGAGCTGGGACACCTTGCCCTTAAGCAACCCTATTTTGACCAAGCCCTGCGTGATCGCTTTGACAGCCGCTTCGTGCGGACCATCCCAGTGATTGCCCGGTTTAATTGCCTCGAACGCAGCGTGTTGCGCCTGTAACACGACTTCGTATACCGCCCTTTGCTCAGGCGTATATCGGCCGTTCACAGGGAAGGTCGTAGTGATATCCGAAGCGTACATACCGTATTCACAACCGGCATCGATTAACAATAGATCGCCATCATTTAGCTCGGCGTTGTTCTCCCTATAATGCAGGATGCAACCGTTCTCACCGCCGCCGACGATAGGGTGATAGGAAATATCGGCGTTGCTGCGATTGAACTCATGCAACAGTTCGGCCATCACCTGGTACTCGTACTGACCCGGCCTGGTAAATTTCATGGCCCGCTTATGCGCGGCGACAGCGATCTGCGCCGAGTGACGCATTACGTCCAGTTCGGGTTTCGATTTATATAAACGCATGTCGTGGAGCAAATGATCCAACGCCACGAATTCCTGCGGGGGATGCACGCCGGCACGACTTTGCGCCTTGAGACCGTTCACCCAGCCGATCACACGCTGGTCGAATTCCTGATTCAACCCCATCGTGTAATAAACCCGCGGGCAGTTTTCCATCAACCCGGGAAGAATGTCGTCTATGTCGCCAATCGGAAAAGCATCGTCGGCGCCATATTCGCGCGTAGCGCCTTCCGGTCCGGCGCGTTTGCCGTCCCATGTCTCGCGCGTCGGATCGCGATCGCGAACAAACAGGATGTATTCGGCCTGCGGCCGTCCCGGCACCAACACGGCGACGGCTTCCGGCTCCATGAAGCCGCTGAGATAGTAAAAGTCGCTGTCGGGGCGATAGTTGTAATGAACGTCGTTGTTGCGTTGCTTTTCGAGCGCGGCGGGAAGAATCGCAATGCCGCCTTTGCCTATCAACTTGCTCAATTCACGGCGGCGACGTTGAAACTCGGATTTGTGCATCGACAATGCGTGACCCTGCGTTAATGAGGACGTGCTTTAGCGCGCGTAGTTTGCAGTTCGTCATGGATGAGTTGTGCGCCTACACGCAGGTATTCGACAATCTCGGCATAGTCGCTCTCATCTTCGTCGGTAGGTTCGACTTCCCCTACCGTCGCTCGGGCTAATTGAGTGAAATCGTTCAACACTTCCCGGATATCGGTGGAGAGCTTGCCGTTGGGTTTGCCGCCGCTAGTTACGCCGAATCCATACAAGAACCCTTCGCACCACTGCGCCATGGCGATCGTACGCTCGGCCAACGAGGAATCGTCGTCGGGCAACAAGGGCGCGAACTCCATGTCATCGCTGCGCAGGGCGCGCACGGTATCGGCGTGTAGCGCCTGCAAAGTATTCCGGACGCTTTGCGCGAGTTCTTCTGTCAATGGTTCGGCCTGGTCGGCCAATACTTCATCCATCCAGCGCGACAGAGGGTAATCGTCGTTGCTGCACAATGCGCCGCACAAGCAGCCGTGTGCCTCGCTAAGCGACAAGGCGTCGCGTGCATCGCCCAGTGCCAGAGCTGCATCGTTAAACGTAATGCTGAACATTGGGGCGCAATGGTAGCACCGTCGCACGGCGACGCGCGCCTGGCTGTAAACATTCGCCTTAGGCACGGCCATTGCCCATCGAGAGAGGGTAGGCCTCGGACTTGACCAATGCTTCCCGTATTCCAGTGCCTATCGACAATCGATGATATTCGAGGCTTCGCTTGTCCTGGTCTTGCGACCGGCGCCATCCGAAAACATAAGTCACCCTCGGACTTGACCTACGCTTCCCGTATTCCAGTGCCCATCGACAATCGACGATATTCGAGGCTCCGCTTGTCCTGGTCTTGCGACCGGCGCCATCCGAAAACATAAGTCGCCCTCGGACTTGACCTACGCTTCCGCGCAATTACGTGGTCCATTGCTTACCCAAGGAATTCTCGGCTTCGTTTGTCCTGGTCTTGCGACCTGCGCCACTCGAAAACGTTGGCAGCCGTCGGATTTGACCTTCACTTCAGTGGGTTTGACCGCGCTTGCGCGCGCACCCCATAATCCGGCTATGAGCGAATCGCAAACCAAATCCGTCGCCGCCCAGGAACTTAAGTTTCTGGAAAAGCGCCTCGATGAGCTGGTCACCACCATTACGCAGCTCAAAGAAGAAAATCGCGCCTTACGGCAACGCCAGGATTCGTTGATGTCGGAACGCGCCGGCTTGCTTAGTAAAAACGAGCAAGTGCGTGCGCGCGTCGAAGCAATGATCGGCCGATTAAAGGCGATGGAGCACGGTACATGAACGATCGGGTAACTCGCGTTAGTGTCCGTATCCTGGAGAAGGAATACCAAGTCGCCTGTCCCATCGAAGAGCGGTCTGCTCTGTTGGATGCCGCCGAACTGCTCAACTCCAAGATGCGGGAGATCCGCGACGGCGGTAACGTCGTCGGCTTAGATCGCATTGCTGTGATGGCCGCACTCAACTTAGCCAACGAGTTGTTGCAAAGTAAGGTTCGCGACGGTTCATCGGAGAGCGGGTTGACCGGAAAGATTCGTCAACTGCGCGAACGCGTCGAATCGGCCTTAAATCAAGGCCAACAGCTAGAGATTTAGAAGCAAGTTTAGTTAGGCGCTGCCTGCGGTGTTCGACATGGGTCGGGTTACCTCTCGACCCTAATGTTAATACCCACGGGATATTGTCTCGCGTCGCCGTGTGCATGTCTGCTCCGAGTTCCACTCGCAGCGGGAAGCCTAAAGCGGCGTGGCGATGTCCCACCTATTGCTCTGGTCGAGAGCAATGGCCCATGACGGCACAGGCGGGTAGCGCCGCCCTTCTCCTGCGAGAACGACGGACGATGAGTTTTCGTACATCTAACATCGCTTTCCGTCCCGACCGCTAACTGTGCACCCCACTTTGTCGCCTGCAGACCGGCAAGCCATGCGCAGGACAATGCGGACTCGCCGTCGGTCCGTGCCATTCACAGCCCAACGCGCGGCTGCACTCCGTATCGCTCTCCTCCTACGCACGCAGTTCCTACAACCCGGCCTTCGAATCGGTCTTTACACCGCATTCGATGGTGAAATCGACACTACGATTGCCGCGGCAATTGCGCGTCGAGCCGGATGCCACCTGTTCGCGCCGGTTGTTGTGGATACGCAGCAGCGACGAATGGAGTTCGTTCGCGTTGCGCATTCGGCGGAAGCTCGCAAGAACCGCTTCGGTATCCATGAACCTCGTGACACGCCGTCGCGACGCATCGATCCTCGTCGGCTTGACCTCATCCTGCTGCCCCTTCTCGCCTTCGATACGCTTGGATGGCGCTTGGGGTTCGGCGGCGGCTATTACGATCGAAAACTGGCGTTCAAACGTCGCGGCGGAGTGCGTAAGCCGCTCCTCATCGGCGTGGGATACGAATTTCAGCGCGTCCCGCCCGTTGCCGCATCGCATTGGGACGTAAAACTCGACTACATCGTTACGGAACGCAGACTGCGTTCCTGCCGCACATCCTTTTCTTCGTTTGTTTGAGGCGACCATGAACTATTGGCTGATGAAATCCGAGCCCGCCACCTTCGGAATCGACGATTTGGCAAAGGCGAAACGGCAAACTACGTCATGGGACGGCGTCCGTAACTTCCAAGCGCGGAATTACATCCGCGACGACATGCAAGTGGGCGACTTAGCGTTCTTTTATCACTCCAGTTGCGACGTCCCCGGCATTGTCGGCGTGATGAAGGTCGTCAAGGCGGCGCACCCCGATCAAACGGCGTTCAATAGAAAGGACGATCACTATGATCCGGATAGTGAACCAACCAATCCGCGTTGGTATTCGGTGGATATGCAGTTGGAAAGGAAGTTCGATGACGTCATTACCTTGGATCGACTGCGTTCACACGCCAAAGACAAGTTGAGCGACCTATTGATACTGCGAAAAGGGAATCGTCTGTCGATTACGCCAGTGTCGAAGCAAGATTGGCGATTCATTTTGTCGATTGCAGAGAAGTAACGATGATGTTTTTGCATCGATGAGACGCATGCAATGTGTGATGTCGAACCGACATCGAAAAGAAAAAATCACATAGCACTTGCTTGGTAAATTTGTTTTATGTATATACTGCGCCCGGACTAACCCGAAACGGAGACTTAAAATCATGGCAACTAAGGCAAAGAAATCGTCTAAGAAAAAGGCTGGCAAGAAAAAGGCCGCCAAGAAGAAGTAATTCTTCTAGTAGACGATAAGTCGAAGATTGTGCCCGCGAAAGCGGGCACAATCGTTTCCGGACCCTGGAAAAATAGATACTTCACGCTAACCAGCAATATCGAGCAAACGTCATGACCGCTGACAATCGCAAGCGACTGGCCGCAGAAGCAGCACTGCAATTCATCCACGACGACATGATCATCGGTGTCGGAACCGGGTCCACCGTGAACTTCTTTATCGATGCCTTGGCTGCGCAAAAGTTGCGCATTCGGGGTGCCGTATCGAGTTCCGAGGCCTCCTCGGCACGTTTAAGGAAGCATGGCATCGAGGTCATGGACCTCAATTCGGCCGGCGATCTGGCCGTGTATGTCGATGGCGCCGATGAAGCAGACGACCATCTACGCCTTATCAAGGGCGGTGGCGGAGCATTAACGCGCGAAAAGATCGTCGCGGCGGCTTCGCAAAGCTTTATATGCATCGCCGACGACAGCAAGCTTGTGAAAGTGCTCGGCACGTTCCCTTTGCCCGTGGAAGTGATACCTATGTCACGTTCCTACGTCGCACGACAGCTGGTGAAACTAGGCGGACAACCTGTCTTACGCGAAGGATTCATCACCGACAACGGCAATCCGATTCTCGACGTACATCATTTGTCGATTA
>Ga0315910_10001256_pt1 | contig 23564 bp, 17 predicted proteins | sample EdamamesoilMG_FD_204470 | JGI IMG/M metagenome (GOLD analysis project Ga0315910, IMG submission 204470) | Garden soil microbial communities collected in Santa Monica, California, United States - Edamame soil | ecosystem: Environmental > Terrestrial > Soil > Garden | place: USA: California... | reverse complement strand
GCTCCTGCGCTCGTCCGGATCGGTAGCGCCCAGATCGTGTCCTGGCGGATCGGTGGCAACCAACACCTCGCTCAGTGTGGGCACGCTACCCGGTTCGCGGGGCATGGGTTCGCGGGGCGTGGGTTCGCGGGGCGTGGGTTCCCGGGGTGTGGGTTCGCGCGGCGGTGTGGGTAGGGCGAGCGACTCTGTGACAGGGTGGGCGAGTGACTCGACGCTCGTTGGTGCCGCGCGGAGCGGCGGCGGTTGTACGGCCCTGGGCAGCTCCGGCTGGGGCGGTACGGAGGCGCCGCCAGAAAAAGGCCGCAAGCTAGCCCGCAGCTCCTCGACCACAGCGAGCGCGGCGTCGCGTTCGCGCAGGGCAGCGTCGATGCGGTGCTGGGCTTCCTCGCGCACCTGGTCCAGCTCGAGCCGATACTCGCGCACCAGGCGCTCGACTTCGTCGATGCGCGCTGCGTCTGGCTTCGGAGGTGCTAGCGTGGGCGCTGGAAAGCTCTCCAGCTGAATCACATCGTCGACGTCTAGCCAGGTGTCTTGGACTTCGATGGGCACCGGGGGCGGGATGGGGCGCGCCCCGCTGACGCTCGACACCCGCGCCTGTGCGGCGTGTCCAACGTTCTTTGCGCGTGGGTTTCCGGTCATGCAAGTAAGCTCCGTCGTCGACGGATCCTTCCCTTGGTTGTACGCCCTCGACTCGAACGGCATCCCCCTCGACCCCAGGACGATCCAAGAATTCTTGCATGACACGCGCGTGCGCTCCAGCGCTGGGCGCACGGCGAACAGCGTGCAGTCATACCTACTCTACTCGAGCACGCTCTGCCGAAGCGCTTCGACCTTGCCTTCTCTGCAGTGAGTCGAACGATTCTGCTTACGTGCGCGTGCGCGCTTGCTTTGGCGCCTGCTGTCACACACCTCGTGCGTGATGCGCGTTCGCCGGTGCTGTGGTACCCGCGGCCCCAATCCCCGACGCCAGTGCTTCGCGAGCTAGAGGTCGACCTCTTCCTGGCCGAGCACTAGCGTGACCTTTTGGTTGTCGTTGCAGGCGCGAATCGCTTCGAGCAATTCACTCGGACGCGTGCCGGGCTTGAGGCTCACCGAGAACACTACCTCTTGCAGCACTCCGGCACGCACCGTTTCGAGCGATACCAGGCGGTATTCCTCCAAGTACTTGCGGAATGGTTCCTCGAACGCGGTGTCGTAGTCGCGGTCGACGGGCATGCGGATCCGGAGAATTCGCTCCGTGACTTCCTTGGCGAACATGTTGAACTTGCCGAGAGCAATCGTGAAGGCCGACAGCATCACGGTGGCGAACGTACCCAGTAGGAAGAAGCGGGTGCCTACGGCCATGCCGATCGACATCACCATGAAGATGAAGCCGACGTCCCGCGTCTCTTTCATGGCATTGCGAAAACGAATGATCGACAGGGCCCCGACCAGCGCGAACGCCCGCGCGATGTTGGAGCCGATGATCAACATGATCAGCGATACGATGGTCCCCATCAACACCAGCGTGTGCACGTACGATTGCGAGTACGACACGCCCTTGTGCGTGTAGCGGTACACCCAGCCGATGCAGAGCGACAGCAGGAAGCTCAGCAACAAAGCTGCCGCCACGTCGAAGAACGTCAGGTTGGCCGAGACGTCCCCGGACCGCTCCAGCTCTTTCAATAGCTCATCCACGTGCACTCTCTCCGAAGGTTGGGAAGATGCCTGCTGTCACCAGCGAGGCGCGCTCAGCCAGGGGCTTCAGCGTCGCGAGCGCCAAGCAGTACTTGCTCACGCGCCGCAGTTGACACTCGTGTCGACCAAGTAAACTGATCATCCAGCTCGGGACCGCCTCGTTCGCCTTGACCTCCATAATCGCCCAGTCGGGTGGGACGATATGCCGATTCTCGGCGTTTTCGTCGAGCGAAAGCGCGTGAACCCGCGCACGCACGTCGGTATCGAAGGTCACCCGCAGGCCGGCGTTGGTGTGCGTACCCTCGAACGCGCGTCGATGGTAGGCGGTGATGGCGCTCGGTTCTAGGTGCTTGGCCCGCACCAAGTAGCCGACCTCTTCGGCCACACGCCGATCGAGTCGATCGAGGCCGGCTGGCGGGGGCGCGCCGGCGCACAGCCGCTCCGCCTGCGCTAGCGGTAGCAGCAGGCGCCGCTTCTGGACGGTGCGATTGATGCGCTGCTTGATCTCGACCGTGCACTCGCTGATGTCTTCCACGTTCCGGTCGACGTATGCACGCAAGCGCACCTTGCGCCGAAACCGAATGCCTTCGACCTTCGCCCAGAAGAAGTCGTACTCGGGGCTGTCGTAGTAGAGGCTGACGACTTGGTAGCCGGCGCGCCCGCCGTTTCGGTCTACCGGGATGTGGTGATTGAGGTCCGCCAGCAGCGCCTCGCACTTTGCCCACGGCAGCACGTACTTCAGCTCGTAGCGATTGAATCGGCGGATCATGGCTGCTTTGCGCCTTCCGCACAGCGAAACCCCAGATGTATTCCGAAGCTGCGACCGTTCAGGCTGGCGTCCTTGGCCGAGAACCGCACTTCGACGATCTCGGGTACGCGGCCCTTTGGCGGAAAGGCGAGGTCCAGGCGGCCCGCCTTGGCTAGGGCGAGGTGTTTCTGCCAACCAGTGCCCGCAACCTCCACGGTGAGCGGGAACGCGCTCTCGGGTAGGCGCGCGTCGACCTGCATGCTGCATGGCGCCTGTGCTTCCGTGCTCACCAGCACGGTGGCCGTCGCTGTTTCGAGCCAGCCGCGGCTGTGGGCGCTGACGATCCCGATCTTGCCCTCGGACAACAGCGACTCGGTGAGCCCAGGGTGCCGCTCGAGGGCGGCTTGCAACAAGCCGTGATCGCGGGGCGTCAGCCGGCTGAGCTTGCCGATTTTCAAGGCATGCGACAGCTCCCACACGCGGTCGAGCGGAGGCTGCACGAAGCCCCAGGCCAAAAAGGCGGCGAGGCCGACATGCACCAGTACCACCAGCACGAACCCGAGGCTCGGCAATTTGGTCGGTTCGAGTCGGGCGCGCGCGCTCATGTCAAAGCACGTCTCCGCTTCGCTGCGCAGTCACCCAAGCGTCGAGCTCGCTCCAGCTGCCGAGGCCGAGCAAGTCGTGCAACATGCCGTCGAAAACGCCCGGCGGAGGGTAGCCGAGCTGCAGGTTGCCGAAATCTAGGCGGTCGTGATCGCGATCGCTGCGATCGACCAGCTTTTTCCGGGTGAGGGCCGCGAACGAGAAGTCCGCGTTCACGTCGCTTTTGCCCGCGTAACGCACCGTGCGCTGGTAGACGCGGACGCCGGTCGTGTTCTCGAAGAGCAGCGCGCCCGCAAGATCGACGCGCGAGGCGTTCTTTGCAAGCACCGCGACGTTCGAGCCCGCAATCAACGAATTCTCCAGCCGGGCTCGCGTTTCTTCGCCGGCTGACACCGCGTTGCCTTTGACACCCAAAAGCAGGCTGTCGGTGATGACGAGCTCGGTCGACATCAGGTCGAGCGCGTCGTCGCCGGCGTTCACTACGCGCACCCGCTCGAGGTTGCCGCGGGTGAATGCGAGGTCCCAAGCGTCTAGGGCGGCGTCGCGAATTTCGGAATCGGTGACGCTGAGGCCGTCGACGTAGGCTACGTGCACGACATCGCCCGGCGCTGCGTTTTGACCGAAGCGACACTGGTCGATGGCAATGTCGCCGGTGTCGTGGATGTTCAGCATCGCCGGAAGGTGGGCGAGGCGGTAGCTCGCGCTGCTACCGCCCGCGGCTCGTACGTGCGCGAGCCGCGAACCTTTGGTGGCAGGCCCGAGCAGCGCGAGCCCGCCCCAGGACTCGCTCCCCGCGCGTCCGAGCACGATCGGTTCCGTGCTCGTTCCGAGAAACTCCACCGGCCCGAGGAAGATCAACGAAGCCTTCGCGCCCAGTAGCAAGTGCGTGCCCGGTTGCACCCGCACTCGCTGGTGAGCTTCGAACACCCGCGTCGTGGCTACCTCCACGCGGCCCGGACCGAGCACGATCGGCTCGGCCTCGGGGGACTCGAGCCCCCAGGGGTGCGGCGCCACTTCTCCTGGTTCGAAGCGGGCGCGCTGATCGGGGAGGCTGCGCGTGCGCGGCACTTCGGCGGGCAGATCGGCGGGAACTGGCTGCCCCACGACTCGCCGATCCGTCGCGAGTTGGGTTCCCGCCACGTCGAAGCCCGTGGGCGCACAGCGGGTCTCGACCGCGAGCTCGAAGCGTTCAGTGGCGGGTTCGGTGCGCACGTTGCCGTCGGTGCCTCCCGGTTGCGCTACGGCCGAGAGCCGGACGCCCGGCAAGAGCTCGAGCGGCGGCTCGAGAGCCAGCACCTCTGTGCGCGCTGACTCGACGAGGACCCGCCCGCCCCGCAGCACGCGCGCCGGCTCGCCGCGGCAGGCCTCGGGGACCTGCAACGCGATCTGCTGCACGCTGACCCCCACGCGACCCTGGATGAACAGCTCGAGCCGGGTGCGGTGCAGTGCGGTTTCGCTTGCGGCGGGCTGCGCTTTCGCGAGGGGCTGCGCTTTCGCGAGGGGCTGCGCTTTCGCGAGGGGCTGCGCTTTCGCGAGGGGCTGCGCTTTCGCGAGGGGTCCAGGCTCCGTCTCGGCATGCCAGCGCACGTAGAGAGGATTCGGGGTGAGCTCCGCCAGCAACTGCTCGCTGCGCTGCCGGTAGGTCCAGAGCTCGGACTCGAACACGAGCACGGCGCGCGCCATGTTCATCGGGCGCACCAACTGTCGATGAAATCCGTCCACGCGATTCATCAGGTGGTAGGCATCCCAGAACGGATCCGTGTTCAGCTCGGGCGCCAGCTTCTCGAGCTCTCGCGCACCGCGCCGCTCGAGCGAGCTCGGGCTGCCGTCACCCGTCAAGAACTCGTAGAGCAGACGGTCGCGGAGCACCAAGTAGCCAGGCACCATCTTCAGCCGAATCAACAGCGGATGCTCGACGGGGTTGAAGTTCGGGTCGTCTCGGAACCCTTCGAAGCTCCACGCGATGGGTTCCCAACGACCGCGATCCGCGTCGAAGGCATACTTCTGATTCTGCCGAAAGTTGTGGCGGTTGCCACCGAAGGCGACATCGATAGCGTCGAACAGCGCGAAGCGTTCGAGGTCGAGTTCGTGTCTGGCGAAGTCTGCGAACTGTGCGTGCGTGCTCTCTCGCACCAACGTGAGCAGCCGCGTGAGCTCCGAAAAGTCGAGGGCAGTGGCAGCGTCGTCCGTGCTCGATGCCGGCTTTTTCCAGGCTTTCGGCGACTTCCACAGTTCCCAGCTGTCACCGTCCGAGGCGAGGTCTCCCGAGTAGATGCTGCCGGGCACGCGACGGCTCGTGCGGAGCAGGCTTTCGTCGGGCTGGGTTTCGTAGCGGAACACCCCCAGATCGGTGGCGTTCATGTGCACACGCGCGAACGACGAGACCGGCGTCAGAATGCCGCGCTCGCGTGCCAGGTCCAAGATGAGCTGTTCGCCCACCACCATCGGGCTCGGGTCGTTGATCACGTTGAACACGCGGTGACCGTTGAGCAGCTTGCCCTTCGGAAGTCGAACCTTGAGCGACTTCTGCTCGGTGCCCATGTGCCAGTAGCGCTGGCCTCGCAGGCGCAGCTCGACCTTCTCGAGCTTATCGTGAACCACGAGCTTCGCGGAAGCATAGTCACGCCCGGTGACGCGGTTGCGGCCCTGCTCGAGGGTGTCCAGCCCCTCTTGGTCGATCTGAAATTCGAACGTTTCGAGCGACGACTTGGCGGGCGGAGGCTCCAGCATCATGCGCCGCGCGTCGCGAGCGAGCAGGTCGTACAGATGCAACTGGAACAGCTCCAGCGTGAGCGGGACTCGTTCACCTTCGACCCTGCGGGCCGTAGCGAATCGCTCGTAAGCGTTCCACGAGTACCACAGCGCGATCAGCGTCGCTGGCAGGCACAGTACCAGCGCCGTCAGCGGACGCATGCGATAGATACGCCGAGGCACATTCATCGCGCGCACCTGCCAGGGAGAAGGGTAGACAAGGTTACGAATCTGTAGCCTAATCGTCTTATACAGCGCGGGCTTCCTTCTTTTGTCCCCCCTCCAAGGCCAGCACAATAATCGACCTCGCGCGGCGCTCGATCCGCGCAGCGCTTGCGTCGCCTACCTGACGCTTGCGCTCGCGTGGACCACTCCGGTTCGCGCCCAGGACCCCGCAAAGCCCGAGCCCAAGCCCGAGGCCGCGCCCGTGGCCGCGGAAGCCCCCGAGCCCGAGCCCAAGCCCGAGCCCAAGCCCGTGGCCGCGGAAGCCCCCGAGCCCGAGCTCGAACCCACACCAGCACCACCGCTCCCGCCGTCCGAGTCCGAGGCGCCAGTTCCCGGCGCTCCCGAACAGCCTTACCCGCGTTTCCAGCCCTCACTGCGCTTGATGACCGGGGTCGAATGGTCCCGCGAGCAGCGCTATGGCACTCAAAGTCGGGTCGAAACCGAGGATACGGGATTCTTTCTCAGTCAGGCCCGCGTTCAGCTCGAAGCGAAGCTCAGCAAGCGCATCGAGGCGGAGGTCAGCGCAGAACTTGCCGATGCGTACGACGCCGGCGCAGGCAGCAGCACCGGCAATGGTCCATTGTACCTGCGAGACGCCTTCGCCAACCTCCGGCTCAAACGCGCCTTCCAGATCAAGGCAGGCCGCTTCAAGCGACCGTTCTCGGCACTCGAGCTCCGGAGCACGGGCGCCCTCCAGGTGCGCAGGCGCGGCCCCACCAACGACCTGATCATCGAAGACAACGCCTGGGGCGATCGCGCCCTGGGAGCCCAGCTCTGGGGCAAGCTCAAAGCGATCGATGCAACCTGGGCCGTCGGCGCCTTCGAGCCGCTGTGGGCCCCAAGCGACGCGACGCGCCCCAAAGGCGTGGACCTGATGGCGCGCGCAACCGTCGAGCCCGTCTCCGGCCTCACCCTGGGCGCCAGCGGCGGCATGAAGCGCCTCGATACCCCGCCCTTCGACGACTACGACACCTCGTTCGCGGCAGGCGGCGACGTGCAGTTCGACACCCACGGCTGGTCGCTGCTCATCGATGGGCTCTACGCGGAACTCCCGCTGCCCGACGCCGATCTGGCCCAGCAGTCAGCCTTCGGCCTCGTCGCCCTGCTGAGCTACGACATCGAGCTGTCGGGGGACTTCACGCTACAGCCCGTCGTCCTGGGCGAGTACTTCGACGCCAGCGCCGCACACGCCAACAGCGAGACCTGGCGCGGCGTCGCAGGCGTGAACGGCCTCATCCACGAGACGCTCCGCATCATGCCGCAGGTCGAGGTCGTCGATTGGCAAAGCGCCCCGAGCACCTTCAGCCCACCGCAGAGCCTCACCGCCTATTTGATGCTGTCGCTCGAGCTGTGAGCGCAGCTCGCGTGGTCGCGTGGTCGCGGTGACGAATGCTCACAGGCCACGGGGCTAGTGCTTCGGCGTGCCTGGGCGCACCTCCGCCCGGCGCAGCGTTCTTCATCCGGTTCAGGGCGGCGCAGTGCATGCGGCGGCGCAGTTCGCCATCCGTCTCGGAAAACGCTGTTTGTGCTTCGAATAACTAATGAATCATGCATCGCCGCGCTCGCATTGTCCAGGGGAAAACTGCGTTCTGTGAGTTTTCCGGTAGCTTCGGAATGAGATCCGATCTGCGGTTTGGTGTTAGTGGTGCGCCGACGTTGCGACCGGTTGTGGCGCTCCAGAGTCGAACCACGTCGCGCGCTCGAGGTCGTTCCATCATTATTTTGTGAGAATTTGCTTGACGCATTTTTGTGTCCCCTGAGCCGGGCGTGCTGCGTTCCGCAAGCACTCGAACGACTTGCGAAGCGAATTTGTCTAGAAAGCGTGCCTGCGAGGCGTTGCAGCAGGGCAATGCAGCATTGGAGGCGCGCCCTCGCTCCAGCGATCGAAGAGCTCCAGAATCCCCCATGGTACTCATGGTTCATGACCGAAACACATTCGCTCGACTCGTTGAGTGACCGAGCGCTGCTCTGCCAATTCGGTGACTTAGTGCAGCAGGATCATGAGGGTAAGGCCCACTTGCTTCGCCACATCGACCTCATCGAGCGCCGCAAGCTCTTTGCCAAGCAGGGCCATTCGTCGATGTTCGATTTTCTATGTTCGCGCTATCATATGTCCGAGTCGACGGCCTTCAAGCGCATTGGTGCCGCGCGCACGGCACGCCGCTTTCCGGTTCTGTTCGAGATGGTCGCTCGCGGCGAAATTCACCTGAGTGGTATTCATCGGCTCAAGGCTCATCTCACCCCGGAGAACTGCGAACAGGTCCTAAATCAAGCTAAACACGCGACAATTCGGCAGATCGAAAAACTCGTGGCGCAGCTCGCGCCCCAGCCTGACGTTCCCTCGAGGCTGCGGGCGCTGCCAGTCAGGACCACTGCAGACTCAACGGGGGCGCCTCCGCCGCTCCTCGCCGCTGCTGCCTTCGCGCCAACTGCCTTCGCGCCAACTACGTCCGCGCCAACTGCCTTCGCGCCAACTACGTCCGCGCCTCTTCACACGGCGCCTGACTCGACGCCGGTGGCTCCGGTGCCACCGCCCCGACGCTCCCCGGATCCGACGCCCCTCTCGCCGGGTCGGTACAAGCTTCAGGTGACCCTCAGCGAAGCTGCGAAAGACAAGCTCGAACAACTGCAGGATCTGCTAGCCCACCAGATCCCGAATGGCGACCCCGCTCCGATCATCGAGCGAGCCCTCGACGTACTCCTGACCGAGGTGCGCAAACAGAAGACGGGCATCACCGACAAGCCGCGCGCGAGCAAGCCAACCACCCGCGCGTCTCGCAGAACCGGCAACGCTGCGCGCGTGACGCCCAAGGCTGCGGTGCGTCGCGAGGTCTGGGCGCGTGACGAAGGACGCTGCGGCTTTGTCGGTGAGGGTGATCACCGTTGCAACGAGACGCGCGGTCTCGAATTTGCGCACGTCGTGCCGTGGGCGAAAGGCGGCGAAGACACCCCGGCGAATCTCACGCTCCGGTGTCCCGCGCACAACGCCCTCGAAGCCGACCGCGACTACGGCACTAGCTTCATGGCCAGTAAGCGAAAGCGAACGGTCGTGACGAAACCGCTCAAGGTGCGAGAGCCCATAGCCCAGTACCGTGCGTACCGCGTGCGCTCCGACGAGAATGGAGGAACGTCACGGGCCTCGCCTTCGACTGGCGCCTGGCCGTCGCCTAGCGCCTGGCCTTCGCCCTAGCGCGTAGCCGCTGTCTTCGCGTATCCTCTCGAACCGAGGAAACCAGGGAGCTCGGGATGACGGGACTCGAGATCGGTGCGCATCTCGAAGGTGCGCGTCTCGAACGTGCGTTCCTCGAAGGCGTCAAGCTCGAAGGCGCCGAGTACTCGTCAGAAACATTGTTCCCCCCCGACTTGGACCGCTCGCCCACGGCATGATCAACGCCGACAGCTAGCTTCAGCCCCCCTCGTCACCCACCAGCTCCTCGGTGTGCCCGCTGTCGAGGTTGACCTCGCGGACTTTGCCAACGTCGGGGGCGAAGTAGAACTGCTTCTCTTCGTCTTCGGTGTTGCCCTCTGCGTCGTCGTAGTCTCGTTGACGGCGGATGACGAGGCAGTCGCGGTAGGTGTGGCCGAGCACCGTCACTGATTCGAAGCCGTAGCTCGTGTAGATGTGCGCGCGGTCGCGCGTGGGGTCGGCGGCGCCGCCGGCGGGTGTTTCGGTGCGGCGGTACTCCATGCGCACGGACTCGCCCGGCTCGAGTTCGAGCCACGCGGGGTCGAAGCGGATGAAGCCGGGGTCGTACTCGACGGAGATGTCGAGATCGTCGTCGACGTAGTCTTGCTTCTCGAGGCGCCAGACGCGCCCTTGGTCATCTAGCTGCTGTACGGATTCGGTGCGTTCGCCGTCGGGGCTCGGGCTGTCCACTTCGGAGAACTCGTCGTTGCCGAGTGCGGTGACGCTTATGGTCTCGTCCCAGCCTCCCTTGTTGGAGTGGCGGTACACACTGACCGCGCCGTCGAGCATGGGGTAGTAGTCGCCGCCGTTGCCGGGATTGGAGTCAGGGGGCGCGTCGTCGCCGCAGCCGGCAACGAGTAGGAGGAGCGAGAATGGAAGGCCTGCGAGGAGGCGGGACCGGGTCGGGTGTGGTGGCATGGCTCTGCGTTTGACTCGATCGTGATCTCGATACGAGGTCGACGCAAGCCGGTCAGTGACGCGTGTAGCGGTGCTTCACGCCGCGTGGGAAGTACTCGGGATCGCCCAGCGGAAGCAGCTGGACTTCGGGGTCGCGAGCTGCGGCGGGCACGTAGTGGGCGAATTCGCTATTGACCGCGAGCAGGTGGCGCACGACCGACGCCTGAAGCTCTCGCGCTAGCTCGGGGCTCGTGGTTGCACCGGCGAGGAGCTCTACGCTGAGCTTCAGCCGCGCATTCAAGGCAGCGTCTTCGATGACTTCCAGCACGAACTTGCCGCTGACTTGGTTGGCGAATTCAGGTTGCTCGAGCCCGATGGCGACGTTTTCTGGGTACACGTTGGCGCCGTAGTAGGACACCGCAAAGTTCGAGCGCCCGAATACATACACGAACGGCAGCGGCGCGCTCTTCTGCGCGAGGGTCGGCCACAGACCGTTCGCCTCGAGGAACGCCCGCATGTCGGCATGCGGGATTACGCCGCCGCGGTCGAGGATGTTGTAGCGGCAGAGCGGCGCGCCGCCGTCACCCGAGAACAGTAGCTGGCCATCGACGACCTCGAAGTAACGGTGGCGCGGATCGTATTGGCAGAGCGTGGGGAGCCGCGGCTCGCCGAACAGCTGGCGAGCGAGGTCGGGGCGTTCGCTGAGCGCACGCCGGATCTGGATCGAAAGCGGCGTCTCGTTGGCGAGCACGCCGCCGTCGGCCGTGCCGTAGAGCGAAGCCGTTGCAAGCGCCGGATCGGATTCACCCAAGCGCTGGCACACCAGCTTGCGCCAGTCTTCGCTGAAAACCTCGCCCGCAAGCACCAACTTCACGCGGTAGCGCGACCAATCGAGGCCGCGCTGCTGGCCGGCGTCGACGACGTCTTTGACGAAGGGCGGGTAGCCAAACAGCACCACTTGGTCGAACAAGTGCCCAATGGCCGCGACGATGCGCAGAATCTCGGCGGGATTGTTGCCAGGTGTCACGAGCGTTATCGGGTAGCCTTTGCCCGCGAGGTGCCGGCAAGCCGACGTCGTGTACATGCCGCCGACCCAGCTGCCGAGGGCAAAACAGACCACTGCCAGCGTCGATCGCCGATCCGCGCCGAAGCCGCTGACCAACACCTGCTCGAAGCGCGCTGCGGTTCCGAGCTCGTGCGTCACGAAGCGTGGCCACACGGTGGGCTCCCCCGTGGAGCCCGAGGAGACGGCCAGCATGTCGCAAGCGTCGAGCCGTCCGTCCCAGCAGAGCGCGGGAAGCGGATAGGCCTTGTGGTAGTTTTGCTTCGTGCAGATGGGCAGCTTCCGAAAGTCTTCCAAGCTCGCGACCTGTACCTCGGCGGCGTGGTGCTCTTCGAGGAACCTCCGGTAGGCGGGCACGCGCGTGCGCATGCGTTCGAACAGCGACAGCACCTCGACCTCAGCCGCGGCTTTGCCAGGCGCGATCACGGCGTCGGGTGTCGTCGGCGCGTGCTCGAAGAAGTGCGAAAACTCCGCGAGCACCCGGTCGGCCTGTTTGGTTCGCTGGTTCGTCACGACGACGAAAGCTTGTGCGGCAGAGCGGGCGGCGCAAGCGCGGAAAGCTCGTCGCGCTCAGAAATCCGTAGGGTCGCTGAGTTTCCCGACGCCGGCATGCATGCTGACGAGGTCAGCCACCTGGTCGACGTGGTTCAGCACCTGCTCATAGGTATACGGGACCACGGCGGTGCAGTCCGGGGGCTCGTGCTCGTCGTCACTCGCCAGCACGAACTCCGAGGCGTCGTCCACCTGATTGCACACCAGTTCTACGCCGCCGAGCTCGTCGCTGTACGCCGAGATCCAGGGATTCTGCACGTTGTGGAAACTGTTGTTTTCCACCCGAATGCATGCGCCCAGCCGCGAATTGATCGCCGTCGACTCTACGTCTTCGAAGAGGTTGTTGAAGACGTGCCCGTTGCCTCCGCGGAATAGCGGGAGGCGAGAGTTGCAGTTCTGAAAATGGTTGTGATGCATGGTGAGCTTGCGATCGAACGTGTCGTCCTCGCTGCTCCCCACCAGGGCGGTCTTCCAGCTGTCGTGGAGGTAGTTCCACGAATAGGTGATGTACTCGGCCTCAGCCTTGGCATCGAGCAAGCCGTCGTAGTAGTCCTTGTCGACGTTCTGGTATTCGGCATGAAGCTCGCAGTGATCGACCCAAATGTGGTCGGCGGGCCCTTCGATACTGATCGCATCCTTGTCGCCGATGAGGACGTTCGAGATCTTCAGGTTACGGATCACGATGTTGCTCGCCCGCACGATTTTGATGCCGATGCCGCTGAACTCGGCGCCGGACCCCGCGCCAATGATCGAGAGGTCCGAGACATCTTTGACGTCGAACTTTTCCAAGCTGCCCGAGTTCTGGGGCGTGATGCTGCCTTCGACGAGGATGGTGAGGGGGGTGCTCGAATCCTGTTTGTCTTCGAGGGCCTGAGCGAGCTCACTGCCGGTGCTCACCGTGATGGTCGTGCCGCCTTTGCCACCGGACGTGCCTCCCGCTTCGGTGGCCCAGCCGCTCAGCGAGAAGTCGAGCTGACTCCCGCCGCTGCAGCTGGGGTCGCCGCCCGTCGTGCTGGTCGTGGTCGAGCTGGTGGCCGAAGAGCTCGACGCGCTGGCGCTCGAAGTGCTCGAGCTGCCACCGTCTGCGCCTGCACCACCGGTCCCAGCGGTCGTACTAGAGCTCGCGCCTCCAGTTCCCGTGCTGCCTGTCGTCGCTCCAGTGGTGGTTGTCGATGTGGTGCTCGCTGCTATGTCTGACGAGGTTGCAGTCGTCGAGCTCGCGTCGGAGGCCGAACTCGTCGCGGTGGCCGTCGTGGAGCTTGCGCCGTCGCCGCTCGCGCTGTTGGTCGCGGAAGAGCTGCTGTTGCTGGTGCTGCTGCTGGCGCTCGTGGAAGAGCCGCCATCTGTCGTATCTGTCGACGGGGCGCCCCCGTTCTCGGCATCCGCACTACCGCTGCAAGCCGTGAGGCAAGCGGCGAGCCACGAAATAGCGAGTGAGCGTTCGGTGCGCCCCGATGTGTTCAGAAGAAAACGCCGCATGAGCCATGCAATGCGTGGCGGTGGGTGCTTCGATCACGAAATCAGACCCCACGACCTCTCGTCCTGAGCAAATTTGGCGATTTTCGCGGAAAACGGGCCAGCGGGCTGGGGCGGTAGGGCCCGCCCTGGTGAGGCTCGTCTCGGCGAGTTTTCGCCGTCGTCACCTAGGCTCGATCTGTCCGCCATGTGCACAACTACTCCTCAGTCTGTGTATAGCGCGCGCTAACTGGACCACCTCAGTTCGCAAATGAGTGTCGAACGGACCGTTGTGGGAAGCGAGCGGCCCTGCTTGGCGGCTACCATGCTCATCAGACGTTAGTTCACTGTGACCAGCAGAGCTTCGTTTGCTTTGCAAGGCGCAGCTGCGAACGCGTTCGGAAAGGTGGAGGTATGAAGAAACGGGCGAATGTCATCGTCATTGCTGCAGCTTTGCTTGGAGGGTGTGCGGACTCCGTCGGGAGCGAGCCAAGCGACGCAGAGCTTGGTCAGTTGGGCCAGTCGCTGCGTAAGTGTTCGCACACGCCCCGGCTCTACACGGGCGAGCCGCGGCAAGAGGCGCTGGAGCAGGTGAATCAGCTGTTCTGGCAAGGCGAGTGGTCCTTGGCGCACAAGCTGGCGAGCGTGGCGCGCACCCCGCAGGCGATCTGGTTCGCTAGCGGAACCCCCCAAGAAGTGCGCCGCGAGGTGGCGCGCACGACGAAGAAGGCCCGGTCGCGTGGGCAGATCCCGGTGCTCGTGGCCTACAACCTGCCGTTCCGCGATTGCTCGCAGTACTCATCCGGCGGCGCCGTCGACGGTGAGGCCTACGCCGCATGGATCGAGGGTTTCGCCAAGGGCATCGGCCGGCGTGAGGCGCTGGTGATCTTGGAGCCGGACGGCCTCGGTATCATCCCGTACAACCGCCCCCTGCACGATCCAGACAACTTCGAGTGGTGTCAACCCACCGTCGTGGACGAGAGCGGCGCCACGCTGCCAGCACCCGGCGCGAGTGCCGAAGCACGCTACGCACAGCTCAGGGACGCGCTAGCGAAGTTCGCTCGGCACGCGCCCAACGCCAAGGTGTACCTGGATGCTTCGCACAGCGCCTGGATGGGTATCGGCGAAGCCGCGCATCGGCTGTTCAAAGCCGGCTTCCACGAGGGGGGCTACGCGATGCATGGCTTCTTCCTGAACGTCTCGAACTATCGTCCGTCGAGCGAAGTCGTCACGTACGGAACCTGGGTGTCGATGTGTCTGGCGGCTGGTACGCCCGGCGTCGGGCCGGACTGGATGTGGGACGAAGTCGCCGGGCAGCCGCACTTCGACTGGTGCGGTAGTCAGTACGATCCAGCAACGAATCAGGTCAACTACTCTCCCGAGTTCGCGGCGGGAGTCACCGAGGGGCTCTTGGGAGTCATGGATGGCGCGGAGCCTTCGCTGCCGTTCGTCATCGACACCGGCCGGAACGGCCAAGGCCCGCTCGCCACCGCGCGTTATGCGGATCCACCCTACAATCAGCCCGACTCGGTGATCCTGGCGCTGGAGGCAGGCAATTGGTGCAACGCGCGCGGCGCCGGGATCGGACTCTTGCCGAGCCTCGACACAGGCATACCGCTCGTCGACGGCTACCTGTGGATCAAACGACCCGGCGAATCGGACGGTGAATGCAATAGCCGTGGTGGTGCACGTGCGTGGGACTTCGAGGCCTACGACCCTTGGGCGCTCTCGGACGAGGCAGAACCCGAATTCGACCCGCTGTGGGGCCGCATCGATCCGCCCGCCAGCAAGTGGTTCCACGAACAAGCCATCGAGCTTGCAGAGCGCGCGAACCCGCCGCTCGAGTAGCTCCAACATCGCGGCCGGCGTCCAGCGCGTGCCGCTGGACGCCGCCGTCGTCGAGGTGCGTGCGCTAGGGCCGCGCTTCCAGCACGATGTTGAACGGCGTTTCGGTGGCCCGCCGCACTCGGCTGAAGCCTGCCTCGCGCAAGATGGCTTCGAGGCGCGCCTGACCTGCTTGTGCGCCTAGCGTATAGCGACCGCCTTGTGACACCGCGTTGGGGGTGCAGACCGTGGCCGACGCCGCATAGAAGAGCCGCGCCACCGGGCCGACGTTGTGTTCGACCTGGTCGTTCGCAAAAGGCTCGACCAACATCAGGCACCCGTCCGGCGCGAGGGCCCGCTTGCAGTGCTCGGCTGCGCCCAACGGATCGCCCATGTCGTGGAACGAATCCATGAAGCAGATCAGATCGTAGCCAGCGCCCGGAAAGTCGGCCGCGGAAGCCTGCTCGAACACGATTCGACCGTCGATGCCGGCGTCTCTCGCGCGCTTTCGAGCGGTGTCGACGGACGGCCCGTGATAGTCGAACCCGACCGCTTTGGACCTCGGGTAGCGGAGCGCCATCAGCAGCGTAGAAGCGCCGTGCCCGCAGCCGATGTCCGCGATCTTGCCGCCAGCCAGCAGCTTGCGTTCGACGCCCTCCAGGCTCGGGATCCAGCGGCTCGTCAGGTTTTCGCGGTAGCCGTTCTTGAAGAAGGCTTCGGTGGCATGAAACAGGCGGTGATCGTGGTCACCCCACGCGAGCCCAGTACGGCGCTGGTACGCGTCCATGATCTTGTGTTCGTCGAGCCAGAGGCTCGAGGCAGCGTCGAACGCTGGTGACAGGAAGAAGGGGCTTTCGGAGTTCCCCAGAATGAACGCGTGTTCGGCCGGGAGCTCGTAACGTTTGGTCGCCGGGTCGTAGGTCACGTAGCCGCCTGCGTACTGATTGTTCAGCCATTCGAGCGCATAGCGGGGCAGCGTCCCTGTGCGTTCGCCGAGCTCTTCCGCAGTGAGTGGACCGGCGCCAGAGAGCGTGCGGTAGTAGCCCAGTTTGTGCCCGAGGTTTACCAGCATTCCGGAGTAGGCCGCGGCCAGATCGGTGAGCACCTGTCCGACGAACTGTTCAACTTTGGTGGGATTCATGGTCAAGTCTCCTTGGTCCTCAACCTGCAGCCTGGGCGCCAACGCTCGCGCCGCGCGCCCGTGAAAGAACCGTGAAATCTGCCCTCCGCACGCCAATGGTCGCTCGCCCGCTTCAGGGGGTGCACGGATGAGCTGCACCGAAGTCCGACTTTTCGGTGGGTTCCAGTTGCTGACAGCCGATGCGCGGCCGCTCGACGTTCCGGCGCGCAAGGCCCGGGCACTCTTGGCGAGCCTCGCGCTCGCTCACCCGAGGAGCCAACCACGCGACTGGCTGGCTACCATGTTCTGGGGGGACATGTCCGCCGACGAGCAGGCGAAGAAGAGCTTGCGGCAGGCGCTGACGGCCTTGCGCAAGGCCTTGCCCGACGGCGTGCTCGAAGCCGACCGCGACGCCGTCTGGCTCGCCCCAGGGAGTGTTACGGTCGACGTCCAACGCTTCACGAGCCTGCTCGAGGTGGGGGACCAAGCCAGCATCGAACGCGCCGTCGCCACCTACCGCGGCGATCTCCTCGAAGAGTTCAGCTCGCGCGTCGACGCGTTCGACGATTGGATCTTGCCGAAACGGCAGGCGCTGCGCGAGCAAGCCATCGACGCGCTGGGGCGGCTCCTCGGGTTCCAGCGCGCGCAGGGGCAGCTCCAAGCGGCCGTGCCGACCGCGATTCGGCAGGTGTCGATCGACCCGCTCAGCGAGGCGTCGCATCGCAGTTTGATGCGCTTGTTCGCGGACATGGGGCGCACGCGCGACGCTCTCAAGCAATACGAGGTGTGCTGCTCGGTGCTCGAGCGGGAGCTCGGCGCCACGCCCGCGGTGGAGACGCGGGAGCTCTACGAGCAGATCCGGGCCGGGCGCTTGCGCGCGCTGGAGAGCGCGCAGGCCCCCGTGAGTGTAGCCGCGAGACAGCCGGACGAACCCAAAGCCCAACTGCGGCTCGTCACGGTGCTCGGAGCCGTCGCTGAGCCGACGGCAGCTGACGCGGGCTCGCTCGCGCCACTCGGCGAAATCGTGCGCGAGTACGCAGGCCACGTGCTCCGCGGCGAGCACGACTCCGTGCTAGCGGTGTTCGGGCTGAGCCTGACGAAACACAGCGACCCGTGGCGGGCGGTGTCGGTGTGTCAGGCGTTGCTCGACCGCGCGCCCGGCCTCGGCGTCAGCTTCGGCATCTCGCACGCGATGGCCATGGTGACGCGCGCTGCAGGAGAGCCCGCGGTGACAGGCACGGTGCTCGGGACGGCCATGCGGCTGGCGTCGCGGGCGCGACCGCGAGAGGTCGTAGTCTCCGACGCGGTCGCCCGTGTGCTCGGTGACCGGGTGAGCCTCGAGCCTGCTGGCGAGTTCGCGCGCGAGCTGGCAGCCGAGCGGGCCTACCGACTCGTATCGGCTGGCGGTGCGCAGCGGCAAAAGCCATTCGTCGGCCGCGTGCGCGAGCTTCGCATCATCGCTCTGCACCTGGAAGAGTGCCAGGAACGCCGCCGCGGCAGCGTGCTTACGCTGCGCGCCGATCCGGGCATGGGCAAAACCCGCTTGATCGAGCAGGTGACCGAGCAGGCGCGTGGGCTCGGCTTTGCGACGCACCGCGCGAGCGTCGTCGACTTCGGCTCACAGCGTGAGCGGGACACCATCGGCGCGCTCGCGCGCAGCCTGCTCTCGGACGTAGACACCAAAGACGACCGCGAAGCGGGCGCGCAGGACGCGAGCCCGCTGTCGTCGCGGGACGAGCAGCTGTTGTGGGAGCTGACCGGGCACACGGGGTCGGCGCGACCGCTGCGTGCGGACGCTTCGTCCGAGGCCTTGTCGGAGCAAGCCCGCGTCGCACGTCGCCGGGAACTCTGGATCGCTCTGGTCGAGGGCCACGCCGAGCGCAGTCCCACGCTCATCGTGGTCGACGACCTGCACTGGGCCGACGAAACCGTGCTCGGCGACCTCGCTGCGCTGGTCGAGCTCGTCGATCGCGTGCCGCTCGTGCTCTTGATGGCGACGCGTTACCAAGAAGCTTTCGGCAACGCCGTGCTCCGGGGTGCGCTCCGCGGTAGGCCCAGCACCACGATCGATCTCGGTCGCCTCGACCGCCACGAAAGTCTGAGGTTTCTCGAAGGGTTCGAACTCGCGCCCGGCGACTGGCTCGAACGTGCCGCTGAACGCGCAGGTGGTAACCCACTGTTTCTTGCCCAGCTCGTGCGCGCGCGCTCGGACACGGCGCTGCCCGAATCCGTTCAGGCCATGGTGCATCTCGAGCTCGACGAGATGGCGCCGGCAGCGACACGGTCGCTCCGAGTCGCGTCCGTGCTCGGCCAGAGGTTCCAGGCGGACGCAGTCCGCGCGCTCTTGGACGGCGAGGCCGACTTCAGCGGGGCGCTCGAACGAGGCTTGCTGCGGCGCACCTCGACCGAGCTCTGCTTCTCGCACGCGCTGGTGCGCGACGCGGTTTATGCGACGTTGCTCGCCGGCGAACGCCGTGAGCTGCATCTGGTGGCTGCTCGCATGGCCCGCGACGGCGACCCAGCTCTGGCGGCGGAACACCTCGAACGCGCTGGCGACAGCGGCGCTGCGCGCGCGTGGTCGAAGGCCGCCGCTCACGAAGCGACCCATGGCAAGCTCGCGCAAGCACTCGCCTTCGTCGAGCGAGGTCTCGCGCTCGCGGCCGACCCGCCGCTCCGCTTCGCCATGACGTTGCAGCGCTCCGAGCTGCTTTTGCGCCTCGGTCATTCTCGACCGGCCCTCGATGCGTGCCAGGAGGCACTGACGCTGGCGAAGAGCGACGCTGAATGCTTGAGTGCGTGGCTCGCCAACGCCGAAGCGTTGCGCGTCGCCGAACACAACCAAGAGACTTTGGCGGCACTGAGCGAAGCTGAGCGCTTGGCGTCGCCGCTCGACTCCGCCACGCTCGCCCAGATCTACTATCTGCGCGGCAGCGCGCTGTTTCCACTCGGTGACCATCCGGCCACTCTGGCGGCGCACGCGGAATCGTTGAGGCACGCCGAACGCTCGGGCTCGGCGCTGGCGCTGGCGCGGGCCCAGAGCGGGCTCGGAGATGCCCACTACATCGCAGGCAGAATGCAGACCGCGCTCGGCCACTTCGTCGCATGCGTCGAGATCTGCGAGCGCGAGGGATTTCTGGGCCTTGGCTTGCTCAACCGAGCGATGGTCGCGATCATTCGCTTCTTCGAGCTGCGCGGCCCGGAGACGATTGCCGAAAGTGAGCACTTGGTAGCCACGGCGAACGAAGCCTTCGATCTCAGAGCGGAAGCGCTCGCGCTCAACGCTTTGTTGTTTCCGCTGCGTACGGGTACGGACTTCGAGCAGATCTACCGTATGGCCGAGCGCGGCATGGCCGTCAGCATGCGCGCGAACCATCAGCGCATCAGTCACGCGGTCCGTATGGAGCTCACTTGGGTCCGCGCGATGCGGGGTGAACCCGGCGACTTCGATCACGAGGCAGACCAGATCTACGAGCAGCTCTCGCCGAATCGCGCCTTCGCCGGGCTCAGTGTGCTCGGGATGGCGGCGCTCATCGCAAGATCGAGCGATCGCCTGCAAGCACTTCTGGCCGAAGCCGATCGCTTGATTCGCGAAGGTCAGTACGTGAGCCATGCGCTACTGCTGTTCGTGCGATGTGCCGTGCTGGCATGCTTCAAGCGTCTCGAGTTCGAACGCGCGTTGGGCTACGCCGAGCTGCTCACTCGCTATCTAGGCGCGGAGCCGTTGGCGTACGCTCGGTTCTACATGGAGCTGTGCCTGGCTGCGCTCGCGTGGAAGGACGACGAGCCGTCCGCTGCAGCTAGGCTCATGGAGCTGCGCGATCGAGCGAACACAGCCGGCCTCGGCTACGACGCTAGCGTGATCGATCAGCTGCTGGCGTCGCGCTCGGAGGCTTGAGCGGCCGCGCGCCGTTCGTTGGGGAGTCGGCCTGGTCTTTCCAGCGCTCACGCAGTGGGGGGAACACGGTGACGGACATCTGGGCGAGGTGAGCGATGTGATCGCCTTTCAGCTTGCCGGTGCAGCCGTAGAGGTAGAAGTTCCCCTCGTGGGCCTGGCTCACGACGTTGAGCCAGTTACGCTCGCCGTCGGGGAAGGCGCGTTTGGCGACGGGAATGTCGACTGGCGGGGGGGAGATGCTGCCAGCGCCGACGGGGGTGCGCTTCAACGACAGCTGCGCCAGCAGCGCATCCGTCGTCATCGTCGTGCTCGGATAACCTTCGGTCTCGATGGCTGAGTGTGTGATGACCATCAGCTTCTGACCGGCCACGGCGCGGCGCGCGAAGTTCAGGAAGTTCTCGAGCGAAGGGGGGTACACTTCGGTTTCGCTGAATGGGGCGAACTTGGCGTGGGGCGAATCCAAGAGCAACACCGTATCGATGCGATCGAGCTGACTTCGGCTGCTCAAGATCCTGCCCACCGACGCGAAACCCGCGCTCCATGCCGACAAGGCGATGCGGCGAATCTGGGCGTGGTTCAGGTGCAGCTGCTTTTCGGCGCGGCGTTCGATGGTCGTCAGCATGCGGTCGAAAGTGTAGGGGTTCTGTAAGGCTTTCGAGTATGGTTCTGCCCCGTCACCGACGTTGATCACCGCCACGAGCGCGTTCAGTTTGGCGGCCTCGACGCTCTGTTCGACGAGGTCGGTGTTGCCGTGGAAGTGCAGCACCAGGTCGAACTGGCCGTCCGCGGACGTGAAGCTTGCCGGCGCGTATAACACGCCGCGCTCGAGCCCGATGTGCGAGCCACGCATCAAGCTGGCGTCCGCTCGCTCCGCTTTCAACGAAGCCTTGGAATTGCTCGCGGCCTTCGCGTTCGCGGCCGCGCCGCTCCGCACCTGCAACTTGGTAGCGCCCTTCGCCACTTCCCAAGCGCTGAGGCTGAACGCCGCGGTCCCACCCACGGCCACGAGCAACGTGGCGCCCACCCACAACCAGGGCGAACCGGGCAGCTTGCGCGCGCCGAACCGCGAAGCTAGTTTGGAGACGATGCGCAGCGCGCAGAACATTGCGAGCGCAGCGGCACAGGTGCCCGCCAGAATCCCGAGGACGAGCTTGAGCGCGCCCCCGGCGAACACCACGGCGACCATCAAAGCCAGGGTCAAGCCGGCGACGAACGAGATGACGACCTGGCGCACCACATGCTTGGCATCGGCCCGCCCGAGCGCGACGATCGAGAGACGCTCGGCAACCTTGCCGACCTCGAACAGTGTAGTCTCACTCTGGCGCAAAGCGTCGAAGGCGGAGGGCCGGCGCACTTCGTCTGGCGGAGCCGAGTCGCGCCGGCGCTGGACGGGTGGCGGGGCTTGGCGCATCGAGGCCGGCGGGAGCTCGCCTGCGGGCGGCTCGCCGGGCAGCTGCGTCTGCCGTTCCGAAGGCGGGTCGGGGGGGACGCTGCCGCGCCCCGCGCGTCCTATCCGAGCGTTGTTACGCTCCGAATCGTCCATAGCTCAGTGTGGTAGTGTACTCCCACCGTCCCCCGCTGGGCACCCCGTTCGGCACGCCTCACGGGGTAGCAGGATTTCGCGCGTTCGAGCCGATTTTCCGGGTTCTGAGGCGCGCTGCCCCGGGATGCGTGCTTGCGCAGCGTCAGCTTTTCGGAGCTCGGCGGCTGACTTTGTGAGGCGCATGTCACTTTCGGACGCACTCGCTCGTCTTGACGGGTGAAAGGCGCCCACTAGATCAGGAAAGTGGGCGAAAGCTACGATGCAACCGAGACTCGATCCGTACCAAGCCTGCCCCGAAGTCATGCAAGCCATGAAGCAGCTCGAAGAGCGCGTGCGCGACGCCGGCCTCGAGCCCAGTTTGATTGACCTCGTGAAGACGCGCGCGTCCCAAATCAACGGCTGCGCGTTCTGCATACACATGCACACCGCGCACGCTCGCGCAGCTGGAGAAAGCGAAGCGCGGTTGTACCTGCTCAGCGCCTGGCGCGAGTCGACGCTGTTCACGCCGCGCGAGCGCGCCGCCCTCGCCTGGACCGAAGCGCTCACCCTGCTGGCGCAGACCGGGGCGCCCGACAGCGACTACGCTGAGCTTTCGCAGCATTTCTCCGAGAGCGAGCGCGTGAAACTCAGCATGTTGATCGTGGCGATCAACGGCTGGAATCGCATCGCGGTCGGCTTCCGGTCCGTGCACCCGGCGCGATGGGGCCGTGCCGCAGCTTGATCCCGAACAGGTAGCGCTGCTCCGGCCGCGCCTGGTGCGGCTCGGGTATCGCATGCTGGGCTCGGTCGCCGAGGCCGAGGACATTGCGCAAGAGGCTTTGCTGCGTTTTCAGCGCTGCGAAGCCGAGGTCGATTCGCCGCAAGCGTTCTTGTCGCGCGTGGTGACGCGCCTCTGTCTCGACTCGCTCAAGTCCGCGCGCAAACAGCGCGAGACCTACGTCGGACCTTGGCTCCCCGAGCCGATCTTCGACAACGATCAGGCCACGAGTGACGACGTCACGCTGACCTTGATGCTGGCGCTCGAACGGCTCTCTCCGCTCGAGCGCGCGGCGTTCTTGCTGCATGACGTGTTCGGAGTAGGGCTCGACGAAGTGGCGGCGGCGCTCGAGCGTGAGCCCGCGGCTTGCCGCAAGCTGGCTACCCGTGCGCGCGCCCACGTGCGCGAGTCGCGTCCGCGCTTCAGCGTCTCGCCGGAAAAGGGCGCCGAGATCGCCCACGCTTTCTACGTCGCGTCGCGCGCGGGCGACATTTCGGCGCTCACGCGGCTCTTGGCCGACGATGTGGTCGTTTACTCCGACGGGGGCGGCAAACGTGCGGCGGCGACGAAGCCGGTCAGGGGCGTATCGCGCGTCGTGCGCTTCTACGTGGGGCTCGCCAGAAAATCTGGCTATTGCCTCTCCCCGGGCTATCGGCCCGCTCGCATCGATGGCTTGCCCGGCTTCGTCACGTTGAGCGACGACGGGATGCCACAGACCACGGCGGTAGAAGTGGCCGACGAGCGCATCGTTGCCATTTACATGGTCCGCAATCCGGACAAGCTCGCGCGCGTGCTGGTGCCCTCCTGACTTTGATTGACCCGGCGCCAGCGGCCGGCGCCGAATCAAGACTTGTCACGGCACCAGCCGCGAGGCGATCCTACGTTGGTGGATCCCAGCGCGCGCCCTGAGCTGTCTCCGACCGCGGAGCTCGTGCGCCGTCGCTTGGAGGGCGTGCCTTACGTCGGGCCCGAGCCGAACCTGGCGCTTCTGACCGACCTCGAACTCGGCGCACTCGCGGCTCTGGTGTGGCACCCCCGGCAGAAGGCGGAAGACTCCTGGATCCGCGAGCTTGACGCTCTGCTTCGTTCCCGCTTCCCAAGCTTCGACGCCTCGAGCGCCGCGGCTGCTCTCGAGGCGCTGCAGGCGCAGGCGTCGGAGATTGCGTTCTCCGGCTGGCTAGTTCGGGCAGCAGCCCAGGTGGTCGAGGGCTGCTCGGACCCGGGCGCACCAGAAGTCCAGCGCGTCCTTTCGGACCTGCTCGACTTG
>Ga0315910_10001255_pt1 | contig 23599 bp, 16 predicted proteins | sample EdamamesoilMG_FD_204470 | JGI IMG/M metagenome (GOLD analysis project Ga0315910, IMG submission 204470) | Garden soil microbial communities collected in Santa Monica, California, United States - Edamame soil | ecosystem: Environmental > Terrestrial > Soil > Garden | place: USA: California... | reverse complement strand
CTTTGGCATTTGCTTGCTTACGCCCGACCCCTGGGCGCCTGGAGTAGGTATATGCGCCCGCCGCTTCCCGTTGCAGCGGCAACAGTGTGCATGGGCAGCCCCCCTCGAAGCGAGTAGCGGTTTTTTCCCGCTGAACCGTCTTAAGCGGACACAGCCACAGGCCGCGTCCATTCCGGGACACGGCCTCGGGCTACTGCACGCCACAGAAACGGGGGAACTACATGCTTAGCGATAATCGAAATTCTATGACCAAGGCCTCTGCCGATGCCACCCGCCGCATCGGACTGGCAGTCGCCCTGGCCCTGTGTGCGACCGCAGCAAGCCCATTGCACGCCGCGGAGTCCGCCGAGCCCGAGGCCGCGGATCCGTCGCTTACCGAAATCGTCGTCACCGGTTCTCGCATCGTGCGACGTGACCTGGACGCGGCGAGCCCCGTTGTCACGGTGGAGGAGCAGGCCTTCGAGCGCACCAGCAACCTGGCGGTCGAGAGCGTGCTGAACCAGTTGCCGCAGTTCGTTCCGGCCAACACGCAGTTCAACACGGCCGACGTGTTCCCCAGCGCCACCACTACGCCCGGCATTTCGACCGTCAGCCTTCGCGGTCTCGGCGCCAACCGCACGCTGGTGCTGGTGGATGGCCGCCGCGCGCAGCCGGTGAACTCGACGCTGGTCATCGATACCAACTCGATTCCCTCTTCCGCTCTCGAGAGCGTGGAGATCATCACGGGTGGCGCCTCGGCGGTGTATGGCGCCGACGCGCTGGGCGGTGTCACCAACTTCAAGCTCCGCAGCAACTTCCAGGGCATGGACCTGCAGTTCCGTACCGGCATCACCGAGGAAGGTGACGGCGAGGAGAACCGCGTCAGCCTGCTGCTGGGCACCAGCCTGGGCGACGGCCAGGGCAACGCAATGATCGGCATGGAGTGGACCGAGCGAAAGGAAGTGCTGGCCGTGGACCGCGCCTTCTATCGCAATGCGCTCAAGGATGAGCTGACCGGCGCGACCTCGAATGCGCGCATGACCGCATTCCAGTACGAGCCCAGCGTCACCAACATGTCCACGGCTTCGCGCAATGCCTTCCAGGCCGCGGCGAACAGCCTCTATCCCGAGCGGCCGGCGGGCTACCAGGTGCCCATCACCTCGACGCAGTTCGTGGTGGACAACGACGGCACGCTGTACAAGCGCGAGCTGCGCGGCCTGGGATTCAACGGCGACATCGTCAACGATCCGCACTACAAGATCGGCACCGATGGCCAGCTGGTGCAGACCAATCTCGACCTGCGCTATTCGAGCCCGATGCAGCGCTATTCGCTGTTCGGCAAGGCCTACTACGACCTGCCGAAGAGCCTGCAGGTGTTCTCGCAGGTCAACTTCGTGAACACCACCAACCGGCAGGTGCTCCAACCCTCCGGCGCGGTGGGTGGTTTCGGCGCCTCGATTCCGTATGGCACCGCCATCTACGGTCCATCGCTGAACGTGGCCACCGGTGCGACGTTGCCGGAGTACCAGGCGGGTGGCCTGTATGGACTGAACTGCCCCGCGACGGGCGGTTGCACCCGCGCGCAGGCATTCCCGGTATCGCCCAATCTCGCGACGCTGCTCAATGCGCGTGGCACGAATGTGTTCCCGACGGCGAGCGCGACCACGCCGACACCGACGCACACCTATGATCCGGTCACCGGCGTCGAAGTCCCGACCCAGGGCGTCAATGCCAACTGGGCGCTGGGCATCACCTTCCCATTCCTGCCGCCGCGCACCATCGAGAACAACACCAATCTCTACCAGGTGCTGGCCGGCCTGCGCGGCAAGCTCGGCCTGGGCGACTGGACCTGGGAGGCCTATGCCTCGCATGGCGACACGCGCACGGACCTGGACTACATCGGCTTCGTGTCGACGCGGCGCATGCAGGCCGTGGCGCAGGCGCCGAACTTCGGCAAGGGCGCGACCCTCACCGGTCTGGGTTCCACCACGCTGACCTGCACCAGCGGACTGCCGGTGTTCGGCGGCCCGATCAGCGACGACTGTATCAAGGCGATTACCGGCGACTACACAGACCGTACCCGCCTGTCGCAGGACATCGTCGAGGCCACCACGCAGGGCGGCCTCTTCATGCTGCCTGCGGGAGAGGTACGCGCGGCCTTCGGCGTCACCGTGCGCAAGAACGGCTTCGAGTACCTGCCGGATGCTACGCGCGAAGTGAACAACATCACCGACATCCCGGTGGGCAGCTTCGGCCAGGCCAATGTCCGCGGTTCGACCAAGGCGAAGGAGATCTACGGCGAGCTGCTGGTGCCCGTGCTGAGCGATGTGTTCCTCGCGAAGACGCTGGAACTGGAGCTCGGGTATCGCTATTCCGACTATGACACGGCGGGCAAGACGCCGACGTGGAAGGCCCTGGCGACCTGGGCGCCGATCGACTGGCTGCGATTCCGCGGTGGTTTCCAGCTCGCCAATCGCGCGCCCAACATCAACGAACTGTTCCTGGACGCCAGCAGCCAGGCGGTGACGCTGAACACTTCCGATCCCTGCCGCGCCGACACCAATGCCGCGCATGGCAACCGCCCGCAGAACCCGAATCGCGGGGCGGTGCAGGATCTGTGCGAGGCCCTGATCGGCAACACCACCTCGGACTTCTCGGCCAATCCCGACGGCTACAACGGTGGCCGCAACGATGGCGTGCAGCTGCAGATCACCAGCGGCAACCGCAGCCTGCAGAGCGAGGAAGGCAAGACCTGGACGGTCGGTGCCGTGATCCAGTCGCCGTTCGAGCATGCGCTGCTGAGCGGATTCTCGCTGTCGGCCGACTGGTACAACGTGCGCATCACCGATGCGATCACGCAGATCAGCGCGCAGACCACCTACGACCTGTGCTTCAACCGCGATGGCGCCAGCAACCCGACGTACTCGCTCGATGATCCGAACGGTGTCTGCCGCAACATCACGCGCGACGACGTGTCGGGCGCGGCGCTGGCGGTGAACTCCACCTACGCGAACACCGGCAAGGTGAACACCACTGGCCTCGACCTGGCGATGAACTGGACCGCGGCGCTGTCGGACATGGGACTCGGTGATGCACCGGGCCGGCTGGGCCTGAACGTGTCGTTCAACCGGCTGTTCGATTTCGAAGCGTCGGACTACGTGGGCGGCCTGCCGCTCGAGAATGCCGGCACGCTGGCCCGCGGCGGCCTGTTCAACTGGCGCGCGGTGACCACCCTGCGTTACAGCAACAGCGACTGGGATGTGGCGCTGAACTGGCGCCGTTATCCGCCGGTGCGCAGCGCGACCTATGTGACCGTGCCCAACACCACCATCCAGGGTGCGGACGGTTACAGCATCTTCGCGCTGAGCGGCGGCTGGAACATCAGCGAGCACTTCTCGATCAGCGGCGGCATCGACAACCTGCTCGACACACCGCCGGAGCGGGTGGGTGCGGGACAGGTCATCAACCGCCTGGCGATCAACGGTGGTGGCTCGATCGTGACGAACGGCAACGGTTCCACCTCGGCCAACATCTACGACGTGCTGGGCCGCCGCTACTTCCTCAACCTGAAACTGCGCTACTGATGCCCCAGGGATAGGGGCATCGCCCGCGGGGCGGGACCGGTCTGGCCAAATCCCCCCGGCCAGGCCGGCCCCGCTCCGGCTTTTCCCGGGGCGGGCGGGGGCCGCGCCCAGCGGGTAAACTACGGGGCCGACTCGGCGTCCCCCTATGTCCCCGGCCATCCCCGCCATTCCTGTCAGCCTGTTCGACTCTGCGCCACCCGCGCCGAGGCGCGCGGCTGCGCCTTTCCTGCCCATGTCGCGCCAGGAGATGCAGGCCCTGGGCTGGGATCAGTGCGATGTCATCGTCGTCACCGGCGATGCCTATGTGGATCACCCCAGCTTCGGCATGGCGATCATCGGGCGGCTGCTGGAGGCGCAGGGCCTGCGCGTGGGCATCATCGCGCAGCCGGACTGGCACAGCGCCGAGCCCTTCCGCGCGCTGGGAAGGCCGCGGCTGTTCTTCGGCGTCACCGCCGGAAACATGGATTCGATGGTCAACCGCTACACCTCGGACAAGCGCATCCGCAGCGACGATGCATATACGCCGGGAGGCGAGGCGGGCCGCCGGCCCGACCGCAGCGTCATCGTCTATTCGCAGCGCCTGCGTGAGGCGTATCGCGACGTGCCCATCGTCATCGGCGGCATCGAAGCTTCGCTGCGGCGCATCGCGCACTTCGACTACTGGTCGGAGAAGGTGCGACGCTCGGTGCTGATGGATGCCAAGGCTGACCTGCTGGTGTACGGCAATGCCGAGCGCCAGATCGTGGACCTGGCGAGGCGCATGGACGCGGGTGAATCCATCAGCGACATCCGCGACCTGCGCGGCACCTCCTTCGTGCGCGGCTCGCATGCGCGCGACTACATCGAGATCGACTCGCGGCACCTGGATGCGCCGGGTCCGCTGAATCCGCCCATCGACCCCTATGCCATGGAGCCGGCCGCGGAGCGGCCGCGCGACACGGCAGCCCCGGTGCCCACCGCGGGCGGCGAGACTGTCGTGCGCTTCCGGCGCCGCGTGAAGAACGCCGACCGCGAGCACAGCGTAATCCGCATGCCGGATTTCGAGCAGGTGGCGAACGATGCGGTGCTGTATGCGCACGCCTCGCGCATCCTGCATCTGGAGGCGAATCCCCACAACGCGCGCGCGCTGGTGCAGCGGCATGGCGATACCGACCTGTGGATCAATCCGCCGCCCATTCCCCTGACCACCGCGGACATGGATGCGCTGTACGAGCTGCCTTACCAGCGCCGGCCGCATCCGGTGTACGGCAAGGCGGAAATCCCCGCGTACAAGATGATCCGGTTCTCGATCGCCATTCAGCGCGGCTGCTTCGGTGGCTGCAGCTTCTGCTCGATCACCGAGCACGAGGGCCGCATCATCCAGAACCGCTCCGAAGGCTCGGTGCTGAAGGAAATCGAGACCATCCGCGACACCGTGCCGGGATTCACCGGCGTGATCTCGGACCTCGGTGGTCCGACGGCGAACATGTACCGGATTGCCTGCAAGAGCCGTGAAATCGAGGCGGCCTGCCGCCTGCCTTCGTGCGTGTATCCGAAGGTGTGCGAGAACCTCAACACCGACCACACGCCGCTGATCGAGCTGTACCGCAAGGCGCGCGCGCTGCCGGGCATCAAGAAGATCCTGATCGGTTCGGGTGTGCGCTATGACCTCGCCATCGAGTCGCCCGAGTACGTGAAGGAGCTGGCGCAGCATCACGTGGGCGGGTATCTCAAGATCGCGCCCGAGCATGTGCGCGAGGGGCCGCTGTCGAAGATGATGAAGCCGGGAGTGGGCACCTACTACCGCTTCAAGGAGCTGTTCGACAAGTACTCGAAGGAAGCCGGCAAGGAGCAGTACCTCATTCCGTACTTCATCGCCGCGCATCCGGGCACCACCGACGAGGACATGCTCGAACTCGCGCTGTGGCTGAAGAAGAACGGCTTCCGCGCCGACCAGGTGCAGGCCTTCCTGCCTTCGCCCATGGCCTCGGCCACGGCCATGTACCACAGCGGCAAGAATCCGCTGCGCCGCGTGACCCGCACCAGCGAGGAAGTGCCGGTGGCCAAGGGCCTGCGGCAGCGCCGGCTGCACAAGGCCTTCCTGCGCTACCACGATCCGAACAACTGGCCCGTACTGCGCGAGGCCTTGCGGCGCATGGGCAAGGGAAGGCTGATCGGCAGCGGACCCAATCACCTGATTCCCGCGTATCAACCGCCCGGAACCGGTGAAGCCGGCGAGGGCAGGCGTCGCGCCGGTGGACCGCCGCGCGCCAGTTCCGCGCCGAAACAGCGTCCGCAACCGATGCGCACGCAGCACACCGGTCTGCCCCGTGTACCGCGGGCGCCCAGCCGGCCTGCTCCGCAGGGTGCGCGCCGCGCGCCGAAGCCCGGTCCGCGCAACGGCCGATGAACCCGCAACGCACGATGGCCTGCGCGGCGCTGCTGCTCGCCATCGGCATCATCGTCGGTGCGACGGCAAGTCATGCATTGCAGAACGTGCTCAACGCCTCGCAGATGCATGCGCTCGAGACCGCGGTGGAGTATCAGCTCATCAATGCGCTCGGGCTGTTCATGGTCGGGCTCCTGGTGCGCGCTCGCACCGATGCCTGGCTGTCACGCGCCGCAGCGCTGCTGCTGGCGGGAATCCTCTGCTTCAGCGGTGGCATCTACCTGATGCTGGCGGGTGCTCCGCGCATGCTCGGCCTGGTGACCCCGGTGGGCGGATTGCTGCTGATCGTCGCCTGGCTGTTGCTGGCCTGGCGGCTGTTCAGCACGAACGGAACGGAACGCTAGAACTCTTCGCGGCCGCGCGATGCAACAGTCCAGCGCAGCCGCAACCCACAGGACCTCGCTGCAGCGCTGGGCGCCCTGGATTGCCGGGGTCGTGTTCATTTTCGCGGTGGTCGCGATTGACCGCGTGCTGGGCCGGTACGACTGGCGTGACGTGCTGCAGCACCTGCATGCCACACCGGGTCATGCCCTGCGGGATGCGCTGCTGCTGACTGTCGGCAGCTACCTGGTGCTCACCTGCTACGACGCGCTGGCCGTGCGCTTCGTGGGCGGACATCTTCCCTGGCGCACGACGGCCACGGCATCGTTTGTGGCGTATGCGGTGTCCCACAATGTGGGATTCGCCGCGCTTTCCGGTGGCTCGGTGCGATACCGCATTTACTCGGGCGCGGGTCTCGGCGCCATGCAGATCGCGGCCGTGGTGGCCTTCTGCTCGCTCACCTTCGCACTTGGCAGCGCGCTGCTGGGCGGATTGTCGCTGCTGCTGAAGCCGGAGGCTGCGGGCGCGGCACTGCACGTGGGATCCCTCGTGGCGCAGGGCGCGGGGCTGGCGCTGGTGGCGCTGGTGGGTACCTACGTGCTGGCGAGCGCGCTGCATCGCAAATCGCTGACCTTCCGCGGTCGCACGGTGCCGGTGCCCGGCGCGGGTCTCGCGCTGTTGCAGGTGCTGGTGTCCTGTGCCGATGTCTGCCTGGCGGCCGGCGTGCTGTACATGCTGATGCCCGCCGAATCGGTCGGCGGTTTCGTGGGTTTCGTCGGCATCTACCTGCTGGCAACGGTGGCGGGCCTGGTCAGCAGCGTGCCCGGCGGTCTTGGGGTCTTCGAGACGGTGCTGCTGCTGCTGGTTCCCGCGGGGCCCGCCGACCAGAAGCTGGCGGCCGTGCTGGCCTACCGCATCGTGTATTACCTGCTGCCTTTCCTGCTGGCGCTGTGCGTGATGCTCGCGCGCGAGGCATGGCTGAGGCGGCACCTGCTGCGTCGCTGGCTGGGATGGGGTGAAGCGTGGCTGCGCGTCCTCGCGCCACATGTCATCGGCGCCGCCGTGTTCCTCTGCGGACTGCTGCTGCTGCTGTCGGGCGCCACGCCCATGCTGGACTCACGCATGCAGATGCTCCGTCATGTGGTGCCACTGCCGCTGCTGGAAAGTTCCCACCTCCTGGGCAGCGCCATCGGGCTCGCGCTGCTTTTCCTGGCGCAGGGCATCCAGCGACGCCTGGATGCGGCCTGGCTGGTCACCCTGGTGCTCGTGGTGCTGGGCGCCGTCGCCTCGCTGGCCAAGGGCTTCGACTACGAGGAGGCACTGCTGCTGTCGGCCATGGCGGTGATGCTGCTGATTTCGCGTGACCGCTTCCATCGCAAGGCGTCGCTGTTCAGCCAGCGCTTCTCGCCGGGATGGCTGGTGGCGGCGTTCGCCGCCCTGCTGGCCTCGCTGCTGCTGGCGTGGATGTCCTTTCGTCACGTCGAGTATTCGGGCGACCTGTGGTGGCAGTTCGCACTGCACGCGCAGGCTCCGCGTGTGTGGCGCGCCGCGGTGCTCACCATCGTGATGGCGGGCGCCGCCGGTGCATGGATGCTGCTGCGTCCCGCCCCATTGCCGCCCGGGCTTCCGGACGAGGTCGCCCTCGAGCGCGCGCGGCTCGTCATGGCAGGCTCCGCCGATACCGCGGCGAACCTCGCGCTGCTCGGCGACAAGAACCTCATGTTCTCGGAGGATGGCGCGGGATTCATCATGTTCCGTCCCGTGGGCCGCAGCTGGATCGCGATGGGAGACCCCATCGGGCCGCCCGAGGTGCGCACGCAGCTGATCTGGCAGTTCCGCGAGGCCTGCGACACTTACGCGGCGCGCCCGGTGTTCTACCAGGTGGGCGTCGAGGATCTTCCCTGCTATCTGGATGCCGGCCTGTCTTTGTCGAAGATCGGCGAGGAGGCGCGCGTGCCGCTGGGCGACTTCAGCCTCGAAGGTTCGCGTCGCGCCGAGCTGCGCCAGATCCAGCGCCGCGCGCAGCGCGATGGCGCCACCTTCGAGGTGCTGCCCCCCGCGGCGGTGCCCCCGCTGCTGCCCGCGCTGCGCGCCATCTCGGACCACTGGCTGGCCGAGAAGTCGGTGGCCGAGAAGGGATTCTCGCTGGGGCGCTTCGAGGAGCAGTACCTTGCCCGATTTCCTGTCGCCGTGGTCCGCGTCGGCGGGCAGCCCGTGGCCTTCGCCAACCTGTGGGTCAGCGGCGACCGCGGGGAGATTTCCGTTGATCTCATGCGCTACGACGACCGGGCTCCGAAGAGCGTGATGGACTACCTGATGATCGAAGTCATGCTTTGGGGCAGGGAGCAGGGACATGCCTGGTTCAGTCTGGGCATGGCGCCGCTCTCGGGCCTGACGGACCGCGAGTTCGCGCCGATGTGGAATCGCGTCGGCGCCTTCGTGTACCGGCACGGGGAGCATTTCTACAATTTCGAGGGGCTGCGCTCATACAAGGAAAAGTTCCTGCCGCAGTGGCGGCCGCGCTACCTGGTCACGCCCGGCCGGGCATCCCTGCCGCGTGTGATCATGGACCTGACCAGCCTGATCGCCGGCAGCGCGAGGCGCATCGTGATGCGCTGAATGCCGGTGAACAATTCTTAATGTTGAAACCGCCCGGCCGGCGGCGCAGTCTATTCCTGATGCACCTGCTGCTGATCGAAGACGACGCCGAGGCCGCGCGTTATCTGGCCAAGGGCCTGCGCGAAAGTGGCTACACCGTGGACATCGCTGCCGATGGCCGCAGTGGCCTGTTCCAGGCCACCGAGATGCAATACGACCTCGTCATCGCCGACCGGCAGCTCCCGCACCTGGATGGCCTGAGCATCGTGCAGGTGCTCCGCAAGAAGGGCAGCAAGGTGCCGGTGCTGATCCTGTCCGCGCTGGGATCCGTGGACGAACGCATCGAAGGCCTGCGCGCGGGCGGTGACGACTACCTCACCAAGCCTTTCGCCTTCGGCGAACTGCTCGCGCGAATCGAGGCGCTGCTGCGCCGTGGCCAGGGCACCACGGCGGCCACCCGTCTCAAGGTGGCGGATCTCGACATCGATCTGCTGGGGCGCGCCGTGACCCGCGCCGGCCGCCGCATCGATCTCACCGCCAAGGAATTCCAGCTGCTCGAATTCCTGGCGCGGCGCCAGGGCCAGGTGGTGACACGCACCATGCTTCTCGAAGGCGTGTGGGACCTGCACTTCGATCCGCAGACCAATGTCATCGACGTGCACATGAGCCGCCTCAGGACCGCCGTGGACCGCGATTTTCCCAAGCCGCTGATCCACACCATCCGTGGCGCCGGATACGTGCTGCGCGATGATTCCTGACAAGCCATTCCGCAGTTCGGCGTCGCGGCTGGCTTTCGTCTACGGCACGGTGGTGCTGCTGCTGGTGGTGGTGCTGCAGGGAACGGTCTTCCTGCTGACGCGCAGCGCCCTGCAGCGCGAGATCCACGCCATCGTGGCCGCTGAACTGGATGACCTCGAAGAGGACTACCGCGAGGGCGGCATCGTCAGCCTGGTCAATGTCCTGCGCTCCCATACCGACAGCTGGGGCCGCACGGGCGCCGTGTACCTGCTCACCGACGATGCGCTGCGCCCACTGGCCGGCAATCTCACTGCCTGGCCCGAGGATGTGCGCCCGGTGCAGAGCCATGAGGTGCGCTTCCGCATCGTCACTGGCGAGGACGGGGCCACCACGCATCCGGTGTGGGCGCGGGTGCAGCAGCTCCCCGGCGACTACTGGCTGCTGGTGGGCACCGACACCAGTGAGAGCCGCCGCGCGCTGCGGCGCTTCGGCTTCGCCAGCATCTGGGGCGTGGCCATGATCACCACGCTGATCGGGCTGCTGGGCTGGTGGTATTCCCGGCAGACGGCGCAGCGCGTGCGTGACTTCAGCGCGGCCTGCGACTCCATCGTCCACAGTGACCTGAGCCGGCGCCTGGCCGTGGGTACCCGCAGCGATGAGTTCGACCAGCTCAGCCGCACCGTCAACGACATGCTGAGCCGTATCGAACAGCAGGCCACGATGCTGCGCACCACCTTCGGCAGCATCGCGCATGACCTGCGCACCCCGCTGTACCGGCTGCGTGTGCGGCTGGAAGAAGGCCTGCTGCGCGATGACACGCCGCGGGCCACGCGAGACCTGGTCACCCCGGCGCTCGAGGAGCTCGATCGTGTGCAGCGCACGCTGGGCACGTTGCTGGAAATCGCGCGTGCCGAGGCGGGCAGCCTGGCCACCCGGCCCGAGCGGGTCGACATGGTGGCGCTGGTGCGCGAGATGGGCGAGCTGTATGCACCGGGCATGCAGGACAAGGGCCTGATACTGGGCGTCGATGCCGTGGGCGAAGCCCCGGTGGCCGGGCAGCGTCAGCTGCTGGCGCAGCTCGTGGCCAACCTGCTGGAAAATGCATTGAAATACGTGCCGGGCGGCGGCCGCGTGGGTCTGTCCGTGCGGACGGACAAGGATCGCGTGGTGCTCTCGGTGGCTGACGATGGTCCGGGTATCCCGGAGCCCGACCGCGAGCGCGCGCAGCAGCCGTTCGTGCGGCTCGAGGCCGGCGCCAATGCTTCGGGAAGCGGCCTCGGGCTCAGTCTCGTGCGCGCCATTGCGCGCCTGCATCGCGGCGAGATCGAATTGCGCGACAGTCACCCCGGCCTGCGCGTGACCTGCAGCTTTCCCGCGCTGCGGCAGTAACGGAACCAAAGGGGCGGTCCGGCAGCCCCGGGACTGGGAGGGGAGGACTGCCGGACGCCCACGGTCAATCGTTGAAGGACTACTTCTTCGTGGCTTCGGCCTCGCACTTCTTCACGAAGTCCTGGAGCTTCGAGCCGCTGAGCTTCTTGTCCTTGCCCTGCTGTTCGCAGCGGGCGTGCGAATCATTGGCTGCGGGAGTGGTGTTGGCGGCCATGGCGTTTGCGCCCAGCAGTGCGGCGCCCACGGCCAGCACGGCGGCCAGCCCCATCGTCTTCGCGGTCTTCATTGCCTGTCTCCTGTAATCGTCGATGCTTCTGCATCGCGGAGACATTCTGCGGAGCCGCGCCATGCGCACGGCTTTCAGGGGAATTAAGCTTTTGTCATTGCGTCGCCGGCGCGACGCCTACAGCGTGCGGGCGTTGAACGTATTGCAGGACTCGACCTGTCCGGAGCCGAAGCCGCGCTCGAACCATTGCTGCCGCTGCGCCGCGGTGCCATGGGTGAAGCTCTCCGGCACCACGTAGCCCTGCGTGCGTTTCTGGATCATGTCGTCGCCCACGGCGGCGGCGGCGCCGAGCGCGTCCTCGACGTCGCCAGCCTCGATGATCTGCCGCGCGCGCTGCGCGTGATGCGCCCATATGCCGGCGAAGCAGTCGGCCTGCAGTTCCATGCGTACCTGCAGCGCATTCTGCTGTTCCTGCGAGGCACGCTGTTGCGCGCCTCGCACCTGCTCGTCGAGTCCCATCAGGTGCTGCACGTGATGACCCACCTCATGCGCCACCACATAGGCCTGCGCGAAGCTGCCGGGCGCAGCCGAATCCCCGGGCGCGTTGAACCGGCGCACGAGCTCGTCGAAGAAGGTCAGGTCGACGTAAACGCGCTCGTCTGCGGGACAGTAGAACGGGCCGGCCGCCGAGCTGGCCGAGCCGCAGCCGGAGCTGGTGCCTTCGGTGAACAGTCGCAGCGTCGGTGGCCGATAGTTGGAGCCGGCCTGCTGGAACAGCGCGCCCCAGGTGTCCTCGGTGTCGGCGAGCACCACGCGCAGGAAGTCGGCGCCTTCATCTAGCTGCTGGTCGGCGGAGACCGTGGAGGGTGCCTCCTGCACGCCCCCGGCGCCTCCACCTTCCATGATTCCCATCACCAGCCGCGGATCCACGCCCAGGAAATAGGCCGCGGCCACCACCACCAGGGTTCCGATGCCGAACTTCGCGCCACCGCCGAGTCCGCTGCTGCGGCCACGCATGTCCTCGACATTCTCGCTGCGTCTTCCTTCACGCCATCGCATGGCAGGCTCCTTCGGGGCTTCCTAGTCCCAGCGGTTCGCTTCCGTCGCGAAATCCTTCGACTGCGGATTGACGATGCAGAAGCGCTGTCCGGTCGGCGCCTCCATCACGATCCAGCGCTTCACAGGGCCGACGCGCTTCGCGCCGAGGGCTTCCAGGCGACGGGCTTCAGCCTCGAGATCGTCCGACTCGATGTCCAGGTGCACGCGGCTGGGGTGCTGCACCTTCTGCACTTCGACATGCAGGTCGCCCGGCGCATTGCGCAGCAGGCGGTAGCCCGGATCGTCCTGCGCCGCGCCATGCAGGGGCAGTCCCAGCGCCGAACTCCAGAACGTGGCGGCGCCTTCCAGATCATCCGTCTGGCAGTCGATGATGAATCCGGCAAGCCTGCTGCGGTGCATGGGCGGAAGATATCATGCGCACCGCATGTCCGAATCCCGTCCCCTGCCGGTGGAACAGGCACTCCCACAGTTGCGCGAAGTCCTACAGGAACAGCGTAACGCCGTGCTGGTCGCGCCACCGGGCGCCGGCAAGAGCACTGTGGTGCCGCTGGCATTGCTGCAGGAGACCTGGGCCATCGGCCGGCGAATCCTGCTGCTGGAACCCAGGCGGCTGGCAGCGCGCGCGGTCGCAGCGCGGATGGCGCAGCAGCTCGGTCAGCGCATCGGCGAGACCGTGGGCTACCGGATGCGCATGGATTCGCGGGTAGGCCCCTCCACACGCCTGGAGGTGATCACCGAAGGCATTCTGACCCGCATGCTGCAGGACGACCCGGCGCTGGAAGGTGTGGCGGCCGTGCTGTTCGATGAGTTCCACGAGCGCAGCCTGCATGCTGACCTGGGCCTCGCCCTGTGCCGCGAGGCGCAGGATTCGCTGGGCCTCCCTCTGCGCCTGCTGGTGATGTCGGCCACCATCGACGCGGCGGCAGTGGCCGCTCGTCTGGGCGACGCGCCGGTGATCGAGGCGGCCGGGCGCATGTATCCGGTGGAAATGCACTATCTCGGAAAGGCGCTGCCCGTGCTGCCCGAGCAGCGAGTGATGTCGTACCGCGAACTGGAACCTGTCGCGCAGCAGCTCCGGCGCATCGCGGCGCAGACCCATGGCGACATGCTGGTGTTCCTGCCCGGTGCGCCGGAGATCCACCGCCTGCGCGAAGCGCTGCAGGATCTGGCGCGCGAGCAGGTGGACGTGCAGGCGCTGTACGGTGAGCTCGACATGGAAGCCCAGCAGCAGGTCCTGAAGCCAGCCGCGACAGGGCAACGCAAGCTCATCCTGTCCACCAACATTGCGGAGACCTCGCTGACCATCGAAGGCGTGCGCGTCGTGGTGGATGCGGGACTCGCGCGTCGCTCGCTGTTCGATCCCGGCACGGGCATGTCGCGGCTGGAAACCGTGCGCATCTCGCAGGCGTCCGCGGCGCAGCGCGCCGGTCGTGCCGGCCGCACGGCACCGGGCAGTGCGTGGCGGCTGTGGGGCGAGGGCGCGCAGGGCAGTCTTGCATCCCAGACTCCGCCCGAGATCCTCAATGCGGATCTGGCGCCGCTGGCGCTGGAGCTGGCGCAGTGGGGAGTTCGCGACGCCACGCAGCTGCAATGGATGGATCCGCCTCCCGCCGCGACGCTGTCGCAGGCACGTGACCTGCTGCAGCAGCTCGAAGCCATCGACGCGCAGGGCAGGATCACGGACATGGGTCGCGCCATGGCCAATACCGGCGTGCATCCGCGGCTGGCGCATCTGCTGGTGCGGACACGCGGCACTGCCGATGCGTGGCTTGCATCACGGCTTGCGGCGTTGCTGAGCGAGCGCGATCTGCTGCTGCGCGCGCGCGATCCCGATCTGCGGACGCGGCTGGAGCTGCTCCGGGGTGAGTCGCGTGGCGCCGATCCCGGCACGCTGGCCCGGGTGCGCGAGCATGCGAGGAGACTGCTGCAGGTATCGGGTGACGCCGGACGATCCGGTGGTGACCCGGCAGCGGACAGCGAGGCCGGCCGGTTGCTGGCCTGGGCCTATCCGGACCGCATCGCGCAATCGCGTGGCGCGGGCGCGCGCTATCTCCTGTCGAACGGCCGGGGTGCCATGCTCGAGGCTGCTTCGACGCTGTCAGGCGCCGACTACCTGGTTGCACTGGACCTGGACGACACCAGCGGCGCGGAGGCGCGCATCCGGCTGGCCGCGCCACTCACGCGTGAACAGCTCGAGTCGGCACTGGCCCACCAGATCCGTACAGTCGAGGAGACGCATACCGATGCACGCGGCGCCCTGCAGGCGCGGCGCGTCAGGCGGCTGGGTGCGCTGTTGCTGGCCGAACAGCGCATGGCGCTGGATCCGCAGCTCGTCGCGGGTGCGTTGCTGGAGCAGGTTCGCGGTGACGGCCTTGCCGCGCTGCCGTGGCAGGACGCTGACCGTCGCCTGCTGGCAAGGCTGCGATTCGCGGCCTCGAACCAGTCGCCATCGAGGGGCGTCTCCCTGCCCGATGTGGAGGACAGTGTCCTGATGGCGGAGCTGGACCACTGGCTGCTGCCCTGGCTGCACGAGGTGAAGTCCCTGCAACAGCTCGGTGAAGGGCGGCTGTCGGAAGCCCTGCTCTCGCGACTGGACCATGCGCAGCGCCAGCGCCTGGATGAACTGGCGCCAACCCACCTCACGGTGCCCACCGGATCGCGCATTGCGGTGGACTACCTGGACGAAAATGCGCCCTGCATCGAAGTGCGCATGCAGGAGGTATTCGGGCTGGCCGACACGCCGCGCATCGGCGGCGGCCGCGTGCCGGTTACGCTCAAGCTGCTGTCGCCGGCGCGTCGTCCCATGCAGATCACCCGCGACCTGGCGGGATTCTGGCGCGGCAGCTACGCCGACGTGCGCAAGGACATGCGCGGACGCTATCCGAAGCACTACTGGCCTGAGGATCCGCTGCAGGCAGAGCCGGTTCGCGGTGTGCGGCCGCGGCGCTAGCCCCGGGGGCACCGTCAGGGTGCGATCGGCTAGACTGCCCCCATGCTGTATATCAAGGCCCTGCACCTGCTGTTCGTCATCTCCTGGATGGCGGGCATCTTCTATCTGCCCCGCATCTTCGTTCACTACGCCGAGGGCCTGGCTGCCGGCGAGGACGTGCGCCGCCTGAAGGTGATGGCGCGCAAGCTCTACCATTTCATGAGCGCGATGGCCGTGCTGGCGCTGGCCTCCGGCATCTTCCTGTGGCGCGCCTTCGGCTTCAGCGGCGGCTGGATCCACGCCAAGCTGGCGATGGTGGCGCTGCTGGTGGCCTATCACATCTCCACGCGCGTCTTCATGAAGCGCATGCAGCGCGACGCACCCTTGCCTGGTGCGTCGGCGCTGCGCTGGTACAACGAGCTGCCGCTGGTCGCGCTGCTCGCCATCCTGTGGCTGGTGGTGGTGAAGCCCTTCTAGAAGGTCACCCGCACGCCCATGCGGAACTGCGCGCCCAGGGTGTCGAAATACACCGGGTTGGTCGGGTAGTTCGTGCCGGGGCCGGTGTTGCCGCCGGGCGCCACCGGCGGATCCTTGTCCAGCAGGTTGTTGATCACGCCGAATACCTCCCAGCTGCCATCACTGCTGCCGAAAGGGATGCGGTACGTGGCTGCCAGACCCATGTACGTGCGGCTCTTCACCGTGTTGTCATTGACGGTGTTCAGCGGTACGGCCGTGGTCAGGTTGCTGTTGCTGGCCGCGATCAGGCCCGCGTAGCGCTCGTCGTCCGGTCCGATCCATGTCGCGTTGAGCGATCCGGACGGCACGTAGCGCATGGTCAGTGTGGTCGAGAAATTCGCCAGCGAGTAGGTCAGCATGCCGTTGATCTGCCACTTCGGGCCATTGGCGAAATCGGCGAATGCCGATGTTCCGGTCTGGCCTGCGTAGTCCACCAGTGCGGCCTGCGGCGTACCCTGGAACATCATGTCGTACACCAGCGTGGCCAGCGTGCGCAGGTTCAGGGAGCCGGGCGTGCCATCGCTGATCTTCGACAACGGCAGCGTGTAGTCCAGCTCCAGGTCGAGGCCGCGCGTGGCGAACCGTCCGAGGTTCACCTGGCCAGCGGAGATGAACGTGATGTCGCCATTGGTCACACCATTGGCCGGAGTCGGATTGAAGGTGATGCGGTCGCAGAACGCCTGCTGTCCCTCGTAGCAGTAGTTGGTGATCTGCTGCGCGCTGGTCGTGGAGATGGCGTCGCGGATCTGGATCTCGTACCAGTCGGCCGAAAGGCGCAGCCCCTCCGCCACGCCGCCCGGTGACAGCACGATGCCGGCCGTCCAGGTGTCCGCCTTCTCCGGATCCAGCATGAAGTTGCCGGCGTTGAGGATGGGCGTGTTGTCGTTGGCATTGCCGATGAAGGGGTTGTTCACGCGGCCCTGCGCGGTGCCGGATTCCGTCGGCACTGCCTTGAAGAACAGTTCGCGGAAGCCTGCCGCGCGCATGTCGCGCGAACGGGTGGCGCGCACGCGCAGCCAGTCGACCGGGTCCCAGATCGCGCCGACCTTCCACGTGGTGAAGTCCGTGGTCCTGGTCTTGTCCGTTCCCGGGGGCAGCAGGTTCTTCGGATCGCGGTCGTGGCTCTTGTTGCGCGTGAAGCGGACGGCGCCATTGAGCTCCAGCAGGTTGGCGAATGCCTTGTCGCGCAGCAGCGGTGTATTCAGTTCGGTGAAGGCCTCGGCCACGTCGATCGTGCCGCTGTAGTCCTGGCCGAAGGTGAAGGCGAACTGGTTGTAGTTGGGAATGTCGCCGTGGGTGACGTCGCCGTATTCCTTGCGCAGTTCGGCGCCCACCGCGGCGCTGAATGCACCGGCGCCGACACCCTTCCACAGCTCGCCGCTCATGTTCGCTGCCGCCACCTGCTGCGCGTAGTTGAAGTCCTCCGGCGCCGTGTCGTAGGCGTAGTCGATGGCCGCGGCCGTTACATTGTTCAGGCCGAACAGGTTCAGCGGCACGCATCCCTGCACGGCGGGATTCGTGCTGTTCTGCGCCACCGCGCGGCAGACGATGTTGCCGTTGGGAACGCCGGTCAGGAACCGGCCCTGGTCGACCGCGTCCAGCGCGAAGGCGAACTTGTCGTTCACGCGGGTCTTGTCGAAGGTCTGGTTGCGCTCGTTCTTGCCGTACTGGTAGTAGGCGTCCCAGCTCCAGGTGTCGAACAGGCGTCCGGACAATCCGAACACGCCCCGCATGACATGCGCCTTCGAGCTGTTCGTGCCCACGAAGGTCTCGTCCATGTCCTTGCCCAGGCTGGCCTGGCCGTTCACGGGGAAGATGGCGGCGACGCTGGCCGGAAGGTAGGCGTTGTCACGCAGGATGTAGAAGGTGGAGCGGGGGCCCGCGATCTGTTGCGTGACGTTCACTTTGCGCTGCGCGTAGGCCAGTTCCACGAAGCTCTCGAGCGAATCGCTGAATTCCCAGCTGCCGCGGGTGAACAGCGAGTAGCGTTCCAGCGGCACGCGCAGTGCAGAGTCGGCATAAGTAGAGTCGCCGTCACCACCGCTGCGCGGCAGGATGGCGAGGTTGCTGACGTACTTGCCCGGATCCATGTCCAGGATGGCCGTGCCCGCATCGTTGAACTTCTTGTTCACGAGCACCGCGGGGGTGGGCGGCAGGTTGCGGAATACGCCCTGCGACAGGTTGTAGGCCTGCTTCGAGCCCGGCGCCACGATGAAATTCGGCTGACCGAGATAGCGGCGGTTGCGCTGATCCACCACGCCGGTGGTGGGATTGCGCTGTGCGGTAGCCTCCGGATCGACGATGCCATTGTTGGTGTAGTAGTCCCAGCCTGCCTGGCACCACACGCGCACCTCGGCGCAGTCGCCGACGCCGCCGTTGTCCTGCCACTCGCCGCCGAACAGCACATGGCCGCGTCCGTCGGAGAAGGGGGTGCCCGCGCCGAGGCTCACATGGGTGGACTTGCCATCACCCTGGAAGGTCTGGCCGTAGTCGAGCTGCGCCTTGAGGCCGGTGAAGTCCTTGTCGAGGATGACGTTGACCACGCCGCCGACGGCATCGGAGCCATAGGCTGCCGAGGCGCCGCCGGTCACGGACTCGATGCGCTGGATCAGTGCCGAAGGAATGACGTTCAGATCCACCGCGCCGCCATCGGAGGTGGGCACGAAGCGCCGCGAATCCAGCAGCGTCAGCGTGCGGGTGCCGGCCACCGGATTCAGGCCGCGCAGGTTGGCGAAGTTCGAGCCGACGTTCGCGGTGGGGAACACGCCGGCGGTGGTTTCCGACTGCGTGGAGATATTCTGCGGGATGGTGGCCAGGACCTCGGCCACATTGGTCTGCCCCAGCTTCTCCATCTGCTCCACGCCGATCACAGTCAGTGGCGTGGGCGCCTCGAAGCCGTCGCGCTTGATGCGTGAGCCGGTGACCGTCACCTCATCGAGACTGTCCGCATCGCTGGTTTCCGCTGCCAGTGCTTCGATCTGCACGCCTGCCAGAATCGCCGCCACGGCTACCGCCACGCGCGCGCACCGAGTGCCTGCCTTGCTCATGTGTCCCCCGGTCGTTTCGACCTTGAATAAGGCCGTGAACGTCACATGCGGGCACGGTGCGCTACTTCCCAATAACGGAAGGTTCAGGTCTCTCTTGAGGAAGCCCGCGAACCGAAGCGTCGAGTGCGGCGGGACTGTAGCCACAGCGCCACACAGACCAGCGCGGTGAGCAGGGCGATCCAGATTCCCACCAGTCCGTCGAAACTGCCGACGAGAAAGGACCACTCGCTGCTGGCGGGAACGGAGATCTTGCGGAAAACGGCAATCGACGTGACGAAACCGGCATGCAGGCCAATGCACCGGGCGATATCGCCCCAGCGTTGGCGCACCAGCGCCAGCAACAGGCCGACCAGGTAGAGCGCCACGAAGGCGTCGACGATCCTGAGCGGATGTGCGTAGAGGCTGAAGAACCCGCCCAGCGCCGTGAACCCGCTGAGAGCATCGACTTCATCGGCCGGTACGCTCGTGGCGCGGCCCAGGAAGTGCACTGCAGCGTAGAAGGCGGGCACCGCGAACAGCGCCAGCCGCGGCGCGTTCTGGCGCACCAACGCACCCTGCATGGCGCCGCGGAAGAATGTCTCCTCGATCAGCGCAACCAGCAGGCCGGTTCCCAGTCCGGCGAGCACCAGTGACAGCACCGCGCCGGTGTCAGGCAGCCGATCCATGTTCCATTCGCGGACGCCCAGCAGGAACAGTGGCACCAGCGCACCGGCCATCAGCAACAGCCCGCCCGCAAGCCCCTTCAGCAGGTCACGCAGGAACACCGCCCACGGGCGGCCGAAGCCCAGCACATCGCGACGCGCGAGACCGTGGCGACGCATCAGCCAGACCGTGCACACGATGACGCCGAGCATGGTGAGGCGGCTGAAAACCCGATGCAGCGGGAACACCTGCCATGGCGAGAGCAGTTTCTGGATCCAGGGGCTGATGATGGCGGCGAAAAGCATCGCAACCAGCAGCACCAGTACAAAGGAGATGAACGTGCTCGCTGGCGAACGCGCGGTCGGGCCTGCATCCGCTTCCGGTGCTGGCGCGGTGGTACTCACGCGCTTGCCGACCGCAGCGCTGGCACCGTGACGAGCCGCTGCTGCCAGGGATCCAGCGCAGCGCAGATGTGGCGCAGGAAAGCGCGCCCGGTGTCGCTCACGGAAAGTTCGAGGTCCGGTCCCGGCAGGCCGCGCTGAACCAGCAGTCCATCGCGCAGCATGGGCGCGAGTTGCTCCTGCGCCTGCTGCCACCAGGCAAGCGTCTGTTCCGCGGCCGTGAGGGTAGTGGGTGCGCCTGCCAGCAGGCGCCACAGGTGTGCGCGGACGCGCTGGTCATCAGCGGTGAGCACGTGACCCCGTTGCAGGGGAAGCGCACCGCCCTGGAGACGTGTTTCGTACTGCTGCAGGTTCTTCTCGTTCTGCGCATAGGCGAGCGAACCATGTCCGATGGCCGAGACGCCAAGCCCGATCAGGGACTGCGTGGCGCTGGCCGTGAAGCCCATGAAATTGCGGTGCAGGTGGCCTGAAGCCAGCGCCACGGCCAGCGGATCGGAACTGCGCGCGTACTGGTCGAAGCCGATCTCCACCATGCCCCAGCCGCCCATGCGTGCGCGGCCCAGCGCAAACAGCGCGGCACGTGCCGCGCGGTCAGGCAGATCGGCCTCGGTGTACTGGCGCTGGCTGGGCTTGATCCAGGGCACATGTGCGTAGGGCAGGAATGAAATGCGGTCCGGCGACAGCTTCTCCACCGCATTGAAGGTCTGCTGCAGGCTTTCGACGGTCTGCAGAGGCAGTCCGTGGATCAGGTCCAGCGACAGGCTGCGGAAGCCCAGCTCACGAGCCATGTCGACTGCGCGCAGCACCAGGTCGAATCCCTGCTCGCGATTGACGATTTCCTGCACGCGCGGATCGAAGTCCTGCACACCCAGCGACAGGCGCGTGAAGCCGTGCCGGCGCAGCACGGCGAGCTGCTCGCGGCTGGCATGGCGCGGATCCACTTCGATTGCCAGATCAGCGCCGGCCGCGATGGTGCAATGGGCCAGGATTCCGTCCAGCAGGCGGTCCAGCACCTCCGCGGGAAGGAAGGTGGGCGTGCCGCCCCCCAGATGCAGCTCACCGAGCTGCAGCGGCAGGCCTGCCAGCCGGGCGCGGTACAGCGCGAACTCCCTCAGCACCGTATCGACATAGGGCGCGGCCAGCGCGTGATTGCGCACGATGCGGATGTTGCAGCCGCAGAAGGTGCACAGCGACTGGCAGAACGGAACATGGACGTAGATCGCGGTGCGCGATCCCGAGTTGCCCAGTGTGGTGGACAGATCGTCGATCCACTGTGCTTCGGACGGTGCCTGCCCCCAGTGCATCACCGTCGGATAGCTGGTGTAGCGCGGCGTGGGCGCGCTGTAGCGATCCAGCAATTCCGGCGGCAGTTCCGTCACCCGAAGATTTCCCGTTGCAGCGACACGAAGCGGCGCACGTTCGCCTCGGGTGTCCGCTGCAGCACGCCATGTCCCAGGCCGCAGATCCATCCGCGTCGCAGCGCGGCCGGCAGCGCGCGGATGCGCTCGAAATACTCGCGCAGCCGGAGTTCGAGTTGGTCCGCCGGCAGGTGCAGCCACTCCGGGTCGACATTGCCCTGGATGGCCCAGCGATCCGCATAGCGCTCCAGCGCCGCGCCCAGATCCTGCCTCCAGTCGATGCCCAGGCACTGGAAAGGCAGTCCGGCAAGCTGATCCCAGTAGCTGGCGTCAGTGCCGCGCGAGTAGTAGGTCACTGGAGTCGCGGGATCGAGTCGACGGAACCGCGCCAGCAGATCGGCCAGCACCGGCACCACATGCCTGCCATACATCGCCGCGTCGATCTCTCCGGCCGCAGTGTCGAACAGCGCGATGCACTCCGCGCCGGCGCGTGACTGCAGCGCCATGTTTCCGGCCAGCAGGTCCAGCAGCTTCGCATTGAAGGCGTCGTAGATGCCGTTGGTCAGGCCGGCAACGGCGTGCTGCGCCTTCTCGTGAGAGCCGGCGGCGGCATAGACATAGAGTGTGAACGGTCCGCCGACGAAACCGATCAGGCCCTTGTCGGGGCGCAGCCGTTGGCGCGTGAGCCGAACGGCATCGGCCTGGAACTGCATGTGCGTGGCGCGTTCCGCGCCGCCCGCCAGCTTCTCCACGTCCACGAGCGTCTGCAGGTGGAAGTCGAGCTTCGGGCCCGGATCGTAGACCAGGCCCATGCCCATGGCTTCGAGCGGAAACAGCAGATCCGAAAACAGGATGGCCGCATCGAAATTGAAATCGTGGATGGGGCCCAGGGCCGTCTCTGCCGCGAGCTGCGGCTCGCGACACAGGCGCATGAAGTCGTTGTAGCGCTTCAGCAGCTGGTAGTGGGAGTGGTAGCGCCCGGCCTGGCGCATCATCCACACAGGCGGACGGGCGTCATTGCGGCGGTGCAGGGCGGCGCTGAGTGCGGTCTCGGTCATGTTCCCTTCTCTAGTTGATAGCCCACGCCGCGGATGCTGCGGATGGTCTCGGGATGCGCGGGATCGCGCTCCACCAGCCGCCGCAACCGCAGGATGAAATTGTCGACGGTGCGTTCGGTGGGAAATTCATCGGGCGCCCATGCGCGCGAGAGGATCTCGTCCCGGCTGACCGCCTTCCCCGTCTGTTCCACGAGCAGCTGCAGCACGGCGCACTCCTTGTGAGTCAGCCGGTGCAGCGTGCCGCCGCTCTCGGCCGTGAAGCGCGCGAAATCCACGATGGCCATGCCGATGCGCACCGGCTCCATGGGCGCGCCTGGCGGCGAGAGGTCGCGCGCGCGCTTCAGCACGTTCTGGATGCGCAGCAGCAGTTCGCGAAACGCGAACGGCTTGGTCATGTAGTCATCCGCGCCCAGTTCCAGTCCATGAATGCGATCCTCGGGCGTGCCGTAGGCGGTGAGGAACAGCATCGCCGTCTGCGGACTGTTCTCGCGCAGATGCCGCGCGACCTCGAAGCCATTGCCATCGGGCAGTCCCACATCGAGCACCGCGGCATGGAACCGCTGCTGGGCCACCGCCGCGCGCGCCGCCGCGACGCTGGCCGCGTGAGTGACGGCGAAACCTTCACTGGCGAGGCGTTCGGCCAGCGTCCGCGCGACATTGGCGTCGTCCTCGACCAGCAGCAGTGCGGTTTCCATGGCGGATCCTGAAAGCTTCAGCTCTCGCCCGGGACGAAGGTCATCGTGGCGGCGAAGCCGCCGCCCTCGGCGTGTGCGAATCGCACGCTGCCGCCCATGCGATCCATCAGTACGCGCACCAGGTACAGGCCGACGCCCGTGCCGCGCGAGCTGCCACCGCGCAGGAACAGGCGGCCCAGGCTTTCTGGATCTCCCTGGAAGCCCGCGCCATTGTCGCGGTACGAGATCTCCACTACCGAGGCGGCCCGGCGCGCGCGCACTTCAATGTGGATGGGGCTGCGCTCGCCGTGGCGCAGCGAGTTCTCCACCAGGTTGCGCAGGATGAGCTGCAGCGCCGACGTGTCGCCATGGATGGTGGGCAGGTCGGCCTCCACGTTCACGTCGAGCTGTGCGTTCTCGCCCTCGCGCTCGATCACGCCACGCAACACGCGTTCCAGCCAGGGGTCCAGACGTATGGCCTGCTCGGCCAGCGACCCACCACCCTCGATGCGCGCAAGTTCCAGTGTCTTGTCGATCTGCGATTCCAGCCGGTGAGTGTCGGCCAGCAACCTCTCGATCAGTTCCTGCGTGGGTTCTCCCGCCGCGATGGCCTCGGTCTGCAGGCTCACGCTGGTCAGCGGTGTGCGCAGTT
>Ga0315910_10001254_pt1 | contig 23606 bp, 30 predicted proteins | sample EdamamesoilMG_FD_204470 | JGI IMG/M metagenome (GOLD analysis project Ga0315910, IMG submission 204470) | Garden soil microbial communities collected in Santa Monica, California, United States - Edamame soil | ecosystem: Environmental > Terrestrial > Soil > Garden | place: USA: California... | reverse complement strand
GACGCCGGCGCGGGCTCGCGCAAGGCAGCCAAGGCGGCCGCTGGCGAGTCCGCACCCGCGACAGAGAAGGTTGGTGAAGCATGATCCAGATGCAGACGTTCCTGGACGTGGCCGACAACACCGGCGCCAAGCGTGTCCAGTGCATCAAGGTCCTCGGCGGCACGCACCGCCGCGTGGCCGGCCTGGGCGACGTGATCGTGCTCTCGGTCAAGAAGTCGCTGCCGGGCTCGGAAGTCAAGCCGGGCAGCGTGGTCAAGGGCGTCGTCGTGCGCACGCGCAAGTCGACGCGCCGCGAGGATGGCTCCTACGTGCGCTTCGACCGCAACGCGGTCGTGCTGCTCGATGCCGAGAACAACCCGCGCGGAACGCGCATCTTCGGCGCCGTCGCGCGCGAACTGCGCGAGCGCAACTTCATGAAGATCATTTCGCTGGCCCAAGAGGTCGTCTAGGGAGCCGTCGTGCAAGTCAAGAGAAGCATGCGCGCCACCGGCGCACACATCCGCACGCAGAAGCGCGCCCCCGCGGCGCACCTGCACGTCAAGAAGGGCGACACCGTGCTGGTGTTGTCCGGCAACGACAAGGGCAAGACCGGCGAGATCAAGCAGGCGCTGCCGCGCGCCGGCCGCGTGGTCGTCGCCGGGGTCAACCTGCGCTGGCGCCACAAGAAGCCCACGCAGCAGAATCCCAAGGGCGAGCGCGTGCAGCGCGAGATGTCGATCCACGCGAGCAACGTCCGGCTCGCTGATGCTCCGGCCAAACCGGCCGCCAAGTCCAAGACCGCCGCGAAGCCCGCCAAGGCGGCCAAGTCCGCCTCCAAGAAGAAGAGCTGAGCCATGGCCCCCCGTCTCAAAGAGAAGTACGAGAGCGAGATCAAGCCGAAGCTCAAGACGCGCTTCGGGATCGAGAACGACCACGCCGCGCCGCGGCTGCTCAAGATCGTCGTGAACATGGGCGTCAACGGCGCGGTCGAGAACAAGGCGCGCGTCGAGCAGGCGGCCAAGGAAATGGGCATGATCACCGGGCAGCAGCCCACGATCCGCAAGGCGCGGGTCGCGATCTCGGCCTTCAAGCTGCGCGAAAACATGCCGATCGGCTGCGCGGTCACGCTGCGCCGCGACCGCATGTGGGAGTTCGCCGACCGCCTGATCAGCATCGTCCTGCCGCGTATCCGCGACTTCCGCGGCGTGAAGGACAAGCTCGACGGCCGCGGCAACTACTCGCTCGGCCTGAGCGAGCAGACGGTCTTCCCCGAGATCGAACTGGACAAGATCGACTTCACCCAGGGCATGGACATCACCTTCGTGACCAGCGCCCCGAACGACGAGCAAGCTCGCTTCCTGCTCAAGGAAATGGGCATGCCCTTCCAGACTGCGGGCAGCGAAGCCGCGCCCAAGAAGAAGAAGCAGAAGTCGGACAAGGCGGAGACAACCACGGCAGCGGCCGGCGCGGCGCAGGCCGAGTAGGGATTCACCACAATGGCCAAGACCACCTGGATCGTGAAATGCAGCCGCCCGGCGAAGTTCAAGACGCGGGCCTACACGCGCTGCGGCATGTGCGGTCGCGCGCGTGCCGTCTACAAGAAGTTCGGCATCTGCCGCATCTGCCTGCGGACGCGCGCCCTGCTGGGCGAGATCCCGGGCATGCGCAAGGCCTCCTGGTAGGCCGCGCCCCACCTACCGCTCAACCCACACCACGGGAAACCAGAACGCCATGATGACCGACCCCGTCGCCGACCTGCTCACGTACCTGCGCAACGCGAACACGGTGGGCAAGAAGACGATCACGATGCCCGCCTCGCGCCTGAAAGTGGGCGTGCTGCAAGTCCTCCAGGAAGAGGGCTTCATCCAGTCCTTCAGCGTCGAGCCCGGCACGCCGCGCAGCGCGCTCAAGGTCGAGCTGCGCTTCGGCCCCGACGGCGAGCGCGTGATCCGTTCGATCCAGCGCGTCTCCAAGCCCGGTTGCCGCGTCTACGCCAAGGCGGACAAGGTCCCGCAGGTGCTGCGCGGCATGGGCATCTACGTCCTGTCCACGCCGCGCGGGATCGTCTCCGACCGCACGGCGCGCAAGATCAACGCGGGGGGCGAGGTCCTCTGCAAGGTGAGCTGATCCCATGTCACGCATCGGAAAACTACCCGTCTCGATCCCCAAGGGCGTCGCCGTCGAGAAGAGCGGCGCGCGCCAGGTGAAGGTCAAGGGACCCAAGGGCGAGCTGCAGATCGCGCTGCGTCCGGAGGTCGACGTCTCCGTCGACGCCGGCGTGGTCACGGTCTCGCGCCAGAACGACACGCGCGACGCGCGCGCCTACCACGGCATGACGCGCGCGCTGCTCAGCAACATGATGGTCGGCGTCACGCAGGGCTACGAGAAGACCCTGGAGATCGTCGGCGTCGGTTGGAACGCCGCTGTCGCCAGCGGGAAGATCACGCTCAACGTCGGCTTCTGCAAGCCGGTGATCATCGACCTGCCCAAGTCGGTCGTCGCGGTCGCGCCCAATCCCACGACGATCAACTTGTCGGGCGCCGACAAGCAGCTCGTCGGCCAGGTCGCAGCCAAGATCCGTTCGTCGCGTCCGCCCGAGCCCTACAAGGGCAAGGGCGTGCGCTACAAGGGCGAATACGTCCGTCAGAAGGCCGGCAAGAGCTTCGGCAGCTAGTCCCCATGAACGCACAAGAACTCAAGAAGGTCCGCCAGGCCCGGCGGGCGATGTCGACGCGCGCGCACCTGCGCGCACACTCCACGCTGCCGCGCCTGTCGGTGCATCGCTCGACCAAGCACATCTCGGCGCAGGTCATCGACGACACGACCGGCCGCACGCTCGCCGCGGCGACCAGCACCGCGAAGTCGCTTTCCGCCGAGCTCGGCGGCAAGACCAAGTCGCAGCGCGCGGCGCTGATCGGCGCGGAGATCGCCAAGCGCGCCAAGGCCGCCGGCGTGGAAGCGGTGGTCTTCGACCGCGGCCCCAGCCGCTACCACGGGCGCGTCAAGGCGCTCGCCGAAGCCGCCCGCGAGGCCGGCCTCAAGTTCTAGGAAGCCGGAGAAACCCAGATGTCCATGACCCAACAGATCCGCTACCTCGACAGCGCCGAAGTCGAACAGCTCGCCACCATGAGCGAGGTGCTCGTGCGCATCAACCGCTGCGCCGTGGTCGTCAAGGGCGGCCGTCGCTTCTCCTTCTCGGCCCTGTCGGTCAGCGGCAATCGCGAAGGCGTGGTCGGCATCGGCTACGGCAAGGGACGCCAGGTCCCCGGCGCGATCGAGAAGGCCGCGCGCGACTCGCGCAAGCACCTGATGCGCGTGCCGGTCACCGAAGGCGGCTCGATCCCGCACGAGGTCGAGGCCAAGTTCGGCGCCTCGCGCGTGCGCCTGGTCCCCGCGGCTCCCGGCACCGGGATCATCGCCGGAGCCGCCGTGCGCGCCGTGTGCGAAATGGCGGGCATCAAGAACATCCTCACCAAGAACTACGGTTCGACCAACCAGGTCAACGTGGTCAAGGCCGCCCTGCTGGCGCTGGCGCAGCTGCGCACCCAGAAGGAAGTCGCAGAACTTCGCGGAGTGGAGATCTGAAATGGATCTGAAAACGATCAACAGCAAGGGCGGCGTCTTCGAGACGCGCAAGCGCATCGGCCGCGGCGTGGGCTCCGGCCTGGGCAAGACTTCGGGTCGCGGCCACAAGGGCTGGGGCCAGCGCTCGGGTGCTCCGCGTCGCGCGGGCTACGAAGGCGGTCAGATGCCGATCTACCGCCGCGTGCCCAAGCGCGGCTTCACCAACGCCTCGTTCTCGACCGAGTACACCGTGATCAACGTCGAGAGCCTCGATGCATTCGGCAACGGCGACACCGTCGACCTCGGCGCGGTGATCACCAAGGGCCTGGTCAGCATGAACACGCCGCTGTTCAAGATCCTGGGCAACGGCGAGCTGACCAAGAAGCTCGTGGTGCGCGCCCAGAAGTTCACCGGCAGCGCGCGGCGCAAGATCGAAGCCGCCGGCGGCCAGGTGGTCGAGTTGGACAAGCACGGCCGCGAGATCGTCCAGGGAGCGTAGGACTCGTGTCCGAACACAAGGCGCTGCAGCTGTTCAAGATCCCCGAGACCAGGAAGCGAATCTTCCTGACGCTGGGGATCCTGCTGGTCTATCGGTTCGGATTCCAGATCCCGCTGCCGGGCATGAACCCCGAGTTCCTGACCCGCGCGGCCTCCGGCCTCGCCGGCGAGGTTTTCGGCCTGATGAACGCCTTCTCGGGCGGAGCCATCGGCCAGACCGCGGTGTTCGCGCTGGGCATCATGCCCTACATCTCGGCCTCGATCATCTTCTCGATGCTCTCCAAGGTCTCGCCGCGCATCGAGGCGATCGCCAAGGAAGGCGCCACCGGTCAGAAGAAGATCAACCAATGGACGCGGCTGGCCACGGTGCCGATCGCGGTGATCCAGTCGATCTTCATCTTCACCGGCGTGTTCATGCAGCAGTCGGACATGATCGCGGAGGACATGCGGCCCGCCGGGTTCCGCCTGGCCTGCCTGGTCGTGCTCTCGCTGACCGGCGGCGCGATGATCGTCATGTGGCTGGGCGAACTGATCACCGAGTACGGCATCGGCAACGGCGCCTCGCTGATCATCATGGCCGGCATCATCGCCGAGCTGCCGACCAGCCTGGCGCAGATGAAGGACAGCGACGATTTCTACAACGTGCTGGTCTTCTGGATCCTGGCCTGGATCCTGACCGTCGTGGTGATCGTCTACATCACCAAGGGCGCAAGACGCATCCCGATCCAGTACGCGCGCCTGACGCGCGGCCGGCGCGTCTACGGCGGGCAGAAGCACTTCCTGCCGCTCAAGATCAACATGGCCGGCGTGATGCCGATCATCTTCGCCTCGATCCTGTTCGTGATCCCCGGCGTGCTGGCGCAGGCCTTCGACCTGAACTGGATGTCGGACGTGTTCAACGACCAGCAGGGATTCGTGCACGTGGCGATGTACGTGGGGCTGATCTTCAGCTTCTGCTTCTTCTGGAACCGGCTGATGTTCCAGCCCGAGGACATCGCCAACAACCTGCGCGAACACGGCTCCTTCGTGCCGGGCATCCGTCCGGGCAAGAGCACGGCCGAGTTCCTGGCCGGCGTGCTGACGCGCATCACGCTCGCCGGCGCGGCCTTCCTGGCCATCATCGCCGTGATCCCCAGCCTGGTCACCACCGGCCAGGGGCTGCAGGGCCGCATGGCCTACTTCCTCGGCGGCACCTCGGTGCTGATCGTGGTCGGCGTGGCGATGGACCTGGTCGACAAGCTCAACGCGCAGCTCGTGATGCGCAACTACGAGGGCTTCATGAAGACCTCGGGCGCCGGCTGGGCGCGCAAGGAGGAATGAGCATGGCCGCCGTCGTGATCCTGCTCGGGCCCCCTGGGGCCGGCAAAGGCACCCAGGCGTCGCGCCTGGGCGCGGATCTCGGCTTGGCGCACATCTCCACCGGCGACCTGTTCCGCGAGAACCTGGCGCGCGCGACCGAACTGGGCGCGAAGGCCAAGTCCTACATGGACTCGGGCAGGCTGGTTCCCGACGCCCTGGTGCTCGACATGCTCTTCGAACGCGTGAAGCAGCCCGATTGCGCACGCGGCTATTTGCTCGACGGCTTCCCGCGCACGCTGCCGCAGGCCGAGGCGCTGGAGCAGGCGCTGCCCAAGGGCACCAAGCTCTCGGTGCTCAACCTGCGCGTTTCCGACGCCGCGGTGGTCGAGCGCCTGGGCGGCCGGCGCACCTGCTCGAGCTGCGGCAACATCCAGCACGTGCGCTTCTCGCCGCCGAAGGTCGCCGGCAAGTGCGACAAGTGCGGCGGCGCGCTCGCGCAGCGCCCGGACGACCAGCTCGAGGTGATCCAGAAGCGCCTGAGCGTGTACCGCGAGCAGACGCAGCCGCTGGAGAAGTTCTACGAGACGCGCAAGCTGCTCGTGAACGTCGACGGCAGCCGCGAGGCCGACGCGGTCTTCGAGGATCTGCGCAACAGCGCGCGCGTCCAGGTCATGGAGGGCTGCCGCTGAGCGGCGCAAGGCAATCCATGGCCAAGGAAGAACCCATCACCGTCGAGGCTGTCGTGACCGAGTCGCTGCCCAACGCCCGCTTCCGGGCCAAGCTGCAGTCGGGCCACGAGATCCTCGCTCACGTCAGCGGCAAGATGCGCATGCACTACATCCGCATCCTGCCCGGGGACAAGATCACGGTCGAGATGTCGCCCTACGACCTGACCAAGGGCCGCATCGTCTATCGCGGCGAACGCAAACGGAGAATGTGACATGAAAGTACGCAGCAGCGTCCGGCGCATGTGCGCCAACTGCAAGATCGTGCGTCGCCGCGGCGTCGTGCGGATCATTTGCAAGGAACCCACCCACAAGCAACGCCAGGGCAAGTAGCCCTACTCGGAGCCATCGAACATGCCGCGTCTCATCGGCGTTGACATCCCCGCCAACAAGCGCCTGGAAATCGCGCTCACCTACGTCTACGGCGTCGGCCGTCCCACGGCCTTGAAGGTCTGCGACGCGCTGGGTCTCGATCGGGGTCTGCGCGCGCGCGACCTCAACGAGGACCAGCTGACCGCGATCGCCAACTACGTGCAGAAGAACTACCCCGTCGAGGGGCAGCTGCGCCGCCAGATCACCTCGGCGATCAACCGCTTGCGCGAGATCGGCTGCTACCGCGGCCTGCGGCACCGCCGCGGCCTGCCGGTGCGCGGCCAGCGCACGCGCACCAACGCGCGCACGCGCAAGGGACCGCGCAAGACGGTCGCCGGCAAGAAGTCGGTCAAGGGGATGAAGTAAGCCATGTCGAAGACCGTCAAGAAGAAGCTCAAGAAGTCGGTTGCCCGCGGCCTCGTGTACATCAAGGCCTCGTTCAACAATACGCACGTCACGATCACCAACGCCGCGGGCGAGGCGATCAGCAGCGGCTCGGCCGGCATCGTCGGCTTCAAGGGCACGCGCAAGAGCACGCCCTTCGCCGCGCAGCGCGCCGCCGAGCACGCCGCGCAGAACGCCATGCGCCAGGGCCTCAAGGAGGTCGAGGTGCGCGTGCGCGGTGCCGGCTCGGGACGCGAGTCCGCGATCCGCGCCTTGGCCAACTCAGGCTTGAACGTGCTGTCCATCGAGGACGTCACCCCGCTCCCGCACAACGGCTGCCGCGCGCGCAAGAAGCGCCGCGTCTAGCCCCCGACCCCACGCACGAACAAGATCTATGGCTCGTTACACAGGAAACAAGTGCAAGTTGTGCCGCCGGGAAGGGATGAAACTCTTCCTCAAGGGCCAACGCTGCTTCACCGACAAGTGCGCCCTTTCGCGGCGCGACTACCCGCCCGGCGTGCACGCCCAGAAGCGCACCAAGGTCACCGACTACGGTGTGCGCGTGCGCGAGAAGCAGAAGCTCAAGCGCATCTACGGCGTGATGGAGCGGCAGTTCAAGCTCTACTTCCACGAGGCCGAGCGGCTCAAGGGCAACACGGGGGAGACCCTGCTGTCGCTGTTGGAGCGTCGCCTCGACAACGTCGTGCTCGCCAGCGGTTTCGCGCTGTCGCGCAACCACGCCCGCCAGCTGGTCAACCACGGCCACTTCACCGTCAACGGCAAGTGGGTCGACGTGAGTTCCTTCCAGGTGCGCCCCGGCGACGTGATCGCCCCGCGTTCCACCGAAGCGACCCGCAAGGCCGTCGCCGAGGCGATCGAGGTCAACAAGTCGCAGCCCGTCCCGAACTGGCTCGAGGTCAACCGCGACACGCTCGCCACGCGCGTCGTCTCGATCCCGCGCCGCGAGGACGTGCCGCACCCGATTCAAGAGCAGCTGATCATCGAGCTCTGCTCGAAGTAGCCCGCGCCCGGTCCTAGAGGACCGCTTCCCATCTCGCAGCCCGCCTCCACCACACTCCAAGAGCTGATCCATGAGAATCCGTTGGCGCAATTTCGAACTGCCCAGCAAGGTCGTCCCGGACAACGAGACCTTGACTAACGAGTACGGCCGTTTCGTGGTCGAGCCCTTCGAACAGGGTTTCGGCAACACGATCGGCAACGGCCTGCGGCGTGTGCTGCTGTCCTCGATCGAAGGTGCCGCGGTCACCGCGGTGCGCATCGAGGGTGCCGCCCATGAGTTCGACTCGCTGGAGGGCATCGCCGAGGACGTGACCGACATCATCCTCAACGTGAAGCGCCTGCGCTTCCAGTACGAGGGTGACGAGCCGATCAAGTGCCGCGTGCAGAAGAAGGGCAAGGGCAAGATCACCGGCGCGGACGTGATCTGCCCGGGCGACGCCAAGGTGGTCAACAAGGACCAGGCGATCGCCACGATCACCGCCGACCGCGAGTTCACGATGGAACTCGACCTGCAGCGCGGCCGCGGCTACGTGCCGGCCGAGGAGAACACCAGCGAGCGCCATCCGCTGGGCACGATCCCGGTCGACTCGATCTACTCGCCCGTGCAGCGCGTGCGCTACTCGATCGAGGCCACGCGCGTGGGCAAGTTCACGAACTACGACCGCCTGGTGCTCGAGATCTGGACCGACGGCTCGGTCAGCCCGGTGCTGGCGCTGGTGGAGTCGGCCAAGATCTACCGCAAGCACCTGAATCCCTTCGTGCTGTACGAGACCAGCCGCGACGAGCGCCCGCAGGCCGAGGACCCGGCGGCGGCGACGTTCACGGAGCGCCATTCGGAAACCAGCAAGCTCTCCAGCGTGCTGGCGCGGCCGATCGCCGACCTCGAGCTCTCGGTGCGCGCCAAGAACTGCCTCGACGGCGCGAACGTCCAGACTCTCAAGGACCTGGTCACGCTGTCCGAGACCGACGTGATGAACCTGAAGAACCTGGGCAAGACCAGCCTGACCGAGATCAAGGCCAAGCTCGCCGAGTGCGGCCTGTCCCTGGGCATGAGCGTCTGATCGCGACCGACGGCGATCTCCTGGAAACGAACCACCCCGACACGCAGACCTCCGAGCGAACATGCGACACAGACTTGCTGGCAATCACCTGGGGCGGACCAGCGCCCACCGCACGGCCATGGAGCGCAACATGGCGGTCTCCCTGATCGAGCACGAGCGCATCATCACCACGGTCCAGAAGGCCAAGAACGTGAAGCCCTTCGTCGAGCGTTTGATCACGCTGTCGAAGGAACCCACGCTGGCCCATCGCCGCCTGGCCTTCGCCCGCCTGCGCAGCGACGACGCGGTCAAAAAGCTCTTCGACGTGCTGGGACCGCGCTTCGCCGCGCGTCCGGGCGGCTACTGCCGCATCCTGAAGCTGTCCAAGCCGCGCCTGGGCGACAACGGCACGCGCGTGATCTTCGAGCTGGTCGAGCGCACGCCCAAGGAAGAGACCGCGCCGGTCGAGGCCTAGCAGCCGCTCGGCACCAAGGCAGCGGGCCCGGCGCGCATCGCATGCGCGCCGGGCCCGCTGCGTTGGCGGCGCGCGCTTCACAGCCGCGCCAGGCGCACGCGGCTCCTGCCCAGCAGGCCGTCGACTTCCTCGGCGAGCCTGGGGTTGATGTCGACGCGCAGCTGTGGACCCGCGCGCACGCGGCGCACGTGGCCGTCGTCGCCGGTGACCAGGAAGAACAGCGGCCGCTTGCCGGGATGCCGCAGCAGCACGCTGCGCAGCGGCGCCAGATTCTGCGCATCGGCGGGGGACAGCTGCACCACCAGTCCGCCTTCGAAGCGCTTGAGCGCGTCGTCGATGCTCATCAGCTCCTCGAGGATCAGCGCCGGCTCCTCGCCGCGCTCGTCGAGCTTTCCGCGCGCCAGCACGACCGTGTCGTCGAGCAGCAGTGCGCGGAAGGCCTCGAAGGTGCGCGGGAAGACCGTGACCTGCACGTTGCCGTTCAGGTCCTCGAGCCGGAAGCGCGCCATTTTCTTGCCCGCGTAGGTCCCGCTCTTCACCACGGTCTCGGCCAGGCCGACGATCAGGCCGGCGATCAGCACCTCGGAGCCTGCGCTGCGCTGCGCCAACTCGTCGCAGCGCGTGTTGGACAGGAGCGCGAACAAGCCGGCGCGCTCCTCCAGCGGGTGGCCCGAGAGGTAGAAGCCCAGCGCATCGTGCTCGGCGCGCAGCGTGTCGGCCTTGTTGAAGCTCTTGGAATCGTCGATGCCGTCGTCGGCCGGCTTGGCGCTGCTCGCGCCGCCGGCGCTCGGGGCTGCGTCGAACAAGGAACTCTGTCCGGCGCGCCGATCGGTCGCGGCGCGCTGCGACTCGCTCATCGCCGAGTCGAGCGCCGCGAGAATCGCGCCGCGGTTGTGGCCGCTGTACTCGAAGGCGCCGGCCTTGATCAGCGCCTCCCAGGTCGTGCGCGAGACTTCCTGCGGATCGCAGCGCGCGCACAGCTCGTGCAAGCCGAAGGGCTTGCCTTCGCGGGCGAGCTCGTCGCGCACCGCCAGCAGGGCGAGCACGGCCTTCTGTCCGGTGCCCTTGATCGCGCCCAGCCCGAAGCGGATCGCATCACCCTCGGGCTCGAACTCCCAGCCCGAGCAGCGCACGTCGGGGGGCAGGAGCGCGACGCCGCTTTTCTTCGCGTCGTCGAGCAGCTCCTTGACCTTGTCGGAGCTGCCCATTTCGCACGAGAAGTTCGCCGCCAGGAACGCCGTGCGGAAATTCGCCTTGAGGTAGGCGGTCTGGTAGGTGATCAGCGCGTAGGCGGTCGAGTGCGACTTGTTGAAGCCGTAGCCGCCGAACTTGATGATGTTGTCCCAGATCTCGCGCGCGACCGCTTCGCTCGCGCCGCTGTTGCGCGCGCCCTGCACGAACTGCTCGGCGAACTTGGCCATGATCTCGGGCTTCTTCTTGCCCATGGCCTTGCGCAGGTTGTCGGCTTCGTTCAGCGAGAAGCCGGCCAGCGCGCTGGAGATCAGCATCACCTGCTCCTGGTAGACCAGGCAGCCGTAGGTGTCGCGCAGGATCGGCTCCAAGAGCGGATGCTGGTAGACGATCGCTTCCTTGCCGTGCTTGCGGTCGGTGAACATGTCGACCATGCCCGACTCCAGCGGGCCCGGCCGGTAGAGCGCGAGCACGGCGATCAGGTCCTCGAACACGTCGGGCTTCAGGCGCCCGAGCAGCTTGCGCATGCCCTCGGATTCGAGCTGGAACACCGCGGCGGTGTCGCCGGCGGTCAGCATGCGGTAGGTCGCCGGATCGTTCTCGGGCAGCTGGTCGAGGTCGGGCGCCGCGCCGCCGCGCTTCTCGATGTTGCCCAGTGCGCGCGCCAGGATCGTCAGCGTGCGCAGGCCCAGGTAGTCCATCTTGAGCAGGCCCAGGTCCTCGAGCTGCGGCGCCGGCCACTGCGTGACCACGTCCTCGTCGTGCTTGGCCAACGGCACGTACTCGACGATCGGCCGGTCGGAGATCACCACGCCCGCCGCGTGCGTCGAGATGTGCCGCGCCATGCCCTCCAGGCGCGTCGAGAGCTCGAAGACCTCCTTGTACTCGGGCTTCTCGTCGCGCGCGGCGGCCAGTTCCTTGTCGCTCTCCAGGGCTTCGGCCAGCGTCGGCGCGTTCGGTCCTGCGGGGATCTTCTTGGCCAGTCGGTTGACGTCGGCCAGCGGCAGGTCGAGCACGCGCGCCACGTCGCGCACCACCGTGCGCGAGGCCATGGTGCCGAAGGTCACGATCTGCGCCACGTGGTCCGAGCCGTAGCGCGTGCGCGTGTACTCCAGCACACGCTCGCGGCCCTCCTTGCAGAAGTCGATGTCGATGTCGGGCATCGACACGCGCGAAGCGTTCAAGAAGCGCTCGAAGAGCAGGTCGTACTTGAGCGGGTCGACCTTGGTGATGCCCAGCAGGTAGGCGACGATCGCGCCGGCCGCCGAGCCGCGGCCGGGCCCGACCGGGATGCCGTTCTCGCGCGACCAGCGGATCAGGTCCCAGACGATCAGGAAGTACGAGACGAAGCCCATCTCGCGGATCACCAGGCTCTCGCGCTGCATGCGCTCGCGCGCCGGGCCCGCGTCGTGCGGGTACAGGCGCGCCAGGCCCTGTTCGCACAGCCGCTCGAAAAGCTGCTCGGGCGAGCTGCCGTCGTCGCACTTGAACACCGGCACGTGGTACTTGCCGAACTCCAGTTTCAGCGCCACCTGCTCGGCGACGTCCATGGTCGCGGCCAGGGTCGCCGGCAGGTCGCGGAACACGTGGCCCATCTCCGCGCGCGTGCGGAAGAACAGCGAGTCGGTGTCGAAGCGGAAGCGCTTCTCGTCCGCGCGCTTGGCGCCCGTATTGATGCACAGCAGCACGTCCTGCGCCGCGCAGTCCTCGTGGCGCAGGTAGTGGATGTCGTTGGTCGCCACCAGGGGCACGCCGGTGCGCTGGTGCAGGCGCCACAGCGCCTCGTTGGCCTTGTCCTGGATGTCGATGCCGTTGCGCTGCAGCTCGAGCCAGAAGTGCTGCGCGCCGAAGAGGTCGCGGAACTCGGCGGTGACGCGCTCGGCCTTGGCCTCGTCGCCGCGCAGGAACAGCTGGTTGATCTCGCCCGCCAGGCAGCCCGAGAGACAGGTCAGGCCGGCCGCATGCCGCGCGAGCAGTTGCTTGTCGACGCGCGGCCGCGTGTGCAGCCCTTCGACGTAGGCCGCGGTGCACAGCTGCAGCAAGTTGGCGAAGCCCTGCTGGTCGCGCGCCATCAAGGTCAAGTGGTGGTAGCCGTTGTCGCTGCGGTTGTGCGGCTGCAGGCGCGACTGCTTGGCCACGTAGACCTCGCAGCCCAGGATCGGCTTGATGCCCTTGGCGCTGGCCTTCTGGTACAGCTCGATCGCGCCGAACATGTTGCCGTGGTCGGTCAGCGCGATCGCCGGCTGCTGGTCGCGCACGCAGGCGTCGACCAGGTCGCCGATGCGGTTGGCGCCGTCCAGCAGGCTGTACTCCGAGTGGACGTGCAGGTGTACGAAGTCCGGTGTGCTCATGGGATCGCAGCCGTGATGGGGCGCAGGCGCCGTCAGCGGCGGCCCGCGCAGGATTCGTTCGCGATCGCGCGCCGGGAGGCCGCGCGAGTGATGGCTAGCCGCGCAGCAGCTGCACGAGCAGCGCCTTCTGCGAGTGCAGTCGATTTTCGGCCTGCTGGTAAACCAGCGAGCGCGGGCCGTCGAGCACCGCGTCCGAGACCTCGAGGTTGCGGCGCACGGGCATCGCGTGCATCAGGCGCGCCTCGGCGCCCAGCGCCAGCGTGCGCTCGTCGACCATCCAGCCCGTCTGGCGCGAGCGGCGCGTGGCCGCGAGCGTGGGATTGGCGTAGTCCTCCAGGCTCATCCACGAGCGCGCGTAGACCACCTGCGCGCCGCGCACGCCCTCGGCCAGCGACATGCCGCAGCTGACGCTTGCACCGTGCTCCTTGGCCAGCGTGGCGGCCTCGTCGAGCACGCCCGCGTCGAGCTCGAAGCCCGCGGGGTGCGCCACGCGCACGCGCATGCCGCGCGACAGCGCCGCGTGCAGCAGCGAGTTGACCACCGCCGGCGTCGCGGGCGTCGGCGAGTTGGTCCAGACGATCGCCAGCTCCTTGCCGCGCAGCTCGCCCAGCGCCTCGCGCAAGGTCATCAAGTCGGCGAGCGCCTGCAGCGGGTGCCACAGCGCGCTCTCCATGTTGATCACCGGCACCTTGGCGTAGCTGGCCCAGGTGTGGATCTCGGTGTCCTTGCGATCGACCGCCCAGGAGTTGCCCGCGGGCTTGGGCCGGATCGCGAGCACGTTGACGTACGAGGACATGACCGCGGCGGCATCCTTGACGTGCTCGGGCGGCTTGCCGTCCATGATGCTGCCGACCTGCGACTCCAGCTCCCAGAAGTCGGCGGCCGCGCTCAGGTTGATCGTGCTGCCGCCCAGCTGGGTCATCGCCGCTTCGAAGGAGGCGCGTGTGCGCAGCGAACCGCGGAAGAACAACAGGCCGGCGGTCTTGCCCGACTGCGGGGCCCGCGCGCCCTTGCGCTTCATGCGCAGCGAGAGCTCGAGCAGGTCGTCGAGCTGCGCCGGTGACAGGTCGGAGAGGCGGATCAGGTGCTGGGGACTCGAGGGCTGCGACGACATGGCCGCCTAGGTTACGCGCACGACCGCGCGAGTCCACGCGCGAGCCGCACGCCCGGGCGGATCTTGCGCCGCGGGGCCCCGCTCGCGAGCCTCGCCGGCGGCGCTGGCGGCTTGACACGTCGCCGGGCGCCCGCTACAACCTCCCGCCCCGTGCACCCATAGCTCAATTGGATAGAGCATCTGACTACGGATCAGAAGGTTATAGGTTCGACTCCTATTGGGTGTACCACTCCATGCCGCACGGACGCCGGTCGCCAGCGACCACGCACCGCTCGCGGACCTTCCCGCAACGTGTCGCCGGGTGACGTCGAGTCGCAGCGCGCGCCTGTGGGACCTCGCGACGCGCGTGTCGCGGGCGGCCCTGAGCCGGACGATGCCCACTGGATGGAGCTCGCCCTCGCCCAGGCCCGCCTGGCCCGCGATGCCGACGAGGTTCCCGTGGGCGCCGTCGTGGTCTTCGACGGCCGGGTGATCGGCTGCGGTCACAACCAGACCCGCGGCGCTGTCGATCCCACGGCTCACGCCGAGATGATCGCCATCGTCGCGGCCGCCCGCACCGTCCAGGCCAACCGCCTGGTCGGCTCGACCCTCTACACGACGGTCGAGCCGTGCTTCATGTGCGCGGGCGCCCTGCAGCACGCCCGGATCGCCCGGGTCGTGTGGGGCGTTCGCGACGAGAAGTTCGGGGGCTGCGCGTCGCTGGGCCAGGTGCTCAGCGACCCGCGGCTCAACCACCGGGCTGCCATCACGGAGGGCGTGTGCGCCGACGAGGCGCGCGAGCTGCTCCAGACGTTCTTTCGCGAGAAACGCGCGGCCCCGCCGCGTGCCTGACCCGCGACCCCGATGATCGAGGGTCCGCGCTCTCCTCCGGGAGGGTTCGGACCCCTGGAGAGGTGCCAGAGTGGCCGAATGGACTGGTTTCGAAAACCAGCATATCCGCAAGGGTATCCAGGGTTCGAATCCCTGCCTCTCCGCCAGCTTGACCCGCCGACGCGCGCCGTCGCCGCGGGGAACGATCCCAGGAGAGGTGTCCGAGTGGCTTAAGGAGCACGCTTGGAAAGCGTGTATGTCGGAAACGGCAACGAGGGTTCGAATCCCTCCCTCTCCGCCAGCCTGCGCTTGCACTGACAACTCGAAGAACACGCGATCGAATCCGGCCGTGGGTCCGGGTCGGGCGATGGCGCCGGCACGAACCGGGTCAGGCCGGGAACGGAGCAGCCCTAAGAGCATGGCTCCATGCGTTCCGGCCCGGGCCCACTGGCGGATTCGATCGCGTGGCGTGGCGAACGTACGGAGCCAGCCGCGCGCTCAGCACTTGGGCGGCGGTCGTGCGCTGCGCGCGCAGCAGCCGCCCATGTGGTGAACACGGCTCCCTGGGTTCGCTGCGCCACGCGGGCGTGAGGCGTCGCGGGGAAAAAGTGCTCTGGCTCGGTACGCCGACTACACTCGCCCTCCATGTCGTACCTGGTCCTTGCCCGCAAGTACCGGCCGCGCACCTTCGCCGAGGTCGCGGGCCAGGAGCTGCTGACGAAGACGCTGCAGGGCGCGATCAGCGAAGGCCGGGTCGGGCACGCCTACCTGTTCACCGGTCCGCGCGGCACGGGCAAGACCACCAGCGCGCGCATCTTCGCCAAGGCGCTCAACTGCGAGCGCGGGCCCAGCGTCGATCCCTGCGGCGCATGCGAGCGCTGCCTCGCGGTCGACTCCGGCAGCGACGTCGACGTGGTCGAGATCGACGCGGCCTCGAACACCGGCGTCGAGAACATCCGCGATCTGCGCGAGCAGGCGGCGTACACGCCGATGCGCGCGCGCTTCAAGATCTTCATCGTCGACGAAGTGCACATGCTCTCGAAGGGCGCGTTCAACGCGCTCTTGAAGACGCTCGAGGAGCCGCCGGCGCACGTCAAGTTCCTGTTCGCGACCACCGAGCTGAACAAGGTCCCCGACACGATCCTCTCGCGCTGCCAAGTGCTGCGCCTCTCGCTGTTCCGCGAGGATGTGATCGCCGCGCGCCTGGCGCAGATCCTGGGCCTGGAGAACGTGCGGCCCGGCGAGGGCGTGGTCGAGGGCTTGGCGCGCCTGGCGCGCGGCAGCATGCGCGACGCGCTGTCGATCACCGACCAGCTGCTGGCCCTGGTGGGGGACGAGCCGACGGCCGAGGACGTGGCGCGTCTCGCCGGCGCCAGCGCCGCCAGCCACGTCGCCGAACTGATCGAAGCGCTGCTCGCCCACGACGGCGCGCGCGTGCTCGAGGCCCTGGGCCCGGCCGAAGGACTCGAGGGCGAGTGGTTGGGGGCGATCCTGCGCGATCTGCGCGGCGCCCTGCTCTTCCAGGTCTGCAAGGGCGATTCCGCCCTGGTGGGCGACTTCGCCAGCGATCGAGAGCGTCTGGAGCGCATCGGCGCGAGCCTGGGGCCGGCGCGGCTGCAGCTGTGGATGGAAGACCTGCTCGCCGCGCGCGAGCGCATGGAGAACGTGCCCAGTCTCGCGCGCACCGTGCTCGAGCTCGCGCTCCTGGAGCTGTGCCGCGAGGAGCACAGCATCCCGCTCGGCGTGCTGGTGCAGCGTCTGGCCGCGCTGGAGCAGCGCCTGGGGAGCGCGAGCGCTGCGGCTGCCACGGCGCCCGGCGCTGCCGCCGCGCCCGCGCCGGCCGGTCCGCGCCCGCAGGTGCTGCGACCGGTGCCTCCGCCCGCCCCCTACACGACGGCTGCGCCCGCGGCGCCGGCGCCCGCGCGCGCGCCGGCCCCGGCAGCGAGCACGCCTGCGCGCGCCGGCCGCGGCTCGCTCGGCGCCAAGCCCGCCTGGGACGCATTCCTGGCGCGGCTCAAGAGCGAGGACCTCGCGCTGGGTGAACTGCTGGAACGTCGCGGGACGCTGATCGACCTGGCCGCGGAGCGCGCCCACGTGCAGCTCAAGCAGCTGCGCGCCGACGAGCGCACGCTGCTCAGCCAGCCCGGCGCGCACGCGCGCTGCGCCCAGGCCTTCGAAGTCGCGCAGGGTTCGCGCATCGAGCTGGTGCTCGAGGACATCGCCCTGCGCCAGGCGGGCGCCGACGATGCCTTCACGCGCAGCGTGGCGGATTTCTTCGGCGGCAACATCGAGGACAAGTCATGAGCGGATCCTCCGGCGAGATGGGCAGCCTGCTCAAGCAGGCGCAGGAGATGCAGCGCGAACTCGACCGCGTGCGCAACGAGCTGCGGGCGAAGACGATCGAAGGCAACGCCGGCGGGGGGCTGGTCAAGGTCTGGGTCACCGGCGATCGGCAGGTGAACCGGATCGAGATCTCGCCCGAGCTGTTCCGCGGCGGCGACAAGGCGCACCTGGAGGAACTGGTGCTCGCCGCGCTGCGCGACGGCATCGGCAAGGCCTCGCGGCTGGCGGAGGAGAGCCTGGCCAAGGTCACCGGCGGCATGAACCTCCCCGGCTTGTTCTAGGGCGAGAGCGCCGTGGCCTACCCCAGGTCCCTGGAGCAGCTGGTCGAGGCCTTCGAGCGCTTCCCCGGCGTGGGGCGGCGCACCGCGGAGCGACTGGCCTTCCACGTGCTGCGCGATCCCAAGGCGCGCCTGCTCGCGCCGGCGATCGAGCACGCGATCGCGCAGACGCGCATCTGCGGCGTGTGCTTCAACGTCGCCGAGAACGATCCCTGCGCGATCTGCTCCGACGCCGAACGCGACGCGAGCACGGTCTGCGTCGTCGAGGAACCGCGCGACGTCGAGGCGCTCGAGCGCGCCGGCGTGTACCGCGGCCGCTACCACGTCCTGATGGGCTCGCTCAACCCGGCCGAGGGCACCGAGGCGGCGCAGCTCTCGATCGAGGCGCTGGCCGCGCGTGTGTCCCGCGAGCGACCGGCCGAGGTGATCCTGGCCACCGATCCCGACGCCGAGGGCGAGGCCACGGCGGTGCTCGTGCTCGAGACGCTCGAGCGCCAGGCGCGCAAGGACCAGCGCGCGCCGCCGCGCCTGACGCGGCTGGCCCGCGGCCTGCCCGCGGGCAGCGCGATCGAGTACCTGCACCGCGGCGTGCTCGAGGACGCGCTGGAGCAGCGCCGCCCGCTGCGACTGAAGACGCCGCCGGCCTAGCCGCTGCTCAACCCCTTCGGACATCCGGCCGATAGGCTGCCCATGGCGAAACCGGGCCTGGGAACCTCGATGCAGCAATCGCTCGGGCAGCACATGCAGCTGTTGCCGCGCATGCTGCAGGCGATCGAGGTGCTGCAGCTTTCCAGCCAGGACCTGGAGGCCTGGGTGGCCGAGGCGGTCGGCGAGAACGAGGCGCTGAGCCTCGAGACGCAGCTCGAACCGCGTTTCTCCTCGGACGGCGGCGCCTTCGGCGGTCCGCGCGGCACGCGCCAGGACTCCGACCGCCACGCGGCCTTCCTCGAGAGCCAGCCGGCCAAGGCCGCCAGCCTGGCCGAGCTTCTCGAAGAGCACCTCGCCGTGCTCGATCTCTCGGCGGCAGCGCTGGCCTGGCTGCGGCTGCTGCTGGAATCGCTGGACGGCAACGGCTGGTTGGCGCTGAGCGACGAGCAGCTGCTCGAGGAAGCCCGTACGCGCGGGCTCGCCGGCGGAGCGGAGGAACTCGCCCAGGCCTTCCAAACCTTGCGCGGGCTGGAGCCGCGCGGGCTGGGCGCGCGCGGGCCGATCGAAGCCATGCTCGCGCAGGTCGACGACGAGGATCCCGACCGTCCGGCGCTGGTCAGCCTGCTGCGCGTGCACCTCGCCGAGCTCGCGCGCAACAAGCTGCCCGCGGTCGCGCGCTCCCTCGGCGTGGACCTGCCCGAGCTCGAGCGCCTGATCGAGCGCGTGCGCACGCTGCAGCCGCGCCCCGTGGCGCAGCTGTGCGGCGAAACCTCGCCGGTGATCGAACCCGACTTGATCGTCGAGCGCGCGGGCGCGCGCTTCGACGTCTCGCTCGCCGGCCACAGCACGCCCGTGGTCAGCATCGATCCCGCGGTGGAGGCGCTGGCCAAGGACAAACAGTCCTCCGTGCAAGTGCGCCGCTACCTGCGCGAGAAGCTCGAGCGCGCGCGCTCGGTGGTCGAGGCTCTGGAGATGCGCCGCCAGACCCTGGGCCGCATCGGCGCCCGCGTCTTCGAGCACCAGCGCGCCTTCCTGGAGCAGGGGCCCGGCCACCTCGCACCGCTGCGCATGAAGGACCTGGCCGACGAACTCGGCATCCACGTCTCGACCGTCAGCCGCGCCGTCGCCGGCAAGTACGCGCAGACCCCTTGGGGCATCCTCCCGCTGCGGCACTTCTTCCAGGCGGCCTCCGGCGGCGAGGAGCACGCGCGCGTGGACGTTCGCGAGCTGGTGCGCGAGGTGTTCGCCGGCGAAAACAGCGCCGAGCCCCTGTCGGACGACGAGGTGGTGCTGCGCCTGCGCGCCCGCGGCTTCGAGCTCGCGCGGCGCACGGTGGCGAAGTACCGCCAGGAGCTGGAGATCCCCAGCTCCTACCGCCGCCGCCGCTTCGCCTGAGCGCGACGGGTCCAAGCCCGCCCACGGCGATCCTGCGCGGGTTCGCCGCCGCGCCGCCGCGCCGGATCGCGCGGGTTCGCCGCCGCGAAGCCGCATCCTGCTATCCTGCGCGGTCTCGCCATGCGCAACGTTCGCGCCCTGATCGCCTACGACGGCTCGAAGTTCTACGGCTGGCAACGCCAGGAGGCCTTCTACTCCGTGCAGGCGGCGATCGAGGACGCGCTGACCGCGCTGACCGGCGAGCGCATCGGCGTGCACGGCTCGGGGCGCACGGACACCGGCGTGCACGCGCTGGGCCAGGTCGCGCACTTCCGCATCGACACGAAGCTCGACGACGACCGGCTGCGGCACGCGTTGAACTTCCACCTGGGCGAAGGCGTCGCCTTGCGGCGCATGGAGACGGCTCCCGACGACTTCCACGCGCGCTTCTCGTCGATCGGCAAGCGCTACATGTACGTGGTGGCGACGACGCGCTTCCGTCCGCCCTTCGGGCCCAAGCTGAGCCACTGGGTGCCGCAGCCGCTGGACCTCGAGGCGATGCGCGCCGCGGCGCGCGCGCTGCTGGGCCGGCACGACTTCGGCGCCTTCGCCAACGCGGGCAGCCCGCGCAAGTCGAACGTGCGCACGCTGCGCTCGCTGCACTTCATCGCGCGCCGCGAGCGCTTCGCCTTCGTCGTCGAGGGCGACGGCTTCCTCTACAATATGGTGCGCACGATCGCCGGCACCCTGATCGAGGTGGGCAAGCACTCGCTCGAGCCCGCGCACGTGCGGCGCATCCTCGAGAGCGCCGATCGCAAGCAGGCCGGCCCCACGGCGCCTCCCGAGGGCCTGTACCTGGTCTCCGTGCGCTACCCCACGCCGGTCTTCGTCGGCCGCGACGGCTGTGGGCGCGGCGCGCCCGGCGTCTTTGCTTACTGATCGTTCATGCGGCGCGAATCCGCGCCGGACTTCAGTGCGGGGAGGTGCGCGTGCCGATGCGCAGGTGGGTGGAAGGCCTGCGATGCAGTCGGCCGGACCCGCGCGCCCCGGGCGCGCGGTCCAGGGGCCCGCGGCGGCCGGCGGCTCGCGTCTCGCGGGCGGCCATTGACCAATCGGCTCGCACGCTCCATGGTAGGTGTGGAGATCGGTTGAGGATTTCGCAAGCTCGCATTCCTGCTCGCGCGCCGTTCGGCGCCTTCGAGCTGCCCGGCTCGCACGCTCTGGCGCAACGCGCCGCGTGCGCCTGGCCGGATTTGCCTGTTTTCAGGCGCTTCCAGGGCCGCCGCGCCACGCTGCGCGCGCCCGCACCGCATGCCGGCCGGCTTGCCGCCAATTCGGCCAGCCGCGCCGTCTTTTCCGCGTACCTGCCAGCGAGGATCAACATGAAGACGCTCGTGTCCGTGCCGCACCACGATTACCCCGCCAGCATCCGTGACTCCGTGGAAGCCAAGCTGCAGGGCATGGCCAAGTACTTCGAACGGATCGAATCCCTGCGCGCCGTCCTGGAGCGCGAGAAGGATTCGCACGGCGTCGAGCTGGTGGCGCACGTGGGGCATGGGGCGACGCTGGTCGTCGACGCCAAGGCCGCGAGCCTCGACGAGGCGCTCGAGGAAGCCGTCTCGCGCATGCGCAACGTGTTGACCCGCCACAAGCAGCGGCTCGTCCAGCGCAGCCGCCGGCCCAAGCGCGACTGAGGGCCGATCCGGCGTGCGGCCCTCGCGGCGTGCACGACGTTGCCGCGCGTGCTACCCTGGTTCCCCCCGCGGAAGCCTCGCCGCGCCAGCATGAATCCCGCCAAGCTGTTCAAGCCCAAGGCCTGCAGCGTGTCGTTGTGCGCGCCGACCAAGGAGGGCTGCTTCGCGGAGCTCTCGGCGCTGCTGGTCGCCTCGGGACAGCTGCAGGCCAGCCAGACCCGCGCCCTGGAGAGCGCCTTCCTCGAGCGCGAGCGCCTGGCTTCGACCGGCGTCGGCGCCGGCGTGGCGATTCCGCACGTGCAGCTCGCCGGCCTGGAGAGCACGGCGCTGTCCTTCGCCGTGCACAAAAGCGGCGTCGAGTGGGCCTCGGTCGACGGCGAGCCGGCGCACTTGTTCTTCGCCGTCGTGCGCCCGAGCGGGCCCAGCGCGCACCATGATCCCCGCCAGCACCTGGAGCTGATGCAGTGGATCGCGCGTCTTTCGCGCGCCAAGGACTTCCGCCGCTTCGCCCTGGCCGCGCGCACGAAGGCCGAGCTGCTGGACCTGCTCAAGGAAGTGGCCCAGGCCTGAGCTTCGCGCCGCGCCGGGAGCTCGAAGCTCGCCGGACGCGCGGCCTGTTCGCCAAGAACCCACCCGTGCCGGCCTCCACGACCGCTACCGCCAGCGCCGCGATCGTCAACTCGCGCGGCTTGCACGCCCGGCCCTGCCACACGTTGGCCAGCCGCTCGCTGGAGTTCCACGGGGAGGTCGAGATCGCCTGCGAAGGGCGCTGCGCCAACGCCAAGAGCATCCTCGAGCTGATGACGCTGTCCGCGGGCCTGGGAGCCGTGCTGGAGATCCGCGCCACGGGCGACGGCGCGCAGGAATTGGTCCGGTCATTAGTGGGACTGGTCGAGGCCGGTTTTCAAGAGACTGACTAAACCCCCGACGCCGCCCCGACCGAAAGCCTAGCCGCCACCGGGGAACTCCTTCCCGGGGCCGCGGCCCGCAACTCCCCGAACGGAGGCGTGGTCCGCGACACCTGTTCCCGTCTCAGGGGTGCGGCCTTGTTCCGTCGAACCAAGAGTGTCGTGGGTCTGGATCTGGGCAGCCAGGTCGTCAAGGCCATCGAAATCACCCTCGAGGGGCCCGAGCCCGTCGTGACCGGTTTCGCGCGCGTGGAGATCCCGCCCGGCGGTGATCGCGCAGCCGCGCTCGCCGAGGTGTTCCAGCAGGGGCGCTTCCGATCCAAGCACGTCGTGACCAGCGTCTCCGGCCAGAACGTGGTCGTGCGCTACGTCAACATGCCCAAGATGTCCGACTCCGAGTTGCGCCAAGCGATTCGGATGGAGGCGGACCGCTACGTGCCCTTCGAGCTCGACGAGACGACGCTCGACTGCCAGCCGCTCAACCGTCGCGCGCAGAAGAGCAGCGAGGAGAACGCGCCGACCGGCGAGACCATGTCCGTGCTGCTGGTCGCCTGCCGCACGCAGTCGCTCGAGGAGCAGGTCAAGCAGGTGCAGGCCCAAGGCCTGAGCCCGGTCGCGATCGACGTCGACGTGTTCGCGCTGGCCAACGCCTGGGAGCTGTGCGGCCTGCCCGAGGAAGAACTCGAGGAGGGCGCCGAGCCGCGCACCGAGGAACGCGCCATCGCGCTGGTCGACGTGGGTGCCACGCGCACCTCGATCAACGTGCTGTGCGGCGGCGAGACCTGCTTCAGCCGCGAGATCGGCATCGGCGGTCACGACATGACGCAGGCCGTCGCGCGCCGTCTGGGCGTCGAGGTCTTCGAGGCCGAGGCGATCAAGCGCAATCCCCAGGGCCAGGAAGTCGAGGTCACGCGTGCGATCCAGCCGGTGCTCGAGGACCTGACCAGCGAGATCTCGCTCAGCCTCGACTACGTCGAGCACCACGAGGGTCTGCGCGTCGAGGAGATCCTGCTCAGCGGCGGCGGCGTGCTCGCGCCGGGCGCGCAGGGATACATCGAACAAGCCACCGCCCGCGCCACGCGCACCTGGAACCCGCTCGAGGGTCTGCGCATCGCCGTGGATCGCGTGGACGTCGAGGAACTGGAAGCCTGGGCTCCGTCCCTGGTGGTCGCCGTAGGCCTTGCTTCGAGGGTTCGCGCAGCATGATCCGCATCAACCTCCTTCCCGAAGAGTACCGGCGCAAGAGTCGCACGCCGGTCAAGCTGATGGTCGCCGTCGCCGGTGCCGTCGGCATCAACGCCGGCCTGCTCGCCTGGTGGGGCTTCCTCGCCTTCGGCATCCAGGCCGAGATCGAGAGCGAGCGCGCCGTGTTGCAGACCGAAGCCGACGGTCTCGCGCCGCAGGTCAACTTCCACAAGTCGCTCGAGGGCGAGCGCCTGCGCTTCGCCTCGCGCGAATCGGCGCTGGCCTCGATCACCCAGAGCCGCGTGGGCTGGACGCGCAAGGTCGACGAGCTGATCGACGTGGTCAACGAGGGCG
>Ga0315910_10001253_pt1 | contig 23607 bp, 15 predicted proteins | sample EdamamesoilMG_FD_204470 | JGI IMG/M metagenome (GOLD analysis project Ga0315910, IMG submission 204470) | Garden soil microbial communities collected in Santa Monica, California, United States - Edamame soil | ecosystem: Environmental > Terrestrial > Soil > Garden | place: USA: California... | reverse complement strand
GACGAAGACCCGGAAGGGAACCCCATCATCTACGGGGACACGCAGTTCGGATACTGGGACCTCACTTCGACGTCGAACTACTGCAATCCAGCGTCGGAAAACGACGGATATCTCAGCCAGCTCGACACCGCCGGGTTGAACTTCTTCTACGGATGGAACACGAACGACCGCGTCTGGTACGGCATCGGCAACGTCCGCGACTACGGCAACAAGGACTGGGACCAACTCCTGTTCGCGCAAGAGTCGATGGAGCATACGGGGACCTATGAGATCGCGGTCGGCAACTTCGACGGAGATGGCGAGGACGACGTGCTGATGTACCGCGAGGGCAGCGGCAACGACTACGTGCAGTACGGCCGCAGCATTCGTGGCTGGGACCAGGTCACGCACTCCGTCACGGGAACGTACGATCCGGTGACAGGGGACTTCGACGGGGACGGTGAAGACGATATCTTCTGGTACGCACCCGGCTCTGCAGCAGACAAGCTGTGGTTCGGCAAGAGCAACCGCAGCTTCGACAACACGACTCCCGCCAACATCACCGGAACGTATACGAAGGTAATGTCGGGCGATTTCGACGGTGACGGCAGGAGCGATCTGTTCCTCTACGCGGCGGGGTCTACCGCCGACAAGGTGTGGTTCGGGCGAAGCGACAGGACCTTCGACACTGTGACGCCTTCGAACGTGAACAGCACGTACGAGCCGTTCACCGGAAACTTCGACGGCGACAGCGAAGACGACGTCTTCTGGTACAGGCCCGGCGAAAGCTCCGATTCGATCTGGTTCGGCAACTCGAACCGCACGTTCAGCTCGGTCAGCGTGACCGTCAACGGAACCTACACGCCGACCGCGGGGGACTTCGACGGAGATGGCACCTCGGATGTGTTGTGGAACAAAGCCGGCGCAGAAGACCCCGTATGGTTGCACACGGGCAGCCGCGGCGAACACGTGACTACCCGCATCAGCTCGATCATCGGCGATGCCTTCACCCTCGTCGAGTCCGCCCCCTACGCGGGCGATTTCGACGGCGACGACTTGGCGGACGTGTTCTGGTACAAATCGAACTGATCGCCGCGCACCGAAGCGCGTGCTTCATTCGGGAGAACCCCCGCGGCGCGCGAGCTTCACGGGGGTTCGGCTCCGTCGGATCTGCTCAGGGCGTGTCCCGGTAGAATTCGCGGAGCCAATCCTTGGGATCTTGCAGGGTGATGTTGGATTGAAACACCGACACCTTGTTCGAGATGCCCATGTCTTCCTCCTCGGAGGTGGCGCGAACGATGCCGTAGATGATGCCCGGTTCGAAGGGGTCCCACGCGATGCCCTGCCCTCGGATATCTGCGAGGAACACCTCTTCCACCTCGAGCACCGAGCCCGCTTCCGGGAAGCGGATCTTGTAGATTTCGCCGTAGTCGTGACCGGTGATGTACAGGCGTCCGTCCGGCCCGAACGAACCGCCAGAGTTGCTCATCTCTTCGAACTTCTCCAGGAGCTCGGGCGGGAACACCCAGCCTTCCATCACTTGCCAGTCTTTGTCGAACTTGACTACGGTCGAGGTGATATTGCCGAGCTCAGGCACGGACGAGTAGGGAATATCCGCGTTGGTCCCGTCAGGAAGCCGCCCGGTGCGATTGTAGTTCGCGAAAGCACCGTACCAGTGCCCATGGTGGATATCGAGCCACGTGAGCGACCCCAGCAAGATCCCGAAGCTGTGGCTCGCGATGTGCTGCATGGTCTTCGCATCCCAGACTTCGACCGAGCTCGTCATCGGGAAGTAGCGATAGTTCGAGTGCGCGCAGTAGATCTTGCCGTGGACGACCGTCGCGCTGTCGAGGTGCACGATGGGGCCATCCGCGGGGCCTTCCCACTTGGCCACGAATTGCCCGCCCTTCGTGTACTTGGCGATGGTTCGGTCGTCGACCGCATAAAAGTGTTTCCTGTCGACGCCAACCCCCTGATTCGCTTCCGGAATATCGAAAACGGCGGTTGCCAGGAATTCCGTCTGCGCCTGGACGGGGAGCGTCAGCGTTGCGGCGAGGGAGCTGGCGCAAAGCGCCACAGCGATAAACGTGTGCTTCATGAGGCGTACTCCTTGGGTGAGATGAGCTCTGCTCGCACAAGAAGCTAACGGATGCCTGCGTACGATGTGGTGGCGCCGCCGTGGAATCCTGGTGAACGCTGTGGAACGAGTTCGCGGCTCGCCCTCCCAGACGGGTCTGCTCAAAGCCCGTAGCGCTTCAGCTTGTCGTACAGGGTTCGCAGGCCGATGCCGAGCAGCTCGGCGGCTTTGCGCCGGTTGCCATCGACTTCTCCGAGCGCGCGTTCGATGGCGCGCCGCTCCATGACTTCCAGCGGCTCGACCGCTCCGCCCGCAGCCTCGGGCGGCAGCGGCTTCGGCTCCGCCGAAGCTTTGCTGCGCCAGACGGGCACGGGGTCGAGGTCGCCGGGGCCGATCTCGCTGGCTTCGCACACGATCGCGGCGCGCTCGAGCGCGTTCCCGAGCTCGCGCACGTTGCCGGACCATTCGCCGCCGACGATGGCCCGCTCCGCCTCGTCAGAGAGCGTGAGTCCGCGCCGGCCCAGATTGGCGGCGATGCGAGCGAGCAGCGTGCGCGCCAAGGGTAGGATGTCGTCGCGCCGTTCTCGCAGGGGAGGCAGCTCGATGGGGAACACGGCGAGGCGATGGTACAGGTCTTCGCGAAACTGACCGGCCTTCACCATCGCCGCGAGATCGCGGTTGGTGGCGGCGACCCACCGTACGTCCGCTCGTACGGTGCGCGAGCCGCCGACCCGTTCGAAGCTCTTCTCTTGCAGAACCCTGAGCAGCTTTGCCTGAAGCTCGCTCTTCAGCTCGCCAACCTCGTCGAGGAAGAAAGTGCCCTGCGCGGCGAGTTCGATGCGGCCCCGCCGTGCAGCGGTGGCGCCCGTGAAGGCGCCCTTCTCGTGCCCGAACAGTTCGCTCTCTAGCAGATTGTCGGAGAGCGCCGCGCAGTTGATGGCGACGAACGGTCCGCTCGCTCGCTCGCTCCAAGCGTGCAGGGCGCGCGCCGCCACCTCTTTTCCGGTGCCGCTTTCGCCGAACAAGAGCACGGTGGCTTCGGTGCGAGCCACCTTCTTCAGCGCCGCCACCACGCGCTGCATCGTCTTGTCGCCGTAGCTGAGCGGCGGCTCTGCGGGCAAGCGCTCGTGGCTTTCGCGGTCCGCGAGCAGCCTGCGGCGCTCGAGCGCGCGCTCGCTCAGGAGCCTGAGCTCGTCGGGGCCCGAAACCGGCTTCTGCAGAAAATCGAAGGCGCCCTGCTTCATGGCTTCGACCGCCGTATTCACGGTGCCGTGCGCCGTGAGCACGATGACCTCGAGCTCGGGTTGCAGCTCTTTCGCGCGCACCAAGAGCTCGAGCCCGCTCAGGCCGGGCATCTTCAGGTCGGTGAGCATCAAGTCGAAGCTCCTCGCGGCCAACGCGGCGAGTGCCTGATCTGCGTCCCGCGCCGTCGCGACGTCGTGCTTGTCTTCGAGGGCCTCGGCGATGAACTCGCGGATGCCCTCTTCGTCGTCAACCACCAAGACTTGTGCCACTACAGGGGCAACTCTAGCGCGAACACGGCGCCGCCGTCCGGGTGATTGCGCGCGGAGAGCCGTCCAGCGTGCAGTTCGACGATGCGCCGGGCGATCGCGAGGCCGAGGCCCGTGCCTTGGGTCTTCGTGGTGTGAAATGCCTCGAAGACCTTCTGTTCCTCGCCCGCCGGCAGGCCCGGTCCATGGTCGCGCACCTCGAGCGTCAGCGTGCGGGCCGTCTGGTTCACGACGACATCGACGTCGCGATCGGTCGGGGACACCTGAATTGCGTTGTCGAGCAGGTTGACCAGCACCTGATGCATCCGCAGCGGATCGACCGCTACCTGTCGCAGCGGGGTGCTGGGCAGAGCGATGCGAACGCGGTTTTTTGCGACTTGGTCGGCGGCCTGTTCGATCAAGGCTACGATGTCGCTCGGCGTGCGTTCGACTTCAGCCGAGCGTACGAAGTCGAGCAGAGTATGGCTCAAGCTCTCGAGGCGCGTGGCCTCGATCACGATGCGCTCGGCCTTCTTCGCCTCGCGTGTCTCCTTGGGCAGCTTCTCGAGCAAGAGCTGCGCGTGGCCCTTCAACGAAGCCAAGGGGTTGCGCATCTCGTGGGCGAGCACCGCGGACATTTCTCCGAGTTGCGCCAGCCGGTGCTCGCGCTCGAGCGCCCGCGCTTGCAGCTCGCGGCGGCGCAGTTGGTACCACAGCCCGCCAGCGACCAGCATCAAGAGAACTGCAGTCGCCACGCTGAGCGCGAAGGCGCGGTCCGCGTCGTCCCGCAGTCGGTCCGCAACCGTCGGCTCGAACTCCATCGCCAAAAGCAACCGACCTCCGGGGGCGTGGGCGCGCTGAGCCCGGGGAGGTCGGAGCAGCCGGCGCGGCCGCCGCAGCGGGGGCTCCGCGGTCACGCGCACCCGAGCTCCGGCGCGTTCCAATCGCAAGAGGCTGTCACTCGCGCGTCCGCTCGCGCTGGCGATGACCGCTGTCGGACTAGCGAGCGGTTCGCCCGCCTCGATCCCAACCCTACCGTCTGGCCTCAAGAGCGCCAGGTAGCGCAGCCCATCGCTTTCGAGCTCCTCGTAGACCGCGGCGAGCTCAGCAGCGTCTAGCGGGCCGTCGGTATCCCGAAACGATTGGACCAAAGACCTGAGGAACCACTCCGCTTGGCTCCGCACCAAGAGCTCGGAGGCCTCGTGGGTGCGCCGGCGGTCGGACAGTCCACTGCCCACCAGCGCGGCGCCCATCATCAGCGGGAGGACGAGCAGGCCGGCGCGAAGCCAACGGGAAGTCTCGAAGGAAGCCGGAAGCGACATGGACGGCCGAACGTGCAGCACACATGCCATGCCGGGCTCGGTGGGCCAAGCGTCCGTCGCGCTCTGTCGCGCCGCGCGAACAAGCTGCAGTTTCCGCAGCCAAGGCCGGCAGGTTTCGCAGCCTCGCCGAGCGCTATCCGCGCAGGATACCGTCGATGATGCTCGAGCCGACGCCCATCTCGGAGGCGTCGCTCCCGAAGCCACGCGCCAGGGTCAACAGGTAATCGCCGTGCGACCGCTCCACTTCGATGAAGCGCCCGGTCTGGAATGGCACCTGACTGCCACCTATGAGCACGTAAGGTAGGTTGCGCGTCGAGTGCTGGTCGGCGGTGCTGTTGGCGCGCGGTCCTCCGAACTCGGAGACACACAAGATGGTCGTGGTGTCGAGCATCGTTCCGGTGCCATCGGGCAGCGACGCGAGGCGATCGAGCAGTTCGCGCAGCTGGCCAAAGTACCAGCGGAAGATGCGCACGCGATCGCGCGTCGACACCTCGGCGCTGATGTTGTGGCCAGCTTCTTGGAACGCGCCGTCTTCGGGGTGCGCCAAGCCGTGGTCGCCCGCGCCGCGGTACTCGAGATCGGGCAGGAAGTCGTAGCGATAGTCGGTGAGCTCGCCACCCTCGATCTTGTTTTCGCCCGACGCACCCCACTGCAGCGTGACCACCGGCGCATAGTCCAGAGCCAGCGCCGTCACCGCGAGGTCCCTGACGAACGGCGCGACGGTGGCGAGACCTCGGATGTCCCGCTCCGCCTCTTGGACGTCGGCAGCTTCTGGATCGACGAGCGGTTCCGTCGGGGTCTCCGGCTCCGCGTCGGCCAGCTCTTGCTCGAGTCGTTCGAGCCGCGCGACTTCTTCCACGTAGGCCTCGAGCCTGTCCGCGGCCGGGGTGCCGGCGGCGCAGCGCAAGGCTTCGACGCGACCGCGGACCGAGCCGAGAACCGCCAGCCTACTCGTGGCTCGCAAGCCCTCGTTCTGATTGGGTGTGGTGAGTCCGCCCACGGCGTCGAGCACACGGCGCGCGTCGCTCACCGGTTGCCATGACGGTTCGACGAAGTCGCCTGCTATGGGGCGGCTCACGTCGCGCGTGCCGTTGTACGAAACGCGGTTGCCGTAGACCCCAGTGCGCAGCACCGATTCGATGTGCTGGCTCCCGGCCTGCACCTCGGAGACGAGCCCGTCGAGCGAAGGCGAAGACCCAGTGTTTTCTTCGCCCTCGAGCGCCTCGCCCGTGAGCGAGCTGCGCACCGCCGGCGCGTGGTCGCCTTGCCCGGGGTTCGTGAGCCCTCTCACGAGCAGCGTGCGATCCGCATACGGCGCGATGGGCTGAAGCAGAAAGGTGGGCAGGTCGGCGTCGGGCAAGCTCTCGTTGAAGTCCGTGCCGCTGAGGTCCGTCGTACGATCGGAGCGGATCGCCAGCGTGCCCGCCTCGGCGGGCCAGAACCACTCCGGCACGGTGCCGTCGGCGGTGTACCAAACCAGGAGCCGCTGAGTCGCTGCGTCTTGTGCCACCGCACGGCGGATCAAGCGCGACCAAAACGGCGAGACCAGGGCTAACCCGGCAAGCCCCGCGGGCAGCCCCCGCACGAAGCTGCGACGCGAAATCAGGGAGGGACGGGGTGGTTCTGCGCGGCGCATGCTCAAGATCCTTCGCACCAGGGCACGAGCGACAGCGAGCGCTCGTGGAGCTCGGCGACCGTGTGTTCCACCAAGTCGCCGAGACTGGCACCGTCGTGCACCTGGTCGGCGAGCGTTGCGACCCAAGCCGCGTCGACGGCGGAGAGCGGCTGCTCGAGGAAGAACGCCAACCACTGCCGCGAGAAGCACTCGGCAAACGCGCGGCTGCCAGCGACGGCCTCGAGCAGCGCGCCGGCGCTGGGGTATGTGCCCTCCAGCTCGTCGTGAGAAAGCACCTCGGGCTGGGGCACCGGCGCTTCGTTGTCAGGGTCGAGATCGGCAAAAGCACGACCGATGGGATCGAGCCGCAGGTGACAGTTGCGGCAGCGACCATCCTGAGTGCGGTCTTCTACTTCACCCGCCAAAGCCACCAGCTCCGGATCCGGCGCTGGGATCTCGTCGCACAAGAGCGAGCGCCGCACCAAAAGGCCGCGGAAGATCTCGCGGCGCGAGACATCAGGATGCCGCGTCGACCCCGCCAAGAGCTCGTGTCCCAGAAGCCCGCGCCTGCTCGAGTCATCCGCAAAGCTCACGGACACCACGGCACCCGAGCCTTCGCCTTCACCGAGGCCGTAAAGCTCGAGGTTGTCCTCATGCGCAAAGCCTTGCTTGCCGCCCACGAAGTCTTGCACGGGCACTCCGCTCTCGACCGCGTCTGCGACGAACGCCAAGAGCTCGAGGTAGTCCGCCGAGTCCTCGAAGTCCGGATCTTCGCGGCGGAGGTCGATATCGACGTCGAGCCATTGACCGAAGAAGCGCGCGAGCACGGGGACGGCGCGAGCGTCGCGCGTGATGCGCGCAGCCTCGGCGACCAGCGTCTCGGCGAGATCGTCGCTCTCGCTGAGGCTCTGGTCGAGCTCGCCGTCTGGGGGGGCGTCCCACAGGGCGAAGCTCAGGCGCTCGGCCAGGCGACGCGCGACGTGCACTGCGTCGCCCGGCGCCCGATCGCCCGCAGAAGGCGACGCGCGGTAGAGAAAGTCCGGGCTCAGCATGGCCGCGGCGAGCATGGCGCGCGTCGCGTCGTCCGCGGACCCACCGCCGAGCACCACGGCGTCGATCACCCCGGTGAGCGACGCGACATCTGCTTCGCCCAACTCGCGGCGAAATAGCCCTGCGAGGGCGGCAGCGTAAGTTTCTTCGATACAGCGAGCCGGCTCTTCCAGGTCGCATGCGGGCAAGCTATCGGGCACCGCGAGCGCTGCCAGCTCTTCCGAGGCCAACAGGTAAGGGTGCACCGGATCGGGGGTCAACTCTGCGTTCGAGGTGAATTTGCCGACCCGACCGTCCTCGGGGAGCAGGTGGACGTCGGCGCTCACACCGAGCGCTTGCGTGACCGTCGCCTGATACTCGGCACGCGTCAGGCGCGTGAACTCGTCGAGCACTCCCTCGCCTCCGGAAGTCGTGGAGCCGCCCGCCGCCGAGCCTCCGCCCGTCGTGGTGCTCGTCGAGCTCGAGCTCCCTGTCGACCCGTCGCTGCCCGCGTCGGCAGCTATCGTGCTGCCACCGGCTCCGACGGCGGAAACGCCGCTCGTGGCTGTCGAATCGCCGCCCGCGGTGTGTGAGTCAGCAGCCTTGATGCCGCTGGTGCAGCCCGAAAGCAGCATCACCAGGCCGAGCCAACGATGCGCCCCGGCCACTCGATCGCGCGCTTTCGACGTCACGAACGTTGGTTCCGCGAGCCACGTCCCATGGCCCAGATTTCTTCTTCAGGGCACTCTTCCGCGCTCAGCGGATGGAAATTCTCGCCGAGTCCGTGCTCGATGGGTTCCTGGAAGCCGCGCCGAGCGTGCGGTCGTTCAGGGAGCGGTGGGCGCCTTGGGCGCCGCCGGTGCGGGTGCTTTCGGCGCCGCGGGAGCCTTCGCTGCCGTAGGGCCTTTCGGCGCCGCCGCCTTACCGCCGGTGGTACCAGCAGCGCCCGCCTTGTCAGCGCCCGCCTTGTCAGCGCCCTCGCCAGCCTTTTCGGCGGCGTCTTTCTTCTTGGCGGCTTCGGCGGCTCTGGCCTTCTCTTTGACCTCGTTCTCTTTGGCGACTTTGGATTCGCCCTTTGCTACGCCGAGCTCGAACGTCATGGCCTCGTTGTCGCGACTCAGCGCCAGCTTCTCGTCGCCGACCCGAACGTAGTAAACGTCGTGCTCGAAGCTGACGTCGATGTCCTTCGGCGTGAGCTTGGACTCGCCGACCACGAACGCCGTGACGAGCGTCACCTTCTGCCCCTTCGAGGTCAGCTGGAGCACGTCGTTCGGTTTCACGGTGCGCGGATTCAAAAATACCTGCCCTTGGACTGGGCTCTTCTGATCGCGCACCAATTTCGACGTCACCTGGTCGTCCCCCGAAGCGTCGAAGACGCGAACCGTTGACTTCCTGATCTTGGAGGTGGCCTCGCCCGCCTCGTTGAGCTTCACCTGCAGCGTGTACCAGAAGTGGAAGTACCGGTCGAACGTCGCCTCTTCCGGTGTTTCGAGGTTGTCGATGACGAGCAGCAGTTTGCCCGGTCGGTAGAGCCAGGTGCGCTCGTGCGTCGCCGTTCGAGCGAACAGCGGATTGCGCCCAGTCAACGCGTACCAGCCGTCGGCCTTGCCGGCCGCGCGCATCCCGGTGCGGTAGGGCTTCCCGGTGATCGGAAAGTCTTTGCCGTTGATGGTGACCACGTTGTGAGCGAACGCCGAGCGCGTGAACTTGCTTTGCTCCGACTTGGAAGCGCGCCCGCTGTCCTCTAGGACGCGTTGCCCGCCCTCGACCCACACGAAGCTCAGGTCGTCTGCGTGTTTCTCGCGCTTGTCGTAGAAGCTCGCGCTAGCCAAGAGCAATGAGTTGCCCTCGCGCACGACCGCGTAGCCAGTTCTACCCAAGAGCTGTACACCCTCGGTCTTCTTCCCGATCGCCATCGCCCAGTCGGGCACCTCGTAGTTGCTGCTCTCTCCCAGCAGAAACTGTCGACCATCAGGCGGGACCAGCCAGCCGGTGGCGGCCGTGGCCTTTTCGGCGATCTTCTTGAGGGCTGGGTTGTCGATGACCGTGATGATCTTGTTCAACGCCTCGACCGAACGGACGTGCGTCATCGGCGGTTGCCCGAGCGTCACGCCGGACTCGGCGTCGAATAGCTTACTGGCGGTTTCGACGACTCGTTGCTGCGCAATGTCCTTCCAGACCTGGCAATCTTTGAGCTTGTTCAGATTGGTGCACATCGCCGCCAGCCCGTAGTCGAGGTACAGCGAGGCATCTTTACCAGGCTTGTAGTTCGCGTCGTTCGCCAGCCACGCTGCGTGCTTACGAGCGCTCGTGATCAGCTGCTGCTGCTGCTCGACGGTCAGTAGCCCGGCATCCGTGGCGGCGTGCACGATGTAGCCCAAGGCAGGCGCGCGCCAACCTGCGTTGCCCGACTGCCACATGGCCTCATTTCCCCGACCTTGCGACGTGTCTGCTTTGGCCCAATCCAGCGCCAGCAGCGTGGCTTGCTTCAGCGACTCTTTGTCCTGCTTCTCTTGATACGCAACCAGCAGCGGCCAGACCCAATCCCAACGCAGCAGCGCGTTCCGCCAAGCGATCGAATCATCCTTACCCTGTTTCCAATCTACCGGTACCACCAGCTTGGCAGTGCCGCCTGCAAACTTGAGCTTGTCGAAAGTGGTCTGGGACGCTGCCTGCGCTTTCGGAAGGTCCTTGATGTAGTTCAGCTTGGCAGGCCCCTCCCAGAGCTGCTCCATCTTTTCCTCTTTGCTGCACGCCGAACCAAAGGCTGCCACTGCTACGAGGCAGACCGCCGCAACGGAGGTACGTAACGCTTTCGGGACCCGGTAAGCAAACATCGGCCGGAGACTAGCTCAGCACCCCCAAGAATCAACACCTCCGGTTGAGCGAAACCCACGAATCGTGGGAAAGGGTAGCGCCCGTTTCGTGAGGCGCCTTGCGTAATCCCAGTCATCCTGGGGTCAGCCGGTATTCCGGCCGAAATGCTCGCCCCCACCAGCGGGAGCAACGGCGCGCCCCCAGAGCCAAAGGGGCGCCTTTCGGGCGCTACGCCTCGGGGAGCCGGTAGGCGTTTTGGGTCGCGAAACCCAACTAATCTGTAGCCTTTTCCAACTCGTTCGCGAGCTGCCTGAAGTACTCGCTCCGCGCCAGCAGCTCGTCGTAGCCCCCCTGCTCGACGATTCTGCCGCCGCGCATGACGAAGATCTCATCGCTCGCTCGAATGCTGCTCAAACGATGCGCCACACAGATTACCGTCTTCGTGCTGCGGAGTCCGACGAGCGCCCCGGTAATGAGCTGTTCCGTCGCGCTGTCCAGCGCCGACGTCGCTTCGTCGAACATCAGCACCTTGGGGTCGTGGTACAGCGCGCGCGCGATCACCACGCGCTGGCGCTGCCCACCCGAGAGGCGTGATCCGTGACCTTGAATGCCGGTGAGTGGTCCCTCCGGCAACAATGCCACGAAGTCCCACGCGGCTGCCTGACGCAGCGCTCGCTCTACCTTCGCGTCATCGATGCGCGCGTTGATGACGCCCAGGGCAACGTTGTTCCTCACCGACGTGTTGGAGAGAAACAGATCTTGGCTGACGTAGCCGATCTGCCGGTGCCAAGCGCGGATGTGTTGCTGGACGTCCTTTCCGTCACACAGAATGCGACCGGACGTAGGCCGCAGCATGCCCATCAAGAGCAAGAGCAGCGTCGATTTGCCTCCGCCAGACTCACCGCAGAACGAAACGAAACTGCCGGCCTTGATCGTGAGTGAAAGATGTTGCACGGCGGGCGTGTCGGACTCGGGGTAGCAGAACGAAACGTCCTCGAGCACCAGCTCGCGCGAGAACGTCAGCGCGGCCTTGGCGTCGGGTTCGACTTCGTCGGCAACATAGCTCGGGCTTGCTTCGAGAGGGACGTCGTCTTGGAATACACGCGGCGCAATTCGCAGCAGCGTTTGACGCTGACTCTCGAAGGCTTCAGATCGTCGACGCAGACCTTGTAGCGAAGCATTGATGCGCGACATGGCACCGTTGGTGCGAAGCCCAGCGAAGCCGAAGACCGCCAGCGTCGGCAGAAAGCTAGTAAGGTCTCCGCCGGTCAGAATCACGTAGATCACCGCCCCCGTCACTGCCATCGCCAAGAGCACCTCGTTCGCCGAACGGGGCACTCGCGCCAGGGCCTGGCGGCTGCGCTGAAGGTTCAATTGTTCGCGCAAGGCCGCGCGGAAACCATACGTGTAGTAGCGGGTGCGTTCTCTCAGGCGTGTTTCGATCAGCGCGCGGAACGCCTCGCTCAGGTTCCGAGAGAGCCTCCGACGAGCCTTCTGCTCGTCGCGACCCATGCCGCGCAGCTGCCGCGCCAACATCCGAAACATCAGCGACCCGACCACACCGAACAACAGCGCGGCACCCAACGTCAACCATGGATCGATGAACAGCAGCAGCAAGATGACCATCACCAGCAAGGCTCCGTCGGCGAGCACCTGCGCAGCATCCTTGAAACATTCGGACACCACCTCCATGTTTGCGCGCACGACGGACTCTGGCTGCCCGTGCTTCTGGGTCTTCAGGTCGATGTACGGAGCCATCAAGAAGCCCAAGAACAGCGTCTCGGTAATGCGACGGTTCAAGTTGGCGAGGAACCGGCTCAGCTGCTGACGGACCAGGAGTGACTGCGCGTTCTTGACGCCGATCACGACGAGAACGAAGAGTCCTCCGAGGATGGCAAATTGCTCGTCCGTCAACGGTTGGTCCGTGAACAAGTGCAATAGCTTGCTCACCACACCGGAGCGATGACCGGAGTCGGGGTGAGGCTTCAGCCCACTGATGAACCCGAAGATGACGAGCATGCCCGCCATTTCGAAGCAGCCAGCCATGAACAATGAGATGACCAGCGTCACGAACACGACCCGACGCTTCACGTCGAGCATGCGCCACAGGGTCACGAGTACCGAAGTCAGAGTCATGAGCGAACGACCCGTTTCAATACCACGCGCCGTCGCTCCGCCACCGCCGCACACGGTCTCCCTCCGTAGGCCCGCAGGCCGACCATGCAACCGCGCGAACCAGAGCCCGCCTTGGCCCGCTCGCGTATACTTTCGAAGATGGTGAGAGGGTCAGACCTCGAGGCGCGAGTGCTCGAACTCGAAGCCGAGGTGGCGCGGCTGCGCCAAGCAACCGACATTCCTTATCGGGCGATCGTCGAAGACATGTCGGAACTCGTCGTCCGCTGGACGCCGGACGGCACGCGCTTGTTCGTGAACGACGCCTACTGCCGCTTGTTCGATGCGCGGCGCGAAGACTTGATCGGCACGAGCTTTTGGCCGCTCATCACCGAAGCCGACCAAGCTCGCGTGCGAGCACGCATTGCTTCGCTGACGCCTCAGCAACCCGTGATCGTCGGCAGGCACCGCGCCACGGCGGCGGGTCGGATAGTGTGGATGGAATGGGTCGACCGCGCGGTGTACGACGCCGAAGGTCGGCTGGTGGAGCTCCAGTCCGTAGGGCGCGACATCACCGAACGCGTGCAGCTCGAAGAACAAGCCAATCGCATCGCCCGCGGTGACGCCGCCGCCCGCACGACCGCCGCCATTGCCCACGATCTACGCAACGTGCTGCAGGTGATCCAGGGAGTCGGCTCTTTGCTCGCTGAGTCTCCACGGGACAGCTTCGAAGCGACACAGCTGCAGACGGCGGTCGAGGCGGGTAGCGCGCTGCTCATGCGGCTGAATCAGCTCAGTCACGGCCTGGTGCTTCAGCCGCGTGCGGTAGAACTGTCGCAGCGGGTAACGGCGCTGCGGGGCCTCCTGACCGAGCTGACCCACGACAACGTCACCCTGATCACGCGCTTCTCGCCGGTTCCATGTACGATCCTGGGCGACCCCACTCAAATCGACCAGGTGCTGATGAACCTGGTGCGCAACGCTTCCGAGGCCATGCCCGGCGGCGGCACCGTTTGCATCGAGACGGAGCTGGCGCCGATGGCTTCGCTCCACGAAAAGACCGAAGCGCCCACCGATTGCGCGGTACTCCGGGTCGTCGACGATGGGCCCGGGATCAGCGACAACGTGCTACCGCGCGTGTTCGATCCCAGAATCACGACGAAAGCCAACGGTCAGGGGCTGGGCCTCGCCACCGTCAAAGCCATCGTGGAAGGTCACCACGGCAAAGTCATGGTCCGCACCTCACCGCGCGGCACGACCTTCGAACTCGCGTTTCCCCTCGCAAGCGGGCAGTAGTCTGCGCCCGCGCCTGCGCACCGTAGCCGCGAGTCCAGTCAGCAAGAGCAGGCCGAGTCGGGCGTCAGGAACCGCTGCGGCCGACGTCAGCCGGCAGCCGCAACCCCCGTCGTCACCGCTCGCGCCCGCCGGCGCTCCGCTGCACTCACACGCCGAGTAGCCATCGCCGTCTTCGTTGCAAACCTGTGCGCCCTGCGCTCCATCCACACAGCTGCATTCCAGCTGCCGACCGGGGACGCACTCCGCGCTGGACGTGCCGCCGGTCGCTGCTGCTCCGTCTCCACCGCTGCTTCCGCCCGCGCCGGTACCTCCCGCGCCGGTACCTCCCGCGCCGGTACCTCCCGCGCTGCTTCCGCCCGTGTTGCTCCCGCTGCTTCCGCCGGTTCCGCCGTCTCCCGCGCTGGTGCCGCTGGCAGAGGTACTCGGAGCGGCTGCCGTGCTCGCTTGCGTTGCACCGCCGCTGCCCGTGGTCGCGGTCACCTCACCCGATGCGCCCGCGTCCCCCAAACTTCCGCCCGCACCGGTACCCCCCGCGCCCGGCGGTGGGTCGCGCTCGTCGCAGTCCCCCAAACACAGATCGCAGCCATCGCCGGAGACGTAGAACACGAAGTCGTTGAAGTCCCCCTCGTTGGTTGCAAGGTTGCCGGGCGTGCCAGTCTCGGTCCAATCTTCCTCGGACATCGGCAGATCTTCGAAGGCAAGGAAGAAGCCGTTCTGGTCGAGCGTCGACGAGTAGCGCAGCACAGTGACCCACGGCTGACCGTTCGTGTTTTCTTGGTTGTGACTGGGCAGCGAGTGCTTGTTCACGCTGCACCCCTGCGTCGGGTCTCCGATCAACACGAAGCCCACGTAGCCTCCAGCGTAGCGCGAATCCTCGGTCAGATCCTCCGCACCAAACACTTCGGGCAGCCACATTTGCCGCGCCTGGTTGCGTGGATCGATGTTGTCCCAGCCTAGCGGACAGAACCCATTGTCGAGGGGCCCCTGACAGCTCATCAGGGCTGGGACGTTGCTCGGGACGATTTCGAAGATCTCTTCCGGCTCGGGTGGGTCCGTGCCATCGATCTCGTCGATGTTGTACCAACCCAAGGCAAGCGCGCAGTCACCCCCTCGCAACATCAGCTCCACGCGAAAGCCGCAAGTGGGCTCGAAGTATCCCGGCCCCACACTGGCGTCAGCGACAGCGTCGATGCCTTCTCCCCGCCACTTGAAAAGGCCTGCGAGCGTGATGGCATCACCATCTTCGAAGCTTGGGTAGAAGTCACCGAAGGTCAACCCTTCCTCGGAAATGTCGTTACCGTCGGCATCGTAGCTGACCAACGTATCGCGGCGGTAGCCCCAGCTGTCTGTCACCAAATTTCGCTCCGCGGCGGAGACCGGTTGCGGCAGCGGAGTGGCATCCGTATCGACTTGACTCACCTGGCCACGCGCCAGCTGCGTCCAACCCGCGATGAGCAAAGCTGTTCCGGCACCCGCAGCGATTCTAGCCAGCTCCCAACGTCGTACTCCCATCGAGCGACTCTAGCCTGCGGCAGCCGCGACCGCATACCCTTTCAAACCAGCTGGCAGGTGAACCTGCGGGGACTGGCAGTCCGCGGGGAGCTCAGCTAGCGCATGAAAATGGACTCCGTCCTCAGGCCGTTCGCTGAGTGCCCGCCGGCTTTCGCAGCGACAATAGTCCGGCGTCCTCGCGTGTCGACAGCGACATGAAGTCAGCGATCGCGGTCGAGCTGGTTCCACGCGGGGGGCACCTATGGAATTGAGTGCCAAGGCGCGCGCACTCGAGTCGCTCGCCGGGCTATCGATGGGCGATGCCTTCGGCGAGCGCTTCGTCGGGAAGGTCGAGTCCGTATTGCCCCGCATCGCCCGTCGCATCCTCGTCGCGATTCAGCAAGGCGGCGATGGGCGCGCACTCAGTCGCGCTGGCTTCGGAGGGGCCGGGGCCTTCGGCGCCGTGTCTCTCGCTGAGAGCGGGCGTCACTCCTATCGAAGCAGCACGCTCTCTCGGTAACGGCGCAGGTGTCAGCGCGCCCGACACGGTGCGATGTTTGCCTGTGGGTCTGTTCGCGTTTCTCGCACGACTTCGTCCAATCGATGTGGCATACGGTCACTGCGCTCGGCGACCGCGACACGACCCGCGCCATGTGGGCGGATCGTAGCCTGTCAGACAGGGCGCCACGCCATTCCGGACGAATGGTTCGAGCTGCGAGAAGCTGTCGAACCCTGAAATAGCGCAATTGGGGGTGCGGGACGGAGCTGGTGTGCTACCGTCAGCCTTTCCGCGTTCCCTGGAGCACTACCATCGACTCTTTCTACGCAGCCACAAATCCGTATGCAATCCCACGGCTTGCCTCGCGAGGGGGCCAACCGTGAAGCCGCGAGCTACTTTCGAGAAACGTCGCAAAGAGCAAGAGCGACAAGAGCGACAGCGCGAGAAGGAAGAGCGTCGCCAGCAGCGGAAGGCCGAGGCAGCAAAAGGGCCTGCTGCGGCTGACGGCGTAGACCCGGACATCGCGCACATCGTGGCGGGCCCGCAGCCGCAGCCCAAAGAAGACTGATCGCTGGCGAAGCTGGCCGCTGGGAACGAGCGCGTGCTGCTTCGCACGTTCGCCTTCCGCTCAGCTTCGTCATTCCGGTTCGGGTCGCTGCGTCACTCGCCTTCGGCTCGGCTGCGTCACTCGCCTTCGGCTCGGCTGCGTCACTCGCCTTCGGCTCGATCGCGGTAGTTCTTGGCGCGCGGCAGCGTGCCGCTGCTGTTGCGGAGCAGCGTGTCGAGCAGGTGGACCAAGCGCTGGTTGATGTCGCGCTTGGCGAGCACGGCGTCGACCTGACATTCGTTCGCGATGCGTTCGAGCTCTTCGTTGCTCTGACCCGACACCACGATGATGACCAGCTGAGACAAACGCGCGTTCGAGCGCAACAGCCCGACCAGCTTGTCTCCTGAAAGGCCGGGCATGCCGAGATCGACGACGACGGCTGAGATGTTGTTGCGCAGAATCATGCGCGTGGCGCCAATCGCAGAAGAAAGTTCAAAAACGCCGAAGCCGGCGATGCGCAGCGCCGCAGCCATCGCGGCGCGTGCTGCCGGCGAATCGTCGATGATGAGTACGTTCGTGAGTGCTTTGCCCCCAGCCATCTTGTCCTACCTTTCCTGTGGTCCAGGTGGGTGAGTCCCTGCAACGAATCGAATCCGCCTCAGGAGACGGCCGATGTGGTGTGGATTGACGGAAAGCTGGGCCGCGTTGAGCCGACACGCCGCCGCGGGCATTCCGTAGACGAGGCAGCTTGCCTCGTCTTGCGCGATTGTCAATGAGCCGGCCTCACGCATCGCTCTCAAACCGGCGGCGCCGTCGCTACCCATGCCAGTCAGAAGGACGCCGATGGCGCGGCCAGCGTACGAACGCGCTATCGACTGAAACATGACATCGACCGAGGGCCGCTGGTAGTGCACCGGCAACGTCGACACGATCCTCATCGTGCCGTTGTCGGTGACCTCTAGGTGCTGGTCACCTGGCGCCACGTACACTTGTCCGCGCGCAAGCAGAGCCCCGGATCGCCCGAGCTGCACGGGCAACTGAATATTGGTCGCGAGCCATTCGGCGAAACCCAGGATGAACTGCGCCGACATGTGTTGCGTGATCACGACCGGCGGACAGTGCGCGGGGTCGAGCATGCCGACGATTTCGCGAATGCAAGGTGGACCGCCCGTGGAGGCGCCGATGGCGATCAAGCTCGCGCTGGTCCATTGGCTCAGCCCGACCCCAGCCGGCGGGCGCGTCGTGGGCCGCTCGTCGTCGCTCTGGGCTTCATAGGCTGCGCGGCCTCGAATGCCGACGACGCCGACATTGGCCACATTGCGCAGCTGCCGGACGAATTGCTCCCGCTTCTCGCCGTCCGCCTCGAAGACTTCGACGCCCGGCTTGGCGATCACGTCGACGGCACCCGCTGCCATCGCGCGAAACGTGGTTTCTTGCCCTGCCCCGACCGGTTTGGCCGTAACGATGGCGATGGGCGTCGGTTGCGCGGACATGATGCGACGCGTGGCGAGCACGCCGTCGATGCCGGGCATCGCGACGTCCATGGTGACCAGATCTGGGCGCAGTCGCTCGACGAGGCGCACGGTGTCTTCGCCGGTGCCCGCCATGCCAACGACGATCATGTCAGGCTGCGCGTCGAACACGCGACGCAAGAGCTCTCGCGTCACGGCCGAGTCATCGGCGACCACGATCCTGATTAGCTTCTTGTCCTTCTCGAGGGAGTGGTTCAGCACATTTCCTCTAAATCAGCCGATCGAGGGTTTCGAGGAGCAGTTCTTGACGAAAGTCGCTCTTGCCTAGGTAGGCGTCGGCGCCGGCCTCGAGCCCGCGCCGGCGATCTTCATCAGAGTCGAGTGAGCTCACGAGCACGACCGGCATGTTCTTGGTGCGCTCACTCTGCTTCACGCGGGTAACCAGGGCGATGCCATCCATGCGGGGCATCTGGACGTCGGACAGCATCAAGTCGAAGCTGGCTACGCTGAGCTTCGAGAGCGCGTCTTCGCCATCCGTCGCGACTTCGACCATGTAGCCGACGGCCTCGAGGATGCTGCGTTCGAGCGTGCGCGTCGTGATCGAGTCGTCGACGATGAGGATGCGCCGCTTTTGCGTGGCCCTGTCTTTGGCTTCCGGGAAGAGTTGGCCGGAGCGCGTGGCGCCGAACTGACGCACGACGTCGCCCACATTGAGCAGCGGTACGATGCGGCCCGTGGCAAGCACGGTTGCGCCGGCGATCTTGTCGACGCGCCGCAGGTGGTCGCCCAGTCCCTTCATGATCAGCTCTTGCTCGCCCAAGATGGCGTCGACCAAAAGCGCGACCTTGTCTGGTCCCGAAGCGAGCACGAGCCCATGACGGCATTCACTGGTCGCGGACGATCCCACTTTCAGCACGTGGTCGAGCCGCGCAACTGGAATCGCGCGACCCTCGAGCTCGATGGCGAACCCCGCGTCGACCTGGCGCACCTGGTCCGGTCGGATGCGCAGGATGCGCACCACGCTGTTGATGGGCAGCGCGAACTGGTCTTGTCCCACACGCACCAAGAGCATGCGCAAGGTGGCGAGGTTGACGGGCAGACGCAACTGGAAGGTGGTGCCGAGCCCTGAGGAGCTTTCGACGCTAACGCGTCCGCCACAGCCTTCCACGACTTCGCGCACAGCGTCCAGGCCGACCCCGCGCCCCGAGATCTCGTCCACGCTCTCGGCCGTACTCAGCCCAGGCAGAAAGATCAGATCCAAGAGCTCGCGGTCGGAAATCTCGCCCGCGCCTTCGACGAGACGGCGTTCGTTGGCCTTCACCCGCACCTTGGCGAGATCGACGCCCGCACCGTCGTCCCGCACCTCGAGCTGGAGTCCGCCAGCATAGTTCTGCACGGCCAGGATCACGCGGGAGGTTTCGGGCTTGCCCGCGCGGCGGCGCACTTCGGGCGATTCCACGCCGTGCGCGACCGCGTTTCGCAGCAAGTGGATCAGCGGATCTTTGATGGCTTCGAGCAAATCGCGGTCCATCTCGTTGTCGCCCCCACGGATCTCGAGCACGACCTGCTTGTTCAACTTACGACCCAGGTCGCGCACCACGCGCGGCAACGAACCGAGCGCCGCCTGCAACGGCACCATGCGCACCGAACGAATGTCGTCCTGCAGCCGCGTCGCCAAGCTATCGAGCGTGCGCGTGTGCGAGCGCAAGCTCGAAAACAGCCGCGCCGACACCTGCGCGGCATCGTCGGCCTGGGCCACCAGGGCCCGAAGCGCGTCCACACCGGCGGCAGCACGAGCGGAGTCGTTCTTGAGGCGGCCGGTCGAAAGCCGCGTCGCGTACTTGTCCAGCGCTTCGGCGAGCGATTCGATGAGCTGGTTCAGGTGCCCGATCTCCTGCACGCGCGTCGGCCCCCCGGCTTTCACCTGCACCAACTCTTCGACGTTCGCCATCAATCGGTCGACCTTGCTGACGGCGACGCGGATCGTCTGCGCCTCGTCACCTACCCGGGCGCTCCTGAGGGCGTCGCTCAGGGGGCCATCGAGCTCGACCCCCAGTTCGCGCTCGGGCGCTCGCACTTCTTCCAGCACGAGCTCCGCACCGAACACGAGCGCAAGCTCACGAATGCTCGGCACGGGCTGAGCGAGCTTCGGGCGGGTCCCGGTGCACGCTGCCAGAACCTCGCTCGAAACACCATCGAGCAAGCGGAACAACAGGTCGAAGCCGCGGCCATCGAGCTCGACGTCTCCGCGCTGCACGGCTTGCACGCACGACTCCCAGTTGTGCATGTGCTTTTCGACAGCGCTGAGGCCGGTGGCGGCCGCGGTTCCCTTCAGGCTGTGAGCCGCCCGAAGTGCTCGGTAGAGGTCGACCTTGCCTTTCGCCCCCTGCTCCTCGATGGCGAGCAGCTCGGCGTTCATCAGCTCGAGGTACTCGGAGGCTTCGACCTGGATCAGACCCAGAATCTCTGGATCTGACTGGGGAGGTACCGTCGTCATGCAGTCCTACAGCTGGTACTGCGCAGCCGAGATGCGCAGCTGGTCCGCTACCGTGGCCAGGGTTTGCGAGGTGGTCTCGGTCTGCTTGATCGCGGTCAGGTTCTGCCGCGCAAACTGGTCGATTCCAGCGATGGCCACCGAGATCTGCTCGATGCCATTGTTCTGCTGGCGGGCAGCCGCAGCGATCTGCTTGGCCGAGTCCGCGGACTGCGCGATCGAACGGGTCAGCGTCGAGATGATTTCTCCCGCCGAGCCGACCAGCTCGACGCCGCGCTCGACGCGCTTGCTGCCTTCTTCGGTGACCATGACTGCCGTGTGCGTGGTGCGCTGGATGTCGCTCAGGATCGAACGCACCTTCTCGGTCGCTTGCTGCGATTGCTCCGCCAGGTTCTTGACCTCGGCAGCCACCACGGAGAAGGCCTTGCCGTCTTCACCGGCGCGCGCAGCTTCGATGCTGGCGTTCAGCGCGAGCAAGCTCGACTGCTCGGCGAAGTCGTCGACCGTCGCGATGATGCTACCAATTTGCTGTGTCTTTTCACTTAGATCGAGGATGGTGCGCGCGATGTTCTGCACCTGCTCGCGCACGTCGTTCATCCCCTCGATGCTCTGCTGAATCGCGTTCACGCCGCTCTTGGAGGTTTCCATGCTGCTCGACGCCGTGTCGAGCACCCGGTTCGCGGTCTCCGACACTTGCTCGGCGGAACGCGCGATCTCGTCGACGGTGGCCACGGTCTCGCTGACCGACGAGGCTTGCTGCTGCATCGCAGCGCCTTGTTCGGCCACCGTCGCCTGCAGCTCGCGGACCACGTCGTTCATCGAACCCGTGGCGTCGCCGATGTTCGACGCCATCTTGCGCAGCGAATCGCTCATGGCATTGAGCGAGCTGCCGAGCTCACCGATTTCGTCGCGCGTGGCCACTTGCACCTTGGTGCGCAAGTCGCCGTTGCCGATGCGCTGGGTGCCGTCGATGAGCTGGCTTACCCCCGACGAGATCTGAGAAGCGATGATACGCGCGACCAAGAGCGCGAGCGCAATCGTCACCACGAACACGATCGCGACGATAAGCTCGGTAGTCTGGCGAATCTTGTCGTTCTCCACGTTGACGCCGTCCATGTGCTGAACCGCCATTTCTTCGAACTCGGACAGCACCTTTTCGATGGATTCGGTATCGTCGTGCAGGTCGTTCAGGTACGTCGAGACCTTGAGCTCGGCGTCGAAGGCGGCGTCGAATTTGCGCACGTAAGTGTCGAGCAATTCGAGGGTTCTGCTCACCTCCGGGTCGCTCGCCGCCAGCGGAGCCAGGTAGCGCCGGGCATCCTCGGCGTAACCGTGAAGCTTCTCTTTGTAGCTCGGGTCATCGCGCAACAAGAAGTCCTTCTCGGCGCGGCGCATCTGAAGCAACAGGATCGTCAGCTTCTGATCGTCGCGGTGTTTGGCCTGTTCCTCGACGGCGTGCGCGGCGTCTCGAAATTCGCCCTGCAAACCCGTGTCCTGGCTGCCGCGCCGCAGAAAGGCGGCTGCGGCATCGCTGAAGGTGGCTTGGTAGTCAGCGTAGCCCTTGACGGCCGCGTTGAGCTGCTGGAGCAGCTCTGGGTCCTGGTTACCGAGCAGGTCTTTGACCTTCTTCTCGATGGCGGCAAACTCTTGCCCGCGCTCGGCGTGCAGCTTCAAGTACTTCTCGTCACCGTGTCGCGCGAAGAAGTCCTTTTCGTGGCGCCGGGCCATGAGCAGCGTCGCGTACAAGCGCTCCACGTTCATCGCGACCTCTTGATAAGCGCGCTGTTGTGCCTGTAGGCGTTCGACCTCGCCGATACCGAAGTAGGTCGTGCCCCCAACTACCGCGACCAGCGCCACAATTACGCCGAAGGCCGCGAATAACTTTTTCCTTAACGCCCAGTTTCCCATGTTTCCTCGTTCAATCTGTGTGAATGCTCTCGAAACGGAGCTCGCTGACCAGACGGGGTGCGTCGAGCACCAAAGTCATGTCCGAGCTGATACCAGTGATGAATTCGCTTCCCTTGCCGGTGGCTGCCGTACCCGGTGACAGGTCGCGCGTGTCGATCGGGGCGATGCCCACGACCTTGTGTGCGAACAGGCCGAGCATCGATCCCTTGTGTTCGAGCAGAACGGCCTGCTGACGCTCGACGTTAGTGCGAGGGAGGCCGAGCAGCGCCGCCAAGTCGAGCAGCGATACGATGCGACCACCAACTTGGAACACGCGAGCCAGGTGCTCGGGCGCACCAGGAACACTCGTGATCCAGTGCGGCACGCTGATCGTGCGCACTTGGCGCAGGTCGACGCCGAACACGACGCCGTGTACCTGGAAGCGAATGTGCAGATTGCCGTTCTGGGTCTGCTCTCGGTGCGATCGTCGCGCCAGCGCGGTGGCACGCGCGCGAAATATCTCGGTGAGCTGGTCGTCCGTGAGCGTCCAGTTCGTATCTTCGTCGAGCTCGGCGAGGGCCGACTGAAAATCGAACTGCTCGTGGTTCGCGCTTGGGTTAGCCATGGTCGTTCTTCCCTCTCAGGGTACGCATCAATTGCAAAGCAGCGGTTCGGCGCAGGTCTGCGGCGTCTGGTGTTTCGTCGCCGTAGCCGAGCACCAGGGCATTCCGCAGGGCCTTTACTGCAGCCTCGGGCTCGCGCCTGCGAGCCAACAGCAGCCCGAGCCGCAGGTACGCTTCACCATGACTCGGGTCGAGGTACGTCACGCGTTTCAGATCGGCGCAGGCCTCGTCCAAACTGCCCGCGGATTCGAACAACAGCGCCCGCAGCAGGTAGGCTTCCGGCTCGAGCGGGTTCTCTTCGATCACCTTGCCGATGACCTCGAGCGCGCGGCTGCTGTCGCCTTTGTCGGCCAGGCTGCGCGCCGCGTCGAGCGCCGCAACAGGCTCGAACTTCTGAGGCGTGGGGGGTCGGCGCAGTGGCGGAGGCGCAGGTACTAGGGTCCGGATGAGCGCGGCTGGCTCAGGCTTGGCGCTCGCGTCCCAACCCGGAGGCGGGCGCCAGGTCGGCTGCTGGTCGGGCGAAACCGGCGTAGTTACCTCGGGTATGCGGCGCGCCGATGCCGCGCCAGTCGCAGCGACTCGCTCTTTGTAGAGCACGTGTTCGAGCACGCCCGGCAGCACGCGGGTCGCAAAACCAGCCGGAGGCACCGGATCGGACGGGCCCGAGACCCACACGCCGTCCGAAGCGAGGGCTCGCCCCACCTTCTGGGCCAGCACCGAGCGCGCTTCGGCGTGCATGTAGATCGCTACGTTCCGGCACAAGATCAGATCGAACTTGCCAGGCGCGGGCGCGGGCTCGCCAGGATCTGACAGGTTGTGCAGCGAGAACGAAGCGCCCTTGGTGAAGCGACGCCTGA
>Ga0315910_10001252_pt1 | contig 23609 bp, 24 predicted proteins | sample EdamamesoilMG_FD_204470 | JGI IMG/M metagenome (GOLD analysis project Ga0315910, IMG submission 204470) | Garden soil microbial communities collected in Santa Monica, California, United States - Edamame soil | ecosystem: Environmental > Terrestrial > Soil > Garden | place: USA: California... | reverse complement strand
CGTTCCTTTTGCCCAGACCATCGTCAACGACACGATCGCCCAGCAGACCCGACTGAAGGGACTGAGGATTTATACGCTTGATGAAACGGGCGACCCCAAGGTGCTCGCGAGCAAGGTGGCGACGGAAGTGGGACAGCCGGGCGGAAAAACGGAGAGGGAAGCCATCACTTCAGGAACAGCCTTTCAGGGAAAGACCAAGGAATCAGCCATCGTCGTGATGCCTTTGCGCGATCGCAATGGCGAGCCGATGGCGGCGGTATGGTTGGAGTTGGAATCTTTTCGCGGGCAAACCGAACAGAACATCTTGCAACGGGCCGCGCCCATCGTGAAAGCCATGCAGAAGCGCGCCCAATCGCTTACTGAACTGACCGATTGACCGCCGGCTGTAGCGCCCAGCTTTCGAGACTGTCTGCGGTTTTTTGAGACATTAAACAGCCAGCCACCAGGCAGCTTCGGCAGATTGCTCTTCGCATTGTGTTTTGTGTCATTTCCACGCCGCACAAGTTTTTTTGCACTCGATCATAAGTGGGCCGGCTTTTTGCTTTAAGGCGGCCAACTATGAAAGTTGGCGTATTCATCGAGCGGGATGGCGTCTTGAACCAGGCGCTGGTCGAGCGTTCACAACAGGTGAGCCCGTTGTCACCGGGGCAATTCAAAATCAACCCGGCGGCCGCCGGACTGGTGCGCAAACTCAAGGCTGCCGGGCTCGTCGTGATCGCCACGACCAATCAACCCGGGCTCTCCCGCGGCTACCAGTCGCGGCGCGCCCTCGACCAGATGCATGCGCAATTGATGAAAGCCGTGCCGCTCGATGAGATCATGCTTTGTCCTCACGATGAAACGGATCATTGCCCGTGCCGGAAACCCAAACCGGGGCTGCTGACAGAGGCGCGTTACAAATGGCAGCTCGACCTGGATCGTTCCTTCGTCATCAGCGACAAATGGCCGGATGCTGACGCGGCGCTGGCGGTCGGGGCGACTTCACTCTTGATCACGTCTCCCTGGCTGGGCAATGCCCACCACGATCTGGTGTTGCCAGATTTCCCATCCGCGGTGGAAAAACTCCTGCAACTACACACCACTCCGATGGTGACGCTCGCTTAAGTTCAAGCGCCCCGGTTCTGGTCAGAAACTCAAACCCAACGAGGAGCGAACCAAGAGTTCATTCCGATCTACTGTGCGGGCGGGTTTCGTATCGTAGATATCCAGCACGGAAAAATTCAGCGACAGATTTTGCACTATGCCCACACTAAGGATGGATTCCAGTCGGAAACGAAAGTCCTTGGCACTTTCCAAACTCGGGTAGAATTCAAATTTTTCCGTGAACGTGACCCGCGGCCCGATCTTCCACGTGACGCTTTCTGCTGCGCGGGCGTAGAGCGATTCCACATCCTCGCTATCAATGCGGTCCTGGAACTGGTAGTTAAGACCCGCCTCCACATCGAGGACGAACTTGGGCTGCCGCACCAGGTGATAACCAACTCCCGGGCCGACCTCGTAGCCGAAATCAATCTTGCGGAACTCGTCGTAACCGACCACGCCGAGGTTATAGAGGTACCACCGTTCAGTAAGATCAAAATCCGTCTTCATCGATCCGCTCATGCGGTTGACCGACTTGTCACCTTCGGTTTCACCATAATCCGCGCGGTAATCGAGGACATTGCGAAAGAATTGCTTGGGCCGATCCTTGTAGGGCCGCTCGTAGGTGAGTTTCACCGTGCCCCAATAAAGACTCCTATCCTTCGCGCCGGATTGGAAATCCGTGCCGACCCTGACATCGGTTTTCCAGAGCTTCTTGGGCTTCGGTTTGGTGGCAGCGGTTTCCGCGGTGGACGCCGGCTTGCTTGGCGGTGATTTAGCCACAACGACTGTCGCTGGTGGCGCCGAGGTCGCAGGGGCAGTCACTGGCGGAGTTTGAACAACCACCAGCTCGCGATTGGTGATGGCGCTCGCCGGCACCGGCAACGCCTTCATCCAACTGGTGGCGACCACGACCTGATTCGTGTCTACCGAAACCAGCGTTCCGGCGATGCGATCGCCATTGTTCAGCCGCAGAACAACATTTGTGGTGGCGGCGAAACCAGAGAAAGCGACGAGGAAAAAAACCGCCAGCGCCGTCAGGATACGGAGCTGCGCCAAATCATTTCTGTGCCGGGCCGGGTTCACCAGTGGTTGCGGGCAGATCGTTGTTCGCGGGGCGGCGGACGCCGCCTTTCACGGAGATGTTGCCCGATTCGTCGGCAGTCAGACGCGGGCGCGAGCCGACGTATTCGTACGTTTGTCGGCGCAAGATCTCACCATCGGGAGATATCATCGCATAAAGACAGGCAATGCGGCCGGATTGGTAAATCAGATGCAGATTGTTTTGCTTGTCGAGCTGGGTTTCAGGTTCGCTGAAGGAAACCATCGGTCCTACGGGAAACACTTTGATCACCTTGTCATTCACGGTTTCGGTCACGCGAAAGTACAGGCGCAGCTCGGACTTCAGATAATTCGCCTTCAACAAAGTGTAGCGGCGGATTTCAAGCGGTTGATTGGTGACGCCCGCCGCTAAAGGCAGGCCGAATTCCTGCGTCCACAGGATCGCGCCTTCGATGACATCGAAATTCTTGGCCTTGCTGACGGCGTGGCCGCCGAGTTCGCGCAACTGCACTGTCGCTTCGATCCGATAACCTCCGGGGCGCGTCAGTGAGAAAAATGGCGCCAGATCGGCGCGGCGCGTGGCCATTTCACCTGATTCAAGCTTGAACGCGCCCTCAACCGGCACATCACCGGCTTTCTCAACCACAAACCCATCGCGGCCTTCCACGGAAAAAGTCAACCAATCCGGTGCGTCCCCGAGATTGAGCGTGCGTCCCGAACGGTTGACGATCTTCACCGCCACGGGAACGGATTCGGCCGGGAGGAATTTGTCCTGCTCTGTCACCACCTCTACGGTCACTTGGGCCGGCGAGGTCAGCGCGATCAGCAATGCAGCGAACATCCAGAGTCTTGCTCTCATAGTATGACTTTAGAAAGCCGCGCTCCCATGAAGCAAGCGGCAAGTAATCCATCCGGGTTTAGACCCGTTCACGCCGAATGCGTCACGGGCGCTTCTTGAAGCCCCAGATCAGCCAGCCGGCCAGCGCCAGCAGCAGGATGACCCACCAGAAGTAGCGGAGTTCGCGGGCGGCCATTTCGACAAAGGCCATCGCACGCGGGAAAACCAGAATCAGACCGCCAATCACCACGATCAGCGCGACCACCTGAAGGGTGAGGCGGGCGCGTGGGTTCATGGCGAGACCGGTGATGGCGCGAGCGGCAGCAACAAGCCCGACTGGGAACTGTCTGCGGGTTGCGGGATAACCAGTGGCGAATGGCCGTTCCACTTCTCGACGATCTGCAGCCGGAGAAACGCGGGATTTAATTTCAACGCCTCGCCGCGGATGCGAATGGCCTCGGCCTCGCCCCGCGCGCGAATCACCGCCGTGTCCGCCTCAACCTGCATCAGCAACTGGGTGAAGCGGGCGCGGGCAGCCTCCTGTTCGGCCACCATCTTGGCTTCGATGGCGGCCTCCAGTTCATGCGAGAGATCGATGTTCCGGATGACGATATCTTCAACCGAGAGAATCTGACCGATCTTCTGGCGCGCCGCCGTGATGGCCCGCTGTTTGATCGCTTCGCGGTCCTTCACAATCTGTTCAGCGGTGTAGGCGGCAGTGATTTCTTTCATCGCTTCCTGGATGCGCGGCGCAATGAGGCTGTCGAACGGGTCACCGGCGTACTGCTTGAAGATCTGGACCACCGATCCTTCAGGCACGCGGTAAAGCACGCGCAATTCGAGCATCACCTGTTGCAGGTCGGAGGAAAAACATTGGGCCGTGAGCGGGGTGGTGCGTTGTTTGATCGTCACCGGCACGACATGGGTGATCAGCGGCATCTTGAAGCCGAAACCTTCCGGTAGAAATTTATCCGTCACCTTACCGAGCGTCACCTTGATGCCGCGCGTGCCGGGTTCGACAACGAACGTGCCCGCCGAACCAAACAACACCACCACAAATACCAGGATCGCCGCACCGATCAGCTTGGCGAGCGTGGGGCCGCTGGGCAGATTAACGGGCGAGCCGGTTGGTCCGCGACTGTAATTGGGGCTGGGCATTGATTTGACGTTGACGTTCGAGTTCCTGGAGGGTCATCACCACATTACCGCCGCCACCGATGACCAGCGGTGCGATGCCGTCCCAGCGATCCACGATCTGCGAATCCACAAACGCCGGGTTGTCCTTGAGCGCCTGACCGCGGATCTTGATGGACTCGGCTTCACCCTTGGCCTTGATGACCGCGGTGTCCGCTTCGATCTGCGCGCGTTGCTGGATGAACTTGGCCTTCGCCGCCTCCTGTTCCTGCACCATCTTCTGTTCGATGGCGCGCTCCAGTTCGCGGGTCAGGGCGATGTTCTCGATGACGATGTCCTCCACCACCAGCAACTGGCCGATCTTCTTCCGGGTCAGGTCCAGCGCGCCGGTCTTGATCTGATCGCGGTTCTTCACCACCTGCTCGGCACTCTGGAGGGCGGTCACCTCCTTGAGCGCCTCCTGCACCCGCGGCGCGATGAGGCTGGCAAAGACTTCGCCGTGATATTCCTGGAACAGTTTCACCACGGACGCCTCGGGAATGCGGAAGAGCACGCGGAGTTGAACCGTGATCTGTTGCAGGTCTGCCGAGTAACACTCCGCCTTGTCCTCGGCGGTCTGTTGGCGGATGGAAACGGGATGAACCTCCGTGGCCAGCGGCATCTTGAGACCGAAGCCTTCCGGTTTGAAAGCTGCGGAAACCTTGCCCATGGTGACTTCCACGCCACGATAGCCAGGGCGCACCACGTACGTGCCCGACGACGCCATAATGATCACAACAAAAATCAGGATGGCGATACCGATCAACCGCGCCAAGGTTTGGGGACTCATGATGCGTTTAGTAAACGTTACGGTAACGACCGCAACCGGCGAGACAAGATAAATGAAACTAGTGACCTGTTTTCCTCAAGCCGAACGGGCCAAGACCGGCTCTGAGATAAAAACCGAAGAACGCCGATCCCATTGGTCATCATGGCCGGATTCTAATCTGTAACGCGGGCGCAACCATTACAATTTGTGGCTCGGTTTCTGGCCGCAACACAAAACGGCGATCCGTTGCCGGATCGCCGTTCATGAATTCTATTCGTTCGCTTAGATGCCCTTCTTAAGCATCACCTTGATGAGGTCGCCGACGCGGCAACTGTAACCCCATTCGTTGTCATACCAGCTCACGAGCTTGAAGAAATTCTTGTTCAGCTCGATGCCCGAACCGGCATCGAAGACCGAGGACAATTCGTTATGGATGAAGTCCGTGCTGACGACTTCGTCCTCGGTGTAGCCCAGAATGCCTTTCATGTAAGTCTCGCTGGCTTTCTTCATCGCCGCGCAGATCTCGGCGTAACTGGTATCTTTCGTGGTCTTGAAGGTGAGATCCACGACGGAGACGGTCGGCGTCGGCACCCGGAACGACATCCCGGTGAGCTTGCCCTTGAGTTCCGGCAACACAAGGCCCACGGCTTTCGCCGCACCCGTGCTCGAGGGGATGATGTTCTGCGCCGCGGTGCGGCCACCCTTCCAATCCTTCTTGCTCGGACCGTCCACAGTTTTCTGCGTGGCGGTGTAGGCGTGGATGGTGGTCATGAGACCTTCGGCGATGCCGAAGCCTTCCTTGAGCAACACATGGCAGACGGGCGCCAGACAGTTTGTGGTGCAGGAAGCATTGGAAACGATGTGATGCTTGCTCGCATCGTATTTGTCATCGTTAACACCCATGACGACCGTGAGGCAATCGCCCTTGGCCGGAGCGGAGATGATGACTTTCTTGGCGCCGGCGGTGATGTGGCCCTGCGCTTTTTCCACGTCGGTGAAAAGACCGGTGGATTCGATGACGAGTTCCACACCGAGGGCTTTCCATGGCAGTTCAGCCGGGGACTTGGCGCTGACGACTTTGATTTCCTTGCCGTTGACGATGAGCACGTCGTCTTCAGGTTTGTCGGCGGCGGATTTCTTGGAGCTGACTTCGCCTTTGAAACGACCCTGCGTGGAGTCGTATTTGACCAGATACGCGAGATTGTCCGCGGGGACGATATCGCCCACCGCGACCACTTCAATATCCTTGCCGACGAGACCCTGTTCGACCAGCGCCCGGAAGACCAGGCGGCCAATACGGCCGAACCCATTGATTGCAACTTTCACTGCCATAGTTCGATTTCAGTTCAGGTTAAAACAGACTGCGCATCTTAGCGGCGTGGGGCAGTCGGTCAAGATGAAGTCTTTCACTTTTCCGGACGTGCCGGCGTCAGCGTGCCATCGCGCCGGATGTGGTATCGCTCACCGCGCCATTCAACCGTGTTTCCAGCAAAGGCCGAACACCAGACCGCCACCTGGATCAGATCCTTCACGAATACCAAACCTAGACCGCCGAAGCCGACGGCACTTTGGGTCAACCGCGCCATCAAGTCGCGCGCAACTGCCAACCTCACAAGCAGCATCACTGCGCCCAGCCCAAGGACCAATCTGCTCTGGCTTACCGCCAGCCAGAGCAAAGGCCAAAGCGTGGCATTGCTCAAGATGCTCGCGAAATAAGCCGCGGGCTGACAGACGCGGATGGTGCGCGCCCAACGTAATTGATGTCGCCAGGTGGCAGCCCAGCCCCGCGGTGCTTCGCGGCACTCCAGTACCACAGGACAAAGCTCGATCCCATACCCGCGGGCAACGACGTGCTGACCGAGCTGATAATCATCCGCCAGGCAATCGGCCAGCACGCCAAAGCCACCAACCTGCTTCAACGCATCGCGACGCAAGGCCAGTGTCGCCCCGAGCGCAAACTTCAATGGACCGAGCGTCCGTGCCTGCAGCACCTGACTCCAGAAATCGGCGTTAATCGCCACGGCTTCCCAGCACATGGCAAACGACGCGGGCTGCCACATCCGATAGAAACAATTCACGATGCCAACCTGCGCCTCAACCAGCGGCGCCACGAGGTTCTGCAAGCAGTCAGCGGGCGCAAAAACATCAGCATCACTCAGCACAAGCACCTCATGCCTGGCCAGCGCTTCCAGTTGGATGAGTTTGGAAACTTTCGGATTCGCACCCAAATACTCGTGGCAGATGACGAGCTGGGCATCGCATGACGGAAATTCCCGGATCAGTTTCCGCACGATGTCGGCCGCCGGATCGTCGGCACGCGCCACACCAAACAACAGTTGCACCGCGCCCGGGTAAGTTTGCGTGAACCAGCTCCGCAAACAGCTTTCAGTGCAATCATCTGCGCCTTGCAGCGGCTTGAGCAAAGTGACTTGCGGGGTGAAAACCGGCCCCACGACGCGCCGGTGAAGCGGGAAGTTTCGGGCGACCCGCCATTGCCAGAGCGTCAACCCCAGACTCACTAACGCGAGCGATGCAAAGATGCCGGTCAGGATCACGATGCGCGGCTGCGATAATGCAGGATTCTGAAGTCGTCGTTCTCCTGCAAAGTTCCGATGAGTTCAAACGCCTCTTCAAACGCCGGAAAAAACGCATCGCCTTCGATCTCGCGTTTGACGAGGGTGAGATAGAGATCCGAGCACATTGGCAATGCCTGCTCGTAAATCTGCGCGCCACCTGCGACAAAAACTTCGCGCCCGGCTGTCCACGGCGCGAGTTCATCGAGACTTCCCACCACGCGCACCCCGGGATACGCAAAAGCGCCCCGGCTCAAGACGATCGTCTCGCGGTTCGGCAACGGTTTGCCGATGGACTCGAAGGTTTTGCGTCCCATCACCACCACATTGCCCGTGGTCATCTGCTTGAACCACTTGAAATCCTCCGGCAGATGCCACGGAATCTGGTTGCCGGCGCCGATGACGCGATTGAGCGACATGGCGGCGATGGCCTTGAATGGTTTGGTGTTCACGCGCGCCGGCGATTGAACACAATTTTCAGCGCTTCCGCCAGCCGTTCGTATTGCGGCAGCGAATTGTAGAGCTGGGCGGAGATGCGCAACAGTCGCTTGGGCGGCGCCGGCCAGGATGTCGAAGGGACTTCAATCCCGAACTCTCGGACCAGCCGACCGCGGAGCGGCTCAGGGTTCAGCGCCAGGTTTGCAAGTTCACGTTTCGAGAAATCGGGGATCGGGAATGCCGCCATGGAACCGACCATCAAATCCGGGCAGGGCGGTTCAATATCGAGCGACCGGCAAAGCAAATCCCGCGCGGCAAGCGCCAGAGCCCGATTGCGAGTGCGGATGGCTTTCCAGCCACCGGGCAGCAACGAAGCCATGAACCGCAACGCTTCGGACACACTGAGCACAGCGGACGGATCGGTCGTGCCCATCCAGCCAAATTCGAGCAGCAAGCGCGAGCGGTCCGTGCGCGCAGAGTTTGCGCCGTGGCTGATGATGGTTGGGTGGATGAGTTTTTGTTTATCCCGCCGCACGTGCAGGAATGCCGCGCCTTTAGGCGCGCAGAGCCATTTGTGGCAGTTGCCGGTGTAGTAAGCCGCACCGAGTTTTTGCAAGTTAAGTTCCACCATTCCCGAAGCGTGAGCGCCGTCCACCAGCGTATCCACCCCGCGCGCGTCGAGCTCGCGGATCAGTTTCGCCATCGGCAGGACGACCGCGGTCTGGCTGGTGACGTGGTCGAGCAACGCCAGTCGCGTCCGGCGGGTGACACGGGCGAGAATCAATTCAATGATTTGCGCCGGTGATTTCACCGGAAATGGCAGGCGCACGACTACAACTTTCGCGCCCCAGATTTCCGCCACGTAGTTAAGCACGTTGCGACAGGCGTTGTATTCGTAATCAGTGACCAGCAATTCATCGTCGCGCTTGAACTTCAGCGAACGCAGCACGGCATTGACGCCATTGGTGGCGTTGGAAACAAAAACCAGATCGTCGGCTTTTGCGCCAAGGAACTGCGCCAGTTCGCGGCGAGCGGTGTCCCAGAGCCGTTCCCAATCATCAACGAAGAATTCCACCGGCTCACGCTCAAGGCGGTCTTGAAGCTGGCGTTGGAACGCGAGCACAGCTTTCGGGCATGCGCCAAAAGAACCGTGGTTCAGGAAATCAATTTTCGGATCGAGATGCCAGAGACGAGGATTCACCGCGGGTTGGCGCAACGAATCGGGTTGTGACCAGCGGGCGCGGGAACTCATGGATTGCTCGCGGTCAAGACCAGCGGCTCCGACGGCCCGGGGAATTTTGGTTGCGTGCGCAGCACGTAGAGATCAAGCCCGCACCGCACTCGGGCCAGCGCTTCGCGGGCTTTCACGCGCGCGGACCAATGGGCGCTCAAATCCGGCGCGGCGAATGCCACCGCGTTCAACCTGTGTGCCTGCGCAATCCACAACGCGCGCGGGCAATGGAACTCCTCGGTCACGATGGTGAAATTCGTCAGACCAAAAACGGAATTCGCCCGCACCACGGAATCCAGTGTCCGAAAGCCCGCGTAGTCACAGGTGACAGCATTGGTTGGCACGCCGGCTTCCGCCAGCGCCCAGAACATGTCGGTGGGCTCGTCGTAACTCTCGATGTGATTGTCCCCACTGACGATCAGGTGGCGGACTTTCCCAGAGTGATAAAGCTCTGCGGCAGCCTTGATGCGCTGGGTAAAATGGAGATTGGTGTAACCCCGCGGCGTGAACTTACCTGTGCCGAGCACGACTGCGACGTCGTTGGCTGGAATATCGCCGGTGTGGCGGAAGATTTTTCCGGCGGCAGCGGAACTGCAAATGCGGTCGGCCCAAAACAACGCAGCCACCGGCAACAGAATCAGCGCGAGCAACAATACGATCAACTTACCACGGTGCCGGCGAAGCCAGCTGCCTTGTTTTGACGGCACCGCACTCATCTTGTTTACACCGCCACCGGCGCCTTGATGGCCGGATGCGGATCGTAACCCACGAGTTCAAAGTCCTCGAACTTGAAGTCGTGGATGTTTCTCACGGTAGGGTTCAACCTCATCGTCGGCAACGGACGCGGCTCACGAGCGAGTTGCAGTTTCGCCTGCTCGACGTGGTTCGAATAAAGATGCAGATCGCCGAAGGTGTGGACGAAATCACCGGGTTTCAGATCGCAGGCTTGTGCGACCATCAAGGTGAGCAACGCGTAGCTGGCGATGTTGAAAGGAACACCCAGAAAAATATCGGCGCTCCGCTGGTAAAGCTGGCAGCTCAATTCACCTTCCTGCACGTAGAACTGAAACAAGGTATGGCAGGGCGGCAATGCCATGGTGTGGATTTCACCAGGATTCCACGCGCTGACGATCAGGCGACGGCTGTCAGGATTCTTTTTGATCTGCGCGATGACGTCATCAATCTGGTTGAGCGAATTTCCATCAGCGGTGCGCCAGTCGGTCCATTGCGCCCCATAGACGCGGCCGAGGTTGCCTTCCTCATCGGCCCACTCGTCCCAGATCGTCACGCCGCGCTCGTTCAGGTACTTGACGTTTGTGTCCCCGCGCAAAAACCAGAGCAGTTCGTGAATAATGGATTTCAGGTGGCACTTCTTGGTCGTGACCAGCGGAAAGCCGTCGGCAAGCGGGTAACGCGCTTGAGCGCCGAACACAGAATATGTGCCGGTGCCCGTGCGGTCGCTCTTGAACTTGCCGTGCTCCATGACGTGCCGGAGCAAATCGAGATACTGGATCATGCCGGAGGAAGCATACCTCCGCCGGGCAGACATGACACGAACGAAATGTTTCGCGGGGAAGTCGGTGGCGGCGGTTGCGTCATCACAATCGTGATTCCGCCAAAGGGAGCTTGGATGATTCAGACCCCTTCGTAGAACTTGAAGAGCCGGTCATTAAGGAACACGCGGCACTTGCTGCCGAGCAATTGCCGTCGCTCCTTCTCGATGCGCACTGTGAGTTCCTCGATGCCGCCGAGTTCGATGACGTGAGTTTCCCGGATGGGTTCGTCAATCAAGCGCAGGTTGCGTTTCACTTCCTTGCTGTTGACTTTGATGACCAATTGGCCAAGCAACTGGTTGAAATTGAAATCAATGGTGTGTTTCTCGGTTTCTCCGACTTCGATTGTGAACTTCATAAGGCTCCTGGCCGCCTGCCAAGCAGGACCGCTGCCACTGGTGGTTGACACAGCTGGTGATTGAAGTTCTTCCTGTCCGCCCCGCCGTTTGGCAACGCGTGTCGTGTCTGCCTCGATTCGGGACATGCATCAGCCGGCTTCCGCCCAAAGCCGCTTCACCGCATCCCTAACCCGGGCCGCCCCGGGCTCAAGACCCGGCAGACCCCGGGATCCGTCCAGTGGCACACCTCATGCGAAGGAGTCCAGCGGTCAATTGATCCTTGGTCGACAAAGAAACGAATCATGAAAAAAAACCTCAGGCACCAAGCAAGCTGGCTCTGGGCATTGACGGCATTCATTCTTGGGTTCGGTCTAAACCACTCGCTGGCCATCGGCGAGGTTTCCATCCCGTTGCTGAAGACCACCGGTGGTGATTTCCGCAACGTAAAAGTTTTCAGCCGCACCAGCACCCATCTCAGTTTTTCACACGAAAAAGGCACCGCTGTCATCAAGGTCTCGGACATCGAGGAAGAGTCTGTGACTGCCATCGAACAATCCAACGCTGGCGCCTTCGAAGCCGAGACTCCAGTGCCAGGGGCGGTGGTCATGTTGAAAACCAAACCCACCCCCAAGCCCGATCCCGCCTGGCTGGTGCAGTCGAAGCAGATGCTCGGCAAACTGAACATCGATTCGCTGCCGTTTGCCGTGGACCGCATGCTTGTCTGGAAAGTCACCGGCGGGTTGCTGGCCGCATGGTGGTTTTACAGTCTGTGTTGCAGCTTGATCTGCAAAAAAACCGGCCACCCTGGCGGGTTGATGGTCTGGCTGCCCGTTTTCCAGGTCATTCCGATGTTCCGAGCGGCCCGCATGTCGGGCTGGTGGTTTCTGGCCCTGTTCATCCCGCTGTTGAACCTGATCGCGCCACTGCTCTGGTGCGTGAAGATCACCCAGGCCCGCGGCAAAGGATTTTTTACTGCCGCCATGCTCATCCTGCCAGGCACGAACCTGCTCGCGTTCATCTATCTCGCATTTTCGAACGGACGCGCCAAGGAAGAAGATACCTTCACGCTCGTCCGGCCGCCGCACGCCTTGGCGGTGAACTAGGCCATTTGACTTCCACCAGTCCATCGGCTGGAAGATTCCCGGCCTGTCGCGGGACTTTGAATGATAACCCGTTCCATGCGGGCTATCCCGCATCCTCGGCTTCCCAGCACGGCCAAAAGGAGCTTGCCGCCTGAAGGCGGATTGCTTAACACTCTCCCACTCGGTTGCGCGGCGGCGGACTCATGAAGCCGTCACGCTTGATTCCTTCAAGCTTACGCCGCTGGACATCAATCAATCGTGGCCAAAGAAGAACCCATTGAATTGACCGGCTCGGTGACCCAGGTGTTGCCGGGCACGATGTTCCGCGTCGCTCTCCCCAACGGCCACGAAGTCCTCGCCCACATCTCCGGCAAGATGCGCAAAAACTTCATCCGCATCAGCGTCGGCGACAAGGTGCGCGTCGAGATGTCGCCCTACGACCTCGGCAAGGCGCGCATCACTTATCGCGAGCGCTAGTCAAACAGGTCAGTGGTTTGCTTCGTTGGTTCTCCCACTTGCGCCGGTCAGGTTCGTGTACACGTTACGACCTCACGGTAAAAACAACGCAAACAAACCATGAATCTAAGCACACCTGATCTCACGCAACATCCCCCTCGCAGCCCCCGCGTCCGCCTCGGCGGTTACGCCATCCTTCCGCGCATGCTCGACAAGGGCCGCGCCGAACTCGTCGGCAAGAACGGCGAATATCACTACGCCTGTCCGAATGATCAGCAATTCCTCCAGTTCGCCGGCGTTGATCCTGACGCCCTGAAAAAGGAAATCGCCGCCGGCAAGGGCGATGGCGAACTCCTCGAATGGATCAAGGCCAACGCGAAGCAAAAACGCACCGCACCGGAGATCGAAGCGTGGTCCAACTGGCAGGACCGCCGCGGACCGGACAATCCGGACGGTCGCGAATACTTCAATGAAATCCACTCGAAGGTCGCCCCCGGCCGCACCGACATCGTCGCGTGGGCTGACCTGCTGGACATGGACGACTTCGCCAGCTACGGCGGGAAGGTTTGAACTAAGCCGATCCTTACAAAGGGCGTCACGCAGAAATGTGTGACGCCTTTCGGCTTTTCATTTTTGAACTTTGGACGCCCGCGCGCGGTCACTACACTCCGCGCGCATGTCACAATTGCTCAAGTCCTCCGGCGCGATGGCCGCCGCCACCATGACCAGCCGGGTGCTGGGCATGGTGCGCGAAATGGCTTACGCCGCCTTCATGGGCGTGGGCTGGGTCACGGACGCCTTCATGCTGGCGTTCATGATCCCCAATCTCTTCCGCCGGCTGCTTGGTGAGGGCGCGCTCACCGCGGCATTCATCCCGGCATTCAAGGAAAAGGAAAAACTCGCCGGCGAAACCGAGATGTGGCGCGCCGCCAACGCCGTGATCTCCGGTCTGCTCGTCGCGACCGCCGGCATCGTGTTGCTCGGCGTCATCGGCATCGGCGTGGCGTTGTTTTTTGGAAAAAAATTCTACAGTGCCGAGACCGATCTCATGTTGCGGCTCCTGCAGGTGATGCTGCCGTATCTGTTGCTCGTCTGCCTTGCGGCCATCTTCATGGGCATCCTGAACGCCCGCGGCCATTTTTTCGTGCCGGCTTTGGGCGCGGGCATGTTGAACATCGTGATGATCGCCTCCGTGTTCCTGCTCGCACCGAAGATGGGCGTGCAGTTGCACGAACAGATCTTCGGCCTCGCTATCGGTGTGCTCGTGGCCGGCGCGGTGCAGGCGGCGTTTCAACTGCCGCTGCTGCGCAAGGAAGGCTTCCGCTGGCGCTGGGTTTCACCGTGGACCGATCCCACCGTGCGCCACGTGGTGAAACAGATGTTGCCCGGCACGATTGGCGTGGCGGCATTTCAGATCAACGTGCTGATCACACAGGGCATGGCCTTCTGGATCGGTCAGGGCATCGTGTCATCATTCGGCTACGCGGTGCGGCTGATGGAACTGCCGCAGGGCGTGTTCGGCATTTCGCTCGCCGCCTTCCTGTTGCCGACACTTTCAGGACTGGCAACGGAAAAGAAGTATGACGAGTTCCGCGCCACGCTGCGGCACGGGCTGTCGCATCTATACCTCGTGAATCTGCTCATGTCGGTGCTCCTGCTGGTGTTGGCCGAACCGATGGTGCGATTACTCTTCGAGCGCGGCCAGTTTCTCCCAAGCGACACGCCACGGGCCGCGCTTGCCCTCGCTTGCCTCGCTCCCGGTTTGGTTTTGTTTTCCACCGTCAACATTCTTGCCCGCGCGTTCTACGCGCTCGGCGACACCAAGACACCCATGCGCATCAGCATCTGCTGCCTGACGCTCAACATTCTGCTCGCGCTCGCGTTGGTCTGGCGGTTCGAGGAAGGCGGACTGGCTGCGGCCAACAGCGTCACCTCGGGCATCAATGCCGCGTTGTTGTTCTACACGCTGCGCAAGAAACTCAAGCGCCTCGACCTCGCAGAATTTCAAGCCAGCCTCGGTCCGATGCTTGGTGCGACCGCCGCCGCCGCCGCAGTGGCGTGGATGGGTTCGGTCTGGTGGGAGACGAGTCTCGGTCATGCGACGCTGTTCCTGAAGATCGGCGCGGTGTTCGGCCCGGCGCTGGCAGCGACGGCGGTTTATTTCGGCGTAGCAATGGCTCTGAAGATTCCGGCGGCGAAAGAAATGCTGGGATTGGCCACGGCGCGGCTCGGGAAGCACTGATTTGGTCAGGTGGGGTGAGTGTCCTCGCGAGCCGGTTCGTTAATAGCATCGCTCCACCTTTAGACTCCACCCTCCGAATCAAAGCTTGACCAAAACCACCCAGATTCCCTAGATTCCCTGCGATGTCACGGAACATTGGACAAGTAATTCTGCTGGTAGTCGTCGTACTCGGCGACGCCGAGGGTGCTTGTCGTAGGTAGAGCAAATTTCGACAAGAACCCACGGCTGGAAACGGCTGTGGGTTTTTTGATGCCCGCACCCAGCCGGTCAATAACTAGAAAGACGATGATTACGATTATGATGAAGATTATGATTAAGAGCCCTGGCCCGTCCGGCCTTGGTTCATAATCTTAATCCTAATCTTACTCTTACTCTCCCTCCCCCGCTTATGAGCAAGACAACTACGAAAACGAAAACCCCCAAGCCCGCCGCCAAACCGCGCGCGGAGATCGGCGCCGCCATGTTCGGCCGCGACATCTTCGTCGAAGCGCTCGAACGCGAAGGCGTGGAGGTCATCTTTGCGTATCCCGGTGGCGCGAGCATGGAAATCCACCAGTCGCTGACCAAATCCAAGATCCGCACCATCCTGCCACGCCACGAACAGGGCGGCTCGTTCGCAGCGGAAGGTTATGCGCGCGTGACTGGCAAGGCCGGCGTGTGCATGGGCACGAGCGGGCCAGGCGCGACGAACCTCGTCACCGCCATCGCCGATGCTTACATGGATTCCTGCCCGCTCATTGCCATCACCGGTCAGGTAACCCAGGCGATGATCGGCCGCGGCGCGTTCCAGGAAACTGACATCATCGGCGTCACACTGCCCATCGTGAAGCACAGCTATCTGGTCACGAACATCAACGACATCCCGCGCATCGTGAAGGAGGCGTTTTACATCGCCCAAAGCGGACGGCCCGGGCCGGTGGTGATTGATTTTCCCAAGGACGTTCAGCAGATGAAAGCCCAACCCGTCTGGCCGACGCTCGAACAGGTGAAGAAAGGACTGCGCGGTTACAATCAACCTGACTTGAAGGCCGACGAACTCGCGTTGAACGAGATCATGGGCTTGATCGAGAAAGCCGAGCGCCCGGTGCTCTATTGCGGCGGCGGCATCATCACCAGCGGCGCGGCGGCCGAACTGAAGAAGTTCGCCGAAGCGACGAACATTCCCGTGACCACTACGCTCATGGGCTTGGGCGGTTTCCCGGAAACGCATCCGCTTTCGTTGCGCTGGCTGGGCATGCACGGTTCAGCGGTGGCCAACTGGGCGGTGAACGGCGAATTCGAGAAGCGCAAGACCTTCAACGATCCGATGGTGAAGTTGAAGAACGGCGCGGATTTGTTGCTCTCGTTCGGGGTGCGCTTCGACGACCGCGTGACGGGCAAGTTCGAAGAGTTTTGCAAGAGCGGCACGATTGTCCACGTGGACATTGACGCGTCGGAGTTGAACAAGAACCGCAAGGCGCATTTGCCGGTGGTCGGCGACATCAAGGACGCGCTCACCCGCCTCAATGCCATGCTCGCGAAACGTCCGTTGAACAAGAAACACACCGCGTGGCTGGAGCAGATTGCCGAGTGGAAGAAGAAAGCACCGTTCGCTTATGGCATCACCGCCGAGATCGCGGACAGTGACCACATGAAGGACCATCTCAAAGGCCAGGAAGATCAGGTGATCATCCAGCAGATGGTCGTGGAGACGCTTTATGAATTGACCAAGGGCGAAGCCTACATCACCACCGGCGTGGGTCAGCACCAGATGTGGGCCGCGCAATGGTATCAATACAAATACCCGCGCCAGTTCGTCAGCAGCCTGGGCCTCGGCTCGATGGGTTACGGCTTTCCCGCCGCGCTCGGCGTCAAGGTCGCGCACCCGGACAAGCAGGTCATCGACATTGACGGCGACGGCTCGTTCCTCATGAACATCCAGGAGCTGGCCACCGCGAAGGTCGAAAAGATCGCGGCCAAGGCCATCATCCTGAACAACCAGCACCTCGGCATGGTGGTGCAATGGGAGGACAACTTCTACGATGGCAACCGCGGCCACACCTACCTCGGCAACCCGGAGAATCGCGCAGAGACTTATCCCGACTATGTGAAGGTCTGCACCTCGTTCGGCGTGAAATGCGAACGCGTCATCTACAAAAAGGATCTGCGCGCCGCCATCCAGCGTATGCTCGACGCCGACGAAGCTTACGTGCTCGACGTCGTCGTGCCCTACAGTGAACACGTCATCCCGTTCATCCCCGCCGGCAAGACCGTGGCGGACATGATCTGGAAGGTCTGAGCCTGTAGCGTCGCTCTGCGAGCGACGGCGGGCGACGGTCACAGACCGCCGCTACAACTCACCCCACCGGGCGACAACCACGTTGTCGCCCGGTTTGCTTTTCTCCGACCTGCTGTGCTCAGCTCAGCACAGGAATACCCATCTCCTGCAAGTAACAAAAAGTTCTATCGTAATAAGCAGGTGGCCGGGTGTGGTCCCTGGCATCACCGGAAGGAACAAAGATCACCATGCCTTGACGGGCGCGGGTGAGCAAAACACGATAGGCATTCCGGAGATAGTTCTGATTGTCGAGATTTGCAATGTTGCACCAACTCGAACCACGGAAGTCGTGATAGTTCCAGCCCGTGCCATTGAAACGAAAATCTGCATCCCAAGTAACGCACGTCCAATCGAGCTCCAATCCCTGCACTTGGAATTCTGTCGCGGCATCTTCGAGGTAATAGCTGGAGCGGACGTCAGTGCGTTCGTTCAGAAAATAGTGCACTGGGTCAACGTCCACGCGAATATCAACGGCATGTGGCTTCAGCCGCATCGCTTTGGAGGAAGCAAGTAAACCATAACGGTCCGAGCCGCGGGCATGTGAGCGCACCCATTCTTTGGCTTTATCCAAATCGCGGGTGACGGCGATGGGAAATCGATCGGTGAATTGTTCGAATGCTTTCCGAGCGGTAATCTTTTCACAATCCAGCAATGCCTTTACAAAAGCTGAAACGTCTTCCGCGCGGAACTGCCTCATCGGAACGGCAAGATGCAACGAATCGTCTGAATGGGTTTGTGCTCTACGCCGGGCAAGTTCGAGTGTGTTGCCAGCGTCATACTCACTGTCATGAAGTCTCGAGGAAATGAACATCTTCCAATTCGGGAAGTGTTCAATCACAGCATTCAACCATGCCGAAATGCCAGCTTCGCCTGTGTTGATTTCCTGGCCACCGCCGACCAAACAAATAATCACTGCCCAATCTTTGTGACGGTCCATGTACGAAATCAAAAACTCGGGTTCGGATTGGGTAAAGCCCGAGTGGTTCTTCTTTCGCTTCATGAAGTTGGCGGTCATCTGCAAATTCCACGCCCGTTGCGCCTCATCGAAGATGACAACGTGCTCGTCTGGCTTTGCCGGATCTCGCAGCCCTTCATCTCTGAAGTGGTGAACATTCTGAATGAAGGATTCTACCTGTTTACGGATTTCGCCTTTCCGAGTCTTTTCCTCCCGCAATTTGCAGCGACCGTATTCATCCCGCGTCAGCGCCTCGCGCAACACAGCGACGAGCGGGCCGTTACCAGACAAAAATACTGCGTGGGTGGGGTCTTTCTCGTCGCGCCGCTTTGTGGCAATGTTTAATCCCACCAACGTTTTCCCCGCGCCGGGAACGCCAGTCACAAAACAAATGAACTTTTGCCGGGTATCACGCGCTTTATCGACCAGATCTTCGATGCGCTTAGAAGTGGCATGTAAATTCTGAGCTCCAGCATCAAACCGGGCGATGGCTTCTACAGAATGTTCCGCGTACAAAGTGCGGGCAGCTTCGATAATCGTAGGCGTGGGACGATACGAAGCACGCGCCCAAGTTTCCGCATCGAGTGCTGATCCTGATGCGGCTTCCAGACCGCGATCCAAAACGGACCGCAAGTTGGATGCATTGGTCAGGACGGGCCGATAAACGCTATCTGCGTCAGCATCGAACTTAATGGCGACGTGTTTGGCCTCGGTCGCGACCAAGACCGGAGCAATAGCGACGTTGTGACTGGCTTCATGAAAGTTTTTGAGATCGAGCGCGTAATCCCACACTTGGTCAATCGCAGACCGGTCGTAAGTCGTTTCGCCCACTTTGAACTCCAGAGCAAAGATCACCGAACCAAGAACGAGAATCACATCCACGCGGCGACCCATGCGGGGGATGTTGAATTCAAAAAAGACCCAACCATCCAAGCCTTTGAGTTGCGCGTGAAGGAGGTTAATTTGCGCGAGCCAAGCATCGCGCTGATCGGCAAAATGCCCGTCGCCTGCGTGTCGGGAAAGCTTGCCGAGAATGTCGTCAGCATCACTGGTCAGAAAGTCTCCGATAGCAGCCCCGTACCAGGACCGCGCTAAACCGGAGTTGCTGACCACGTTGGACATTTAGGGCGGGAGTATGTGGGGACGCTTTGCGAATGTGAAGCATTTGAACAGATTGCGCTTGCCGTTGGTAGAGTACCTGGCCAGGTGTATCTACCGAACTATGGGCAAAACCTACATGCTTCGGTTGGAAGAAAGCGACCTTGGCCAACTTCTCGACGGATTGGAAGCTCGCGCTGACGCGTGGACGAAAACCGCAGACTACCACCGCACCGGAGAATCACCGCCGGATTTCATCGCGGAGGAATGCAACGACGCCGGAGAAGCCAGCCGAATCGCGACGCACTACCGCTCAATCATCGCCAAGATTGAGAAACAGCGAGAGGAGCAATCATGAGCCAAGAACCATCCCAAAAACTCCGAGACGGCTTCTGCATTTACATTGATACGTTCTGCCAAGGGCCAGTGCCGGTCGTTAGCGATGAGAACGGCTATTGTGTTTTCGATACCGAGGTGGAGGCGCAGAAAGAGATTGTTGATAACCAGATGACCCGGCTTCAGCAGTTTCTCGACGGCGAACGAGATTACGAAGACGCGATAGCTGTGGAGGAATACGTTGTTCATGTTTCTGTCCATCCAGACGGCGTTATCACAGATGCAGATGGAAACTGTTTCGGCCCGAAGGTTGAATGACATTTTCATCAAGGCTGGGCAGCGACGCACCCGGTCCGGGCATGGGCCGTGCTTTTCCCATGGGTATGAGCACTGCAAATGTCCTGCTGGCCGTGATGTCCGTCGCCGTGTCGGTGACGGCCCTCGCCATCCTCTGCGGCGAATATCAGCCCGCGTGGCGCGAACTCCGCGCCCGGGCGCGGTTGACGCAGACCGGCGACAGCAGCCTGGGGCCGCGGTCGGTGAACTGGCTCGCGGCGGCGGCGTTCAGCGCGGCACTGGTGATCGGCCTCGTCCTCATGTAAGCCCCGCCCTGCCGGCGGCGATTTCCGAGACGCGTGTGTCCATTCCCGTGGCACGCGTTTTTCCTTTTCCAATCATCGGTGGCTGAGCCATGCCTGACGTCTTCACCAAAGCCAAGCGGTCGGAAGTGATGTCGCGGATCCGCTCGCGCGGCAACCGGGACACGGAACTGGCGCTGGCGAAATTGCTGCGCGCCCACGGCATCACCGGCTGGCGGCGGCACATCTTGCTGCGCGCGACGGTTGAGAGTTCAAGGTTGAGGGTTGAGAGAAAAAAGCAAAAGCACACCTCACCCCGACCCTCTCCCCAAAGCGGAGAGGGAGCGCGGCGGCGGAACACTCAACTCGCAACATTCAACCCTCAACTCACCGTCCGCCCCGACTTCGTTTTCAGAAAATCGCGGACGGTGATTTTCGTGGACGGTTGTTTCTGGCACGGCTGTCCACGCCACGCGACGAAGCCGAAGAACAACCGCGCGTTCTGGCGGCGCAAACTATCGGCGAACCAGGAACGCGATCGGCGGGTGAACCGCGCGTTGCGTCGCGCCGGCTGGCGTGTGCTCCGCATCTGGGAGTGTGATCTCGCGAAGCGACCGGAGAATTGTGAGCGGCGGATTGAAAAGGCAATTAACAGGAGGTAACGGAGAGAACGGAGGCTGATAATTTGATTTTCCGGTAGGGCCGCGTTGCCGCGCGGCCACGGCATCACCGGCTGGCGACGGCACATCGAGATTCGGGTGGTAGGGACGCCGCGCTGCGGCGTCCGCGGACATCGCAGCGCAATGTCCCTACCTCACAAAAGCAGGCGGCGCGGCAGCACCGCCCTACCTTTTCTCTGTTACCTCCGCGATCTCCTGTTCAAGTCTTCGTAAACGCTACTGCGGCGGCTGGTCCACGGGCAGGCCGAGCTTGCGCATGGCTTGCAGTTTGTAGAGCAACGCGCGCCGGCTGATGCCCAGCGATTTCGCGGTCTCGGTGCGGTTGTAATCGTGCTTCTTCAGCGCTGACAAAATCACCTGCCGCTCCACTTCCTCCAGCCGTTCCGCGTCGCCGGTCACAGCCACGACCGCCGTTGTCGGCGCAGCGCGCAGACGATTGGGCAGATGTTCGGGCAGGACGAGTTCGCCGCGCGAGAGCAGGGCGGCGCGTTCCATGGCGTTGCGGAGTTCGCGCACGTTGCCCGGCCACGAATAGTTCGCCAACACGTCCGGCACGGCGGCGGCAAAGCGCGCGCGGCCCTGACTGAACTCGGCGAGGAAGGCGTTCGCCAGCGGCAGGATGTCCTCGGGCCGTTCGCGTAGCGGCGCGATGTTCAGTTCCACCACGTTGAGCCGGTAGAACAGATCCTCGCGGAACTTCCCGTTGGCCACGGCTTCTTCGAGATTGTGATTCGTCGCGGCGAGGATGCGGGCGTTGGTGTGCAGCTCCACGTTCGAGCCGACGCGCTGGAATTTGCCGTCCTGCGTCACACGCAGCAGCTTGGCTTGCAACGTGGGTGACATGTCGGCGATCTCGTCGAGGAAGATGGTGCCGCCGTTGGCAAGTTCAAAACGGCCCACGCGTTGCGCCGTCGCGCCGGTGAACGAACCTTTTTCGTGCCCGAACAATTCGCTCTCCAGCAGCGTCTCGGGAATCGCCGCGCAATTCACCTTCACCAGCGGGCCACCAGCGCGCGCGCTCCACGTGTGGATCACGTCGGCCAGCACTTCCTTGCCCACGCCGCTTTCGCCGGTGATGAGCACGCGGCTGTCGGAAGTGGCCACCAGCGCGGCATCGCGAAACAACGCCGCCATCAGTGGACTCGCTGCGACGACGTTCTTGGGGAGTTCCTTCGCCTCGAACTGGCGTACAGAAGTTTCCTTCGCCAGTCCGAGCGCGCCTTGCACGGAGGCGAGCAGCGCGTCGAGGTCGATCGGTTTGGTGAGATAATTGACCGCGCCATCGCGCATCGCGCCGACGGCTTCGCGGATGTCGGCGTAAGCGGTGACGAGCAATACCGGGAGAACGGCGTGTTCCTGGCGAGCGCGGCGGAGCGTTTCGAGCCCGGAGATGCCCGGCATGCGCACGTCGGAGATCATCATGTCGAACGGCTGTGCTTGGAGCGCTTTGAGCGCGGCCTCGCCGGAATCCGCAGTGGTGGTGTGGAAGCCCTGGCTGCGGAGGAAGGAATCGAGCAGGCTACGCTGGCCCGCGTCGTCATCCACGATCAGCAGGCGCGGTCCGTTCATGGCGTTGGCTCGCGACTTCACGCCGCTAGTTTCGACTGGTCCCGGCCAGACGTAAATGCCAGATTCGGAAGCACGCGCCGCGCGGCGGATTGTCGTAGCAGCCGATGTCCCAGCCGTGCGCGAGGACGATCTGATGCACCACCGCAAGGCCGAGACCCGTGCCCTTGGCATTGGTGGTGAAGTAAGGCTTGAAGATGTTGGCGCGATTCTCGGGCGGAACGCCGGGGCCGTTGTCAGCGATCTCCAGCACCACCTCGTTGCCAGCGCGTTTAGCAGCGCTGATGCGGATTTCGCCGCCGCGCTCCACGGCTTGAATGGCGTTGAGGATCAGATTGAACAGCGCCTGCCGCAGCAACTGCTGATCGGCTTCGATACTGGGAAGGTCATTGGCCATCTCGACCTTGATGGCTTTCTCTTCGACGTCGTAGGTCAATGCGCGGACGACTTCGCCGACGATCGAACCGAGCGGGATGACCGTGCGCCGGACTTCACGCGGGCGGGAGTAATTGATGAACTCGTTGAGTTGGGCCGTCACGCGGTCGGTTTCCTCGACGATGGCCTTGGACTTCTCGCGGACGGGCGGTGGCGTTTCATCCGACTTGGAGATCATCTGCGCGAGCCCGCGGACGATGTTGAGCGGGTTTTTGGTTTCATGCGCGAGCCCGGCGGCGGCGAGATTCATCTCCTTGAGCCGCGTGTTCAACTCGGATGCGCGGACCAGGCGGACTTCGAGTTCGGAGGAGCGCTTGAGATTGCGATATGCCAGCGCAAGGCCGAGGACTGACACCCCGGCGAGCAGGCCGATGAAGGTGCGCAGCCACAGGTCGCGCGCGATGCCGGCGCTAGCGGATTGCGTGGAGAGGACGATGACAAAGCTATGGACGCCCTGCTTCTGGATCAGATTCTTGTAATCGGCTTCGCTCATCCAGAACGGCCGCCCGAAGAACGGCCGGCCACCACCACCCTCACCGCGGCGCTCGCCGCCGCGCCGGCGGGCCTGGTTCGTTCCGGGATCGTTGGTGGAAACACCGGCCAGGAGATTCGTCGACGGTGGGAGTCGGGGCGATTCGTCCGGGGGCGGACCCTCTCCGGGCGGGGGACCGAAGGCGCCGCGATTTGTTCCGCGCCCAAACGATTCGTTGATGATGATGACCGGGTTCTCCCGCGTCACTTCTGACGTGCCATTGGTGTTCAGGTTGACGACCTGATTGGTACCCAGCTCGACCAGGTTCATCACGGCG
>Ga0315910_10001249_pt1 | contig 23643 bp, 15 predicted proteins | sample EdamamesoilMG_FD_204470 | JGI IMG/M metagenome (GOLD analysis project Ga0315910, IMG submission 204470) | Garden soil microbial communities collected in Santa Monica, California, United States - Edamame soil | ecosystem: Environmental > Terrestrial > Soil > Garden | place: USA: California... | reverse complement strand
TGAGCAAACAGAGCCCCGCGCGCGTCCAGAAGAGCGCCGCGCAGATCGGCACGCTGGCGAGCAGCGCGACGACGATGCCTCGCTGCAACGCCAGCGCCACCCCAGCGCCGTCACCGCGCCCATGCGCCTGGCTGATCATCGACTCGATGCCCAGGACCAGACCGAAGCCGAGGCACAGCCAGGTCCACTCCCAGACGTTGCCGAGCGCTGCCGCTGCCAGCTCGTCCACGCCGACGTGGCCGAGCAGCAAGGTATCGATCGCTCCCATCGCCGTCATGCCGAGCTGCGAGAGCGCGACCGGTACCGACAAGCGCACGAGCGTCTTCAGTTCGAAGCCAAGCGTAGTCATACCGACCCCTTGTCCGAGGAACGAGGGCTCGCTCAGGCGCGTGGCGCACGAACCCCCTCGACGCCACACCGCTGCGACGCCTCCTCCCCTCGAATCGGGCCGCCCCCGGCCACGAACGTATGGGGCGAATTACAACAGCCCACATCCGAATACAAGCACCCTCAGGGGGAGCTGACGTCCACGTGGCATTCTTCTACGATCCCGGCCCGACATCGCTAAGTCAGCGCGCGGTACGTTCGCTGCAATGCCGTGACATTCACCGAAGCTGGGGGCGCGCTTCAGGCTGAGACCCGAAGTGATGCGCGCGTTTCTGGCGCGCCCGAAGCTGCAACACAGAGCGCTCGCGCCGCCCCCCTCGATAAAGGATGTCGCTGGGCAGCCGTTGTTTAAGTGAAGACGTCCCGGGGGGGAAGTAAATGCAAGACGCTATAGCGAGGGGCGAGCAGTCGATGCGAAACGCCACTGCGCTCAGCCACGCGAGCGCGGGCGGTCCCAGCGAGAGCATCACACCGGCGCCAGCAAAGCAGGTCCTCATCGTCGAAGACGAGAGCGTGGTCGCCAAGGACCTCGCGCGCTCGCTGCTGCGGCTCGGCTACAATGTGGTCGCTCGCGCGGCGACCGGCGAAGAAGCCGAGCATCTGGCGCAGCTCTGGAAGCCCGACCTGATCCTGATGGACGTGCGTCTGCGCGGCCAGCTCGACGGCATCGCGACGGTCGAACGCATCCACGAGCACAGCGATGTTCCGGTCATCTATCTGACCGCTTTCTCCGATCGACTGACCATCGACCGCGCCATGCGGACGCGCCCGTTCGGTTACGTGGTGAAGCCATTCCAAGACGTCGAGCTGCGTTGCGCGATGGAGGTCGCCCTGAACCGGCACGAGATGGAGCGGGCCGTGCGGCACAGCGAAGCTGCGTATCGCAGGCTCTCGACGATAGACGAGTTGACTGGCTTGCCCAATCGTCGCGGGTTCAGCGAGCTCGCCGAGCAACAGTTGAAGGTGGCGTGCCGGTACTGCCAGCCGCTCGTGTTGTGCTTCGCGGATCTGGACGGGCTCAAGAGCATCAACGACCAGCTCGGGCATTCGGCAGGCGATGCTGCGATCTGCGCCGCCGCCAGCGTCCTGCGTGACACATTTCGCGGCTCCGACATCGTGGCCCGCCTCGCGGGCGACGAGTTCGCCGTGCTCGCCATCGCGAGCGCGCAGTCTGGCGTCGAGTGCGCCTTGCAACGCTTGTCTCAGAACCTGTCGCGTTTCAACGCGACACCGCATCAGTTCCGCCTCGACCTCAGCCTGGGCATGGCGCGTCACGAGGCCGGCGTCAGCGAAGGCCTCGATGCTCTGCTCGCTCGCGCCGACGCAGACATGTACGCGCAAAAGCAGCGCAAGCGCAGCCTGACGATGCCGGCGGTACAGCTGACCTGAGCAGAGTCTTCGCCATTGACACCGCCGCTGCTCGTTTGCGAGGGTGACTCATTGGCCGAGTGAACGCTTTCGGTGCGCATGCCGGGATGGCAGCGGCACCGAGAGCCGAGCACGTCCGATGTCAACCGGGGGGAAAATGCAGACGGCGTTCGACTGCTTGCTGGACGCCGTGCCTCACGGTGTGTTGGTCGTGGATGCGGCGCGCACCATCGTCGCCACCAACGCTTTCGCCGCCTCCTTGCTCGATCATGCGGCCCCCGAGCTCGCGGGCCGCCGCCTGGACGAGCTGATCGCGGAGCGCAGCCGGGGCCGGCTCGTCGAGGCCGGAGCGCGCTTGCTCGGCACGTGCCCGACGAATGGCGAGCGCCCGCGCAAGTCGGTGATCCGTGAACCGGTGGAGGTCGTGCGCAGCGACGGAGGCGAGCGAGCGCTGTCGCTCGAGCTCCGCCGCGTCAGCCACGATGGGCACCCTGCGCTGCTGGTCTTGATGCAGGACCGAGCGCAGTTTTGCCGCGATACTTCGCCGCTGCTCAGCTCGCTCTCGAACGTCACCGAGCTCGAGCGCGCCAACGACTACTTCCGCGTGACGCTGGAGGCGGCGCCGACCGGCATGCTCGTCGTGAACGAACGCGGGGAGATCGCGATCGCAAACGAGCAGGCCGAGAACATCTTCGGCTACCCCCGGGGTGAGCTCGTGGGACAGCCGCTCGAAGCGCTCGTGCCGCCGCTGCAGCGCGGGCGAAAGGTCGACCTGCGCGCGCTCTTCCTGGAAACGCCGACGGTGCTCTCCGCGAGCGCCGGGCAGGATCTCTACGCCTTGCACCACGACTCGCGCGAGATCCCGGTCGAGATCGCGCTCTTGCCGCTCGACACGCCAGACGGACGCTTGATCGTCGCGTCCGTCCTCGACATCAGCGGTCGCCAGCGCGCCGAGCGCGCGCTGCGCGAGAGCGACGCGCGCCACCGGGCGCTCTTCGAAGACTCGCCAGTGCCCCTGGTCGAGCTGGATCTGAGCGCGACGCGCGCTTTCCTCTCCGCGCTGGACGCTTCGGGCATCACCGAGCAGCTAGACGCTCACTTCGGCGCGCACCCCGAGGCGCTGCGGCACGCCATCGAGACGGTCGAGACGGTGGCCATGAATCAGAGCGCGCTGGAGCTGTTCGAGGCGAACGACGCGACGCAGCTCGCCGAGGCCCTGACGCTGTTCGGGCCAGACACGGCGCTCTGGTTCCGGGCTGCGCTGCGCGAGCTCTGGAACGGCGGACCCCACTTCGGCGGCGAGACCACGATGCGCACGCTGGGCGGCTCCACGCGCGCCGTCAGCATGCGCATCCACCTGCTGCCAGGTCACACCGACACCTGGTCGCGAGCTGTCGCCTCGCTGTTCGATCTGACGGCGCACGAGCAGGTCGAGGAGCGGCTCCGGTCCTCCCTGCGCGAGAAGGAGGTGCTGCTGCGCGAGGTGCATCATCGCGTCAAGAACAACCTGCAGATCGTCAGCAGCTTGCTGAACCTCAAAGCCGACACGATCGAGAACGCGGCGGCGCAGCAAGTGTTCGCGGATTGCCAGACCCGCATCCGCTCGCTCGCGTTCGTGCACGAGCACCTGTACGTGGCCTCCGACCTGTCGCACGTGCCCTTCGGTCAATACGTGCGCACCCTGGCGTCGCATCTCGAGCAGTCGTTCCGCGCTCCCGGGCAGGATGTGCACGTGCGGGTCGCCGTCGGCGAGCTCAACCTGTCCATCGATGACGCAATCCCCTGCGGGTTGATCGTCAACGAGCTCGTCACCAACTCCCTCAAGCATGCGTTCGTGCCGGGCAGCGCGGGCGCGATCGAGATTCGGATGCGACGCCTCCCCGGCCACCGGCTCGAGCTGAGCGTGAGCGACGACGGCAAGGGGTTGCCGAACGGCTACGATCCGCAGGCCTCGGGCGGCTCGGGGCTGGATCTGGTCTACACGTTCGCCGAACAGCTCCAGGCCGAGGTCGAGATCATCCGTCAGCGCGGCACGCGCTTCATGTTTCGATTCGAGGCGGCACGCGGACGGCCAGCGACGAGCTGAGCTGCGCGACCAGCGCCTCGAAATCTCCTCCCGACGCGGGCAGACACGGCCCGAGCTCAGCGCCCAGCGTCGCCGGCAGGGCCAGCGCGCTCAGCCCGAACAGGCGCTGCCACTCGTCGCGTTGCTCGCGCTCGAAGCGCTCGAACGCGCTCTCGCGATGGTCCGGGTCGTACAGCGCGCTGGCGATCAGCTTGGCGAGCGCGCTGGCCTCGCAGAAGCCTCGATTCATGCTCTGGAACCCGAGCGGCGAGGTCGAATGCGCCGCGTCGCCCGCGAGCCAGATGCGCCCATGTCCGAAGTGCGGCACGAGCCAGTGCTCGAACGGGGCGACCGCGCCCCAGCACAGCTGCTCGGGCTTCGGCTTGAACCACGGCGCGCGTTCGCGCAGCAAGGCCTGCAGCGACTCGAGCGAGGGTGGCTCATCCAGGTGGCTGTAGACCTGGAAGGTCCAGCGCCCCAGGTTCGGCCCCAGCGGCCAGAACGCGCTCGCCGAGTCCGGCGTGGAGACGACACACGCTTCGTGCTCCCACCCGCTCAGGTCCGCGAGGAACTCGCAGACGGCGAACGCCCGCGTCGGCCGCAGCGCTGCCGGCTCGATCGCGAGCGCGCGGCGGCAGCCGGAGAAATAGCCGTCCGCGCCGATCACGAAGTCCACCTCGCGTTCGATCGGCTCGACCGCGACGTGCTGGCTCGGACTCGCCGGGTGGAGCTCACTGACGCGGTGACCCGCGACGCGCACGCAGCCGTGGCGCGCCACGACCCGCGTCACCGCGTGATGCCGCGAGACGGCGACGCCGCGGCGTGCCAGCGCCTCCTCGAACAGCTCTTCGAGCTCCGATTGGCGCAGCGTGAGCACGAAGGGGTAGGCGCCGGGCAACGCGGAGAGCTCGGCCTTGGCCCATTGCTCTCCGCCTCGCCGCAGCACCAGCCGATCGATGCGGTGGCCCGTCTCGAGCAGCGCTGGCATCAAGCCGACACCGTCGAACAGTCGCAAGCTCTCCGGGTGCAGGCCGCAGGCATAACCCCGCACGGCGCGTTCACCCGTGGCGTCCAGCACTTGCACGGATACACCCCGCTCCTGCAAGGCCAGGGCGGCGAAGAGCCCGACCGGGCCCCCTCCAATCACGAGCGCTTCGGCATTTCTCGTCATAGTTCAGTGACAGCGCCCTTGCATCGCGCGTGCCCGTGGCCGCTCGCGCGCTCGCGAGGGGCTCCGCGCTGGCCGCTGCCGAGCGCATCGGCGAATCGCCCTGCTGGCGGTGTCGGTGGTAGGCTACGCAGAACCTGCGTTTGCTCCCCGAGCGGCGTCGAGTTTGCGCTGGCCCTGGCCGCCCGTCACGAGACGGAACGACGGGCGACGACGCGACCTGTGATTGCCGCGCACATGTGCTCGGGGGTCGCGGTGACGTCCCACCGGCGCCTGGCAAATTCAGCGGAGAAACAGCTACTTGGCTCGGCGAGTGGCCTCGGTTTGGAGCGCCGGGGCCCGGCACGGTGATTGCTCGCCCTGTCGGGCATGGCCTCGCGCACGTGCACTGTCTTCGCGTTCGTCACAATCGGGGTCGTTGCCCTGAGTTGCGCTTCTCAGATGTATTGTGAGTCCCCGTCGGGCCCCTGTGTACAGAGCGGGGACGCGACCGATGCGGTCGTGACGGCGGCCGCCGCGGGCACGATCTGGGTCGCCGGCGGTGGCTGCGCCGTCGCCGGCTGCCGCTACCCGATGGTGTGCAACGAAGGCTCGGGGTTGTGCGAGCACCCGCGCTGCGGCGAGCACCGCGACTGCGCCGCGGGCATGCGCTGTAACGTCACGACCTCCACGTGCGAGTGAAGGTCGCCCTGCCCAGCAGGGCGACCTGGGAACGCTTCAATCGAGCTGCGACACGTCACGGACGGCGCCGCGATCGGCGCTGGTCGTGAGCTTGGCGTAGGCGGCGAGCGCGGCCGAGACCACACGCGGCCGGGGCTTGTGAGGCTTGAACGAGCACCCATGGCACCGGCGCTCGAGCTCCGCCTCGTCCACGACCAGCTCGATGCGGCGCGCCGGGATGTCGATGCGAATGCGATCGCCGGTCTCCACCAGCGCGATCGTGCCTCCCGCCGCGGCCTCGGGCGAGACGTGGCCGATCGACAGCCCGCTGGTGCCGCCCGAGAAGCGCCCGTCGGTGATCAGCGCGCAGGCTTTGCCGAGGCCCTTCGACTTCAGATAGCTGGTCGGGTACAGCATCTCCTGCATGCCCGGCCCGCCGCGCGGGCCCTCGTAGCGCACGACGACGACGTCGCCCGCGCGCACGCGGTCGCCAAGGATGGCGTCGACCGCCTCGTCCTGGCTCTCGACGACGAGCGCCGGGCCTTCGAACACGAGGTTCTCTTCGGCCACGCCCGAGGTCTTCACGACGCAGCCGTTCGTAGCGAGGTTCCCGTACAGCACCGCCAGGCCGCCGTCCTGCGAGTAGGCGTGCTCGAGGCTGCGGATGCAGCCCTCGGCGCGGTCGACGTCCAGGCTCGGCCAGCGCGTGTTCTGGCTGAAGGCCTGCTGCGTCGGGATGCCGGCAGGACCCGCCCGGTAGAGCTCGTGCACGCTCGGAGCGTCGGTGCTGCGGACGTCCCAGGCCGCGAGCGCCGCGCCCAGGCTGGACGAGTGCACGGTGCGCGCGCGCGTGTCGAGCAGACCGGCGCGGTCGAGCTCGCCCAGGATGGCCATCACGCCCCCGGCCCGGTGCACGTCCTCGACGTGGTATTTCTGGGTGCTCGGCGCGACCTTGCACAGCTGCGGCACACGCCGCGACAGGCGATCGATGTCTTTCATCGTGAACGGCACGCGCGCCTCCTCGGCCGCCGCCAGCAGGTGCAAGATGGTGTTGGTCGAGCCGCCCATGGCGATGTCCAGGCTCATGGCGTTCTCGAACGCCGCGAAGCTGGCCACCGAGCGCGGCAACACGCTGGCGTCGTTCTGCTCGTAGTAGCGCCGCGCCAGCTGCACGATCAGCCGTCCCGCCTCCTCGAACAGCCTCTGGCGGTCCGCGTGCGTGGCGAGCAGCGTGCCGTTACCCGGCAACGAGAGCCCGAGCGCTTCGGTCAGACAGTTCATGGAGTTGGCCGTGAACATGCCCGAGCACGAGCCGCACGTGGGGCAGGCGGAGCGCTCGACGGCGGCGACCGTCTCGTCGTCCACCTTGGGGTCCGCCGCCATGATCATGGCGTCCACCAGATCGAGGCGGTGTTTGCTGAGCTTCGTCTTGCCGGCCTCCATCGGCCCGCCCGAGACGAAGACCGCCGGGATGTTCAGGCGCATGGCCGCCATCAACATGCCGGGCGTGATCTTGTCGCAGTTCGAGATGCACACCATGGCGTCCGCCGTGTGCGCGTTCACCATGTATTCGACCGAGTCCGCGATCAGATCGCGCGACGGCAAGCTGTACAGCATGCCGTCGTGGCCCATCGCGATGCCGTCATCGATGGCGATGGTGTTGAACTCCTTGGCGACGGCCCCGGCGCCTTCGATCACCCGCGCCACGAGCTGGCCGAGATCCTTCAGGTGGACGTGACCCGGCACGAACTGGGTGAAGGAGTTGACGACGGCGATGATCGGCTTGTCGAAGTCGCCATCTTTCATCCCGGTCGCGCGCCACAGAGCGCGGGCGCCCGCCATGTTGCGGCCGGCGGTGGAGGTCCTGGAACGGTACGTGGGCATCGGCGTATCCTCTCGAAGGATGGACTCTGCCCTCCGGCAGGCGATGCAGGAAGTGCAAAAATCTCATCCACACGTTGCGAAAAACGCAACGTGTGGATGATCCAGCCGAACCGGGCCCTGAAAGCCGCGTCTGGGCGCTCTGCTCGGCGCTCGATTCGCCGCTCTGTCGCTGCGTGTCGCTGGCGTCAGTTGGCCAGACCGGGGCAGCCGATCGGCGAGGAGCTGATCACGACGTCGTCGATCCAGATCGAGCGAGCCTCGTCCTCCTGATAGGATTCCCAGCCCACGTCGAGCCGCGAGAACGTCGGCGCCTCCCAGCGGTAGCTGGCGTCCTGCGCGACGCAGCCCTCGCCCGTCTCGTCGATCGCGAGGTCGGGGAGCTCCGCGCCGTCGAGCCAGAAGCGCATCTGCGCCTGGGGCCCGTTGAAGTACCACTCCGCGCAAGCCCACCTGCCTACCGGCGCGACCTTGGCGTCGGCGTGCTGGTAACAGTCTGTCTGCGGCCCAACCGGCGGCGTCTGGTAGAAATCCGTCGTGTCGTAGTTGGCCATGAGCTGGTTACCAGCCACACCCGCGGCGTCCGTGACCGGCAGCTGCCCGCCATAGCGGTACGTGGCCGAGTAGTCCTGGCCCGGGATGTCGCCCGTGGCGTCGATGATGGTCCAGTGCACGTTCGTGGTCGGCGCCGACTCGAGATAGAACATCATGCGACCATAGAAGGCCTCTCCCGGCACCGGCACGACGGGGGCTTGCGAGAGGCCGATGAACGCGGCCTTGTAGGTCGAGCCCGACTCCGCCGTCGACAACGTCGTGGCCTTCACCGACTGCGTGCCCCGAAACGCGCGCGTCGTGTCGACGCTCACCGAGCCGTTGTTCTCGATCGCCGTCCAGGCGCCAGCGGGCGCGGTGCCGGCGCCGAGGCTCTCGAAATTGTCGCAGAAGATCGCGCTCTGACACACGCTGGTGTCGTCCGGCTCCAGCGCCCCGGTGGCCGTCGACGGGTCGTCCGAGTCCGAGCAGGCGAGGCCGAACAGAACGAGGCAGGGACCGATCAGCGAATAACGACGAAAAGCGGACATGATAAGCTCCCGGGGCAAGCGGAGGATGCGGCGGACCGCGTGGGGGGCGGAGCGGAACCCAGAATCGAGAGCCACGCAAGCCTGAGAAAACTGCAGTCTGGTCGGCGTCGTTGCCGCGCCCTTGCCTTCAGCCCATTGCCGAATCGCGTCAAAGCGCCCTCTCGAGAGATGCCCACCGTGACCGGACGCTTCATCCGCTACCCCGACTTCGTCGCGCTCCTCGCGGAAGAACACGCCGGCGCGCCGCTGCTCGTCGGCGTCGATGGCGCCGGCGCCTCGGGCAAGAGCACGCTGGCGCGGCACCTCGCGAGCCAGCTCGGCTCAGCGCTGGTACACGTCGACGACTTCTACCAGCCCTCGAGAAAGCGCTTCCAGGGCCCCGTCGGCGAGCGCCCGGTCGGCGCCGACTACGACCGAGCGCGGCTGGCGCGGGAGGTGCTCACGCCGCTGCGCGCGGGTCTGCCTGCCGGATACCGGCGTTACGACTGGATCGTTGACGCGCTCGAGCCGGAGCCCACGATCGCGGAGGGGCCGCGCGTGGTGGTCGAAGGGGTATACGCAACGAGCGAGCCGCTGCGTGCCTTCTACGACGTCACGCTGTGGGTGGAGTGCCCGCGCGAAGAGCGCCTCGAGCGGGGCCTCGCGCGCGATGGCGCGGCCGCAAAGCCGCGCTGGCTGGACTGGATGGCGGGCGAGGATCTGTACATCGCACGGGAAAACCCGAGGCGACGCGCCACGTTCGTCTGCGACGGCAGCCACGGCCGCCCCGACGACGGCCTGTGGCTGCTGGACGGCACGCCCTGAACCTGCGCTGAACACCCACCCGCGCGTGCCACGAGCCGCGCTTACAGGGCGTAGACCTGGACCGGCTCCAGGCAGACCTCACCTCCGTCGTCCGGAGGCGGGACGACTTCGCCGTCGTCCTCGGAGGGCGCGCCAGCGTCCGCCGAGCCCTCTTCACCCGTCGCCGGCTCCGAGACGGGCTCTTCCGCGGGCGGCGGCTCGCAGATGACGCACTCCTCCGGGAACACGCAGTAGTCGCCGCACAACACGAGCGGGTAGCACTCGTCGTAGGCGGGGGCCTCGCGGTTGAGCTCGAGCTCCTCGGGCAGCCGGGTGATGCGGTCCTCGATGTGGCGGCGCATGCTCTCGTAGCGCCCGTCGTCGCCCGAGCGCAGCATGCCCGCCTCGTCGAGCTGTGTGTGGACAGCATCCAGCATGGCCACCGGATCGACCGCCGTGAACTCGTCGATCAGCACCTCGCAGGTCGCGATCGTGTCGGCCCAGCACGTGGCATCGCTCTGGCAGCCGGTGGCCAGCATGCTGATGCCGGCGAGCGGCCCCTCGTAATACCACTCTTGCCCGAGGCTGATGTCTACCGAGTAGGGCAGCAGCTGGAACATGCCGTCGACCCGCTCGACCAGGAGGACGTTGTTCAAGTTGTGCAGGGCGTCGTCACCCGTCTCCAGGATCCACGAGAGGCACTGGAAGCGGTGGAAAGCATCCCAGTCGAGCCACTCGGAGAGCGCTTCCTTGAAACCTTCACCTTGCGGGGTGTAGGCCACGGCCTCCTCGAACTCGAGGCCGCGCGTCGAGTCGCACTCGCTGAACTGGCAGCTGTCCTCGAACCCGAGCATGCCGCTGCCGATGTCGCCGTAGAACTCCCACATGTTGACGCAGCCGCCGCCGAGCTCGGCCTCGCGCAGCTTGCAGAACTGCGGCTTGTAGGCCTCGACCACCACGTAGGGCACGTCGATGTCGGGGCCCCAGACCGAGCCCGACACCCAGGCGTAGTTCGTGCGCGGCGCCGGGTACCCGAGCGCCCGGTACAGGTCGAACGCGAGCTTCTCGCGGAAGATGCTGCCCACCACCGCGTTGTTGAGCCGCAGGTGCTTCACCTCTCCGATGCGGTTGCCGTCGGTGAACTCGTCCGCGTCGATCTTGAAGTTCGGCAGCGTCGTGTCCGTCCACGGACGCCCGGTGGACTGCCCCACGAGGCGGACCTGCACCTTGCCAAAGTCTGCCGTGTGGGGCGCGTCGCCGGCCCTCGTCACGAACAGGTGGTCCACGAACGTGACGTCCTCGCCGCCGCCTCCCGGCGTGTAGAAGTCGCCGTAGAAGACGCCGCCGCCACCGCCGCCCAGCCAGGGCGAGTTCATGCGTTCGACCTCGGCCTCGGACGCCTCGAACCAGTAGTGATGGCCGAGCGTGCCGAACACGTCCAGCGCGAGCTCGCTCGGCGGCACATCGGCTCGAGGGGCTCCCTCGGACAGCGCCGCGACCCCTGCGTCGCCCGGCTCCGAGCCGTCGAGCGGCGTGTCGCCCGGCTTGATCGGAGGGCCCTCCTCGTCGACCCCCGCGCTCATCGAGCCGTCGCCGCCGGCCCCGTCATCGTCGTCGTCGCCGCCCGGGACCACGGGAGCCCCCGCATCGACGTCCGGATCACCCTGGATGATGTTCTGGGTGTAATAGGTGTTGTTCGTCCCGCAGGCCACGGACGCCAGGATCAGCGCTCCGAGCGCGACCACCGAGCCCCCGGCTCTGCTCTGCACCGAGCCCCCGGCTCTGCTCTGCACCGAGCCCCCGGCTCTGCTCTGCACCGAGCCCCCGGCTCTGCTCTGCACCGAGCCCCCGGCTCTGCTCTGAGTTGTTTCTTCCAGGCTTCGCCCGCCTTCGACGCTACGCACCATTCGAATATCCCGAGTCACGCAAAATGGCCCGACCGAGCCGGGCGCTCGCCCATACACGGTGAAACACCGCGGCGATGGCGCCCTGAGCGCGCCGGCCACCTCGATGCAACACCGCCTTCGCGCGCGACGAGCCGAGCCCCGCCGTGCGCCACACTCACCGTATTCCCAGCGCTAGCATGCACACTCGGATGACGCCACACGGCTGTCACACAAACCGGGCGAACACGAGCGGCTCAGCCGCTGTATCACCGGATGTGACTTCGCAGGTGACGGCGAGGGCTTTCGGCGGCAGCGTCGACGGCCGCTTCGCCGCACGGCGACGGAGATACTCGCCGCCTCGCTCGAGACGACGTGCGAACGGGCAGCGTGCGACGCAGTGCGTTCGCGAAATCTCGTGCACGAGCTCGCGACGATCGTCGCGCGGCGCGTCGGCGGTCCAGCGCCGCCGCAGCCCGTCACCCGCGCTCGCGACGGGCGACGAACGTCCCTGCGCTGCATCACTCCGGTACGCCGAGGATCTGGCGGCGCGCTAGCGGCGCGAGCGCCGTGGACGCGGTTGCACGGCACGCGGCGGCACGCTCCGCGCCCGCACGGGAATTTGCCACGTCGGCTGCTCGGCGAGGATATGCCGCTGGATCAGCTCGACAAACAGGCGAGTGCGCGCCGGCAACAGCCGCGCGGGATAGACGACGTGCACGGGGCGCGCGGGCGCCTCGAAGCGCGCCAGCACCACGCGCAGCGCGCCGCTCGCGACCAGCGGCGCGACCTGGTACGCAAAGAAGTTGCCGACGCCGAGCCCGGCGACACAAGCGTCCGCCGCGGCCGCGGACTGGTTGACGCTCAGCGGGCCCGCCACCGACACGTGCAGGGCCTCGCCGGCGTCGTAGTAGACCCAGGCTGACACCCCCGGGCGAAAGTAACGGACGCAGTCGTGCTCGGCCAGCTCTCGCGGGTGCTCGGGCACGCCCCGGCGCGCGAGGTAGCTCGGAGCTGCCACGGTCACCCGCGGCATGTCCGCCGCGTGCCGCGCGATCAACGACGAGTCCTCGAGCGAGCCGATGCGAATGCCGACGTCGATGCCCTCCTCGACCAGGTTCACGACGCGGTCGAGCAGCAAGAGCTCCACCTCGACCTCTGGGAAGCGCTGCAGATACTCGACCACGCCGCGCGCGACGTGACGCTGCCCGAACAGCACCGGCGCCGTCACCATCAGCTTGCCGCGCGGCTCGGTCTGCTTCGCGTGCAGCTCCGCTTCGGCCTCCTGCACGAGCCCCAGCACGGCGCGGCAGCGCTCGACATAGGCGCGGCCCGCCTCGGTCAGAGCCACGCGCCGGGTGGTGCGCTGGAACAGCCGGATGCCGAGCTCCGCCTCCAGCGCGGCCAGCAGCCGGACCGCCGCCGGCAACGAGCCGCCGTCCAGGCGCGCCGCGGCCGTGAGGCTGCCCGCGTCCGCGATGGCCACCGCCAGGCGCATGGCTCGCAGCTTGTCCATCCACGCGCCAGATTACTCCGAATTTTGCAATAGTGCACTGCCCGGGTCGTCTCTTCCGCGCGTGCGCGCGACGCACCAGACTTTGGTTGCTCCCCTGACACCTGCACCCTGGAGGCTTGCCCGATGACCCAGCCCGTTCGACCGATCCGCCTGCACCGCTTCGCCCTGTCCGGTCACTGCCAGCGCGTCGAGTGGCTCTTGCGCCTGCTCGAGCTGCCCGTCGAGACCGTCGACGTCGACCTGCGCGGCGGCGCGCAGCGTTCGGCGAGCTTCCTCGCCCTCAATCCCTTCGGGCAGGTCCCCGTGATCGAGGACGGCGCCACCGTGCTCGGCGACTCCAACGCGATCCTGATCTACCTCGCCGCCGAATACGGCCGCGGCCGCTGGCTGCCCACGAGCGGCCGCGAGCTCGCCGAGCTCCAGCGCTGGCTCTCGGTCGCGGCCGGCCCGCTCGCGTCCGGCGCCGCGGCGGCGCGCGCGCTGCACTTGTTCGCGCGCGCCGGCGATCCGACCCCCGCTCGGCAGCGCGCACACGCCCTGCTCGGGACCATGGACACGCACCTCGCCAGCCGGCCCTTCCTGCTCGGCACCGAGCTCGGCTTGGCCGACATCGCCAACTACGCCTACACCGCCCATGCCCCCGAGGGCGGCGTGCGGCTCGACGAGTATCCGAACGTGCGCGCCTGGATCGCCCGCATCCAGAGCACGCCGCGTTTCGTCCCCCTTCCCTCCAGCCCGGTACCGGCGTCATGAGCAGCGCGCGGCCTGGGCTCGAGCAGCCGACCTCGACGCCCGAGGTCTTTCACGCCGGAGAGGTCGAGCTCCAGCGAGCCGCCGGAAGCGCCGAGCGCCTGGCCCGCGTCGGCTCGCAGGTCATCCGTGCCTACCTGCCCGAGCAACACCGCGAGTTCTTCCCGCTGTTGCCGTTCGTCGTCGTCGGCTCCATCGACGCGCGAGGCCAGCCCTCGGCGTCCCTGCTGGCGGGCCCTCCCGGCTTCATCACCTCTCCGGATCCGCATTCGCTGCGCATCGCGGCGCCGCTGCCGCTCGGCGATCCGCTCGCCGAGAACCTCTTGCCCGGCGCCCCGCTCGCTCTGCTCGGCATCCAGCCGCACACCCGCCGGCGCAATCGCGCCAACGGCCGCGTCGCTCGGCGCGACGCCGCGAGCTTCAGCCTCGACGTCCAGCAGAGCTTCGGCAACTGCCCCAAGTACATCACGCCGCGCGAGCTCGCCTACGCCGGCCCACCCGAGCTCGAGACGAGCGCGCCCACCGTCAGCGACCGGCTCGCGCCGGCGCAGCGCGCCCTGATCGAGCGCGCCGACACGTTCTTCATCGCCAGCGCGCACCCCGGCGCGGCCCACTCCGTTTCCCACTCCGCATCGAGCTCGGCCTCCCACTCTTCAGCCGCAGGCCCCGCCCACGGGCTCGACGTCTCCCACCGCGGCGGCCCCCCGGGCTTCGTCCACTTCCTCGACGACAGCCGCTTCATCATCCCCGATTTCCGCGGCAACGACTTCTACAACACCCTCGGCAACGTCCGCCTCCAGCCGCGCGCGGGCCTGCTCTTCGTCGACTTCGACAGCGGTGACCTGCTCACGCTCGAGACCCAGGCCGAAGCGCTCGCGGGGGCGCACCCGCTCCAGCACGCCGCCGTCACCGGCCGCATCGTGCACTTCCGCGTCGAGCGCGTGCGCCGGTTGCCCGGCGCGGCGCGCCTGCGGGTCGTGCGCGCGAACGAGTGAGCACGTACGCTGCTGATCGTCGAGTCGCCACGGGCACGCCCGCGGCGCTACTCGTTTCGCGCCGCGCCGGCGATGGGCAGGCGGATGAAAAACGTCGTGCCCTTGCCGACGAGGCTCTCGAAGGTGATCACGCCCCCGTGGTTGAGCTTGACCACCGACCAGGCGAGCGCGAGCCCCTGGCCCGTGCCCTTGCCCACGCCCTTGGTGGTGAAGAACGGATCGAACACGCGCGCGCGGATGGCTTCGGGGATCCCGCCACCGCTGTCCTCGATGGTGATCACGGCCTGCTCGTTCTCGCGCCAGGTGCGCACCGCGAGGCGACCCTTGCGCTGGGTCTCGCCGACGACGTCGCGTATGGCGTCCACGGCGTTCAGCACGATGTTGAGCACGACCTGGCTGATGTCCGCGCCGTTGCAGCGCACGAGCGGCAGGTCCCCCCAATCGGTGGTCAGCTCGGCCACGGCGGCGTATTCGCTGCGGGCCATGGCCAGAGCGCTCTGCACCAGGCCGTTCAGGTCCGTGGGCTCCATGTTCTCCGCGGTCGTCGGGCGGGCGAAGCCGACGAGCGAACGCACGATGCCCGAGACGCGGCCGATCCCTTCGGAGCAGGCGCCGAGCGCCTTGGGGAGCTCCTCGCGCAAGAACACCAGGCGTGCGGCCGCCAGCGCGCCTTGCGCCTGAGCGCCGGCGTCTCGCAGGCTCCCGTCCGTGCCTGCTGCGATGCGCGCCAGCAGGGCCTCGAATTTCGAGGTGAGCGTCATCAAACGCCGCGTCGCCTCGCCGATGAATTGCAGGTTGTCGCTGATGAACTGGATGGGGGTGTTGATCTCGTGCGCGACGCCGGCCGCCAGCGTGCCGACCGAGATCCAGCGCTGCGTGGCCGCAAACTCCATCAAGGCGCGCTTCAGGTCCGTGGTGTCGAGCGCGGTGATGATGGCGCCCGTGATGGCCCCGCGCTCGCGCAGCGGGGCCATGTGAACGGACAGCCACACCTCGCGCCCGTCCGGGCCGAGGATGCCGATGTCATAACGCTGAGGGACGCCGTGCTTCATCACGGCCTCCAGCTTCACCAGCAGAGCGGCGTGATCGGCGGGCGGCACGAAGCGCAGCCAGTCGGAGCCGACGACCTCGTCGCGGCGCACATGCGGCAGCACGCGATTGACGAAATGAATGCGGCGCTGCTCGTCGATGGCGACGATGTACCCCGGCGCGTTCTCGATCAGCTCCTCCAGCTTCGAGCGCGTCACGCCGTCGGCCTCGGCGAGCACCAGGGCGCGGGCGCGTTGCTCGTCGGCGCCCAGCTGCCGGCCGATCGTGCCGAGCAGCTCGAGCAAGCGCGGGTCCTCCGGGCGCTCGTGACGGCTGAGCAGCTCGATGACCGCAAAGACCTGGCCAGCGTGCTGCATGGGGATGGCGAAGCCGCTGCGCAGCCCCAGCGCGCGCCCGCGGGCGAGCCGCGGATAGCCGTCGTCGGCGCCGATGTCGACGAGCCACACGGCCTGGCAGCGCTCCCACACGCGGCCGGGCAGGCCTTGCCCGCGCCCGAAGCTCGACGTGCGCGTCAGGCTCTCCAGCTCGCCGTGCACGAAGGCAGGCTCGCCGAGCAGCTCCGCACACACCAGCTGCTGCCAGTCGTTGGGCAGCCACACCGAGGCGAAATCCCACGCCAGGCTCTCGCACACGACGGCGGCGAGCTCGCGACAGGACGACACCAGCGGCTTGCGCTCCGCGAGGGCCGCGCTGGCGAGCGCCTGGATGCGCAGGCACGCCTCGGCGAAGCGCTGCTCGCTGATGTCGGTGTGCATCAGCAGGATCGAGTCGCTCAGGCGGCGCGCGTCGATGCGGTACCAGCGCAGCGAGCCCTGGTAGATGCAGCGCAGCTCGTCGCTCGCCGGAGCGGCGGGGGCTCGCGCCAGGCGCGCGAGCACGCGCCCTGTCGCCTGTGCCACGGCGTCGCCGAGCTCCAGCGCGAGCTCCAGGTACGCGTGACCGATACCGTCGCCAGGCCAGCCGCAGGCGTTCGCGCGCGCGAACTGGCGCCAGGCGTCGTTCACCTCGAGCAGACGCCCGTCGAAATCGAGACGCACGAGCAGCACCGGCGTGCAGTCGATCTCGATCGCCACGCGCCTGCCGACGCTGCTCTCCGGCGCCAACGTACCGCTCGCCCTACCCCGCGCAATGGTCACCCCATTCCCCCCTGCTGGAGCGCCCCCACCGACATTACGGGCTAAGCACCGAAAATTTTGACGTCAAAGCAGACGTGAAGTGGGGGGCGCCGCATTCTGCCCCAGTCTCGTAGCGCCGTGTCGTCTCGGCATGGCACGAGTCAGTTCGGGTCGGGCTCGTAGCCCGCGAGCACGCTCACGATCAACGGCTCCTTGAGGTTGTTGCGGTCTGCCATGCGCCGCAGCAGCACGGCGACGGTCGGGGTCACCTCCTGGCCGCCCTTGGCCATCATGACGCCGACGTCGGACAGGGCGTCCTCGAGCAGGAACATGCCCGGCTTGAGGTCGCGCGCCGTGATCTGGATGGTCTTGCGCTGCTCGAGCGCGTGGTACTCGGCTCGCCCCAGCGCCTCGACGATGGAGGACTGGTACTTTTCGGCCCGCAGCGTCTCCATGATCAGGCGCCGCATGGGGTGTCCGTAGCTGAGCTGATCGGCGCGCTCGGCGGCCTGGATCACGTGCACCGCCCAGCTCAGCCGGCCCTCCTTCGAGCTGAGCGAGAGGCCCTCGAGAGCGGGCAGCGGCTCGTTCAGCTTGTCGACGATCGCGAGCACCACCTCGATACGCGGCACCTCGATCATCAAGCGGTGGGCCGTCTTGCCCGCGCCGCCGAGCAGCGTCTTCTCCTCGACGCTCACGGCCTTGCCCGTGTAGGCGCGCTCGAGCAGCTCGGGCGGCATGCCCACGTAACCGAGGTGCGACAGCATCACCGCGAGCTCGAGCTGCCAGCGGTCCGGCAGCTTGATGGCGTTCGCCACGTACTCGACCAGGCGCTTGACGCGCACGGCGTGGCTGAACGCGATGGGGTTGACCATACCGAGCATTTCGGTCAGCACCTTGATACAGCCGTAGACCGTCTTCTGGAGCAGCTCCTTCTCGGCGCAGATCAGCCGGTGCTGCTCCAGAGCGTCCTCGACCGCGCGGTGCAGGACGTCGGTGTCGCAAGGCTTGGTCAGGAACCGGAAAATGCGCCCGTGGTTGATGGCGCGGATGGCCGCCTGCATGTCCGATTGCCCGGTGAGCAGCATGCGCACCATGTCCGGGTCCTTGTCGGCGGCCGCCTCCAGGTAAGCCGCGCCGTCCATGCCGGGCATGCGCATGTCGGAGATGGTCACGGCGAAGCGCTCCGCTCCTCCGAGCAGGGCGAGAGCCTGGGCGCCACCTTCGGCCGTCTTCACGTCGAAGCTCATGCCCAGCGTGCGCCGCATGCCGTCGAGCACCCGCGGCTCATCGTCGACACACAGGATCCGAAACTCTTCTGCTTCGCTCATGCTGACTCCCCAAGGGTGCGGCTCATCTGCCGCCATTCATCGAGCTTGCTCAGCGCGCCGGTGCGCTCGAGGTGCCCGACATCGACCATTAGCTCACCCCCCCGGCCCGAGCGCTCCTCGTCCCGCGCTCGCGCAAGCCCATCCGCCACGTGCACGACCGTCGCCAGCTCCGCCGCCGCCCCCGACGCCGTCGCCGGGTCGTGATGGTATGCGACCGCGTCCACGACATGCCGCTCCAGGCCCCACAAGCCGAGCAGATAGGCCCCGAGCCGGGCGCGACACTCGCGGCTCGGAGGGCCGCCATGGGCCGCGTCCGTGCCGGGCTCGCGCGACGCCCAGACCAGCTTTCCGACGTCGTGAAAGAGACCCGCCAGGAAGGCGTCGTCGCGCAGCTCCGGGCGCGGGGCGATGCGGAACGCGAGGGCGGCGCAGGCGGCGGCGTGGCGCTGCTCGCTCTCGAGCGAGAGGCCGTCTCGCGCCAGCGTATCTCCGCCCGTCCCGAACACCTTGCGAGACAGCACCAGGCGCCGAAACATGCCGGCGCCGATGTAAGAGAGCGCGCGGTCCACGCTGACGAAGTTGCACGGGGAGCCGAAAAACGCGCTGTTCGTCAAGTGCAGCACCTTGCTCGACAGGCCCACGTCGCTGCGCACCAGGGCCGCGACCAGCGACATATCGACGCGCGGTTCGGCCACGGCGTCCAGCAGCCGAGCGTGGACGTGGTGCTGCACCGGCAGGGCGACGATGCTGCCCGCGAGCGTGCGCAGCGACTCTCGGTCCAGCAAGCCCCCCAGCGCGCAGCTCTTGCCGATGACCTGCTGCACCAGCCCGGGCTTGCACGGCTTGGTCAAGAAGCTGTGCGCCACCGGCATGGCCCGAAACGTGGCCTCCAGCTCCGAGTGCCCGGTCAGGATGATGCGCACGACGCCCGGGGACTCGGCGTGCACCCGCGAGAGCAACATGGCGCCGTCCATGCCGGGCATGCACATGTCCGAGACGATCACGTCAAAGCGGCCGCGGCCGAGGGCCTCCAGCGCCTTGTCGCCGCTGTCGACGAACACCATGTCCCAGTCGTCCATCTCGAACAGCAGGCGCGAGAGGCCCTGCAACACGCCCACCTCGTCGTCGACGAACAGCACGCGCTGCGGCACCTCAATCCTCCTCGTCGCAGGCCGGCAACACCACCCGGAAGCGGGTGCCCTCCCCCACGCGCGTGTCGAACGAGAGCACGCCGTGGTGTCGCTCCTCGACCACGCGACGCACCAGCGGCAACCCCTGGCCGGTGCCTTTGCCGGCCGGCTTGGTCGTGAAAAACGGCTCCATCACGCGAGCGCGGATCTCATCCGGGATGCCGGCGCCGTCGTCCTCGACCTCCAGCTCGACGCGATCGCCTTCGGAGCGCGTCCGGATGACGATCTTGCCGTGCCGAACCGCTCCGGTCTGGGCGTTGCGGTCCTCGACGGCGTGGGCGGCGTTGACGATCAGGTTGATCAGCACCTGCCCGAGCTCTTGCGGAAAACCCCGCACGCGGCGCGGGTATTCACACAGCTCGAGCGTCAGATCGGCCGCGTAACGCCAGGCATTGCGCGTGATGGTGCTGGCCATCTTTGCCAGGTTGTTCACGTCCACCAGGACCGGCTTGTCGTCGCCCGGATGCGAGAACTCCTTGAGCGCTTGCACGATCGAGCGCACCTGCTCGACACCGCCGAGCATTTGCTCGACGGCGATCGGCGCCTGCTCGCGCAAGAACGGCAGCCGGCCGCGGGCGAGCTCGCGCTCGCAGTCCCGTACCAGCTCGGCGGCGACGGGCTGCCCCGTGCGGCTCGCCTCGATCAAGCGCTCGAAGCTGCCGACGACGTCGAGCAAGCGGCGCAACGTGACGCCCAGGAAGCTCGTGTTGTCGCCGATGTACTGCATGGGCGTGTTGATCTCGTGCGCGACGCCGGCCGCGAGCTCGCCGATCGTCTCCAGGTTGCGGCGCCCCACACTGCTCGACACGTCCGCGTCGGTCTCGGACGTGGTCTTTCGCGACAGCGTCGCGATCGCCATCTGTACCCGTCCGGTGCGGTCGAAGATCGGAACAGCCTCCATGACGAGCGGGACGGCCTGTGCGCGCTGCAGCTCGAGGTCTTCGGCCGAGCTGGCCTCGCCGCGAAGCGCACGGTAGAGGGGCAGGTCGTCGTGCGGATAGGCCTGCCCCGTGCCCGCGCGGTAGATCGCGCAGGTCTCGATCAGCGACGCGAGCGGAAACCCCGGCTGCGGCGCCTGCCCGAGCAAGTCGATGGCAGCGCGGTTGCAATACGCGACCAACGCCGGAGGGGTCGCGACGTAGACCGCCAGCGGCAAGGCGTCGAGCACGGTCGACGGGAGATCTGCGATCGATTCACGCGAGCTGTGCACGATCTGATTCCATGCGAGCGCGAAGCCTCCGCGACGGCACACCTCGCTCCCGGTGTGCCATGACCCCCCCGTCCTGGTTCACTCGTCGTCCCCCCGAGAGCGAGGAATCGTCCGATCCCCACCCGCCAATGATGGAAGGAACGGCACGAGTCCCGGACGGCTAAGCGCGTTGCAATCGCGTGATGGCGCGGCGCGCAGCGGCCGCTCCCGAGCGCGCGCCGATTCGGATCATGGCAATCTGCCACGATGCGTGCAATCAGCGACAGCACTGGGAAATTCGCTCGCGGCCGCGTCAGCGGCGGCAGCCCGGACAGTCCATCTCGGTCTCCGCTTCGAGATCGACGACGCCCTGGGCTAGCATAAAGCGGTCGGCACGCGCGATCAGCTCTCGACCGTGTGCACCGCCGAGGAGCTGGCCGAGCCGGCGCCGGCAAGCGGCCACGAACATGTGCATGCCGGCGCGCTCGAAGCCGCTGACCGCCTCGCCCAGCAAGCGGGCGCACGGCTCGCGCTCGCCGTCCGCGAGCACGAGCGCGGCCCTCAGCATGTGAGCGGACGCCGAGGCTTTCGGGGTCGTGTACCGCGAGAGCACGGAGAGCGAGCGGCGCAAGGCGCGAGCCGCACGCGGCGCGCGCTGCGCTCCAGAGCCCGGCGTGGCGCCGAGCACGGCGGCCGCGCAGCGCGCGTGATAGATGGCGTAGGCGATGCTGCCGGTGCCTCCGCCGCGCGCCAACATGTGGCGGCCATAGACGCGCGCGCGCGTCTCGAACAGCTCGAAGCCGTGCTCGGGCCGGCCCTCGTAGATGCTGGCCAGGGCGTCGCCCACCAGGAGCACGAAGTCGGGCCAGTGCGGCCGCGCGCGGGGCGTCCAGTGGCGAGCGACCTCCGCCAGCTGTCGCCGATAGCTGGCCATGTCACCGTGCGTGAGCCACGCCGGCATGCCAGCGATGCCGCTCAGCATCGCCGCCGTCCACACGCGGCCGCGCCGCAGCGCCTCGTCCACCAGCGTCGGCGTGAGGCGCGCGATGTCGGTGTAGTCGCCGCGGGACATCGCGCTGAGCTGGTCGTAAATGGTGGCCGCGTCGATCTCCCAGGTCATGCCGGGCGAGCCGCGCAGCGCCGAGAGCGCCCGCGCGAAGCTCTCACGCGCCTGAGCGTAGTGCTCGAGGTGATACGCCGTGGTGCCATTGATCATGCTCGCAAAGCCGATGAGCTCGGCGCGACCGCTCGCCTCCGCGAGCTCCTGCATGCGCCACAGCAGCTCGTTCGTTCGGCCCGACCGAGGATCAAACAAGCTGTAAACGTAAGCGTTGAAGCCGAGGCTGCGCACGCGATCGGTCACGCTCCCGGTGTCGAGCGCCAGCAGCAAGTACTTGCCGGCCACGCTCGCGACGTGCGCCGGCAGGTACCCGATCAGACCCGTGACCAGCGTGTGGGCCGTGCGCAGGCGCAGGCCGTCGCGCGGCGAGGCGCTCGACGTGAGCTTCGCGGTCAATCCGCGCGAGCGCAAGCGCACGCCGGTCCACGCCAGCGACAGCAGCGCCGAGCCCGGGCCGGTGGGGAAATGAACGCCCAGCACGCGACACACCTCGCGCAAGAGCGCGGCGCCCTCGTCGATCTGCCCGGTCGCGAGCAGCTGCTCGGCGGCGTGGCGCTGGAGCTCGAGGCGGCGCTCGCCGTCGACGAGCGCCGCCGCGCGGCGATAGGCGGCGGCGGCCTCGGCGCCGCGCCCCGCGTTCTCCAGCGCGCGACCCAGCCGCGTCAGCAGCTCGATCTCGTCTTCGCGCGGCTCGGCGGCGTCAGCGGCGGCGAGCCCGAGATCGAGGGCCTTCTGGTACAGCTCGGCGGCGTGCTCGAAGGCCATCGTCACGCTGGCGCGTTCGGCGGCCAGCGCCGCGTAGCGGGCCGCCGCGAGCCGCTCGCCGGCGCCTTCGCAGCAGCGGCTGACGAGCTCGGGATCGGCCTGTTGCTCGCGCGTCAACGCGCCGACGAGAGCGGCGTGGTAAGCGCGGGTGACCTGCTCGGAGAGCCCGCTCTTGACCGCCTCGCGGATGCGGTCGTGATAACACTCGACCAGCTCGAGCCCGTTCGCCTCGCTCTCCCGGAGCAGGCGCGCGTCGTCGAGCGCGTCGAGATCCGCCTGCGAGCTCTGGCTCGCCGCCAGCGCCGCGCGTGCGCCGAGCGGCTGCCCGACGAGCGCCGCCAGCTCGAGCAAGCGGCGCGCGGACGCGGGCAAGAGCGCCACGCGCGCCGCGATCGCCTCCGACAGCGGCGGGCAGACCGGCGCGGCCGGCGCGAGCCGTGACAGCTCGCACACGAAAAACGGACTGCCGCGCGACTCGCGCGCGATCGAGGCGCTGAGCGCGGCGCCCGAGTCGCCGAGCAGCTCACGGGCGAGCCGCTCGGCGTCGTCCGCCGAGAGCGGGGGCACCGCGAGCTCGCGCAGCGAGCACGCCGGGTTCGAGCGAGCGGCGCCGAGCAGCGTCTGTAGCGCCTCGCTCGGGGGGCACTCGCTGTGACGGCTGAGGATCAGCAGCAGCGGCGCGAGGCCGCGGTCGACCAGCACGTGCCGCAGCAGCCGCGCGGAGTCCACGTCGGCCCAGTGCATGTCGTCGATGTGCAGCACCAGCGGCTCGCGGTCGCGCAGGCGCCCCAGGAGCTCCGCGAACGCCGCGAAGCCGCGCCGCGAGAGCTCGTACGGCTCGGCCGCGGTGCGCGCGGGCGCCTCGGCGATCACGTCTACCCGCGCCAGCACCGGGAAGAGCTGCGCGAGCGCGGCCACGTCACGCGGCAGCAGCGCGCGCGCGTCTTCGCGGCTCTGGATCCGAAAGTAGCGGCTGAGCTCGTCGACCAGCGGATCGATGGCCTTGAACGGCACGCCCTCGCGCTCGTAGCAGCGCCCCGCCAGCACGACGGCGCCGCGCCGCGCGCGCAGGTCGGCCAGGAACGCCCCGACGAGCTCGGTCTTGCCGATGCCGCTCTCTCCGGACACCAGCATCACCACGGGCGAACCCGCGCTCGCGTCGCTGAACGCCGCCCACAAGGCCGAGAGCTCTGCGGCGCGCCCCACCAGCGCGCGCGCCGGCGGGGCCAGCGACCCCAGCGGCGTGGCGGGCTCGGGCGCGAGCGAGCGGCAGGGCCCCTCGAGCATCTGCGCCGCCGTGGGACGTGCCAGCGCGTCGCGCGCCAGCAGCGCACGACACAGCGCG
>Ga0315910_10001248_pt1 | contig 23665 bp, 23 predicted proteins | sample EdamamesoilMG_FD_204470 | JGI IMG/M metagenome (GOLD analysis project Ga0315910, IMG submission 204470) | Garden soil microbial communities collected in Santa Monica, California, United States - Edamame soil | ecosystem: Environmental > Terrestrial > Soil > Garden | place: USA: California... | reverse complement strand
CGCGGATGATCATCGCCATCAGGCCGCCGACGAAGAACATCACGCAGGCGAAGACCAGGTACATCGTGCCGATGTCCTTGTGGTTCGTCGCGTAGACCCAGCGGCGCCAGCCGTGCGCCGGACCGTGGTCGTGGTGATCGTCGTGTGCGTGGTCTGCGGTGTGTTCGTGTGCCATGTCTAACTTCTCGTCTGAAACTTACTGCTGGGTGACGGCGGGCGCGGCCGAGGCCGTGACCGCGGTCGCGTTGGGCGCGACGCCGGCGAGCTTCTGCTCGGCCTGCTTGGCGCGCAGCCAGGCGTCGTAGTCGGCCGGCGATTTCACCTCGACCACGATGGGCATGAAGCCGTGGTCGCGGCCGCAGAGCTCGGCGCACTGGCCGCGGTACAAGCCGGTCTTGTCGGCGTCGACCTGCACCCAGATCTCGTTCACGTAGCCCGGGATGGCGTCCTTCTTCATGCCGAAGGCCGGCACCCACCAGGCATGGATCACGTCCTGCGCGGTCAGCAGGAAACGCACCTTCTGGCCGGCCGGGATGACCAGCACGTTGTCGACGTCGAGCAGGTAGTTGGGAACCTTGTTCACGTCGACGCCCGAGCCGAGCTGGCGGGCGGCGTCACTGTCGCGCGCGAGCGTCGAGAAGAAGCTGACGTTCTGGCCGAGGTACTCGTACTCCCACTTCCACTGGTAGCCCGTCACCTTGATGTTGACGTCCACCTTGCCCATGTCCTCGATCTGGATGAGCGTCTTGGTGATCGGCACCGCGATCGCGACCAGGATCATGATCGGGATCACGGTCCAGACGATTTCCACCTTGGTGCTGTGGACCAGCGTCGTGTCGGGCTGGGCGCCCGCCGAGCGGCGGAACTTGATCAGCGAGTAGATCATCGCGCCGAAAACCACCACGGCGATGCCCACGCACCACCAGAAGATCTCCATGTGCAGTCCGTAGATCTCCCTGCTGAGGATGGTGACACCCTCGGGCATGTTCAGACCGTCCCAGCCGGCTTGTGCGCCGGATGCGAGGACGGCGAAAAGGGTTGCGACGGCCGCCTGTAGTCCACGGCGCGCGTTGGCGTTCTTCATGTGAAAACTCATCGATGACCTCAAAGAAAACTGATCCGGGAACCTAGTCCGCAGGCAGTGCCGGGGACTGGTTCATGCCGCCAATCAGGCGCCGCAAAGCGGCGGCCAAATGGTGGCGCTCCTCCTCTGTCAGAAACTTGCCGACCTCGTATGCCCGGCCGTGCGACTCGATGACGAGGCGGCCGCGGTGGAGGGGCGATTTCGGGCGGCGGATTTTAACCTGTGCCCAGTGGCGCGGGAACACGACGCGCCGCGGAATTCCGCGTGAATACTCGATTGCGACTTCGCGCTCGGAAATCTCGATGTGCTCGCGTTCGAAGCGCCTTTGCATATTCGCGCGCAGTGCCCAGCCGAGCAGCGCCATCTCGGCGCCGGCGAACGGCAGGACGGGCCAGTAGCCGAGCAGCGTGGCGACGCCGGCGATGCCGAAAGTCGAGGCGCACACCAGTCCGAAGAACAACCACGCGCCGCGCGTGCTCAGGGAGCAATTCGGAGCCAGGTCGAATTGGGTCGCGGTCGCTTGCACGGGGCGCGACTATACCAGTCAATTTGCAGGGTTACTCAAGGACTTACGAGCTTTTTTGCGGCCTCGATCGCCCATGTCGGCGCGGGGGCCGACCTAGGGTTCGTTCCCGGCGTTCCGACCGGTACGACGGCGAGCGGAGAAACCCCGAAACGACTGGCCAACGTCTCGATGTTGGCGTCGACCAACGGCATTTCCGTGGTCAATTTGTTCGCGACCCATCCGGCGAAGCGCATGCCACGCGCGCGCAGGGCATCGCGCGTCAAAAGGGCGTGATTCAGACAGCCGAGACGCATGCCCACGACCAGGATCACCGGCAGCCCGAGGCGCTGGGCGATATCGGCCATGGTTTCGGTCGCCGAAATCGGCGCGTGCCAGCCACCCGCGCCTTCCACCAGCACCAGGTCCGAGGCGGCGATCAGCCGCGTGAACGCGCTGGCGATGCGCTCGTGGCCGATGGCCACGCCATCGGCGCGCGCCGCGAGGTGCGGCGACGCGGGAGTCTTGAGCAGCCAGGGATTCACGTCCTCGTACGGCGCCTTCACGTTGCTCGCGCCTAACAACTCGAGCGCGTCGTCGTTGAATTCACCCTGGGGCGTGTTCACGGTGCCGGCCGCGACCGGCTTCATGACCGCGACGCGACGCCCCGCGGTCACCAGGGCGCGCGTCAGCGCCACTGCGACCAGCGTCTTGCCGACGCCGGTGTCGGTGCCGGTGATGAAGAATCCGCTCATGGGCCGCGCCGGCGGATGGCGCTGGGCGGGATCACGGTTTCGCGCGGAAACGCCGTGTTTTCCGGCTCGCGGCGCTCGCCGCCCCAGGCGCTGGCATGGATCACCTCCCAGGTGGCGGGAAGTTTTCCATCGCGGCGCAGGGTCTCGTAGGCACGCGTCATCGCGCCGAGCCGCTGCCGCCCGGTGAGTCCGCGCGCGCGACCCGCGGTGACGTTGTGCGCGCCGATGGCCTTGAGCTCGCGCATCAGGCTCATGACGTCAGGGTATCCGGTGACGATGCGATCCACGTCGAGCACCGGCTCGCCGAGCGATGCGTGCATCAACGCGCTGCCAAGCGCGTGCGGATCGAAGAAATGATTCACGTGGTTGCGCGCATCGTCGCTCGCGGCCCAGGAGTCGCGCAGCTCGGCCAGCGTGCCGGGCCCGAAGGTGCTGAACAGCAGCAGGCCGCCGGGTTTCAGCACGCGCGCGATCTCCGCGAATACCGCGTCGAGATCGTCGCACCACTGCAGCATCAGGCTGCTGAACACCAGGTCGAAGGCGCCGTCGGCGAACGGCAGCGCGTAGGCGTCGGCGCGCACGCGGTGAAAGCGCCGCAGCCAACGCGATTGCAGGCGCGCGCGTTCCAGCATTCCGGGCGCGATGTCGACCGCCACCACGCGCGCGCTGGAAAAGCGCCGCTTCAACGCGCGCGAGGCGTGGCCGGTGCCGGCGCCGAGATCGAGGATGGCGGTGGGCGCGACCTTGAGCTCGTCGAGCCGCGTGAGCAGTTCGTTGCGCACGCGTTCCTGCAGCGCGGCCGCGGCGTCGTAGCTCTCGCTGGCCTTGTCGAAGGCCTGCGCCACCGCGCGGCGATCGAGGCCGAAGACCTGGCGCGGATCTCGCGAATTCATGCGGCGAGGATTTCCTGCAGCGCCTCGATGAGCGCGGCCACTTCCGCGTCGCGATGCGCGGCGGAGAGCGTGACGCGCAGCCGTGCGGTACCCGCGGGCACGGTGGGCGGACGGATCGCCGTCACCAGCAACGAGCGTTCCTCGAGCAGGCGGCTCGCCGCCAGTGCGCGCCCTTCATCGCCCAGGATGATCGGGATGATGGGGCTCTGCGGCTCGCCCGGCAGGTTCAGCGCCTTGTGCACGCGCCGGGCGTGCTGCATGACTTTCTCGCGGCGCCATGAATCGCGATCGGCCAGCAGCAGCGCGGTCTCGGTGGCCGCGGCCACCGCCGGCGGCAACGCCGTGGTGTAGATGTAGGTGCGCGACTTCTGCACCAGGTACTCGATGAGGTCGGCATCGCCGGCGACGAAGGCCCCGAACGTGCCGAAGGCCTTGCCGAAGGTGCCGATCAGCACTGGCACGTCTTCCGCGTCGAGACCGAAATGATCGGTCGTGCCATGCCCCTGGGGGCCGACCACGCCGAGTCCATGGGCATCGTCGACCACCAGCCAGGCGTTCGAATCACGCGCAGCTCGCGCCAGCTCGGGCAACGGCGCCAAGTCGCCGTCCATGCTGAACACGCCGTCGGTGACCAGCAGCCGCGTGGAAACGGCGGCGTCGATGCCTGCCAGCAACTCGGCGGCGTGCCCGGCATCACCGTGCCGATAGCGTCGAAGCTCGGAGTGCGCGAGCCGACAACCATCGATCAGTGACGCATGATTGAGCTTGTCAGCGACTATGGATGCGTTTTGGTCCGCCAGCGTTCCAATCACACCCATGTTGGCCATGTAGCCGGTGGAGTAGACCAGCGCTCGCTCGCGTCCGAACACCGCGGCCAGGGTCTCTTCAAGTGACTCGTGCGCGCGCGTATGTCCGGTGACCAGGTGCGACGCGCCGCTACCCACGCCGAACTGTTCGGCCGCCTCGCGGAAGGCCGTCACGACCAATGGATTCCTCGACAGTCCGAGGTAGTCGTTGGAGCAGAAGTTCGCCGTGCCGCTCTCCGGCACGCGGCGCGACCGCCACAAATTGCCGCGCTCGAGTTCGGAGAGCGCCGCCCTCAGCGTTGCCGGGTTGCGTTGCATGCGGAACCGGGCCGTGCGGGCGCGTGCGAGTGCGAACAGCCGGGTCCGTGCACGTGGCCTTCCTCGTGCGTGTGCTCCGGCGCGCCGCTCGCGGCGAGACCCGCGGGCACCAGCGGCTCGATGCCGAGTCGCGCCATCAGCGCGCGATCCCGCGCCACGTCCGGGTTGCCGGTGGTCAGCAGCTTCTCGCCGTAGAAAATCGAATTCGCGCCGGCGAGGAAACACAGCGATTGCAGTTCATCGCTCATCACTTCGCGGCCGGCGGACAAACGCACCGACGCCTTCGGCATCACGACGCGCGCCACGGCAATGCAGCGCACGAAATCGAAGGGATCCACCGGGGCGGCGCCCTCGAGCGGGGTTCCCGGCACCCGTACCAGCTGGTTGATCGGCACGCTCTCCGGGTGCTGCGGCAGGTTCGCGAGCGTCGCGAGCATGGAGGCGCGGTCACGCGTGGTCTCACCCATGCCGACGATGCCGCCGCAGCAGACGTTGAGTCCCGCATCGCGCACCGCCGACAGCGTGTCGAGGCGATCCTGGTGGGTGCGCGTGGTGATGATCTCGCCGTAGAACTCGGGCGAGGTGTCGACGTTGTGGTTGTAGTAGTCGAGGCCCGCGTCCTTGAGCTCGCGCGCCTGATCGGGTGTGAGCATGCCGAGCGTCGCGCAGGTCTCCATGCCAAGTGCGCGCACCTCGCGGATCATCGCCGCCACCGCTTCGACGTCGCGCTTCTTCGGCGAACGCCAGGCGGCGCCCATGCAGAAGCGCGTGGCGCCGGCGTCCTTCGCGGCTTGCGCGCGCGTGCGCACTTCCTCGAGCGGCACCAGCTTCTCGCGCTCGAGCCCGGTGTCGTAACGGACGCTCTGCGGGCAGTAGGCGCAATCCTCGGGACAGGCGCCGGTCTTGATCGACAGCAGCGTGCTCATCTGCACCGCGTTGGCGGGTTGATGGGCGCGGTGGATCTCCTGGGCGCGGAACATCAGCTCCATGAAGGGCAGCGCGAACAGCGCTTCGACTTCCTCGACGCTCCAGTCATGGCGCACGGCTGGGGTGTTCATTCAACTCCCTTAATGATTGATTCGCATGAGTTTTTCAGCTGGTGCCCGGGCACCATCGGCTGCAACCTGCGGGGCATGTTCGGGAGCCGGCAGCGCCTTGTCAACCAATGGACCCGTTGGAGGTTGACGGGTGCGCGGGGCTTCGCGCGACTGCTGGCGACCACGCTGTTTCCGCCGCATTGCTGCCTGTGCGGTTTTCCGGGCGCCACGCTCGATCTCGACCTCTGCGACTTCTGCCGGGCCGATCTTCCCTGGGAGACCGACGCACCGGCGGACGCGCTGGTCGCGTTGCGCTACGAACACCCGGTCGACCAGATGATCCGCGACCTGAAGTACCACGGGCACATCGCGCACGCGCGCGTGCTCGGCGTGCTGCTGGCCGAGGCCGCGCGCCAACGCAACGCATCGCCGCCAAGATTGTTAGTCCCGGTGCCGCTGCATCCGGCGCGACTGCAGGAGCGCGGCTTCAACCAGGCCACGGCGCTGGCGCGCTACGCGGGCCGCATGCTCGGGATCCCGGTGCTGGGCGCGGCGGTGCGGCGCGTGCGCGATACTGCCACGCAGACTTCGCTGGGCGTGGAGCAGAGGCACCGCAATGTCAGCGGTGCCTTCGCTGTGACGGGCAAATCATGGCGGCTGGTGCAGGCAGAACATGTCGCCGTGGTGGACGACGTCATGACCACGGGCAGCACGTTGGCGGAGGTCCGCGCCGTGTTGCTGGCCGCCGGTGTGCGGCGTGTCGATGCCTGGGCGGTGGCCCGGGCTTCTCAGGCCAGGCCGGCCTTCTTGAGCGCCTCGAGCGGGGGACCTTCGAACGAGGTCAATGGCACGTTGCCGCGATAGCCGATGTCGTTCATGCCCACCGGCGTGGTGTAGAAACCGCCGGCCGTGAGGTCACGGAATTTCGAGAAGAACTTCACCGCGTCGGCGAACTCCGCTTTCGACTTCGCCGGTGAACAGATGTCGTCGGCGATCTGCGCGCGCTGTGCGTCGCTCAGTGCCGGGAACGCCTGACCGAATCGCTTCTGCGACTCCGCTTCGATCCACAACAGACCGTTCAATACCGTGGGCCGATCGCCGCGCTGCTGTGGATAGGGCGCGCTGATCCACTCGTCGATGAAGTCCACCACGCCGACCGCCGACGCCGCCGGCGACACGTCGTCGGCGGGAATGATGAGATCGCACAGCGCTCGGGTGGTGGCGCGCGCGTTCGCGGTGAGCGTCAGCGGCCACGGGCCACCGGGCTTCCACTCCTTCACGAGATCGGGATCCGTGCCGTAGCCGGCCTGGTTCGCCGCCACGTCACGCGCGGCCGCGTCGCCGGCCAGCGCACTGCCGATGCCGAAACGCAGTGACGGCACTGTGGCCGCCGCCGCGAACATCCACTTGATGGTGGTGCGCCGGTCCATGCTCACAGCTCCTTCCTCTTCATCAGCGACAGCATGTGATCGGCCGAACGCCAGGCCAGCGCCATGATGGTGAGCGTCGGATTCTTGTCGGCGTTCGAGCACAGCGTCGCGCCGTCGGTGATGAACAGGTTCTTCATGTCCCAGCACTGGCCGAAGCTGTTGGTCACGGACTTTTTCGAATCCGTGCCCATGATGGCGCCGCCGACTTCGTGGATGATGACGCCGCCCTGCTTGATGGCCTTGTTGCCGGCTTGCGGCTTGCGCGAATACCGGCCGCCCATCGCATCGAGGATGTCGGCGAAAGTCTTTTCCATGTGCGCGGCCTGGCCAAGCTCGTGCTCGGACCACTTCCAATGGAAGCGCAGCACCGGGATGCCGAACTTGTCCTTCACGGTGGGATCGAGCTCGGCGTAACAATTCTCGTTCGGAATCATCTCGCCGCGTCCGGTCAGCCACATGAACGAGCCGTAGTAGCGGCGCGCGTCTTCCTTGAACTGCTTGCCATACGTTCCGCCGTTGAGCCACTCGAGACCCGAGGCGATGCCCATGCCAGGCAGGTCGCGGCCGCCACCGAACTCGATGTGATAGCCGCGCGCGAATCCGAGCTTGCCCGCGAGCTGTTCCTTGTACAGCCACCACGGCGTGTACATGTGCAGGCCGTCGACGCCGTCTTCGTTGTGCAGCGGCATGTTCTCGAGCAGCGGCACCTGGCCGTTCAACCCGGCGCCCACGGTGTCCATGATGTACTTGCCCACCTTGCCGCTGGAATTCGCGACGCCGGAGTTCAACAGGATGCGCACCGACTCGAGCGCGCTCGCCGCGAGCACCACGATGCGCGCCTTCACGCGATGTTCGGCGCCGGTCTTGCGATCGATGTAAGTGACACCTTCGGCTTTGCCGTCCTTGCGCCGGTTGACCGAGCGCACCATGGCATCGGTGACGATGTCGAGGTTGCCGGTGTCGAGCGCCGGTGGCAGGTGCACGGTGGTCGACTGGTAGTTAGCCCGGATGCTGCAGCCGCGGCCGCAGGGCGTCGCGAATATGCAGGCGGAGCGCTTCTGCATGTCGGCCGCGAGGATGGCCTGCGCCTTCGCATTGCCCGGATGCAGCAGCGCCGGCAGGCGCTTGTGATCGAGGCGCGTGGTCAGCACCGCGCGATGTCCCGCGATGGTGGGCACGCCGACCTTGGCCGCGTGCTTCTTGAAGAACAGGTCCGACACCAGCGGCTTGGGCGCCGGCAGCAGCACGCCGTCCGGGGAATTCGGCGTGTTCTCCAGCCCGTCGTTCTCGCCGTACACGCCGATGAGCATCTCGACCTTGTCGTAGTAAGGCGCGAGATCCTGGTAGTTCATCGGCCAGTCGAAACCGAGGCCGTCGCGTGTATGCGGCTTGAAGTCATAGGGGCCGTTGCGCAGCGAGATGCGACCCCAGTGGTTGGTGCGGCCTCCCAGCATGCGCGCGCGCCACCAGCGGAACTGGCGCTCGGGGTCGTCCGAAGCGCTGGTATAGGGCTCGCCCGGCACGTCCCAGCCGCCATCGATGGTCGCGTCCCAGAAGCCAAATGGCTTCTCGGGAGTGCCGGCACCCCGCAGCGGCGCCTGCGAATTGACCTGCATCATCGGCGTCTCGGTCGCGGGCTCGTACTTGCGTCCCGCCTCGAGCATCAGTACGCGCGCGCCTTCCATCGCCAGCGTGTATGCCGTCTGGCCGCCCGCGGCGCCGGAGCCGACGACGATCACGTCATAGGTGTTCTTGTCGGCCTGGGTGCTTGAGATGAATGACATATTGGGCCGGCATTCTAGGTGCGCTGCCGCGTGGAGTCATAGTCGCAGGCTATGTCGGGCTCCGATACGCTCCGCCGCATTCAATTCCGACCGGCGCGAGACCGGCTGCATCTTCACGTGAGCACTTCCCTTACCCGACGCCAGATCCTGCAGTCCGTGGGCGCCGCCGCGCTGCCGCTCGGGCTGTTCGGCTGTTCCGGGGGCACGGGCAAGGCCGCGGGCCGGGAGCCGCTGATCGTCGGCGGGCTGCCGGTGACCTGCAACCTCACGTTGCCGGTTGCCTGCACGGGCAAGGAAGCCGCCATCAAGGCAGGCGTGGCCGGCAATGACTTCCGCTTCGAATACAGCAAGTACAGCGGCTGGCCGGAGATCAAGGAGTCGCTGATGGCCGGCCGTATCCAGGCGGGCTACATGCTGGCGCCGCTGGTCATGGACCTGGCCGACAAGAAGATCCCGGTGAAAATCGTGTCGCTCGGCCATCGTTCGGGCGCGGTGATCATGGTGCGCACCGACTCGAGTTACGAGAAGTTCGCGGAGCTGCGTGGCAAACGCATCGCGATCCCGAGCCGTTTCGCGGTGGACTTCCTGTTCCTGCGCAAGATGCTGGCGCGCGAGAACATGACTCCGACGGACATCGAGATCATCGAGATGCCGCCGCCGGACATGCCCGCGGCGTTGTACGCGAAGGCCGTGGACGCCTATTGCACCGGCGAGCCCTTTGGCGCCGCCGCGCAACGCGCCGGTTACGCGCGCGTGCTGCGCATGACGCGCGACGAATGGCGCAACTACATCTGCTGCGTGCTGACGGTGCGCGAAGAGCTGATCGCCGAGAACCGGCCGATGGTCCAGGACCTGGTCAACCAGATCCAGGGTGCGGGCCTGTGGCTCGACCAGGCGGCAGAGAATCGCGCCAAGGCCGTGCAGATCGCCTCGGGCAAGAACTTCTTCAACCAGGACCCGAAGATCCTGCAGTTCGTGATGGACAATCCGACGGACCGCGTGACCTACGGCGACCTGCGCATGATCCCCGAGGAATTCGAGGACCTGATGCAGCTGTCGATCCAGGCCGGCACGATCAAGCACCCCATTTCCTACGAAAAATACATCGACGACAGCTTCGTCAAGGCCACCAAGGCCGCGCCCATCCCGCTGTGAACGTGAAGCTCGCGCGAATCCTCCTTCCCCTGTTGCTGGGCGCGGTCGTCGCGGCCGCAGAGCCGCCGCGGATTTCGCCGCCGGACGACTTGTTCAAGGCGGGCACGCTCTCGCCGGTGATGGCGGCGCCCGAGATCACGCTGGCGGGCTCCGACGGCAAGCCATTCTCGATCGCGCGGTTCCGCGGCAAGGTGGTGCTGCTGGCGTTTGGTTTCAGCAACTGCGGCGAGGTCTGCCCGATCACGCTGGCCACGCTCGCGGCCGCGCGCAGGAAACTCGGCGCCGATGCCGCGGACGTGCAGGTGGCGTACGTCACGGTGGATCCCGAGCGCGACACGGCCGCGCAGATGAAAAAATACCTCGCCAGCTTCGATGCCACGTTCGTGGGCGGCGTCGGCACCATCGCGCAGATCCAGGCCGCCGAAAAAAGCTACGGCATCACGGTGTCGCGCAAGGTGAATCCCGACGGCAGCTACTCACTCGGCCATTCGTCGTCCATCTACCTGATCGATCGCGCCGGCGGGCTGCGGGCCGTGATGCCCTACGGTCACCCGGTCGACGATTTCGTGCATGACATCAAGATCCTGCTGCGCGGCTGATCGTGATCCGACGCTCCCGGCTCCTGTGGTTGCTTCCGGTGCTGGCATTGCTCGGCACGCTGGGCTGGGCCGGCTTCACACCGATACGTGTCGAATCGCGCGAGCGGGTGTTCGACATTCCGCAGGGAACCTACGCGCGGCGCCGCGCGGGCGACCTGGTGGAAATCCTGCCGGACACGATCCGGCTCACGCTCGGCCTCGAAGACGTGCTGAAGATCGTCAACCACGACGACGTGCCGCAGACCTTCGGACCGGCGCTGATGATGCCGGGACAGAGCTTCACGCTGCCGTTCGAACGCGCCGCGAGTTACCAGTTCATCTGCACCGCGCACGCCAGCGGACAACTGACCATCGACGTGGAGCCGGAGCCGGATACGCCCTGGGCGCGCATCCACTGGCGCGCGCGCGAGTGGTGGGAGAAACGTAAGAAATGAAATCGACGAAGAACGTGCTGCCGTCGCTGCTGGTGCTGGCGGCGGTAGTTGGACTGTGGTGGGCGGCGGTCGTGCTGACCCGGAGCGTGATCTTCCCGACGCCCTGGCAGGTGGTCACGGGCACGCTCGAACTGGCGCGCGACGGGACGCTGTGGGAACACATCGGGGCTTCGCTGATGCGCGTCGGCGCGGGCTTCGGCATTGCGGTGCTGTTCGCGATCCCGCTGGGGCTGTGGATGGGCCGCGTGCGCGGCGCCTTCGTGACGCTGAACCCGCTGTTCCAGATCCTGCGGCCGATCTCGCCCATCGCCTGGATCCCGATCGCCATCCTGTGGTTCGGCGTGGGCAACGCCTCGCCTATCTACCTCATCTTCATCGCCTCGGTGTTCCCGATGATCGTGCAGACGACGTCGGGCGTGCACACCATCGAGAAGCGTTACCTGCGCGCCGCCGAGAACTTCGGCGTGCCGCGCAACAAGCTGTTCCGCCAGGTGGTGTTCCCCGCGACGCTGCCGGACATCATCATCGGCATGCGCATCGGGCTTGGCGTGGCGTGGCTGGTGGTGGTGGCGGCCGAGATGATCGCGCTGCGCTCCGGCCTGGGGTACATGATCATCGACTCGCGCAATGCCGGTAACCGCTACGACCTGGTGATCGCCGGCATGATCATCATCGGCCTCATCGGCCTGGCGCTCGACGGCATCATGCGGCTGCTGGAAAGCATGAAGAACGTGCGGTGGCGCTATGTTCATTAAGACCAAGATCCACATCCAGAACGTCCGCAAGGGCTTTCCCACGGACAAGGGCCAGCTCGAAGTCATCAGCGACCTGGACTTCAAGGTGGGCGACGGCGAGTTCGTCGCCATCGTCGGGCCCTCGGGATGCGGCAAGACCACGCTGATGAACATCATCGCGGGATTCCTGGCGCCGGATTCGGGCTCGGTGCTGGTCGACGGCAATCCGCGCCTGCAGCCGAATCCCAAGGGCGTGCTGATCACGCAGCAGGGCTCGGTGTTCCCGTGGCTGACCGTGCGGCAGAACCTGCTGTTCGGCCTGCCGGATGAAATGCCGGACCGCGAGCAGCGCGCGCTCGAGTACGCCGACCTCGTGGGTCTCAAGGGCTTCGAGAACAACTATCCGCACGAGTTGTCGGGCGGCATGCTCAAGCGCTGCGAGATCGCGCGCGCGCTGGTGGTCAAGCCCGAGATCCTCTACATGGACGAGCCGTTCTCGGCCCTCGACGCCCTGATGAGCCTGCGCATGCAGAACGAGCTGCTGCGCATCCTGCAGACCGAGCGCCACACCGTCATGCTCATCACCCACGACGTGGAGGAGGCCATCCACCTCGCCGACCGCGTGCTGGTGCTGAGCCCGCGCCCCACGCGCATCCAGGCGTCGTTCGACATCACGCTGCCGCACCCGCGGCGCGTCTCGAGTCCCGAGGCGCAGGCACTGCGCGTCGCCATCCTCAAGGAGCTCGGCGTCTCCGAAACTCTCTGACTCGGGACGGTGCCGGAGCATGCAATCCGGCATTACGTTGTTAGACTCCGGACCAGGTAGACGCCCGGAGTTCCCATGCCCCTGCGAATCGGCCTGGTCGGCATCGGCAAGATCGCCCGAGACCAGCACATCCCCGCGTTGGTGGCCAATCCGCAGTTCGAGCTGGTCGCCTGCGCGAGCCGCAGCGCCAAGGTGAAGGGCGTGGACAATTTCATCGATCTCGAGTCCATGCTGGCCGCGGTGCCGCAGCTGGACTGCATTTCCATCTGCACGCCGCCACAGGCGCATTTCGATGCCGCGCTGCTGGCGCTGCGGGCCGGCAAACACGTGATGCTGGAGAAGCCGCCGGCCGCCACCGTGCGCCAGATCCAGCTGCTGGCCGAAGAAGCCGCGCGCCGGCACCGCACGCTGTTCCAGTCCTGGCATTCGCGCTACGCGGCGGCGGTGGATCGCGCCAAGGAATGGATGCACGACCGAACGCTGGTGCGCGGGCACATCTCGTGGAAAGAAGACGTGCAGGCGTGGCATCCGGGCCAGCAGTGGATCTGGGAGCCGGGCGGGTTCGGCGTGTTCGATCCGGGCATCAACGCCTTGTCGGTGCTGACCCGCGTGCTGAGCGCGGAAGTGTGCGTCAGCGAGGCGACCCTCGAATTCCCGCAGAACCAGCAGGCGCCCATCGCGGCGCAATTGCGCCTGCGCACCACCAAGGGCGTGGACATCGACGCGGAATTCGACTTCCGCCAGGAAGGCGAGCAGAGCTGGGACATCAGCCTCGCCACCACCACCGGCATGCTGAAACTCTCGAACGGCGGCGGCACCCTGGAAATCGACGGGCGCACCTTGCACGGCGACGCAAGCCTCGCCGGCGAATACCCGCGCCTCTACCAGCGTTTCGCCGAGTTGTGCACGCGCGGCGAATCAGACGTGGACGTGCGGCCGTTCCAGCTGGTCGCCGACGCATTCCTGGTGGGCGAACGGGTGATCGTCGCGCCCCACCACATCTGAGTAACATGCGCGCATGACCCGCATCGACGACTTGCACGGCAAGGCCGTGCTGATCACTGGCGCCAGCACCGGCATCGGCGCCGCGCTGGCCCGCGCCTTCGCGGCGCAGGGCGCGCGCCTGGCGCTGCACTTCAATTCGCACGAGGCCGAGATTCGCGCGCTGGCCGTCGAGATCGGCGGTTCACCCGCGCTGGTGCGCGGCGATCTTTCGAAGCGCGGCGAAGCACGTCACGTGGTCGACGAGGCCGCGGGCGCGCTCGGCGCACTCGACGTGCTGATCAACAACGCGGGCGGGCTCGGCGAGCGGCGCCCGATCGCCGACATCGACGATGCGCTGTTCGATTTCGTCTACGACCTCAATGTGCGCACCGTGCTCGCCGCGACCCAGGCGGCCATCCCGCACTTCGAGAAACGCGGCGGCGGCAACATCATCAACGTGGGCTCGATCGCCGGCATCGACGGCGGTGGCGCGGGCGCCAGCGTGTACTCCTCGGCCAAGGCGGCAGTGCACAACCTCACGCGCCACACGGCGCGCGATCTCGCGAAGAAGAACATCCGCGTGAACACCGTCGCGCCGGGCGCGATCGCCACGCCGTTCCACGCGAAGACCCCCAAGGAAAGACTCGACGCCATGCGCAATGCGGCGCCGCTGGGCCGCATCGGCGAGACGCAGGACTGCGTGGGCGCATTCCTGTTCCTGGCCTCGAACGAATTGTCGGGCTACATCACCGGCAACATCGTGCACGTCAACGGCGGCATGTACATGCCATGAGCCCGAAGCCGGCGGAGCAGGCAGCGTTCATCGCCGCGGACTGGGGCACGAGCAACCTGCGTGTCGCGCTGTGCGATGCAAACGGCACGGTGCTGGACACGCGCTCAGGTCCCGGCGCGGCGGATTCGCGCGGCCGCTTCGACGAAGTTTTCGACGCGCACACCGGTGAATGGCGCGCCGCGCACGGCGCCTTGCCCGCCATCGTGAGCGGCATGGCGGGCTCGAACTTCGGCTGGCGCGAGGCGGCCTATCTACCCTGCCCGGCGGAACTGGCCGAGCTCGCCGACCAGCCGGTGTCGCCGCGCGACGGCGTGTACATCATCCCGGGCATGCGTTGCAGCAACCCGCTGGGCGCGCCGGACGTGATGCGCGGCGAGGAAACGCAATTGCTGGGCGCGCTCGAGCTAGAGCCGACGCTCGCCGAGGGGCGGCACCTGGTGTGCATGCCCGGCACGCACAGCAAGTGGGTGTCGATGCGCGATGGCATCGTGCAGGAATTCCTCACCGTGCCCACCGGCGAAGTGTTCGCGTTGCTGTGCAATCACAGCGTGCTGGTGCGCGACGCGGCGACGCCCGTCGAGCATCACGCCGCGGAATTCGAGCGCGGGCTCGCCGAGAGTGCGCGGCATCCCGAGGTGCCGTTGCTTCACCGGCTGTTCCAGAGCCGCAGCCTGCGTCTCGATCAGCAGCTCTCGGCCGAAGGCGCGCCCTCCTGGGTTTCCGGCTTGCTGATCGGCACGGAAGTGGGTGGATCGCTGCCCTTGTTCGATCAGCATGCGGACGCGACTCCCGTCTGCCTGGTCGGCGCTCCGCAACTTTGCGAGTTCTACGCCGCGGCGCTGGCGCGACGCGGGCGCAACTCGACCCGCATCGAGGGCGGCAAGGCCGCGCTTCGAGGCCAGGCATTCGTGTACCGCGCGCTGGAGCGAACCTCGGCATGATGACGTCACGTGCGGCGAAGGAGATGGTGGCCATCCTGCGCGGGCTCACGCCGCAACGCGCGCCGGAGACCGGCGCCGCGCTGGTCGCCGCCGGTTTCCGCACCATCGAGGTCCCGCTCAACTCCCCCGAGCCGCTCGCGTCGATCAAACTACTCGCGCAGGCGCACGGGGATTGCCTGGTGGGAGCAGGCACGGTGCTCGGCGCTGGCGAGGTGGAGTCCGTCCATGCCGCGGGCGGCCGACTCGTCGTCGCGCCGAACTGCGATGCGCGCGTGATCCGCCGCGCGCTCGAACTCGGCATGCGCGTGATGCCTGGTATCGCCACCGCGACCGAAGCGTTCGCGGCGCTCGACGCCGGCGCCACCGAGCTCAAGCTTTTTCCCGCGGCGACCTACGGGCCGCGTCACCTGAAAGCGCTGAAATCCGTGCTGCCGAAGCACGTGAGGGTTTATCCGGTCGGCGGAGTTGGCTCGCAGGACATCGCTGCATGGCTCGAGTCAGGCGCCGATGGATTTGGCTTTGGCAGCGAACTGTTCACGCCTGCGTATACACTCCCCGACGTTTCACAACGCGCACAGGCACTCATCGAGGCACTGCGCGCGGCCACTGCATAACTAGAAAGGCGTCACGCGACGCCGCGGCGCGAGGGGGTCAGAAGTGAATCTGTCGACACTGGATATCACCATCCTGGTGATCTACGCGGTTGGAATCTTCGTGCTGGCGCAATGGGTGTCGCGCGAGAAGGGAGCGCACGAGAAGAACGCGCAGGATTATTTCCTCGCCTCGCGCGCGCTGCCGTGGTGGGCCATCGGCACCTCGCTGATCGCGGCCAACATCTCGGCCGAGCAGATCGTCGGCATGTCCGGCTCCGGCTACGTGATGGGCATGGCCATCGCCTCGTACGAGTGGATGGCGGCGCTCACGCTGATCATCGTCGGCAAGTGGATCCTGCCGGTGTTCCTCAAGAACGGCATCTACACCATGCCGGAATTCCTCGAGAAGCGTTACAGCCCCGGCGTGCGCACGCTGATGGCCATCTTCTGGCTCGCGCTGTACGTGTTCGTGAACCTTACCTCGATCCTGTGGCTGGGCGCGCTCGCGGTGAACGCGATCACCGGCCTCGACATCCAGATCGCGATCACGGCGCTGGCGTTGTTCGCGCTGGCCTACGCGCTGTACGGCGGCCTCAAGGCCGTGGCGCTCACCGACATCGTGCAGGTGTCGCTGCTGGTGGCCGGCGGCATCATCATCACGTACATGTCGCTCGACAAGGTCGGCGGCGGCGAAGGCGTGATCGCGGGCTTCATGGAGCTCAAGACGCGCTTCCCCGAGAAGTTCGACATGATCCTGTCGCCGGACAACCCTAACTACAAGGAACTGCCCGGCCTCGCGGTGCTGCTGGGCGGCATGTGGATGATGAATGTCAGCTACTGGGGCTTCAACCAGTACATCATCCAGCGCGGGCTCGCGGCCAAGAGCGTCAACGAGGCGCAGAAGGGCATCGTGCTGGCCGCGTTCCTCAAGCTGATCATGCCGGCCATCATCGTGCTGCCCGGCATCGCGGCGCTGGTGCTGTCGCCCGGGCTCGAGAAGACCGACCAGGCGTACCCGAGCCTCATGGCCATGCTGCCGGTGGGCATCAAGGGGCTGGTGTTCGCGGCGCTGGTCGCGGCCATCGTCGCGTCGACCGGATCGAAGATCAATTCGATCGCCACCATCTTCACCATGGACCTGTATCGCGCGGCCAATCCGGACACCGAGCAGAAGAAGCTGGTCACGGTTGGACGCATCGTGGCGATCGTCGCGATCGTCATCGCCATCGTCATCACCAAGCCGTTCCTGAGCAACTTCAAGCAGGGCTTCCAGTTCATCCAGGACTTCACCGGCTTCGTCACGCCGGGCATCTGCGTGATCTTCCTGCTCGGCTTGTTCTGGGCGCGAACCACGGCCACGGCGGCGATGACCGCGGCGCTGGTCACGGTGCTGATGGCCGGCGCGTTCTACGTCTGGCTGCCGAACTACCCGTTCATGAACCGCGTGGGCTGGTGCTTCGTCGCCGGCGTCGTGATCGCCGTCGCCATTTCGCTGATGTCGCCGCAGAAGGAAGCGAAGATGAGCGTCGACATCAAGAACGTCGACTTCTCCACCGGCACGGGCTTCAACATCGCCGCGCTGATCGTGGTCGCGATCCTGGCGTGGCTCTACATCATGTGGTGGTAATGGGGACATTCCTCGTTTCCTGGCAAACGGGGACAGTCATGTGTCGCGGTAGCGCGGGCGTGCGAATCAGAGGCTTCGAGCCCTCGCGACCGCAATCGCGCTTCAAGAATCGCCGAAGCGGCGATTCTTTGGCGTTCGCTCGTCGTCGCTACGCGCCTTTCATGGGCGGAAAGGGCGCACCAGACAGGCACCACCACAGCGCGTTTAACGCTCCTCCTCGCCGATTGCACGCGAGGGCTCGAAGCCTCTGATTCGCACGCCCGCGCTGCCACCCTTGGCGTGACCGTCCCCGTTTGCCAGGAAACGAGGAATGTCCCCATTACGGTGCGCGGAACGCGTACTCCAGCAGGATGCCGATGAACACCGAATAACCCACGTAGTGGTTGTTCAGGAAGGCATTGAAGCAGCCTTCCGGCTTGCGGTCGCGGATCAGCCACTGCTGGTAGACGAAGAACACCGCCGCGCCGACCAGCCCGGCGTTGTACCAGTAGCCGAACTCCATGTTCGTGCCCACCAGGTACAGCGCGAACAGCATCAGCCCCTGCAACATGCCAATGATCAGCTTGTCCATGTCGCCGAATACGATGGCGCTGGATTTCACGCCGATCTTGAGATCGTCTTCGCGATCCACCATGGCGTACATGGTGTCGTAGATCGCCGCCCAGATGATGCCGGCGAAGAAGATGATCCAGGCCACGCGCGGGATCGCGCCGGTCTGAGCGTTGAACGCCATGGGCACGCCCCAGCTGAACGCCACGCCCAGGTAGAACTGCGGGAGCGGGAAGAAGCGCTTGAACAGCGGATACGTGACCGCGAGCGCCGCGCCGATCACCGACATGCGGATGGTCACGGGATCGAGCTGCAGCACCAGCGCCAACGCGACGCCGATCAGCGCCAGGAACCACAGCACCGCCTCCACCGGGGAGATCCGCCGTGATGCGATGGGCCGGTCGCGCGTGCGCTTCACGAAGGGATCGAAGTCGCGATCGGCGAGGTCGTTGATCACGCAGCCCGCCGAACGCATGGCGACGGTGCCGAGCACGAAGATCACCAGTACTTTCGCGGAAGGATGCGAGGCGCCCGCGATCCACACGGCCCACAACACCGGCCACAGCAGCAGCCAGATGCCGATGGGCCGGTGCAGCCGCGCGAGCTCGACGAGATCGCGGAGGCGCCGCCCGTAACGCAGCGCCGTCAGGCGCGCGCTCGATGGCTTGGGTTTGAGCTCGAGGTCAGCGAGTGAAGTGGCCACGAGCGCGCATCATACGCGCCGCGCGGAAATCATGAGCTTCGACGATAAAACTCGATCGGGATGCGCACCCGCGCAGGCTGCGCGATGCCATTGATCTCGTGCGGCCTGAACAGGAATTTCTCGACCGCGGTGCGTGCGGCCGCATCCAGGCGCGAGTAGCCGCTGGAACGCTCGACCTCGATCTGCGAGGGACGGCCGAGCGCGTCGACCAGCACGAGCAACAGCACCGTGCCGGACTCGTGCCTCCGTTGGGACTCCTTCGGATACACCGGCGGCTCGGTGCGAACGAATTCCACCGACTCGACGATGGGCGGCGGAACCGGCGTGGTCTCGCCCGTGGTCACCGTGGGGTTGGTGGTGATCGCGTTGCTCAGCGCTTCGGATTCGAACGCCACGTCGGGCGGCGTGGGCAGCGCGTAGGTGACGTTCATCGGCGGTGGCGCGTACTGCGGGGGCGGCTCGTCGGTCTGCGGTGATTCGATCAGCGCGACTTCGATCGGCACCGGCTCGCTGGCGGCCGGTTTGCCGTAGGTCATCTGCATGAACGCGAGCGCGGCGACCGCATGCAGCGCGACGGTGATGCCGAGGAAAATCGCGCGGCCCTTGCGCGGCGCATGGCTCGCACGCGCGACGTGGATTTCGCGCAGGCATGCCGGGAGCGGGTCGCCGCGGTGGACGGCGAAGTCCGGCATGTCATTGATGATCTGGACGGCCATGGCGGTATTCGGACACGAATGTAAATGATTCGCATTTGTCGAACAACGCCATTCTTATCTATTGGTTCACCTTTTGGCGTGCCAGGTCTCGGTTTTCAGCCCACCCGGCCGTAGCGCGCGCCGCCACCCACCCAGCGCTGGGTGAGCGCATCGACGGCGGCAACATCCTGTTTCAGAAGGATTTCCGCGGCGGCCTGAACCTCGGGAAGCAGGTCCGAGTCGCGCATCAGGTCGGCCACCCGCATTTCGGCCAGTCCCGTCTGTCGGGTGCCCAGGAGCTCACCCGGACCCCGGAGCTCGAGGTCCCGCCGGGCAATCACGAACCCATCGTTGGTTTCGCGGATGGCCTTGAGCCGGGCGCGCGCCACCTCGCTCAGCGGATCGCCATACAGCAGCACGCAATCGCTTTCGTGCGCGCCGCGACCGACGCGGCCGCGCAGCTGGTGCAATTGCGCGAGGCCCATGCGCTCGGCGTTTTCGATGACCATGAGCGTGGCGTTCGGGACATCGACGCCGACTTCGATGACCGTGGTCGCCACCAGCAATCCGATCGTGCCCTGCTTGAACGCATACATGCCGCGCTCCTTGTCGCGCGCCGGCATGCGGCCGTGCACCAGTCCCACGCGCACGTCGGGCAATGCTTCCTGCAGCGCCGTCGCGGATTCCTCGGCCGCCTGGTAACGCAGTTCCTCCGACTCCTCGATCATCGGGCACACCCAGTAGGCCTGGCGACCCTGCTTGATCTGCGCATGCACGCGCTCGACGATCTCGCTGCGGCGGGACTGTGGAAACACCGTGGTGCGCACCGGTGTCCGTCCCGGAGGCAACTCGTCGATCACCGACACGTCGAGATCCGCGTAGGCCGTCATGGCCAGAGTGCGCGGGATCGGGGTCGCGGTCATGATCAACTGGTGCGGCAGCGTGCCGCCGCGCGCGCCCTTGTCGCGCAAGGACAGTCGCTGCTGAACGCCGAAACGATGCTGCTCGTCGACGATGACCAGGCCGAGTCGCGCGAACTCGATGGATTCCTGGAACAGCGCGTGCGTGCCGACGACCACGCTGATTTCGCCGCTGGCCACGCATTCGAGCGCGCTGCGCCGCGCGCGTGCCGGCATCGACCCCGTGATCAGCGCGACCGGGATGTCGAGCGCGCCGAACCATTGCTGGAAATTCTTCGCATGCTGCTCCGCCAGCAGTTCGGTGGGCGCCATGAGCGCGGCCTGCAGGCCGCTGCCCACCGCGCGCGCCGCGGCTGCGGCCGCCACCACGGTCTTGCCGCAGCCGACGTCGCCTTGCACCAGGCGCACCATCGGCCGGTCGGCGTCAAGGTCGCGGTCGACTTCCGCGAGCACGCGCGTCTGCGCGCCGGTCAGCCCGAACGGCAGCGACTGCAGGAACCGTGTCTGCATCGCGGCGCCCTCGCGCAAGGGTGGCGCGGGATCACCCTTCACCTTCTCGCGCAGCCGCCGCAGCGTGAGCTGGTGCGCCAGCAATTCCTCGAACGACAGCCGGCGCTGCGCCGGGTGATGTCCGCTCAGCAATTCCGGCAGATGGGCGTCGCGCGGCGGCCGGTGCATCATGGTCAGCGCATCGATCAGCGACGGCAGCGCGAGTTTCTGCAGCATCGCCGCGGGGATCCAGTCGCGTACCCCCGATGCCTCGGCCTCGCGCAGCGCGATCTCGATCAGCGAACGCAGCCGAGCCTGCGGCACGCCCTCCGTGGTCGGGTAGATAGGCGTCAGCACTTCCTCGAGCGGCGCGGCCTCGGCGCCCAGTCGCCGATACTCGGGATGCACGATCTCCAGGCCCAGCGGGCCGCGGCGCACTTCGCCGAAGCAGCGGATGCGCGTGCCGCGCGCGAGGCCCGCCTGCTGCGCGCCCGAGAAGTAGAAGAAGCGCAGTGTCAGCGAGCCGGTGCCGTCGCTGATGCGGCACAGCAGCTGGCGGCGGCGGCGATACACCACTTCGGCCAGCTGCACCTCGCCCTCGACCACGGTGCGCGCGCCGGGCCTCAGGCCGCCTATGGGCAGCACCTGCGTGCGATCCTCGTAACGCATCGGCAGGACGAACAGCAGGTCCTGGACCTGCGTGACTCCGAGCCTGGCGAGCTTTTCCGCCAGCGCCGGGCCCACGCCGCGCAGGGCGGCGACCGGGCGCTGTTCGTTCACGACCTGTGGCGCGTTGCTAGCCACGGCGACGGTGCTACCCCAGGTGCAGCGTGCACTCGATTTCGACGCGCGCGTTGCGCGGCAGCGCCGCGACCGCGACCGTCGACCGCGCCGGGTACGGTTCCTTGAAGTACTGCGCCATGAGCTCGTTGACCTTGGCGAAGTTCGCGAAGTCGGTCAGGAAAATCGTGACCTTCACGACCTGCGCGAACGTGCCGCCGGAAGCCGCGATCACCGCCTTGATGTTCTCGAACACGCGGCGCGCCTCGGCTTCGAAGTCGCCCTCGACCATCTGCATGGTGGCGGGGTCGAGCGGAATCTGGCCCGCCATGTACACGATGTCGCCGACGCGGATGGCCTGTGAATACGGGCCAATGGCCTTGGGTGCCTTGTCGGTGTGGATAGCCTGGCGGACTGTTGTCATGGGAAATGCCCGGCTCGCGCCGGCCTCGAAAACGGGTGTCAGTCGGCCGCGCGCGATGCGCGGCCGTGGCTCGCGATTGTACGCGTGACCTTGAGCACTTCGGGCATTCGGCGGATGACTTTCACCACGCGCGCGAGGTGCTCGCGGTTGCGTACCCGCAGCTCGAACACCAGCGAGGAGCTGTCGGCATCCTTTTCCTCGACCGCGACGCGTTCGATGTTGGTGTCGCCGGCGGATATCGCCGCCGCCACCGCCGCGAGCACGCCCATCTTGTTGGCGACGTCGACACGGATCTCGGAGCTGAACACCTTGTCGGTGGTCGCCTGCCAGGCCACCGGCAGCCAGTTCTCCGGGTGCTTGCGGTAGTCCTCGACGTTGACGCAATTCTCGCGGTGGACCACGACGCCGCGGCCCGCCGACAGGAACGCGAAGATCGGGTCGTCGGGAATCGGGAAGCAGCAGCGCGCATACGAGACCAGCAGGCCTTCGGTGCCGGCGATGGCCAGCGGGACGGGCGCGCCCGAGAAGGATCCTTCGCTCGCCTTGGTCGGCAACAGGCGGCGCGCCACCAGCGGCGCGAGGCGTTCGCCCAGGCCCACCTTCTCGTAGAGCTCATCGACATCGTGCATGCCGAGCTCGACCACCGCGGAATTGAGCGTCTCGGTGGACACCTCGTCCAGCGACAACTTGAACTCGCCCAGCGCCTGGTTGATGAGCCGCGCGCCGAGTTCGATGGCTTCCTGGCGGCGCAGGCCCTTGAGGTAGTGCCGCACGGCGGCCCGCGCCTTGGCGGTGACCACGAAATTCACCCACGAGGGGTTCGGCATGGCGCCCTTGGCGGTGATGATCTCGACCGTCTGGCCATTGCGCAGAGGCGTGCGCAGCGGCGTCAGCCGCCTATCTACCTTGGCGGCGACGCAGCGGTTGCCGACGTCGGTGTGCACCGCGTAGGCGAAGTCCACCACGGTGGCGCCACGCGGCAGGCGCAGGATCTCGCCCTTGGGCGTGAACACGTACACCTTGTCGGGGAACAGGTCGACCTTGACGCTCTCGAGGAAGTCCTCGGAGCTGCCGCCTTCCTGCATGTCGACCAGGTTCGCGAGCCACTCGCGCGCGCGTTCGTCCTGTCCGCTTTCGCTCTCGTTGACCTTGTATTTCCAGTGCGCCGCGATGCCGGCCTCGGCCACGCGATGCATGTCCTCGGTGCGGATCTGCACTTCGATCGGTATGCCGTTCGGGCCGAACAGCGTGGTGTGCAACGACTGGTAGCCGTTGATGCGCGGAATCGCGATGTAGTCCTTGAAGCGGCCGGGCATGGGCTTGTACGCCGCGTGCACCACGCCGAGCGCGCGGTAGCAGGTGTCGGCCTTGTCCACGACCACGCGCAGCCCGAACACGTCGACGATCTCCGACAGCGGCGCGCCCTTGCGCAGCATCTTGCTGTAGATGCTGTAGAGGTGTTTCTCGCGCGTCGAGACCTCCGCCTTGACGTCGGACTTCACCAGCGCCACGCGCATGGTGTCGGCGATCTTGGTGAGGAACTGCTTCTGGTTGCCGCGGGCCTTCTTCAGCGCACGTTCCAGTACTCGGTAGCGATGCGGGAACGCGGCCCTGAAGCCCAGGTCCTCGAGCTCGAGCTTGAGGTTGTAGAGCCCGAGCCGCCCGGCGATGGGCGCGTAGATGTCGAGCGTCTCGCGCGCGATGGCGCGGCGGCGCGCCGGCGCCATGGCGTCGAGCGTGCGCATGTTGTGCGTGCGGTCGGCGAGCTTCACGAGGATCACGCGCAGGTCGCGCACCATCGCCAGCACCATCTTGCGGAACGACTCCGCCTGCGCTTCGGCGCGCGACTTGAACTGGATCTGGTCGAGCT
>Ga0315910_10001246_pt1 | contig 23680 bp, 19 predicted proteins | sample EdamamesoilMG_FD_204470 | JGI IMG/M metagenome (GOLD analysis project Ga0315910, IMG submission 204470) | Garden soil microbial communities collected in Santa Monica, California, United States - Edamame soil | ecosystem: Environmental > Terrestrial > Soil > Garden | place: USA: California... | reverse complement strand
ACCCGCAGGCTGGCGGGCGGCGGCTGAGCGAAGCCGCCGGGAGGGCACGCGCATGAAAAAACTGCTGCTCGTCAGCGCGGCGCTGGAAGTTCCCGCCGGCCTGTGCCTTGGGATCGCACCCTCCAGCGCGGTCAGGCTGCTCCTGGGCGCGCCGCTCGACGCTCCCGTTGCGCAACTCGTTGCGCGCGTCGCCGGAGTTGCGCTGCTGGCGTTGGGCCAGGCCTGCTGGCTGGCGCGCTCGAACACGACGGCGCGCGCCGCGTGGGGACTCGTCGCGGCGCTGCTGGTCTACAACCTCGGCGTGGTCTTGCTCCTGGGCCATGCACGACTCGGATCAGGACTCTCCGGCATCGGCCTGTGGCCGGCGATCGGTCTGCACCTGCTGATGTCGGCGTGGTGTGTTGCAGCCTTGCGCAATCCGCCGGCGTAGAGCACGGCGAGCGCGGGTGACCCTCGCAATCCGCCGGCGTAGAGCACGGCGAGCGCGGGTGACCCTGACGTGCCATGGAAGCTAGACTTCCGAACCGCCTGCTCCCACCTCGACTCCGCGAACTCCCGCTCATGCCGACTTCCGTCAAGTCTCTGCTGGTAGGAACGACCAAGGGCGCCTTCATCCTCGACGCCGGGCCTGGACGCCGCACGTGGAAGCTGCGCGGACCCTTCCACTTCGGTCAGGTGGTCAACGACGTGCGCCTCGATCCGCGCGACGGCCGGACGCTGCTCGCCAGCGCCACCGGCGGCCACCTCGGGCCCACCGTCTACGCCTCGCTCGACCGCGGCAAGAGCTGGAACGAAGCGAAGACGCCGCCGAAGTTCGAGAAGGGCAAGGAACGGCCGCCGGGCAAGCAGAAGGACACGCGCGGGCTGGCGGTGAAGTCCTGCTTCTGGCTGGAGCCCGGCCACGTCGACGAGCCCGGCGTCTGGTACCTGGGCACCACGCCCGCGGGGATGTTCCGCTCCGCGGACGGCGGCAGGAACTGGAAGGGCGTCGCCGGCGTCAACGAGTCCAAGGTCTGGGCGCTGTGGAACTCCAACGGCGGGAACGCGACGCCAGGCGGCGCGATCTTCCACTCGATCCAGGTCGATCCGCGCGACAAACGCCACCTGTACGCCTCGATCTCCGTCGGTGGCACCTGCGAGAGCGTCGACGGGGGCCGCAGCTGGAAGCCGCTCAACAAGGGTGTGGAGTCGGACTTCTTCCCTGGCGAACCCGGCGACTGGGGCCACGACCCGCACTGCATGATCATCCACCCGGCGAATCCCGATCAGCTCTACCAGCAGAACCACTGCGGCAGCTACGCGCTCGATCGTTCGAAAGGCGAGCGCTGGACGCGCATCGGCCGCAACATGCCCAAGTCGATCGGCGACATCGGCTTCGTGATGGTCGGCCACCCGAGCGATCCCAGGACCGTGTGGGTGTTCCCGATGGACGGCACCAAGGTCTGGCCGCGCACCAGCCCGGACGGCAAGCCCGCGGTCTACCGCACGCGCGACGGCGGGGCTTCGTGGCAGCGCTGCGACAAGGGACTGCCGCGCGAGCATGCCTGGCACACGGTCAAGCGCCAGTGCATGTGCGCCGATCGCGATCCCAAGCGCACCGGCGTGTACTACGGCACCACCTCGGGCGAGGTGTGGGCGAGCCTGGACGGCGCGGACTCGTGGACGCGAATCTCTTCGGGGCTGCCGCACGTCTACTCGCTGCGCTTCGGCGAGTTCCGATGAAAGTTCGCGTCGCCAGCGTGCTGTTCGAGTACACGGACAACCGCCCGATGGTCGAGGCGCGCGGTGCGACGCTGGCGGCGCTGCTCGAGGACCTCGACCGGCGCCATCCCGGACTGCGCTTCCGCATCGTCGACGAGCAGGACCGGCTGCGCGCGCACATGAACGTCTTCGTCGGCGGGCGGCCGACGCGCAACCTGGACGCGAAGCTCGCCCCCGACGACGAGGTGTGCATCCTGCAAGCGCTCTCGGGCGGCTGAGATCAGTTCCCGGGGAGCTCGGCGCTGGCCAGGAAGCGCGGAGCACGGCGCGCGCGCGTCGCCTGCTCGAATCCATAGGCGAGCTGGATCAGCTTCGCTTCGCTCCAGGCCGCGCCCATGAAGGAGATGCCGACCGGCAGGCCGAAGAGCATGCCCGCGGGCACCGTGATCGCCGGATAACCCGCCACCGCGCTGAGCGTCGAGCTGCCGCCGACGAAGTGGTCGCCGTTCACCAGGTCGCTCACCCAGGCCGGGCTGCCCGAGGGCGCGACCAGCGCGTCGAGCTGGTGCTGCGCGAGCACCTGGTCGAGGCCCTGCTCGCGCGAGAGCCTCCTGCACTTGGCGAGCGCCTCGTGGTACTCCGGCGAGTCCAGCGTTCCCTTCATCTGCGCGCGCAGGAACAACTCCTGGCCGAAGAACGGCATCTCGCGCTCGCCGTGCTCCATGTTGAACCGGATCAGGTCGGCGAGCGACTTGTACGGGAAATCGGGCCCGCGCGTGGCGAGGTAGCGCTCGAGGCCGGCCTTGAGCTCGAACAGCAGCACCTCGAACTCCGGCGCGTCGAGTTGGCGCAGCGTCGAAATCTCCACCGGATCGACCAGGATCGCGCCGGCATCGCTCAGCGCCGCGAGCGCGAGCTCCATCACGTCGTCGACGAGCGGGCCGGCGTTGAACAACTGGCGCGCGACCCCGATGCGCGCGCCGACCAGGCCCGCGGGATCACAGCAGGCCGCGTAGTCGCGCGCGATGCGGCCCTCGGCAGCGGCGGTCGCGCTGTCGCGCGCATCGGGGCCGGCGATCGCGCCCAGCAGCGTCGCCGCGTCGCGCACCGTGCGGCACATCGGGCCCGCGGTGTCCTGCGAATGCGAGATGGGCACGATGCCGGAGCGGCTGACCAGGCCGACGGTGGGCTTGATGCCGACCAGACCCTGCATGTTCGAGGGCGAGAGGATCGAGCCGTCGGTCTCCGTTCCGATCCCCAGCGTGCCCAGCGATGCGGCGATCGCCGCCGCCGTGCCCGAGCTGGAGCCCGAGGTGTTGCGGTCGAGCGCGTAGGGGTTGCGCGTCAGTCCGCCGCGCGCGCTCCAGCCGCTGGTCGAGCGCGAGGAGCGGATGTTGGCCCACTCCGACAGGTTGGTCTTGGCCAGGATCAGCGCGCCGGCTTCGCGCAGGCGCCGGACCAGACCCGCATCCTCGCGAGCGGGCGCGCCGACCAGCGCCAGCGAGCCGGCCGAGGTCTGCATCGCGTCAGCGGTGTCGATGTTGTCCTTGAGCAGCACTGGGATGCCGTGCAGCGCTCCGCGCAGCTTGCCCGAGCGCCGTTCGGCGTCGAGAGCGTCGGCGATCGCCAGCGCGTCCGGATTGGTCTCGAGGATGCTGCGCAGGCCGGGCCCCGATCGGTCGACGGCCTCGATGCGCTCCAGGTACAGCTCGGCGAGCCTGCGCGCGCTGCTGCGGCCTTCGGTCATCGCGGCCTGCAGTTCCGCCACGCCGAGTTCGTCGAGCTCGAACGCGGCGGGGGCCTCGGGCGCGCGCGTCGTCTCCGTTCGCGACGCGCAAGCGAGCAGCGGGCCGGCGCCCAGCGCCGCGCCGCCGACGATCCCTCCGCGCAGCAGGTCGCGACGGCTCGGACCGATCGACAAGGGAGAGTCGCGCATGACGGGTCAGGTGGGTTCGTCGACTGATTCCGGCTCCGAAACCGCCGACGAATCTACCTGACCCGATGCGAGCCCGTCGCTGCGCGGGCGCTACTTTCCGACCGGCTTGGGCTTGCGCTTCATCTCGATCACCATCGACTTCGTGCCCTCGCCCTCGCCGGCGTAGAAGGTGCTCGTGTAGCTGTCCTTGGTGTGCGTCGTCTCCGCGCGGTGGGGCACGATCGCGCCGGTCATGTCAGGAGCCTTCCAGCGCATGGTCAGCTTCTCGCCCTTGGCGTCCATCTCGCCTTCCATGATGGCCAGGTAGGAGCTCATGTTGTCGACCCAGGTGCCGACGTACTTCTTCTTGCTCTCGTCGTAGCCTTCGACGCCCGTGCCCAGGTAAGGCATGCCCATGAAGTCGCAGGTGAAGCGCGACTGCGTCCAAAAGCCGCCGATCGCCTCGGTGACCTGGGTCGCGGGAGCGGGCGTGGCCGGTTGGCCGGGCATGAACGTGGTCAGCGTGCCCTGCCACTCGCCGACGCTGGCGAGCAGTTGCTTGTGTTGGTCGCCCGGCTGGGGCATGTCCTGGCTGAACAACGCAGGGCGCACGGCCGCGACGGCGAGCGCGCCGGCCGCGAGAAGGAAGGTGCAGGTCGCGATGCATGTGCGATTCATGGAAGTCTCCTGATCGAAGCTTCGATCGATTGAGGTCGTGGTGGCCACCCTCGGCCCAGCGGGCGATCACGATATCGAATGGGCACGAAACTGCACCGGATCACCGCCGTTTCCGCGTGAATCCGTCCTGCGTTTCGAACCTGGAACTCGCGGCGGGCAGCCGAGCCCTGCCGGGTCTCAGCCCTCGACCAGCACCTTGAAGCCGCCGTACGTGATGCGCTTCATGTCGAAGGGCATCTTCTTGCCCTGCATCATGTTGAGGATGCGCGGGTCTTTCATGACCTTGGCGTTGACGGCGTCGCGGTGCTTGCGCGACTTGTAGACGATCCAGGCGAAGACCACGGTCTCGCCGCGCTTGATCTTGGCCAGGCGCGGGAACGGTATTCCCATCGGGATGTTCATGTCCTCGCCGACGCACTCGAAGTACTCGAGCGCGCCGTACTGGAGCCAGATCTTGCAGCTCTGGCGCGCCAGGCGCTTGTAGGCGGCGATGTTCTTGGTCGGGATGGGCACTACGAATCCGTCGGCGTACTTCAAAGTGGCTCCGATCGAAGAGGGAACTCCGTCCAGTCAAGGCGCGCGCCTCAGGTGCGCACGCCGAACAACACGCGATCCAGCGAGAAACGGCCGGGCCCGGCCAGCAGGAGCAGCAGCGCGACGCTCAGGTACACCGCGGCCGGCTCGTAGGCGCCTCCACCGGACCCCGAAGCGAAGGGATCGCCCCGCACGATCATGTGCGTGTACACGGCGACGCCCATCGTGCACGCAAGTCCCAGCGAGGCCAGCGGCGTCAGGAATCCCAGCATCCAGGCGATGCCGCCGCCGAACTCCGAGAGCGCCGCGAGCCCCTGCAGGAAGCCCGGCATGTCCGCATCCGGCCCCATCCACGCGAGCGGATCCTGGATCTTGCCCCAGCCGTGGAACACGAAGGCCAGCCCGACCACCAGGCGCACCAGCAGCAGGCCGAGCGAGGCGGTGGCCGGCTGAGCGCCAATCTTGAACCAATAGCTCATGGGTTTGCTCCGGGCCACACGCTAACCACTGCCGGAGCCCGGCGCCATCGACAGCCGAAGCTGGCGGGGCCGGCGACCCGCGTATGGAACTCAGGGCGCGAGCACGTAGCGCGAGGCGACGCCCAGCGGGATCTCGAGCGTCCAGAAGAGCAGCAGCAGTCCGCTCCAGCTGAGCAGGAACGAGACCGAGTAGGGCAGCATCAGCGAGACCAGGGTACCGATGCCCGCCGAACGCACGTAGCGCTGGGCGACGACCACGACCAGCGGGAAGTAGTAGTTCATCGGCGTGATCGCGTTGGTGCACGAATCGCCGATGCGGTACGCGGCCTGCGTGAGCTCGGGCGCGATGCCGACCTGCATCAGCATCGGCACCAGGATCCCGGAGAGCAGAGCCCACTTCGCCGAACTCGATGCGATCAGCAGGTTGATCGTCGTCGCCAGCAGGATCGCCGCGAGCACGGTGATCTGCGGAGGCAGGTCGAGCGCCCGCAGCGCGCTCGCGCCCTGCAGAGCGATCAGGGCGCCGAGATTCGAGCGCGCGAAGGCGTCGAGGAACTGCGCGGCGAAGAAGGCCATCACCAGGTAGTAGCCCATCGCCGACATCGACTGGCTCATGCCCTTGACGATGTCGCGGTGGTCCTTCGCGCTGCCCGAGACGTAGCCGTAGACCACGCCGGGCACGAAGGTCACGAGGAAGATCAGCGGCACGATCGCGCGCATCAACGGCGCGCCGGCTTCGGTCAGCCCGCCTCGTGCGCCGCGCAGCGCCGAGATCGGATCCGCGGCCCACCACGCCAGTCCGGCGAGGCCCAGCAGCGTCACCAGCAAGGCGGCGATCAGGCCGCGCCTCTCCGCCGCGGCGAGGCCGCCGTCGAGCTTCGCGCCGTCGCCTTCGCCGTCCAGCTCGACGCCGCGCAGGCGCGGCTCGACGAATCGCTGGCCCACGAACCAGCCCACCAGCGTGATCATCAGCGAGGAGCAGGCCATGAAGGTCCAGTTGCACAACGGGTTGACCGTGTACGCGGGATCGACGATCTGCGCGGCGCTCTGCGTGAAGCCCTGCAGCAGGGGATCGATGCTCGAGGGGATCAGGTTCGCCGCGAAGCCGGCGCCGACTCCGGCGAAGGCCGCCGCGACTCCCGCCAGCGGGTGGCGCCCCGCCGCGCGGTAGATCGCCGCGCCCATCGGGATCACCAGCACGTAGCCCGCGTCGGCCGCGGTGTGGCTGAGCAAGCCGGCCATCACGACCATCGGCGCGACCAGCGCGCGCGGCGTGAACGAGAGGAAGGCGCGCAGCACCGCGCCGATCAGGCCGGTCTTCTCCGCGACGCCGACGCCGAGCAGCGCCACCAGCACCAGCCCCAGCGGGGGGAAGGCTGTGAACACCTCGACCATGCGCGTCAGGAACGCGACCATCGATCCGACTTCGAGCTGGTTGTGGATCACCAGCGGCGCGGAGGTGCGCGGGTCGATCAGCTCGAACTCGACCGAGGACAACAACCACGACAGCGCCCACGTCGCCAGCAGCGCCAGCAGGAACAGGAACACCGTGTCGGGCAGCCGATTGCCGACGCGTTCGACCACGGCAAGCGCGCGCTCCGTCCAGCTCGAATTCGGCGCGGAGGCTGAGGGAGGGCTCGCCATCGGTGGACCGCGAGGTTCGGGCCCCGCGCCCCGGCCGTCAAGCGTGCAGCGCCGGATCGCCGCGCGCCCGCCGCGGATCCCTCATCCGGGCGCGCGCAGTACCCTGGGCAGCGCGCCGCGCGAGCGGTATGCGCCATCCAAGCAGGCTGGCATGCAATCCTCGTCGATCCTGCTCGCCGCCTCGCTGCTGTTCGTCGCGCCCGTTGCCCGGGACGCCGCACCGGCCAAGGCGGCCCCCTCCGACCTCGCCCAGCTCTCCTGGCTCGCCGGGACCTGGCAGCTGCGCAACGGCGAGAAGCTCACCGAGGAGCATGGGTTCCCGCTCAAGCGCAGCACGATGATGGGCGTGTCGCACACCTACGACGAGAAGACCACGCACTTCTTCGAGTTCCTGCGCATCGCCAGTCAGAAGGGCACGCAGGCCTGCCTCGCGCAGCCCGGCGGTCGTCCGCTGGTTCCTTTCCTGGCCGTGCAGCTCGACGGCGAGCAGGTCGTGTTCGAGAACCCCAAGCACGACAACCCGCAGCGCATCCGCTACGAGCGCACCGAGAAAGGCGTGACGGCGACGGTCTCGCTGCTCGACGGCACGAAGGCCGAGGTCTTTGTCTTCGAGCGCAAGCCGGATCGAAGCGCCGCCGGGCCGCCAGCGCGCACGGTTGCTCCGTGCGCGCCGGGCCCGCTCGAAGCTCAGTACGCCAGGCTCAGCCCGAAGCCGGAAATCGCCGGCACCTTCGCCGTCACGGGGTTGGAGATCAGCGTGACGCGAACCTGCACGAAGCGCAGCTGGTTGATCTGCGCCGGATCCTGCTTCCAGGTGTTGTCCGGCTGCCCCAGGGGTCCCTGGGGATAGGTGGGTACGAACTGCGTCGACACTCCGGGCAGCACCGCGATCAGCGCCTTGGGCTCACCATAGGCATCGTAGGTGTTCGCGTTGTGTCGCGGCGTGGTTCCACCCAGAGCCGACGTGCCGTTCGTGACGTTGGTTGCGCCGCGCAGCGCGACGACGACCTGGGTCCCCGCGGGCTGGAAGGAACTCGGCGGGTGGACGATCGGCTGCTGGTACTGGGCGGTGAACAGCAGCGAGTCGAACCAGATCGAGTGCACGCGGTTGACGCGCACGACGAAGTCCGCCTGGCCGATGTGGAAGACGGGGTCGACCGGCAAGCTGCCCGGGTGGCTCAGGTCGCCGCGCGCCGTCGCCTCGTTGTCCGGGTCGACCTGCAGCACGCCGCCGCCGGTGGAGAAGGCGCGGAAGGCCGGCCGCGCGGAGGAGTTCAAGGCGATGTTGACCTTGAGCCCGTTGAGGCCGAGGGCTCCCGCGTCGGGATAGCAGCGGAACTCCATCAGCAGCGGCAGACCGATCGTCGGGACCTTCCCGGCGCTGTAGTGCTTGAGCGGGGCAGCACCCTGGGCGAACCCGAGGATGTCGGTGTCGACGCCATTCCCGTTCGGGCCGCCGAGCGCCTGGATCGCCGTATCGCGCCAGGTGTAGCGTGCGAACTGGTCCAGCGGCAGTCCGCGGTTCATCGGGTAGGGCATCATCAGCGTGCCCGTCGACGCGAGGAAAGCGTCCACCGGCTGCACCGCGTAGCCCAGTTGCTTGTCGTGCGTGACCCGCAGCGGATCGCCCGCGGGATCGAGCAGGTTGTCGTCGAAGACCTTCACCAGCCCGGAGTTGGGGTGGAGCGGCAGCAGGCTCATCGGGTTGACGAGTTCGTCCGGCAGGAACTTCGAGTGCGCGACGGACATCTGGAACTGCGCGAAGCTGTCGACCGCCGGCGCGCTCTGGGGCGCCCACGCCAGGTGCTCGAGGTCGATGTTCATCGTCGCATCGTCGGTCAGGGCGAAGCCGAGATCGTGGTAGCGATACACGCCCATCATCTTGGACCCCAGGTTCGACAGCGGGGTCTGCATCGGCGCCGTGAACGGGATCTGCAGTCCGAGGACGGGCTGCGAAGCGTCGGCGACGCCGGCGAAGCGCGTCACCGAGCGGGCGCGGATGCTGCCCTTGCTCAGATCGAACAGGAACTGCCCGCGCAATTCCGGCGCGCCGTTGCCGTCCTGGTCGGCCGAGTCGAAGTTGAGCACCAGCGACCTCGAGTTCACGCTGGCCGCCGCGGAGTCCAGCGAGAAGTTGAAGGCCGGCAGAGCGTGCAGCAGGGTTTGCCCTGCGCGGTCGAGCGCTCCGGTCGTGCCCCCGCGCAGCTCGAACTGGTAGGTCTCGCCCTGCGGGAACAACAGGCGGTTGCGCTCGAAGGGCAGCGTGGGCTGGTAGGTGTACTCGCGCAGGTCCGGCGAAGGAATCGCCGTCGCGCCAACGGTGTTGAAGAACGGCGCGACCGGGGAGAAGCCCGAAACGCGCCTGACGACCATCGAATCGAGGCCCGACACCGAGCGCGGGTCCATCGGCCGCGTGAAGCGCACGCGGATCGTCGCCTGGGGCGAGACGCCGATGTCGGGCGCTTGCAGCGGCGGCGGCGAGAAGCGCACGAAGCAGGCGGGCGGAGCCGTCACGCTCGGGTCGTAGAGCATCTCGTACTGCGCCGGACCGGGGACGAGGTTGGCGGGGCTTCCCAGGCGCAGCGAAACTTGCACGCCGCTGATCATGCCGCCGACGGGCGCGCTGCCCGCCTGCACCACCGAGGCCACGGTGGAGGAGCCGACGCGGATCACGTCGCCGACGCGCGGCTGCGGGGCGCAGCTCGCGACGTCGAACAAGGCATCGATCATGTAGATCTGTCCGCTCACGAGCATCACGTGGGTGAGCGTGACCGCCTGCACGCCGAGCACCTGCGGCGGCGGCTGCGTGCCGCTGAAGCCGTCGCCAGGATCGCCGACGTATCCGCTGCGCGAGCGCAGCGCGCGCACCAGGTCGCGCGTGTTCGTCTGCAGGTCCACCGGCCCGTTGCCCGACGCCGACAGCGCTCGTCCGCTCAAGTTGCGCAGCACGTCCCGCGCGCCCGTGGCTTCCGCTGTCCGCGTGGGCAGGCGCAGCAACACGTTCGCGCGATCGGTGCTCTCCGCCATGGGCAGTCCCAGCGCTTGCACCGCCAGCGTCTCCGCCGACTCCAGCGCCTCGCTCGAATCGACGGCAAGGTCGACCAGCACGCGCGTGGTGTAGAACTCTCCGGCGCCGTCGCCGTCGCGATCGACCCACCCGCCGTGATGGGCGTCGGCCAGCACGCGCGCGCCGTGCGGCGCCAGGGCGGGCTCGCCGGTGAACACCGCGACGCTGCGCGCATTGATCGTCGCGGCGTCGAGCAGGTCGTTGAATTCCAGCACCAGGGTCGCGTCGCGCGGCACGCTGCTGAACGGGCCGGCCGCATCGGGGCCTTGGATCGCGAGGGCTTCGAGTCCGAGCTCCAGCCGCTCGCGCACGGCCGCGAAGCTCGCCGAGCCGGCGCGGTGGCGGATCATCAACCGCTCGCCCTCGCCGGTCCAATCGCTCTCCAGAACGCAGTCGACGCCGTCGGCCACGAAGTCGCCGCCGATCACGAAGTCCTTGTGCTGCAGGCTCGAGCTCTGGCTCGCCGCGTCGAAATCGTAGACGTCGACCAACCGGCCCCAGCTCAGACCCTTCAGGTCCAGTCGGGAGGCCATGCCCCCCTGGTGCGCGTCCTGCGCCTCGGCGCGCTCGGTGCCGAGGAGGGCGCCGGAGGTGTTGGAATTTCCCGTGGTCTGCCCGTCGCAACCCGCGAGCTGCGCCACGCAGCCCGCGAGCGCGAGCGCCGCCAGCCGGCGCAAGCCTGCAACAACGGTGGGCCTGCGGTCCGATGCCAACAAGACACTCGTGGTCAGCGTGCTCATGGTCTTTTCACTCCTTCCGAAGTCCTCGTGATGCGGCGCCCTGCCTGAGGCGCATCGCCCTGCGTTCTCGTGCATGCCCTGCCCGCTCCCGTCCGAAGAGCGCTGCTCAAAGTGCACTCCCGTCCCGGGGCGAGGCGACCTCGATCCGGAGGCGGGCTCCGCGCAAGCCGCGAGCACGAGCGCGCTGCCGAGGTTACACGATCCACACGAAATGGGCGGGCTACCTGGATTTCGGCCTTGGCGTATTCTGGCTGGCCGGCAGCCTTCCGGCCTTCCGCACGCGGCCACCTCCAGGTCAATGAGCACCATGAAGCCCACAACGATCGCGATCCTCCTGCTTGCGACACCTGCTCTGGCCCAGAACCCGATCCTGCGCGTGCTGTCGGCAGGCGACGCCACTCCGATCGGCAACGTGACCACGATCGACAACCTCGGCCTGGGCAGCGATGGCGCCTGGCTCATCGAGTGCGACACCAACCACGCGAACACGGCGGCCGACCAGATCGTGCTCGGCCGCACGGGCATCTACCAGCGCGAGGGCGATCCGATGTCCGCTCCCCCAGGCGCGACGCTCGGCTCCTTCGACGGGATGTCGGTTCCGCGGGCAGGCCAGGTGGCGCAAAACCTGTTCCTCGATGGAACGCTGGGGGGCAGCGACGACTCCGGCGTGTACTGGAACAACCTGTTGGTGATCCAGGAAGGGATGGTCTCGAGCTCGCCGGTGTTCACGGCGGGCACGCCGTACATCGGCTTCTTCGAGGTCAAAGGCAACACGAGCAACCAGATACTGATCGTGGCCAGCATCGACGATCCGCTGATCACCTCGACGGTCGACCGCGCGCTGGTGATCGCGACCGTCGACAATGCCGGCACGCTGCTGTCGGAAACCGTGATCGCCAAGGAGGGCGACCTGCTCGCGGGCCAGATCGAAACGGTCGCCGACTTCGGCACGGGCCCGCACAACTTCGCGTTCAACGACTCCGGCAGCGCGCTGTTCCTGGCCGACCTCAACGGATCGACCACGACCGACGGCGTGATCTACCTCGACAACACGTTGATCGCGCAGGAGGGCGGCGCCTCGCCGATCGCGGGCCGCAACTGGGTGACGTTGAGTTCCTCGCGCATGGCGCTGAACGACTCGGGCGCCTGGGTGCACACCGGCACGCTGGACGGCGATACGGCCAGCGACCTCGTGATCATGTCCAGCAGCGGCAAGATCGCCCAGGAAGGCGATCCGGTGCCCAGCCTGGCGCCCTTCGTGTTCACCGGCTTCGGCAGCGGCGCGGTGCACATCGGCGACAACGGCGACGTCTACTGGTACGCCGAGTGGAACGACGCCTCGACGCAGAACTCCGGCTGGTTCCGCAACCAGACCAAGATCGTGCAAAAGGGAGTCAGCCTCGTCTCCGGCCAGTTGATCACCGCGCTGGCGTCGGGCGCGGACAACGCCAGCCTCGCGCCCTCGGGCAGCGGGCTGCTGTTCGAGGGCACGCTGGCGAGCTCGGGGCTGTCCGCGCTGCTGTACGACGGCACGCCGGGCCCGTTCACCTACTGCACCGCGAAGACCAACTCCCTGGGTTGCCAGCCGAACATCGGGTGGGCGGGCGTGCCCAGCCCCTCGCAGGCCTCGGGCTTCAGCGTGTTCAGCATGAACACGATGAACAACAAGAATGGCCTGCTGTTCTACGGGATCAACGGCCCGGCGGCGCTGCCCTTCCAGGGCGGCACGCTGTGCGTCGCGCCGCCGATCAAGCGCACGCCGGGCATCAACTCGTTCGGTGATCCGCCGCCGAACAATTGTTCGGGCGTGTTCCTCATCGACATGAACGCCTTCGCGGCTGGGCTCGGAGGCGGCACGCCCTTGCCGGAGCTCTCGCTCAGCGGCACCACGGTGAACTGCCAATTCTGGGGACGCGATCCCGGTTTCGTCGCGCCCAACAACACCTCGCTCAGCCGGGCGCTCGAGTACGTCGTCGGCTTCTGACATGGCAGCAACCCGCCACTTCGATCCGCGCGTCGACGCCTACATCGGCAAGTCGGCGGAATTCGCGCAGCCGATCCTCGCGCACCTGCGCGCGCTCGTGCACGCCGGCTGTCCCGAGGTCACCGAGACCCTGAAGTGGGGCATGCCCTCGTTCGAGTACAAGGGCATCCTGTGCGGCATGGCTGCCTTCAAGCAGCACTGCGTGTTCGGCTTCTGGAAGCACGAGCTGGTGATCGGCGACGACACCAAGGCGCGCGAGGCGATGGGCAGCTTCGGTTGCCTGAAGAAGCTCTCCGACCTGCCCTCGAAGGCCGCGCTGACGCGCTACATCCGCAAGGCCAAGAAGCTCAACGACGAGGGGATCAAGAACGTGCGGCGCAAGACGGCTCCGCGCAAGCCGATCGCGATGCACCCTGAACTCGCCGCGGCGTTGGGCAAGAAGAAGCAGGCGCAGGTCCACTTCGACAATTTCAGCCCCAGCCAGCAGCGCGAGTACCTCGAGTGGATCGCCGAGGCCAAGGCCGATGCGACGCGCGCGCGGCGCATCGCGCAGGCGATCGAGTGGATCACCGCGGGCAAGCCGCGCAACTGGAAGTACATGAAGCGCTGAGCGCGCCGCTCAGCGCTTCAGCGTCTGCGCGAACTGCGCGAAGCCCTGCAGGAAGTTCACGAGCTGCGTCTTCAGCTTCTCGTCGATCAGCTGGCCCTGTTCGTCGAAGACCTTGGCTGCCCCGGAGACGTGCAGCTTGGCGCCGAACCAGGGGGCCGTTCCCAGCGCGCGCAGCACGGGCGCCCACGCGGCCTGGGCGAGGATCGTGCCGCCCGGCCCCGGGGTCGCGCCGATCACCGCCACCGGCCGGCCGGCGAAGACGCGCGCGATGTCCGCGGAGGGACGCGACATCCAATCGATCGCGTTCTTGAACACGCCGGGGATCGAGTGGTTGTACTCCGGCGTCGCCAGCAGCAGGCCGTCCGCGCGGGCGACTTTCTCCTTGAGCGCGGCCACCGTCGGCGGGATGCCCGTGGCGGCTTCGTCGTCGCTGTCGTAGAGCGGGATCCCGCGGATCGAGCCGAGCTCGATCGTCAATCCCGCCGGAGCGTGCGCCGCGGCGGCGCGCAGCAGCAGGGCGTTGAACGAGTCCTTGCGCAGGCTGCCGGCGATGCCGATGAAGTGGGTCATGAGCTGAATCGGTGGACGCGCGAGGGCCGCGGTTCTTCCTTGGACGAGCGTGCTCGCGGCGCCACGAGGGGCTGCCGCGGGGAACAGCGCAGAGCATAGCGCGGGGACCGGCCCCTGCGGAACACCTCCGCGAGCCGGACGCTAGTGCAGCAAGGACGACTGCATCTGCGCCGACCACGACAGCGCGGACAGGTAGGTGTCGCGCAGCGTGTGCGCGCCGTACTGCATCGCGCCGAGCCGCTCCCAATCGGCGCTTTCGCAGGCGATCGCCGCCTCGAGCACCAGCCCGAGTTCACCGTCGTGATCGATCAGCGCGCGCGTGATGTCTTCGCTCAAGCCCATCTCGGCGACGATGGTCTCGAGCTTGCGGTCGAGGAAGGCGTCGATGGCCGAGAGCAGTCCGACCAGGAAGCCGCGCTGCGGATCGAGGTCGTGGAACGCGCACAGCAGCTGGCAGTAGCGTGCGCGCACCAGCGAGGTCGTCACCAGTTCGTCGGGCTTGTCGTCATTGGAGGTCAGGAGCAGCACCAGCACGCAGACGCGCACGCGATCGAGGCCCAGGGTCATCACGGAGTGGCGCAGCGACGTGATCGGCGCCAGCACGCCGATCGCGGCCGAGTTGACGTAGCGCAGCAGCCGGTAGCTCAGGCCCACGTCGGAGCGCACCAGCCCCTCGATCTCCTCGAGCGAGGAGTTGACGTCCTGCAGGCTGGCGACCACGCGCAGCAGCGTCATGCGGTTGTTGGGCAGGCTGCGGCTGCGGATCAGCTGCGGCCGCGCGAAGAAGTAGCCCTGCAGCAGTTCGCAGCCGCAGCGCACCGCGAGCTGGAACATCTCGTGCGTCTCGACCTTCTCGGCCAGCAGGCGCAGCCCGGGACGGCGCAGCGCCTGGATCGCCGCCGACAAGCCCTCGGCTCCCAGGCCCAACGCGTCGAGCTTGACGTAGTCCGCCTGCGCCACCAGCCCGGCCGTGCGTTCGTTGAGCACGAAGTCGTCGAGCGCGATCTTGAATCCGCGCGCCTTCGCCCGTGCGATCGCCTGCATCACCTCCGGGTCGGCCTCGATCGATTCCAGGAGCTCCAGCACGATGCGTTCGGGCGGGAGGAAGTCGTAGAGGCTCCCGACCAGGACGTCGCGCGGGATGTTGATCCAGGCATTGCGATCGCCGACCAGTCGCTCGAGGCCGACGTCGAGCAAGGCGCGCACCGCGACTTCCGCGGTCGCGTTCCGGGGCAGCACGCCGGCAGCATGCTCGTCGAGCGGCCCGCGGAACAGGATCTCGTAGGCGTTGACGCGGATCTCGCGATCGAAGATCGGCTGACGCGCGAGCAGCGTGGCTTGCGGGTTCATGGGGGAAGGCGATCCAGCCCCGTCCGCGGCAAGACGGGCGGCGCCTGATCGGCGTGGGCGCTCATCGGCGCGGCGGCGGCCGGAACTGCCGGCAAAAAGTCCCGCTCACGGCAAGCTCGGCTCGGCTGCGGGCGGGACCTTGGACAGGCAGGAGGTTTTTTCCCGGCCTCGGGCGGCGCCGGCCCGGGCGGCCCTTCCATCCGGGGGGACTTGGCAACACACTGCACGCCGGCCCTTGGGCCGACACCGTGAATCCTCCCTCGGACCAGGAGCTGATCGAGCGCTGGCGCGGCCAGCCCGCCCCGCTGCTCCCCTTGCTTCACGCCTTCCACGACCGCGACGGCTACCTCTCGGAGGCGGCGCTGCGGCAGGTGGGCCTGGCGCTGCGCATCCCGCTGGCCGACCTGTACGGCACGGTGACCTTCTACCACCACTTTTCTCGCACCCCAGGCGGCAAGTCCCGGACGCGCGTCTGCGACGGGCCGATTTGCAAGCTGCACGGCTGCGACCGCCTGATGGCCGAGCTCGGCGGCGAGCCGATGGCCTGCTCCGGCCGCTGCGACGAGCCGGTCGCGGTGCTGCGCGGCGACCAAGTGCTGGTCGGCACGCAAGCCAGCGCGCTCGCGTCGCATCCCTCGCTGCTGCCGCCGCCCAATCCCGGCGGGCTGGAGGAGTGCTGCTTCGCGCACATCCGCGAGAGCGGGCGCGCGACGCTCGCCGGCTACCGCCGCAGCGGGGGCTACGCCGCGATCGAGCGTTGCCTCGCCGGCTCCACGCCCGCGCAGCTGCTGGACCTGGTCGAACACAGCGGGCTCGCCGGCCGCGGCGGAGCCGGCTTCCCGACCGCGCGCAAGTGGCGCGCCGTCGCCGCTGCGAGCGGCGCGCCGAAGACGGTGGTGTGCAACGCCGACGAGGGCGAGCCGGGTTGTTTCAAGGACCGCGCGCTGCTGGATCACGATCCGCACGCGCTGATCGAAGGCATGCTGCTCGCGGCCTTCGCGACCGGCGCGACGCGCGGCTTCATCTACTTGCGCTACGAGTACCCCGACACGCAGGCGATCCTCGAGCGCGCGATCGAGGAGGCGCGGGCCGCGAGGCTGCTCGGCGCAGGCATCCTCGGCGCGAAGTTCGATTTCGAGCTGTACGTGCGCCGCGGCGCGGGCGCGTACATCTGCGGCGAGGAGACTTCGCTGCTCAACAGTCTCGAGGGCAAGCATCCCTTCCCGCGCAATCGGCCGCCCTATCCGGTGACCCACGGCTTCGAGGACAGGCCCACGGCGGTCAACAACGTCGAGACTCTGGTCTCCGTGCCGCCGATCGTCGCGCGCGGCGCGGCCTGGTACGCCGCGCTCGGCCGCCCCGGGCACAAGGGCACGAAGATCATCAGTCTGTCCGGCGACGTGCTGCGGCCGGGCAACTACGAAGTGCCGATCGGTTTCCCGCTGCGCGAACTCCTGCACGTCTGGGCCGGCGGTCCGCGCGCCGGCAGGAAGATCCAGGCGGTCACGATGGCCGGGCTGTCGGGCGGATTCCTCGCCGGAGAGGACCTCGAGGTCACGCTCGACGAGCCCTGCCTGCGCACGAAGAAGAGCTTCCTCGGCGCCGGCGGCGTCATGGTCTTCGACGATTCGCGCGACATGCTCGAGGTCGCGCGTCAGGCGATGAGCTTCTTCGCCCACGAATCCTGCGGGAAGTGCTTCCCCTGCCGCATCGGCACGCAGCGCTTGACCGAGCGCTTGAGCGGCGAGGCCGGCCCGGCGGACCTCCAGAGCTGGGAAACCGAGGTCCACGACATCGGCAGCACGATGATGGCGACCAGCGCCTGCGGCCTGGGCACCGCGGCCCCCGCGATCACCGAGAGCCTGCTACGCTATTTCCCGGAGCGGGTGCGGGCCCGTTTCGACGCGGTGAAACGATGACTCCCAAGGACGCTTCGACCGCCGCGCTGGCACGCGCGCCGGCGACGGTGAGCGCAACGCTGACGCTCGACGGCGAGAGCGTGGCCTTCACGCCGGGCGAGACGCTGTTCCAGGTCGCGCGGCGCTGCTCCAAGTCGGTGCCGACGCTGTGCTTCGACGACCGGCTGGAGGCCTTCGGCGCCTGCCGCATGTGCGTGGTCGAGGTCGAGGGCCAGCGCAATCCGGTCGCGTCCTGCACCACGCGCGCGGAAGCGGGCATGGTCGTCAAGAGCGGCGGCGAAGCGCTCGAGCGCCACCGCAAGACGCTGCTCGAACTGGTGGCCTCGGAGAATCCCAAGGGCGTGCACATCGACCCGCTGCGCGGACTCGCTTCGCAGGAGCTGGGCCAGCTCGCGCGCCGCTACCAGGTCGACGGAACGCGTTTCGCGGGCAAGCAATCGGGCCACTCGCGCTTCGACGACTTGAACCCGATGATCCTGCGCGACTACGACCAGTGCATCTCCTGCTACCGCTGCGTGCGCGTGTGCGCCGAGCAGGAGGGCGACTTCGCGATCAGCATCGCCGGCCGCGGCTTCCACACGCAGATCACCACCGAGTTCGGCGGACACCTCGAGAATTCGGCCTGCACCTTCTGCGGCCAGTGCGTGCAGACCTGCCCGACCGGCGCGCTGGCCGACAAGCGCGCGCTGCAGCACGTCAAGACGCCGGGCAAGCTCGAAAAGACGCGCTCGATCTGTCCCTATTGCGGCGTCGGTTGCTCGGTCGACATCCTGAGCAAGGGCGAGAAGATCGTCGGCGTGCAGCCGGCGATGGACGGCCCCGCCAACCAGGGCGCGCTGTGCGTCAAGGGCCAGTTCGCGTGGGAGTGGTCGCAGCACGCCGAGCGCCTGAAGACGCCGCTGGTGCGCAAGAACGGCAAGCTGGTCGAGGCCAGCTGGGACGAGGCGCTCGACCGCGCCGCCGAGGGCTTCCGCCAGGCGCGCGACAAGCACGGACGCCACGCGATCTACGCGATCGCCTCGGGCCGCGCGCCGCACGAATCGGCCTACTCGGTGCAGAAGTTCATCCGCGCGGGCTTCATGTCGAACCACGTCGACAACTGCAGCCGTGCCTGACACAGTCCGACGGTGGCCGGTCTGGCCGCCACGCTCGGACGCGGGGCGATGACCAACCCGCTGCGCGACATGGAGATGCCGGATGTGATCTTCTGCATCGGCACCAACATGACCGAGACGCACCCGGTGGCCGCCACGCGCCTGAAGAAGGCGCTGCGCCGCGGGGCCAAGCTGATCGTCGCCGACCCGCGCAAGATCCCCCTGGCTCTGAAGGCCGACATCTACCTGCCGCTGCGCGTGGGCAGCGACGTGGCCCTGCTCGGCGCGATGGCGCATGTGATCGCGCGCGAGGGCCTGGTCGACCAGTCCTTCTTCGACGCGCGCACCGAGGACGGCGTCGCCTTCCTCGAGCACGTCAAGAAGTTCACGCCGCAGTGGGCCGAGGAGATCTCCGGCGTGCCCGCGGCCGACATCGAACGCGCGGCGATCCTCTACGCCAAGGCCGAGCGCGGCGCGATCTACTACACGCTGGGCATCACCGAGCACATCTGCGGCGTCGACAACGTGCAGAGCCTGTGCAACCTGGTGCTGATGACCGGCAACATCGGCCGCGAGGGCACGGGCATCAACCCGATGCGCGGCCAGAACAACATCCAGGGCGCGGGCGACTGCGGCGCGCTGCCCAACAATTATCCCGGCTACCAAGCCGTCACCGAGCCCGCGCACCAGGCCAAGTTCGAGAAGGCCTGGGGCGTCAAGGTCGACCTCGAGAAGGGGCCGACCAAGGTGCGCGCGCTGGAGAACTGCGGCAAGTCGGTCTTCGCGATGTTGATCGCCGGCGAGAACACCGTGGTTTCCGACCCTGACCGCGCGCACTGCGAACATGCGCTGAAGAGCCTCGATCACCTGGTCGTGGTCGACATCTTCCGCACGGAGACCGCCGAGCTGGCCAGCGTGGTGCTGCCCTCGACCGCCTGGGGCGAGACCGACGGCGTGTACACCAACACCGAACGCCGGGTGCAGCGCGTGCGCGCCGCCGTGCCGCCCCAGGGCCTGGCGAAACCCGATTGGTGGATCATCGCGCAGATCGCGCGGCGCCTGGGCATCCGCGGCTTCGAATGGGAGTCGCCGGCCGAGGTCTTCAACGAGCTGTGCTCGGTGTCGACCGTCTACAACGGCTTGAGCTGGGAGCTGATCGACCGCGGCGCCTACCACTGGCCAGTCCCCGTGCCCGGCCACCCCGGCACGCCGATCCTGCACGTCGGCGAGTTCCCGCGCGGCAGAGGCCTGTTCAAGCGCCCGGAGTACCGCGATCCCGCCGAGGTGATCGACGACGAGTACCCGGTATGGCTGACCACGGGCCGGCGCCTCGCGCACTACCACACGCGCACGATGACCGGCCGCAGCGTGGCGAGCGAGTACCTCACGCCCGAGGAACTGGTCGAGGTGCATCCCGACGACGCGGAGCGCTACGGATTGACCGACGGCGGTTTCGCGCGCCTGACCAGCCGCCGCGGGAGCGTGCGCGTGAAAGTCTGGGCCACCGACCAGTCGCCGCGCGGCACGGTCTTTTGCAGCTTCAGTTTCGCCGACGTGCCGATCAACGCCTTGACAGGCTCGGGCTACGACCCGATCACGGACACGGCCGAGCTGAAAGTCTGCACGGTGCGCATCGAGCCGGCCTGAGCGCAGAAGTCCGAATGATCCGTCTGCGTCCGATTCTCAGGCCGTAGTCCGTTCCACGCGCCGCAAGCGCACTATGACGAGCTTCGTGTCGTCGTGGCGGCCCAGCAGATCGAGCTCGTCGCCGCGCGCGGCGCCGCTGATCAGCAGGCTGTCTCCGGCTTCGAGCTCGAAGGCCTGTTCCTCGCCGCTGACGCGCACGCTCAGGGCACCGTCGAGAGAGTGCACGAAGGCCTGCTCGGCTTCGATCGATTCGCGCAGGCGGCGCGCGCCCAGGTGCAGGGCCATGACCTCCGCGTCGCACTTGCCGCGGCGCGTGAGCACGTTGAAGTCGCCGATCGGGCCCTGCGGCAGTTCGCAGCGCGTGGGCCAGTCGCCGGAGAAACGCAGCGGCTCCAGCGGGCGCAATCGAGCGCGCGGCGCGAGCTCGCCGTGCTCGAGCACGATCCCGCCGCCGCGGACCACCAGCAGCACGCGCTCGAAGCCGGGAAAGCTCGAGAAGGCACCGGCCTCCTCGACGCGCGCCTTGGAGATGCGCCAATCGAAGTCGCCGCGCTCGAAGCTCGAGCCCTCGGGCCACAGCGCCAGCTCCTCGGTCACGCCGCGGCCGTTCTTCCACGGCGCGCGACGGCTGTCGGCGGCTTTCAATGGACGGACTTCGCGGCGCGGCATCGAGCGCGGCTCTACTTGCCCTCGTTCGGCTTGAACTTGCCGCGGCCCGCCGACCTCAGCGCGGCGAGCTTGTTGCGCACCAGTGTGTCCGCCTCCTTGTACTTCCCGTCGAGGGTCGCGAGTTCGGCGGCGCTGGTGAACTGCAGGCCTTCGACCAGGGTCTCGCGGAAGTCGGTCACGCAGGCGGCGCGCTTCTGCTCCTCGACTTTCTCCGCGGAGTCCGGCGTCTGCGCCTTGGCGCTGAGCACAGCTGCGTGGAACTCGGCCAGCTCTTCACGCGCTGCGGCGCGGTTCTCGGCGTCGACGCCCTTGCCCAGGTTTTTCCATGCATCGTCCATCTGCTGCATCACACGCTCGATCATAGGGTTGGCCGGTGGCGCGGACGGCGTGGACCACGCGGAGCCGATCGAGGACAACGCGAGCAGCGCGAGCGGGGAAACGGCGGCGTGCCGGGGCGAGAATGTAGGAGTCGTCATCACGGGATCTGGGCGGCGGCAGGGGTTGGCGAACGGAGCACGGGCCTCAGTAGAACAGGGCCGCGAGGCTTGCGCGCGCGCGGGCCACAAACCCGCCCGATCCGGCGGCTTTCATGTGCCGATGCTTGTCACGACGGCTTCGCTGCGACACCCTGACGAGCTTGCAAACGCTTCAGGAGTTCATGCGCCTGTTTCCCGTGCAGGCGCGCGTGCGCGGGGTCAGCTATTTCCACGGCGGGCGCGTGAAGGACGTGGTGCGCGGCGCGGATTCGATCCGCGGCACGGTGCAGGGCACGCAGCTCTACACGCTGGAGCTGACGCGTTCGGCACGCAAGTGGCGCCTGAGCTGCAGCTGCCCAGCGGCCGAGGGCGGACAGCTTTGCCGGCACGGCTACGCCTTTCTTTCCGAGCTGCAGCAGCACGGCGGGGCCGGCGAGATCGCCGCGCACGTGCAGGCGATCGACCCGCATCCCACGCAGCTGCAGAGCGGCCTACCGCCGCCGCGCGCGACCTCGAGCGAGGCGCTGCTGGACGCGCTGCGCGACGTGCACTTCACGCGGCCGCCGGGCGAGTCGAAGCTGCGTCTGATGTACGTGCTCTCGGCCGGCGAGCCCGGCTCGCGGCTGGCGGAGATCGAGATCCTGATCGCCAAGAAGCGCGCCAACTGGCGCGCGGCCGAGTACCAGCCGATGTGGGCCGCGCCGCCGCAAAGCGAGCTGGACCAGCTCGACCGGCGCGCGATGTCCTTGATCCACGGCGCGCTGCACGCGATGGAAGCGCCGCGCGGCCCGCGGCCGTTGGGCGCGGAGCTGCAGAGCGCGCTGCTGCTGGAGCTGGCCCAGAACGGCCGGCTGGGCTTCGCGGCCGGCCGCCGGCGCGGCGTCAAGCTGCTCGAGATCGACGAAGAGGGCAGCTGGAGCTTCGAGGTCGGCCTCGAGCGCGTCGATGGCGATCTGGAACTCGACGCCTGGCTGGCGCGCGGCGCGGAGCGCATCGCGCTCTCCAACGTCGAGCTTCCGCTGCAAGCCGAGCTGGCCGTGGCGCGCGAGCGGCTGCGGCGCGTCGACTGGCACGGGGCCTTCGAGCTCGCGCTGGCGCTGGTCGGTCGCTGTCCGGCGCGCCTGCCCGCGGAATCGCAGGCGCGCATGGCCGCGCTGTTCGCGCGCTGTCCGCCTTCGCTGCCGCTGCACGCCGACGAATTCGTCGAGGTGCTCGACGGAGCCGCGACGCCGGTGCTCGAGCTGCTCTCGACGCGCGAGTCGCGCGGCTACCTGCCGATCGCGCTGCAGTTCGAGTACGACGGCAAGCGCGTGGGCCGCACGCTCGAGTCCCCCGGGCCGCAGAGCGAACGCCTGCTGCGCATCGTGCGCGACTCCGAGCGCGAGCGCGCCGCGCTGTCGGAGCTCGCCGCGGTCGGCGGAGAGCTCTATCCCGCTCCGCGCCGCGGCATCGACGGCGTGGTGCACCTGTCGAACCTCGCCGGACTGGTGCGCGACCTCTGCGGACTGGGCTGGAAGGTCGAAGGCCAGGGCAAGCGCATCGCCAGCGGAGGCGTCGCGCGCGCCAGCCTGAGCAGCGGCCTGGACTGGTTCGACCTGCGCGCCAGCCTGGACTTCGAGGGCGCCAGCGCGGACACGCCCGCGCTGTTGGAGGCGATCGCGAACAAGTCCAAGCTGGTGCGGCTGTCCGACGGCGGGCTGGGCGTGCTGCCCGAGGATTGGATGGAGCGCTGGGGCCTGCTGCTGCGCGCCGGGGAAGCGCAGGACGGCGACGTGCGCTTCACCAAGGGGCGCGCTTTCCTGCTCGACGCGCTGCTGGCCGACAACCCGGCGGTCGGTACCGACGCGCGCTTCGAGCGTTGGCGCGAGAGCCTGGCCGCCGCGCGACTGCACCAGTCGCTGGTCGAGCCCGCGACTTTCGTCGGCGAATTGCGCGGCTACCAGCGCGAGGGCCTGGGCTGGCTCGAGTTCCTGTCCAGCGCCGCGCTCGGCGGCTGCCTCGCCGACGACATGGGCCTGGGCAAGACCGTGCAGGTGCTGGCCTTCGCGCTGGCGCGCAAGCCGCGCGCGAGCGGGCCGACGCTGGTGGTCGCGCCGAAGACGCTGTTGTTCAACTGGGAGAGCGAAGGCAGGCGCTTCGCCCCCTCGCTCACGATCCTGGTGCACCACGGCAACGCGCGCGCGCGCAGCGCGGCGCCGCTGCAGCAGGTCGACATCGTGGTCACGACCTACGGCACGCTGCGGCTGGACATCGAGATGCTGCGCGGCATCGACTTCGACATCGCGGTGCTCGACGAGGCGCAGGCGATCAAGAACCCCGCGAGCCAGTCGGCCAAGGCCTCGCGCCTGGTCAAGGCGCGCATGCGCCTCGCGCTGACCGGCACGCCGGTCGAGAACCGGCTCGGCGACCTGCTCTCGATCTTCGAGTTCCTCAATCCCGGCCTGGTCGAAGGCAGCCGCGCGCTGCGCAGCCTGGGCGCGGAGGACGACCTCGCCGCGGCGCGGCTGGCCGCGCGCGCGCTGCGCCCGTTCCTGCTGCGGCGCACCAAGGAGGAAGTGCTGCGCGATCTGCCGCCGAAGACCGAGCAGACTTTGCTGGTCGAA